>Ga0208898_1001211_pt1 | contig 17475 bp, 25 predicted proteins | sample VirMetDEL_Mar_4_FD_184513 | JGI IMG/M metagenome (GOLD analysis project Ga0208898, IMG submission 184513) | Aqueous microbial communities from the Delaware River and Bay under freshwater to marine salinity gradient to study organic matter... | ecosystem: Environmental > Aquatic > Marine >...
TCAAATTTTCTGGCGAGATGTATGCCTCAGAAATTCGCCTGTCCTATGAAGGCGACCAAGCCACCGCTAACAACAGTGACGGTGAAGTGGTCAGTGTGGTCAGCTTCAACCACCGCAAAGTCCTCAACCTGACGGGCATTGTGCTTGCCACTAGCCAGACTCCAAACGCTGGAGGTGTGGACAGTGTGACTAATGCCAACCTCGCATTTTCTGCCCCATTCAAGGTGGGCTGTGACTTATGGATAAGCTACGGGTCAAACAATGAATGGCCTGAGGTCAACAAGTCAGGGAGCGCTGGCTGGGGCTCTACCAGTAACCCAGGAGGTGTGCATGGTGCCCCTAGCTATGGGGACTTCCACATAACTGGTGCCGAAAAAACTAGGTCAGCGGGCAACTTTGCAGAGTGGAGCATAACAGCAGTGGAACATATTCCGATTGACTATGACGGGGCAAACAACGCTGACGACTCGAACAATTAAACCAAGGACATTCAATGAGCAAAATTCTCAAAGGTAGTGCCTTTACCTACGGCACAAAGACAGACGGCACAGCCCTCAGTGTCAGCATTAACGGGGGCACAGCAATTTCCATTTTCCCAACTGAGCTAAGGCTCAGCTATGAGGGAGACACTAACACTGCAACTAACAGCAACGGGGAAGTCATTTCCCACTGTAGCTACAACCAGCGCAAAGTGCTCAACCTGACAGGCATTGTAAGCGGCACTGATGTAAGCAACGCAGACAGCAACTTTGCCACCACCTTCCTGGTGGGCCAGTCGCTAGACATTGACCTGACTGAGTGGGCTGAGGTGGATGACGGGTCGGGCAACTACATTATAACCAGCGCCGAAAAAACAAGGTCCAGCAGCAACTACGCTGAGTGGACCATTGCGGCAATCGAATACGAAAACGTGACCAACTAATGTCCTCCACTTGGGCAGCAGCAGCAGTGCCTGGGCCTGTCTACGTAGGTGGACAGAAGCTTAAGGCTTTGACCTATGGACATGCGGTGCTGCTTGAGCGAGTTGGTATTTCTGAAATTCTGACACCCCTAGAGTTCTGGGGGTTTGTTGGCATTTGCCAACGGGACTTCAAGAGTGGTTGCAATTGGTTGGATTGGTTCCTGAGCCCGCTTGGGCAATGGTATTACACCAGGAAGCCAATGCCAAAAAACAGAACCAAGGCGCTTGCTGAGGCACTTGTCTACATTCAGAGCAACATGCAACTGCCAGAACTCTTAGAGGTTGAAGGCAAAGGACATGCCACTGGGGCAAAATACGGGGCACCTGTATTGCAAACACTCAGGACAGTTGCTCTGAGCAAACTGAATTACACTCCCTCAGAAATGATGGACTCAGGGCTCTTGCAGCTCATGTGGGACTGCTTGGCATACAACGAGCAGCACGGGGGTGCCAAAATAATAGACGGGCAACTTGCGGCAGGTATTGCTGAGCTGGAGCGCCTGCAAGCAGAAAGGCAAAAAGCAAATGCCTAACATATTTTCCAAAGTCTTCCTCGACATTTCTTCATGGAACTCCTCCATCAAGAAAATGAGGGCGGGCATGAACAACTATGTCAAGGAAAGCGCTAAAGGCTTTGCTGGACAGTTTGCTGGAATGATGGCTGTGGAGTCCATTGCTAAAGGAATAAGCAACCTTTACACCAACGCAGCACAAATAAGAGACGCTGCCATTACCTACGACACGGACACGGACACCTACCAGAAAATGGCTGCAGCAGCCAACTCAGCCAGAATGCCCGTGGACAGGTTCTATGACGCAGTCAAAGACCTAGCAGTCAAACAGCATGAAGCACTCAACGGCAGCAAGTCGTGGCTTGCTGTGTTTGAGCGCTATGGCTTCACGCTCGACGACCTGAGAGACAAGTCCCCTGTAGAAATGTTTCAAAGCTTCGCCCAGGCAGTTAATGAAGCAGGACAAGAGACAGGGCGAATGGGGCAAATTTTGGCTGACTTGGATGACTTAATGAGTGACCCAGGGGCTGAGCTAACGGCAGCACTGACTCAAGGCAAGTTCAACAACATAAGCCAGGGGCAAGTCCTGTGGAAGAGCGAGGACATAAGACTCCTGGCAGACACAGCAGAAATGCTGAACTCATGGCTGCAGGGCCTCAAGGGACTTGGGGCTGATTTCCTGTCAGGCACTTGGGATTTGCTGGGCAAAGCTGGGACACCTCTTGGAATGCTTTCCAACCTCTTTTCGGGCAACACCATGAGAACCATGCAAATGGAAAACGAGTTGGAGAGGAAGAAGCAGGAACGGGAAAACAATGGAGCCCTCAAAAACATTGCTGACGGGGTCAGCCGAATGAGCAAATGAGTGTCATACTGAAAGGGACTTCAGCCCTGACTCTGGAGAGTGAGAACAGGTCATGGACTCAAGCCACAGGCTGGGAGTCCACCTACCGCTACAAGGGCACCTGGGCCAACGTAGAGGCAGCCCTCAACGGTTCTGCATATGTCCAGAATGCCTCCAGAATAGACGCAAGACAGGAGGCTGGTGGATATGGGGTGCTGGAAGTCAGCTTTGCAGCAGAGGACAACACAGACGCAAACGTCCAGTCCTACCAGGAAGAGACTGACACTTGGACACTGCAGCCAAGCAAATACCAAGCAAACATTTGGGAGCACCCATATTTTGACTCATTGGACGACAGCAGGCAGGTCTACACTTCTAGCAACAACTCAGCCTCCACATTGAGGGGCACAAAATACCGCATTAGAACTGCAGTGGAGGCCTACCTTGCAGCAGTGCAAGCCAACTTTGAGTCCAACACAAAGGACGAGTCCAAGGTGGACTTGCACGACAAACTGAAGGAGTGGGACACTGGAGTGAATGTGTATGGCGGTTTGAGTGACGCACAAAAGCAAATTGCCCTAGACCTAGTCCTCATGCTACTTGCTGGAAAAGACACCTATGAAACCTCACGCTACATTCTGAGGAACACAAAGGTGGTGCCAGGAAACACAAACCTCAGCTTGAGCCATTTTCAAGTAGAGTCTCAATGGACCACCCCTGAGGTAGTTGCATACATTACAGACAACAGCATTGCCAGTGTCAGCAAGTATGCCCTCATAGGTGACATTGCAAACACATTCTGGGGAGCGTCTGCTGCAGACAAGAGCTATTGGTTTAAAGAGGCCCCAGTCATTCATGAGGTGCAAGGTGGCAAATTCGAGGTAGTGCAAGAGTGGGTCAACTACAAGTATGGGGAACTCTCAAGCCTCCTCTACCCTTACTACGGCAGAGCATGATAGCCTTCAAGCGCCTACGTCAATTCAACGTCCAAGCAGTTTTGCAGGCCATTAAGGAGCTGCAAGACGCAGTTTTAGCCCTGCAGCCCATGAAGAGCTCAGGCACCCTGATTAACCAGAGCCCCAAGGGCACCACAATTAGGGCAAGCAGGGCAACCAAGTCCTCAGGGGGTGGCGTTGCCCCCACCTCAGACCAGCCAGCCCGCTGGCAGTGACACACTGGGGCCCTAGTGTAGAGGGCTCTAGTTGGCTTTGTCCAAATTTGGAGACACACTTGCCCCAGGCATTTAGCCTGGACTCTCCTGCCCTGCCTAATTTTTAGACAATCATGGCAACAGAAAAAATCCTAATTTTTGACGAAGCGGGCAATGCCAAGCGCATGAAAGTGCGCATTGCTCGATTTTTGGACAACGAACCAGTCACCGCCAGCGACAAAGAAAACATCCGCACGACCTTGAACGTGGACGGCAGCCAGAGCGGCACTTTCACGACACCGTTGAGCGTCACAAGCGCCAGTGACAGCAGCTTTACAGGCGGCGGTAAAGTCGGCATCGGAGGCTCGCCAAGCTACGATTTACACGTCACCAACGCATCAACCGCAGCTTCAATTGGTATCACCGGCACTGGGGGCAGTAAAGATACGTGGACGGTGACCAGCTCGGACAGCGGAGGCAAGGCCATCCTAAATCTAACAAATGCAGACACTGGAACCACCGTGTTGCAGCTGCATCAGGACAATAAATTAGTCCTAAGTTCAGGCGGAGGCATAGATTTCGGGTCAGGTGCTACTTTATCGGACTATGAGGAGGGGACCCACACCGCAACTCTGACTCCACAAACGAGCGGCACTATAACTCTATATGGCGCTAGAGATGAACTGGGCTACACGCGAGTTGGAAATTTGGTGACAGTTTACGGCTACCTAGTTGTAACGTCTGTATCCAGCCCAGTTGGCGACTACATCAATCTGAGTCTGCCATATCAAATCGCAACACTAGCAGACAATGCCGGTGCGTTTTCTGGCTCGCTACTAATTTTCAACGCTGCTGGCAACTCTGGCGACTATACAATCGGGGCAGCACAGGGCGAGTCAGTGGCTCGCATTTACAAAAACACGGGAACTTCCGCTGTGGCCACTGCTGCCGATTTTAGTGGTAACGAGACCATTCGAGTTAATTTCAGCTACCAAGCAGTCTAACCAATTTACCCCAGTCGGAGACTGGGACGGACCACCAAAACTACTACTATGATTGAGAAAATTACGAGCTGCGACAAAATCGAATTTGTCGCCCCATACAGTGTCCAATGCCGCCAGCGCATCAGCTTGGTGGAGGACGGCAACGAACTCGCCGCAAGCTTTCACAGGATGGTGATGCAGCCAGACTCTGACTGGAGTCAGGCCGAGCCTAACGTTCAAGCCATCTGCAATGCGGTTTTCACTGATGCCGTCAAAGCGGACTGGTCAGCGAAGCAAGCCGCTGATGCTGCTGAGTTGGCAACTGAGCCAGAATCTATCGACACACCCGCCGCGCCTGAGGCCTAAAGGCCATGGAGCACACCTGGACTGAGAGCCTGAAAGTGGGGCTGGTGGGGGCAATAGGTTTCACAGTCTCAGGCAGCACAATGGACGAGTGGCTGAGGCTTGGCATTGGGTTTGCCACCTTTGCCTACACAGTAGCCAAGGCAGGGTCTGCATGGCTGGACTTCATGAAAAAACGAAATGAAAAGACTGAAAAACCTTCTTGAAATTGCCCTCCTTTGTGGGGCCCTTGTTGCCTTGTCTGGTTGCACTCAACTCAAGTCTGTTGGGGACTGGGTCTATGAGGCAGAGGTGACAACCCAAACCATAGACGGGGTGCCTGTCACCACCACCAACTGGGTAACCAAGCCCAACATTGAGGCAGGCGTCACCATAGGCGGGCAGATTGCCCCTCAACCCATAGGTGGCATAGTGTCCACTGCTTTGCTCTCCCTGCTCAGCGTGGGTGCATTTGTGCGTGGGCGGCAGTGGAAGAAGGCAGCAGTCAGCGGTGTGGAGGCAGCCCAGGAACTCAAAGCAGCTCTGGGCAAGTCCAATGCTAAGGGGAAATTGGAAAACATTCTGGGCAACTTGAAAACCCAACAAAAAGCAGCAGGCACCTGGGCCCTTATTAAAAGCATTCTAAGCAAACTATGAGCACACTTCACAACACAACCTATTTTAAGGACTTCTCCACCTCTGGGCTAGGTGGCCCAGGCTTGCAGGTGACTGACTCCCTTGAATACGTGAACCTGACAAGCGGGTCAGGCAATGGCATTTACTTTGAGTTTAACTCTGCTGGCTGGCTCCTGCTTCGCAATGACAACGCAGCAAGCAGGACTTTCACCATTGTCCTAGAAGAGCCCACCGAATACAGCAAACTTGGTGTCACCTTCACGGACAAAACCTACACGGTTAATGCCAACTCCATTTTCCTGGTTAACCTAGACTCCCGCTACAAAAAGGCTGATGGGTATGTTTACCTGGACGTCAGTGGGTCAGACTGCAGCGCTCTAGTCATTAAGCGCTACACTATGAGCTAGGCCTACCCGCATGGCGCTGAAATACACAGAAGCGCCCACGGTTGCTAAGGGTGCAGCAATTACCTCCAGCCAATGGAACGGGCTCTGTGACGCACTCAATGACAGGCTTTCCAAGGGCGTTGCAGACCCCACATGGAGGCTGCACTGGTTCTGGCACAGCCTTTTCCGCAACCTTCGCAACCCTGACGCCTCTGGCTTCACTTACGCCCCTGAGGACGAGTGGTGGAAAATCTACGCACACGTAGACACCAGCCACACCTTTCCTGTAGTTGCAGCAGGTCAACCTGAGGGCGCCAGCCTTTCAAACCCTATAAACGGCTTTGTCTTTGGCAACCCCTCCCAAGACATAAAAAGCGAGGCTGCCCGCCTCTCCTACGACAGTGCGGACGGGCAAGGTGTGCTCCTCCATGACACGGGAGGCAACCCGCTGAATGACTCACGCAAGTGGGCGGTGGGCATTGAGCAAAGGGGCGCAGTGCTTGAAACCAACCTAGACGACCTTTCCTATGCTAATGCACTGGTGGCAGCAAGGGCTCATTTCTCCATGGGCTTCCACCACTGGGTCCACAGAAGTTATGGGGGCTTCATGGCTGGCCCAGAATACCAAGGGCAGTGCAGCAACTATTCAGAGTTGCCTGACTACACCCTTAAATTCACCAACACCAGCACCAGCACAACAACCACCTACAGCACCTGTCCAGGCTCTGGTGTCTACTCCTACTACAGGGGGCAGAAGGACTACATTCTCCTCAACTGGGACGGCACGGTAACAAGGCTGCCAGTGTCGGACTACACAGAAGGGCCCTACACCTCTGAGGCCTACCTCAAGCACCCAAACGGGGAGCAACTCAACAGGGCCCTCAACTACTTTATTCAGCCATTTAGGGGCACTGCAGCCGAGCAGGCAGCAAGTGGTTACAAGGTGCAGGACAAGGCCTTTGACTTTGACACTTTCCTCCAGCAGCAATACTTCCTAGCCCCTGCCCGTGGTGTGGCCAATGGGAGCGGAGGTGTGGACGCAGTCTACAATATTTTCAACTGGGGCAGTAACACCAGCGCCAACACGTTGGGCACACTCAATGCAACCTCCTCGACAAGCTTTGCTACTGCCTCAGGTTTCTGCCTTGCAGGTGTGCTAGTGCAGCGCCAGGGAGGCACTGGAGAAAAGCGCTTTGAGGTGCTTGTAGACGGGGCTGTAGTTACAACTGTAACCCTACCCAATGGGGGCGACTCAAAAAGTGAGTGGTTTGCAAGCCCGCACAATGGCACTGTGTCTGTCAGGTGCTTGGACTCCATGGGTGCCTCTGACGTGCTAGAGGTTGAGTGTGCTGAGCTGATGGAATACTTGCCCAGCAACGAGGACGCCTACCTCGTCCTGAGGTTAGGCTCTGCCAGCAACCTGACCTATGACGCTGAAGGCAAGGACACCTCCACACCTAAAGACATTTCTGATGCCTACTTTAGGCACGGCATGGTTCACAACCCAAACAGGGCAGACGTGGCTGAAGACAACACAGCCCTCAATGCAAACCCTGTCTACAGGGCAGTAGCCAGGGAGGTTTCTTCTAGGCTCAAAATGGTGGACAGGCATGGGCTGCTTGGCTATGAGGTCAATGGGGCAGGCAAGTCTGTCCTCTACTTCAAGCGGGAGGCTTTTGGGCTTTCTGTGGCCGACATGTTTGACGGGCTAGGCCCAAGCAACTCAGTTGTAACCTCAGGCAACCTCATAGCAGGCAGGACCTACAAGGTGGTGGGTGGAACCTCCATTACCTACAACGGGAGCACAGTCAACGCAGGCTCCACCTTCACGGCAGTGGCGGGTGTGGACACCTACACCAAAGCAAGCACTGAGGAGGTGTATGAGAATGAGGGCATACGGGCAACAGCAGAGCCTGCAGGCTATGACAACCGCTGGCTCATGCACATGGAAAGCATGTCCTACAAGCCCTCTGAGTCCAGCGCCTACAAGCCTGACAGTTACACTGACATAATAGGCTACAAGCACGACAGGTGCGCCATGTGGAGCCAGGACTGGACAAGCCCAAGCCCAGCTTATGCCAAGGAAATTCTCAAGCATGTCACCCCCCTGCCCTCTGGCATTTTGCAGCGCTCAGAAAACCCCCCAGGCTACCGATACCTGCTGGGCACTCACACACCAGACGAGGGCTACAGCGCAAGCGGCAACCTCATAGCCCAGGCAAACGGAGACGGCAGTCCAGGCAATGACGTGTGCGACCCACTAGAGGAGGACGGCAGTGAGGGCAACTGCACGGGCATGAGGGGGCACTGGAAGTCCTGCAAAATTTACAGGCCTGACTACCAGATTGAGAGTGCTGAACGAGTGGAGCCAGCCAACCCTGGTGAGTTGCCGCAAATCAAAATAACCCTCACCACAAGGCTGGACTACAACCAGGACGCCCCAGGCACTGTGGCTAACACCTCCTCAAGCAGGGCAAGCTACATTTCAAGCGACAGCACAGGGGCAACCAACGGAGGCTACCGCACAGATGAGAATGCCGTAGTGGAATACCTCCGCTATGTGGTGGACGGTGGAGCCAACTGTGGGCAGCGCATTGGGGACACCGCCCCAGACGCACCTTTTGACACAGCCATTAACGGGGCCTGCATGCCTCGCTTTTTCTTCACGCAACTTCTGCCCAAGGTGTATGAGGACGGCAACTCTAGCTATGACTCCACAGACACGCTCATGAAGACCGAGCACATGTCATGGGCTGAAACCATTTTAAGAAGCATTTGTGAGGGCTATGTAGACTCAGCCAGCACCGCTGAGCAACTGGAAACCATTGACCCAGTGACAAGCTTGGCTACCTGTGAGGACAAACGTCTCTATGACTACACTTTCGAAAACCTCATGCTGCAGGCAAACTCCAAGCAGCACTTTAGAAGCCTCACAAGTGACTTGAGAACTGACGAGGTCAAAGGGCATGGCCCGCTGCCAGGGCAGCCTGCCTATGCTGACCACTTCAACCAAATAGCCAGGGCAGTCAACCTGCTGACCAGGGCGAGGCTCTACCTGCCCTTAAGCTTTAAATACCGAACTATAAACTATTCAGTCAGCCAGCAAGTCATTAACGGGTCCATTCGAAGCAATGAGGCAACCCCAAACTGCTCAGGGGGTGCAGTGTGGGCAAATAACATAACCTCCACTCCAACCTGGACAGGCAAGACCTATGGGTCATGGCAAACCAGTTCCTACCCTGGACTTGTTACCACCAAGCGCTGCCGTATTGACCAGGACTCTGCAGGCAACTGTGTTTTAGAGTGCGACAGGCAGGACGGTGAGTTCACGGTGGGCTTGGACAGGTTTGCCACGGACGCCATGCACCCAGACCTTGCTACCCTGGTGCAGGACACTAGCAAGCTTGGTTTTGGCGTTGCCAATGGCTACAGCACCACACCTACCATTAAAACTGCAGTGGCTAATAGCTACAACGGGTGGATAGGCAACAGCACAGACCCTGACGACTACTACCACGATGGCTCCTACCATGACTGGGTAGAGACTCCAAACCCATCAGCCAACTCCTCAGGCATTGTCTATTACAACACCTGTGAAGTCAGCAATGGGGGTGAGGTGGAGGCACCAGACGTGCCAGTGTCTGACTACGTGGACACAGGGGGCACAGGCTCTGGTGGAAATGGAACTTTTGCAGAAGGCAGGCGGGCAATATATGCCTCCAGCGCTCAAGCTTTTGTCACTGTGCCACTGAAAACATAATGGCAAGCAACCCCTCTAGCTTCGTGGTTTATGCGAACCTTGGCAGAGTGCTATGCACCTGGACAAGCGCTGGTGCAACCACCTACAGGGTATACAGGAAGTTGAGCTCAGACTCTGTTTACCGTATGGTATTTGAAGGGGACAGTGGAACTTTCAGCTTCACGGATTATGTCAGCAACTTTGGGTCAGGTAGCTCACCACTAGAGTATGACTACCTGCTCAAGGCATGGGACTCTGGAGGGGAGGCAAGCGGGCTGTATGACACTGCCACCATGCCAGACCTTACGACAGGCAACGTGCAGACTGTTGGAGCCTTGGACCATGAGTTCAACACCACAAGCGGCACGGTGACTGTGAGCAACACCTACAGCAATGACACTGCCTCCATTGCCCTAGCCTCTGAACATAGAATAATGCACGAGCAGAGGACCCAATTTAGGTATGACGACAGAACCAAGGGGACCTAGAAGGGTGTCATTCACCAAAACCGCCCGCAACCCAGGCCTTACCCGTGTCAAAGAAGACAAGGCCCCAGGCGCTGGAGTCATGGCCAAAAGCCTGATTGAGTCAGCAAAGCAACTCCTGCAAGGGGGGTTCAAGGCTGCAGGCAAGGAGGAGAAAGAGAGGCGCTTGGCTATATGCAGAACATGCCCCCACTTGATAGACAAGGGGAGCAGGTTTGAGAGGTGCAGCCAGTGTGGGTGTGTGCTGCGCTTTAAGGCAGCGCTTGAGGCATGGGGGTGCCCGCTTGGAAAGTGGTAAGCATTAGGCCTATTCAATCAAACCACTTCTGGTTTAAGCATAATTCTACCATATTCAAGCAAAGCCCCCTTGAGCCCCAAAAACGCCCATGATTTAGCTCCAGGGAGTAAAATGACGCTATGAAACCCGCTTGCGGGAGTAAAAAGTGCGAGTGAAAGGCACTTGGGCCCATTTTCAGCGTGTCAAGGGAAACATTAGCCCTGGGAGTTTATTTCCCACAGCTCAAAGAACTTTTTAGAGTCAGCCCTAGTCACCAGAGCCTTGTAGTGCCTGTGGAGCATAGTGGGTGAGTTACCCAAGTGCAAGGCTGCCCTGCCCTCGTCCTGGTAGTAGTTGAGCCAGTGGCTGGCTGCTGTGTGCCTCATGGCGTTGTTGGGCCAGTGGGTGAGGCCTGCCTCATGGCGCAAAGCCTCAAAGCGCTCACGAAGGGACTTGAGCGGGCGCACCTTCAGCCACCAACCCACATGCCCAGGGAGCAGCTCAATGACTCGTCTTGTGCGTGTTTTGGCAGCCTTGGCCCCAACTATGAGAAAGCCGTCCCGCTCCTCCAAGTCCTCCACCCTGCCAGCCTCTGCCACCCTCAAGCCCATGCACAGCCTGAGCCACAGGTGCCCTTGAAGTTCTAAGGGGCAGGCTTGTATTAACGAGGCACATTCTGGGACGGTAAGGAAGCCCACTTGAGTGCCTGCTGTGGACTTTTTGGGTAAGCTTAAGTCAGGCACTTGCTGGATGTAGTGCTGCTTTTTGGCCCACAGGTAGAAGGTGCCAAGGCGTGAGGCTTTGTGGGCCTTGTTTGAGGTGTTTTTTAGCTCACGCTGCAGTGCAAAAGTAGTGTGAAAAGAGAGGCCCTTGGAGTCGCCCAGGCGTTGCTTGAACTCGTCCAAAACCCAGCCCATGGATTTGATGTAAGCTGGGCTCCTGCCCTGCTCTTGGAGGTGCTTCAAGTAGTGGGTGCAAGCTTCTGCAAAGCTTACATGCTCATGCACATAGAGGCCCTTGTAGGCCCGCCAGACCTCTACTAGGGAGAGGCCATGGTCCCACATGTCTTGGACCACGGAGAGGTCCTGACTGGAGAGGTGTGTTTCTATGGTGCGGCTAAAAGGATTCGAACCTTCACGGGATTATCTCCCACTACGACCTCAAGCCCAAGCGTCTCTATGTTCCGCCTAGCGCCTGTTGTCCCTTCATTCCCTTAGAAACGCCCTTGCCCTTGCTAGGGCTTGGTAAGCCTTCCTGAGTTCTACTGCAGCAAAGCCCTCCTTGCCCTGCTCCACTGCTTCTGCAACCAGTGCCTCAACTTCATGTAGCACATGGGTCTGCTGGGTCCTCATGTATGTGGGCCCGTGGTTGTGTATGTCGTCAAAGTTATTCACAAAATCATGGTTGGACAGGTTTTGACCTACCCCCCCAGGCAGGCTAGGGAAATGCAATCAATCAGCCTTTCCGAACCTTACGCTTCCTGGTTGCTGGAGTTGGCTGAGGCTCAGGGAATAAGCCCTGAGAAACTTCTAGCTGACCTAGTTGTTTCCGCTTTTCATGCTCCTGCCGCACTAGAAACTCAACAACCTGAGTCTTTGAGCGGCGTGAAGCATCAGACAAAAGGCTGAGCATTTCTGCCACGTCTTCCTCAACGTAGAAGTGCTGCCCCACTCTGTTGTCCGCTCGTTTGCCCATGTTTTACAGTGTTTTACGGTGCTTGTTTTAAACATTTTTAAAAACTTTGCAATTTTTTATTTGCACAGGTGTCTACACTCCTCTACAGTATACATCATAACACTACAGTAATGGACAAGGTGAAAACGCAAATTGGAGCAGTCATAACCAAGACCTTAGACACAAAGCTGAAAAGGCTTTGCAAGAGGGAAAACCGCAACAGGAGCGAAATGCTCCGCGAACTAATCAGGAGGGCTAAATGATTACCCTGATTCTAGGCATACTAATTTTGGCAGCATGCGCTGCCTCTGGCTACATCAGCTCAACCCCTGACGGGCAAGCAGCCTGCAAAGGCCCAACCACTACCCGCAAATAGTTCATGGGGCTGCAGCTACCAACTAGGATACATAGCTCAAGGGGGTCTGGTTTACGTCAGAGGCTGCAGCCCCTTCTTCCACTTTCAAGCCCCGCTGGGCATTAAAAACTCAAACAATTTAGGCTTAATACCCCAGCAGGGCTGGGCCCTGAGTGGGGCCCGAATTTCCAAATGAATACCCAACAGGACGCCTATACTTTCACCCTTCTGCCCTTCCAACGGGTGCACAGACCAGAGGTGTCCCAGTGGTTCGAGGAGTCCCACAACAAGCCTGAGGTGGGCACGGTGCAGAAGACAAGGGACTGGGCTGACTTAGAGGCTGAGGGGGCACTTGAGGGCTTGGACCTTGCCAAGGCGCAGGCCCGCTACATGGCCTATGTGGAACACGTCAGGAGGCTCAAGGCAGAGCGCATTAAGGAAAGGTCATTACTCAACGCATGAACTCCAAAGACAAAGGCAAACGAGGTGAGCGTGAGCTGGCTTCCATACTCTTCCACATGGGTGGCTGGGCTGCCCGCAGAACAGGCTTCATGCAGTCCCAAAAGGGCCATGACGCAGCAGACGTGGACTGTCCTGAGTTGCCCATTCACTGGGAAGCAAAGCGCTGCCAAGTCATCAAAATGTTGGACTGGCTTGCTCAGGCAAAAGGGGACGCTAGGGAGGACCAAATTCCAGTTGTGGCTTGGAGAAAAAACCACATGGCTTGGCATGTCACCCTGAGCCTTGAGCACCTCATTCAAATTTTATGCCTCACAGACCTAGAGGCACTTCGTGAACAACTACAACAACAGGAGAAAAGCAAATGGTAATACTAGAGGAAAAAACAAAAACAGAAAAGACGCTGGCTCCAGAAGGGGCAGCGCAGACAGCAATATGCACTAGCGTTATTGAGCTAGGCACCACAGTGGACAACACCTATGAAAATGAGAGACTGGTCAACATATTTGCCCTTGGTTTTGAGTTGCCAGACTCAACCATAACCATAAATGGCGAGGAGGTCCCCCAGTCAGTCTACAAGAAGGTCTACCTGCGCTCAGAGCCCTACCAAGTTGGCAGGTCAATCAAGAAGCATTTGGGCAAATGGCTGACCAACTATGAGGAGTTAGCCAAGAAAGGCACAACCCTGCAAGAAGCCCTCAGAGGTAGGCCTGCCTTGCTAACCATTAGCCATGAGAAGGGCAACAAGGGCACCTATGCAAAGGTGACAGACATTTCTGCCATGCCCCCCAAAATGGCAGCAGGCATAGAGGCGCATGGAGAGGTCTGGAGCTATGACCCAAGCGACCCAAACACCAACTGGGACAAGTTGCCCAGCTTCTACCAGGACGACATACGGTTGAGCGCTGAGTTCAAACAAGCCAAGGGGGAGGTGACGGGTGAAACTGACGAGTTCTAGAAGCCCCCGCTTTAGCTCCACCATGGAGGGGGTGGTCCAGGCCATGCCTGAGGCCACCTACAGGGCTGAGCCTGCGTTGAGCACCTCTGACCTTAAGCTCATGAGGTGCCCTGCTGAGTTCAAGGCAAACATGGACAGGCGCTATGCCAAGCGGCAGACCCCTGCCATGTCCTTGGGCACCATGTTCCACACCTACCTGTTGGAGCCTGAGCTGTTTGAGCAGACCTACTTAGTCATGCCTGACGAGCGCTCCAACATGAGGCTGAAGGTAAACAAGGAGTGGAAGGCTGAGCAGGAGGAGAAGGGCCTCAAGCTCATTTCTGAGGACGACCTAGCCCAACTGCAGCGAATGCTGGAAGCTGTGAAGCAGGAGGAGGCCTACAATTTGCTGCAGGCCTGTGAGACTGAAGTGAGCGTCTTCTCCCAGGACGCTTGGCCCATTCCTAGTAAATGCAGGGTGGACGCATACCACCCAGAGACAGAGACAGTCATTGACATTAAAACCACCAGCCCAGGCTCTGCCAGCTTCCGAGGCTTCAAGTCCAAGTCACGGGAGTTCCAGTATGACCTACAGCAGTGGAACTACACCCACATACTGGCCACGCAAGGCCTCAGAGTCAGGCGCTGGTTGTGGTTAGTAGTGGAGACGGGTGGTTTTTACCAAGCAGCCACCTACACCTACTCAAAGGACCGCATGGTGAAAGCTGGGTCAACCATTCACAACTACATTCAAACACTCACCCACTGTTTGGCTGAGGACTACTGGCCCTCATGGACGACTGGTGGAGTGGTTGAACTGGACTGGTGAAAACACTCTCACGGTTAGGTTGGGAGAGACTCCCTAGGGTGCTGAAATATGCAACCAAGCAATTCAGAGTCAGGGAAATTCTGGTGGGTGACAAGTGGTCTGATGACTTGGTGGCTATGAGTCACCCACCAGATGAATGGAGGTCCTACATGGACTACTGCAACAGACAACTGCATGGGCAGCCACCTCAGGGACAACTGAGGGCCATGCTGGAGGGGCTCAAGGGAGCTGGGGCAAGGGCTGAGGAGTTACGGAAGCAACTAAAAAGGAGGCTAAAATGACCAAAGAGGAGGCATTTGAACACATTAATGGGGAGACTAACATTGCCTACAGCTACAGTGGCATGAGCTGGGCAGAGGTGGACAGGCGGGCAAGCGCATACTTTGAAGCAAAAGGCATCGTTTATGCGCTGAGGAAACGCATTGCGGAAAGAAAGAAGAGGTTGGGCCATGGCAGTCTGCCAACTATGTGAGGGAGGGGACCTATATGAAGACTGCAATTTCTGCCAAGGGACAGGTTACTGGCCCACCTCCTCTCCTGGTGCCCTCATGGCTCTACTCAAACGGGCTCACACCACTACAGAGGGACGTGCTTTGCTTCGTGGCAATGAGGGGGAAGAAGTGCACGGACGCCAAGAAGACCATGGCAACCTACCTGGGCTGCAATAAGTCCACACTCAAAAAGGCTGTGGACGAGCTAGTGGAATTTGGGTGGCTGCTCAAGTCGTGGGAAGCAAAAACCATGGTCCTGAGAGTGTCCAACAAAGGGGAAAAAATTGCCCGTTCCACCCCTGCCAAAAACAGGGCTGAGAGGTTTGCAAGGGCCCTGCACAGGACGCCTCAAGAGGCCCTGCACAGGACGTCTCATCGGCCCTGCACAGGGCCTGGAACTATGTATATAACTATGAAGGATAACTATGGGGAAGAGGAGGACCTTAAAACTGAGTTTTACACATGGAGGAGAAACCTATGAATGACAGGCTAACAACCATACCCTACGACAAGGCAGCAGAGGAAGGAGTTATAGGTTGTGTGCTTCTTGGAGCCATGGAGGACGCTATTAGGGGAGGGGTGTCAGAGGACTCATTCTATGACATACAGCTCAAGCGCATTTGGAATGCCTGTTATGACCTCTATGACGACAAACTTGAAATAAACCTACCCAATGTGGAGAAGCGGGCGGGCAAGGGTTTGCTGTTTTACCTCACTGAACTACCCGACAAGGCACCCACTAAGTCAAACATTGCTTTCTGGTTGCCTGTGTTAAGGGCCCTAGAAGCCCGCAGGAAGGCTTTTTACATTGCCTACAACACTCTGGAGCTAGTTGGCTCTGAAACTCCCACAGAAGCCATTCTGGAGCGAATTGAGGCAGACTATTTCCAACTGTCCAACAACTCCTCCTCAGTGCAGGACCAAGCAGCCAAATGGGAGGCCTACCAAGACAACCTAGACTCATGCAGACCTAATGGTCAGCCTCTTGGACTCAAAAGTGGTTTCTACAACCTCGACCGCATTGTCAGGGGCTTTCGTCCTGGTTCAGTCAATGTCATTGCTGCTCGTCCTGGCAACGGCAAGACTGCCCTTGGCCTCCAAATTGCCCTCCACTGTGCTCAGTCAGGCCATGGAGTTGTCTTCTTCTCCTACGAAATGCCATTCAGCCAACTGGCTGACAGACTGGTTGCCTCTGCTACTGGTGAGGAAATGTCCTCAGTGCATGAGACTGGCCAAGGTGACTGGGCAGCCATTGCAGCAGCAGTGAGAGACTTGAGAAGGCTGCCCCTTTATGTGGAGGACAAGGCTGACTGTGGCATTGCTGAGCTGAAGTCCACAGCAAGGCGCTACGTAAAGGACAAGGGGGCAAAGGTCATAGTCATAGACTACCTCCAGCTCATACCACCTAAAAGAAGGCAAAGGGAAACCAACCGCACAACCGAGGTGAGTGAGTTGAGCCGTGAGGTGAAGCTACTAGGCCAGGAGACTGGGGCAGTCATTTTCCTCCTCTCCCAGCTCAACCGTGAAGTGGAGCACAGGGACAACCCCAAACCACGCCTGAGTGACCTGAGGGAGTCTGGAGCCATTGAGCAGGACGCTGACCTTTGTGCCATGCTTTATGAACCACCCAAGCAGGCCGAGGAGGACCCAGACACTTTGGGGGTAGTCATAGCCAAAAACAGGCACCACGGGAAGGGCAACACCTACCTGCTGTGGGACAAGTCATGCAACAGGTTTAGGGATTTGGTGGCAACTGGAGAGACAGACAGCTTATGAGCACAACACAACTAGAGCTAGGGGCAGACAAAAGCGTCTTGAGCGCAGAACAGGCAGCCAGCAGGGACTCTGCATTGGTCAGGTTCCAAGAAATGGCGGCAGCCAAATACGAGGCAGGACAAAAGGAGCATGGGGGTAACCTGTGGGAAAAGCCTGGGCTACTGGACAACATGGAGGAAGAAGTCATAGACGCTTGGTTCTACATACAGGCATTGAAACAGCAGCAAAACCTGCTGAATGAGGCTGTGACAGGCTTTCTCAATGACTGCATGGCTGTGGGTATTCGCGACCCTCTGAAGTTCATTCTGTCCAAACAACTCAAAGTCTACTCATACCTCAAGGGCGCATTCCCAAGGGGTATTTTACCAACAGACGCAGACGGGGAGATTGAGCTGAATGGCGAGTTCCTGAGGCTAGAACACAAGTATGATTATGCGATTCGAAACATGAGCCCAGAAAACCGTGCACTAAGTGGGCAAACAAAAAGCCTTTATGCACTGGTAGCGAATAAGGGCTTCACGGTTGTGTTTGTGGGCGAGAATGACCAGAGGCACGTCACCTGTGTGAGGGTCTGGAAGCCTGATAACGGCGAGGTCAAGGAGGTCTGGTATCCAGAAGGAACAGAAGACACGCTCAGGG
>Ga0208898_1001212_pt1 | contig 17470 bp, 34 predicted proteins | sample VirMetDEL_Mar_4_FD_184513 | JGI IMG/M metagenome (GOLD analysis project Ga0208898, IMG submission 184513) | Aqueous microbial communities from the Delaware River and Bay under freshwater to marine salinity gradient to study organic matter... | ecosystem: Environmental > Aquatic > Marine >...
TATCAATTTAGATACGGGGGAAAAGGTTAAGAGCTTTACAAAAAAATTCAACTTCATGTTAAGAGAAGGAGTATTTACAAAATGAAGGAAAACATATCAACTATTTTAGAGATAGGCTTTTTTACTATAGGCATGAGTCTATTTATTGCAATGATTTTAATTTTATTTTAAGGGAGGTTATTTATGAAAATACAATTAAACCACAAAACAAGCGTAACAGTGGAAAACAATCCACTTATAAGACACAGATACACAATAAACATCAAGGGATGTCCATTATATCCTTTTACTTTTCACGATACTAGAAAAGAGCTTATACAGTGTTTAAGGCACAGTTTTGACATTAACTATCTTGAGGAAGTTATACCATGAAAAAAGACATATATTACAATATTGAAAGGCAATACAGACAGAAACAAGTTGAACCAAAGCCTACTTACTTTGAAATAAAAAGATATTTTAAGGCTTATGATTATTTAATAGGTTTTGACGGAGAAAAACAAGTTTATTTTAAAGCATGCGATATAGGCTTTAAAACATATAAAAGCCTGGATGGTTTGATTGAGGCTTATAACATCCACAAAATGATTATGAAGCAAAGCAAAGCAAAGCAGGCTTAAACGATGGATGAAATCTTATTTTGCTGCAATTGCGAGAATTATGTAAATTTGACTTATACGGGGCTTGAATGTCCCGTATGCAATATAACCCATAACGATTATGAAAAGCCCGATTTGACCTATTTACTGGACGAATTGAGCCTATTAAAACAAGAAAACCATTATTTAAAAACAATATTTTTTACTAATACGAGGAATTAAAAAAATGACTGATAAAAAGAATTGCATCAACTGTCGCTGGTATAGAGTCAAAAATGGTTTTTGTTGTCTTAATTTCACAGTAAACAATGACCCCATTGATATTGGGTGTAGACCAAAAGAATTTTACTTGCAACCAGATGAAATAAAAAAAGAAGGAAATATTTAAAAAACATTATAAGGAACTAAAAAAAATGACTGAAATACATTTACAACGATACAAAATAAACGGAGTCTGGATTTTAAGAGAACCGATGACTCCAAGTGAACTGAAGGAACACAAAAAACATATTAGAAGGGAATATGAAAAAAGGAAAAGGGAAGGCAAACCAAAACTTCACCGATATAAGGTCGATGGCAAATGGGTATTCTTACCACCTAAAACTAAAGAGGAAATGAGACTCTGGAGAAAAGCATACAATAAAAAATGGTGTGCTGAAAATCCAGACAAGGTTAAAGCCAATAGACTACGCTATCAAAATTTACAGAGAAAACTTTACCAGGAAAGTCTTGCAAAAAAATAAGGCACACTATTATCAGACTATCTAGTTGAAATAACGCTAGATAGTCTATTCTTACTTTAACAAGGGAGAAAAAAAATGCTAGATGAAAAGCAATTTTATAAAGAATTAAACAAAAAATACTGGGATACAATAGCACTGTTTGACAAAACAATCAAAACAAATGTAAACCAAGCTGGAGAATATCTGGCACAATCCAAGGGCTATAAAGATGCCTTAAACTTATTCCTAAAATTAGGGGGTCAAGGTTATGACAAATAATGATTATGATGACAACTATTTAAAATGTGATGAGTGTGATTTCATCGCAGAAAGACAAGATTTTGACAGTAAAGATTACAGAGGCTCAAGGGATTGTGAAGGTTTCCAATACGAGCCAGATGAAACGGTTTATTACTGCCCTAACTGCAATTCAGACCAAAATGAGGCACCTTTATGCACTGAGGTAGAACAATATTTAGAAGGAAATGAATAAAATGAAAAGCAAAGCAGAGCATGACTTAACCTATGCAGAACTATGCCTTGATTTCAAAAATGATAAAATCCAAATTATGGAAAACTTTATTATTGAAAAGCATGGAAAAAAACGATTTAACCTTTTGATGGAGGAATTGAATAATGAATATAAAAGATTATAAGATTAAAATAGTGGTTTTTTACGACAATAAAACCAATAGACATAGATGGACAGCAAGGTTCAGCAGAAAAAACACTATCAACCTTGCTATTGGCACTGCAAAGCAATACACAAGTTTTAAAAGGTGTGTTGCATCAGCAAAATTGAGCCTCAGGACACTGGGGTTTAGGAATTTAGTTGAAAAAATTGATGTGGAGATTGTAAAATGAAAATAATTTACTCAGCAATATTAACAGGCAAATTTGAAGGCAAGTTTTACCTGTTTTTCATAGCACTACGCAATAAGCACGTCTCTCAAGGTCTAATTGCACATGAATTTAGACACGCAGAGCAATACAAAGCCAATAAATGGCATTTTATAAGCCAATTATGGGATATGGACATAAGAACCGAGCTTGAAGTTGATGCCTACGTCCATGATGGTCGTTTTGTGCCAGAAAACATTGCTTACATTATACACAATATGTATGAATTGAGCATCTTAGGCAAGTTATTAGGTAAAATATTGGGTCGTAGGACGCACAAATATTCAAAAGATGAAATATTAGATTTAGTTAAACACAAATTGAAGGAGCAAAGCAAATGAGTTAAAAAGGCACTTCACAACTAAATTTATCAATACAGGCGAGACTAGACCACTCGCCTGTTTTTTTTAATGCTAAACCTACGCTAATAGCATCTGCTACGTGTTCGTACCTTGCCTTAACTTTTGGGAATGAATAGTCTGGGAAAATTTTACTGACATTTGACATAATTTCCTCTTTTTCAACCTTGCCTTTTGGTCGTATCGTCTTTTTTACTTCCATAGGACTAACTATTTTTAACTTAACACTCTCAGACGTGGCAAAACAGGTAATTACAGCACTTGCAAAACTCATAGCCTTAATAGCACTACTGCTTTTAGCGCCACCATGAGGGTACTCTGCACAAATAGCATTTAACTCAAACCTGTAGGCAATTTGTTTTAACCCTCTAAACAGCTCTGCAACCCTGTTAGAACTGTCGTGGGCACTTGGTAGCGACTTATCCCTCACAGTCTTAATCACACCAGTCTCAAGCAGTTCAAAAGGCTTTTTTACGCTATTAGGGTCAACTACTGCATAACCCAGGTTAGCGAACCCTGCATCAAGTAGTAAAATCATGCCTTTGCCTCCCTTTTTAACTTGCTAATTAACTGTTTTAAAGCCTTTTTTTCAGTCTCCAACTCTTTTAAACGCTCTAGTGCGAATACTAACTCGAATGTTTTTGCTTTTTTCATATCATCTCCCTTAGTTTTTCATATTCATCATAAATAATATCACATTGTATTTGTGAATTTTCCTTGTGTTGTCTTAATTTTGACAGTCTTTTCAATGCCAAGTCCTTTTGAGCAGGGGTTTTATACTGTTTTGACTGTATATACCATAGCCCTTTGCTTATTTTCTCGTTAATAACGTCAATTTCACGCTCGTAATAGAGTAAATGGCAAATGCTTTCAGTGTCCATACCGACCATTTTAGCCTCATCTCTTAATTTATCCAAGTAAAAGGTCGCTAATGCCAATTCAGCCTCTTTATCAGCCTTTTTCTCAAGGTTTTGGTAGTGTCTAACCTCCACGTTGCTTGCTGCACTTGTTTTCAACTGGTTGTACTCAATAGCAAGTGATAATTTTTCTCTGTATTTCTCTAGCATGGTTTTGCCTCGTGTTTTTGGATAAAACTAAAACTTGCTCCATGAAACATCAGGTCAACTTTGCCTTGTGAACCTTCTTTATTCTTAACGCAGTAAATAGCAACGTCCCTAAGTTTGGCATTTGTGTCAACGTGTACGTCTTTATTCTGGTTAATGAAAATATAGTCAGCACAATTAGCAATTTGAGCAGAACCCCTCAAGTCGTGCATAGTTGGCGCAGACCTTTTAAGTTTACCCTCACTTTTACTAAAATCTTCCTTGCGTAATTGGCATATTAAAATAATCAAGTAGCCAAACTCTTGTGCTAATTCATGTAAAGCCTTAGCAACGTAAGCAACTCGGTCTTTTTCTTCAGTTATCCCTTTGACGTTGACAATCTGCAAATAATCAACCACTATGAATTTCAACCTGTCGTCTTTTTTCTGATGTGCCAAAATATTGTCTCTAATGCCCTCTATTGACGAGCAGAGCTTTGAGACGACCAATCTATCGCCTAAGTCTATGATTTGCTTTCTAGCCCCATCTCTGTCCGTTTTAGAGCTATGTTGTATATGCCTCAAAAACCTTTTACCTAACCTGACCTGTGTAGTCTCTAGACTAAAATACATACAAGCGAGTTGAGTATTGCTTAAAAACTGGTAAATTAACTGGTTTGCCAGACTGGTTTTGCCTGAGCTACTTTCTCCTGCTAAGACTAGCAATGTGCTTGACTCTAGTCTTACAAATGAGTCTAACTCCTCAATGCCTGTTTTAAAGACTTCTTGGACAATCTCATTATCTATTGCGTGGACTATCTCAACTCCATTCATTACATCGGCTTTTACACTATCGTCTCTCAATTCATCTAACAAAGCAATCTCATTAGCGTGACTTTCATTTGCATCAATACGTTTCTCAATTTGTTTTGATATTTTATGCAACTCAGTTCTTTTCCTTGCTTGCTTGTAATGTGAAGCTAGGTTAATCAAAATGTAGTCATCTTCCCTGTAAAGGTCTAAGTAGTATTTAGGGTTACTCCTCATAACGACATTGTAAGACTCTGAGAGTTGGCTTGACTGCCCAAGTATAACTGGTGCTATTGACTCAAATCTCTGTTGCTCATAAATGCTAATTGCCTCGGTGTATAAATCCCTGTTTTGTTTTTCTTCAAAGAACCAAGGTTTCAATTTCATATCTCTTGTTACTTCCAACAAGTCTCTGCTTTTAAGCATTGATGCTAGGAACATTGTTTCGTTTAAATGTACGTCTGGGTTCATTAGTATTCAATCTCCTGTAACGTAGCCTCGTAAGCTAATCTCTGTTCTTTTTCTTTTTCTTCTAAGGCAAGTTCTGTATTATGCAAATATGGGTCTATGTTTTCCTTACTGTCTAAGAATCTCCTCATACCAATAGACCAATTATCACCTTCGTGTTTTATGGCAAAATTATTACTTGCTTTTAAAATCTCCTCGTAAGTTAATTTTTCATTTTTTATAAGTTTAATAAATTTCTTTTTAACATCCCCTTTAGCGTCTTGTTTGCGTTTTGGGAATTTTGTCTGTTTCCAAAATTTATTAAACTCATCATCTAATATTGTTTCTTTATTCTCTTCTTCTTTATTCTTTATTCTTATAGTGTGGTTAGTTGTTGGTTGATTGTTGGTTAGTTGTTGGTTATCTTGCTGGTTGATGTCTTGGTACAAATTGTAATTATTCACTGTAATTACTGAGAATTTATTGGTTGATTTGATGGTTATCTCATTACTTTTTTCTAGTCTTTTTAACACTGTGCGTAGACTTTGTTCTGACATACCTAACTTAGTTGACCAAGCCTTTCTTCCAAAAGGGAATTGTCCAACCCCTATCTTATGCCCTTTGTAGCTGCCTTCTGTAAAATTAGCCTCAATCAGCATATGAATGAATGTTGATAAAGTGAGAGGGTCATTCGACCACTCCCATTCTTTTAGTTTTCGATGTAATTTAATCCAGCCCGACACGTTATACCTCAGCATCTAATTCTTTGACAAATTGCACTAATTCACCAAAACTTTTGTTTAATTTTCTGTGCACAGTTTCTTTGCTACCTTTTATGTTGTAAGGTATCTCTCTCTTGCTTAGAAACCAAGATATTGGTCGGGCATACTTTTTTTGGTAACACTGGCGCATTAGCCAATCTAAATATTCTTCTTTTAAATAATAATCTTGTCTGTTGCAGTAAAAATATTGCCACACGCTACTTGTTAAAGAACTTAGTTCGCTCATTACAGGACTTGGCAAACTGTTTACCAGACTTGACGCTCTTTGTTTTAGTGACTCTGATTGTTCACTTATGTATTTATAGCTTTTAGCCATAATGTCTCCTTATAAATAAATTGTAAAAATATCGAAGGAGTTGTTGCAATGCCGATTAGCAATCTACAATACTTTCTTCAATTTGCTCGATTGAAATTCTAGTTGGAGGATTCTGCTGTCAACAACATTATCCTCCAATACTTTTAACGCTCCCTAATAATATACATAATATTCCTAGCAAACTTGTCCATATCCTCAAGTCCGTAATTGTTATTAAGAGTATGGTCGCAGTCAAGGTCTAACTGCTCGCTTATATGACCTGAACCATCAACGTCCCTGTTGACTTTAATCATAATCCCACCAAGAGCCTTTATATAAATAGCCTCATTAGCAAACCTAACGTCATCAAATATTAAGTCAGTCTTAGATGTGTTAAATGACATCTTAACAAAAAACTCTGGGTCTAGTCTGCGTCTAATTAAGTCAGTCCCTAAAAACTGGGCTACACCTCTGCGAGTCAGTAACCCATTACGCATATCACAACCATTCAAGACGTGTTCTTCAGTAGCCACAATATCTGTGGTCATTTCTTTTTCTTCACCAGTATCTATCGCCAGCCCCAGTTGGTTCATCATTGTTTTAAGAGGTTCTGCAAATGCTCTGCGTTCATACCTCTTGTCTGCTTTAACCATCATATTAGCAAGGGTAGTTTTCCCTGCACCTGCTTTGCCTGTTATGCCTATAATCATTCGCTTTGCTCCTTTAAAACTTCTATATTTGTCAATTTTGCACCACACTTTAAACAATAGTTGTGTTGAAAATAATCATCACAATCTTTATATTTTTCGTAAGTATCTTTATAAACTGTTGTTGAAGGTTCATATTCTGGACACATTTCACCTAAAATATGGTCGCATTGAATACGTCCTTCACCTTTGCAAGTATAACATTTTTCAATACTTGTAGTTATTTTTCCTGCTTGTTGCGTATACAACATTTTTTTGCCATCACCACTGCACGAATGGCAAGGGAAGTACCTTTTTTCAATGTTTTCTAATATTTCACTCATTTGTTTCGCTCCTTCTGTAATTTATTCCAAAGTTTCTCTGCCCTAGTTCTAACCTCGTCTGAGAATATTGCTCCCAAATCGTCTTTAACATCTTGAACTGTCCACTTGCTAGTATTAGGTGATGTAAAAACTGCATACCAAAGAACTTCTAAGTAAAGACCTGCTTCGTAGTCTTTTTTCTTAACTTCTTCTAATGTCATTTAATCTCCTTTAAATCTAATTCTATCTTCTCTGCATATTGGTCTTTCAAGCAATTCCATGGTATCCAAATAGCATGATAAGTGTCTTTCTCCACTTGTTCGTAGTGGTAACAGTTTTTCATAAATTTCCAATCATGGAACACTAGTTTTTCTTGATGCTCTAATTCTTCTTCGTATTCACCTAGTTTAACTTCTTTTTGTTTGTACCAGTTGAAAGCTAATTCTTCTACTGGTTGTTTATTAACGAAATCCACTTGCCAACAAACCTCAGGCCATTTATTATCAAGCCATAAATGCAGTTCGTATATATCACAGGCGTGTTTAGTCATCGTGATGCTAGTGATTCCTGATGTGTGTTCAATTTTCATTTTAACTCCTACCTACTAAATCACTCATTTGCTTTGCTCCTTTCTAGTTTTTTTGTTTAGCCTAATCAATAGATATGCGATTAGAATACCAGATATGAACCCCATCTGCCACCCTAACTGAAAGTCATCACTCATTCGCTCTTACTCCCTCTGTTAATCTCAAGGTCAATCATAGCCTGTTGCCAATGCAATGCTGCTTTATTAAGAAACTTAATTTTAGCCTTTAACTCCTCGTTTTCTTTTTGGAGTTCGGCCATACACTTTTGAGCATATTCCATTTTACCATATATCTCGTTGTGTGCTTCTACAACTCTTGCAACTGATTCACAAGCGTCCACTTCAGCATCTATTTGAAACTCTGTCCATTTACCATCAGTTAAACTCATTTGCAGTCCTCCCAGTTCTCCCACTCGTGTACAAAGTTTTTTAGTGGTATCCTAAGTGCCTCACAAAAACGTCTTAAATAGGGCATACTTGGTCTGGTACGTCCACGTTCAAAATTGCATACACTCTGTGCAGAGCAGCCTAGCATAAATGCCAACTCCTGTTGTGTATAACCCTGTCTAACCCTTGCTCGCTTGAGCCTCTGGGTGAATGTGTATAGTTTATCCATATTACTCCTTGTAGTATTAAAAACGTATTTAATGTTAGCTTGTGCAATTTTAAGTCAATAAGCAGTTTATAATTATTTTATAAATTTCATAAAAAAAGTATAAAAACTTCTTGACACCATATTTTGCTATGTAATATTACTGTTTTACTTTAACAAGGAGAATCAAAATGGATAAATTAAATAAAATACAAACTGAGTTAGTTGCCACCAAAGATAAATACAATAGCTTTGGTAAATATCATTACAGGTCAGCAGAAGGCATACTGGAGTCATTAAAGCCACTCTTAAAAAAGTATGAATGTACGCTTGTTATTAACGATGACATGATTATGCTAGGCGATAGGTTTTATGTAAAAGCTACTGCAACAATTTCTGATGGCACTACTAATGTATCAGCAAGTGCTTTTGCTAGAGAGCCAGAAAATAAAAAAGGTCAAGACGAATCGCAGATAACAGGTTCGGCAAGTTCATACGCTAGGAAATATGCCCTCAATGGCTTGTTTGCAATAGATGACACCAAAGATGCTGATGCTACCAACACACATGGCAAGTCTGCACCAGAGCCTGTTCGTATGACAAATGATGACCTAAAGCAGTTTATGGAAGTTATGACCTCAGATGGTTTATTTGACTTTGTAACTGAAGAAGAAAAAGATGCTCTTAAACACGCTAGAGATTTTGACCTAGCCAAAAAGATTAAAGACAATGCTGCTAAACGTAAGGAGGGCAAATAATGGTTACTAAAGAAAACCTGTCCTACTCATTTGCTAGTCAACTACTCAATAAGAGTTTTGACCAAATACGTTACGATATGGCAAACCCTACACCACCTACCCCTAAGATGGACGCTGGTAGTCGTATGGAATATGTCCTTAAACATGGCTTAGACAGTCTTAACCTATGGACTAAGACCAAGACTAAGGGTAAAGAGTTTGATGCTCATTTAAAGGCATTACAGAGCGAAATAGAGCTATATGAGGCACACCCTTATTTAGTGGTAACTGAGACTGAGTATGATGCTTGTGAGGTGATGGTGAACCATTTAAGGGAGGAGGTTGTTAAAGTGGTTGACCACGCTCAAGACCAAGTTTACGCTAAGGATATGCTCTGTGGAGTGCCTGTGTGTGGCTATGCAGACTTGCTTATGCCAGACTGTGTCATTGAGGTTAAGTTTACAAATGCAAGTCCTGTTGATTTTGCTAGGCAAGTTGTCAATATGAATTATGACGTACAGTGCTATGTTTACACTGAGTTGTTTAAGAGGTCGTTCAGGTGGTTAATTATCTCAGATAAAGCGCCACACCTTGTAACGATATTTGATTTACCTGATAACAGGTTTTATGAGTCTGGTCGTAATAAGTTTGAAAAAGCGACCCAGTTGTTTAATAAGTTTAATTTGGGTATGAGAGAGCCTGTGTTCCAGTCTCTCGATGCGCCCGCTTGGTTATAGTATTTTTTTATTAGGAGTAATTATGAGTAATAATATTAGTATGGTATGTCGTCTGGGTAAAGATTCAGAGGTCAAAGAAATTGGTTCTCACAAGGTTTTGGAGATGAATGTAGTTAACTCGACAGGATTTGGTGAACGTGAAATTTCCACATGGTACAAGGCAACTATTTGGGGTAAACGTAGTGAGTCCTTGCAACAACACCTAACAAAAGGCAAGCAGGTATTTTTGACTGGTGAGTTTTGCATACGCACATTCGACAAGAAAGATGGTGGTAAAGGATTTAGTGCTGAGATTAAAGTCAGCGAGCTTAGTTTCGTTGGTGGTGGTGGGTCTGATAGTCAAGGTGGCTCATCAAGTGCAGATGATGATTCAGATTCATTACCTTTTTAATGCTTGCTAGTTAAACAGTGCAAGTAAAATGTAATTGTTGCAGTCGGACAACAAATCCTTGTTAAAGTAAATAGTGCGATGTGGTGGGCATCAAAGTTCCGACACCCACCTTTTTTTAATATGAGTGAAGAAGATAGTTTATTTAATTTTAGAGTTACTTTCTGGTTGTCAGTAGCATCTGCTATCTTCTATTGGTTTTTATGGCAGTATGTCTTTTGAACCAACAAGACTTAGATGTACTCAATGACGTTGTGCTTTTCCTAGAACGAGCCAACAATGGGGACATCGACTACTCAACACTTGGAGAATTACAGGACTCCATAACTGATATGATTATTAAAGTTAATGAGATAGTCCAGTCTAAGATTATCGACTGGTAACAATATATAAACTCAACAACCCCTGTAACCATAGGCTTTACCTTGCAACCTTACAAAATGTTGTATAATCTTGTTTTCATTTAAGGAGCATATATGGCTTTAAAAGATATACTAAAACCAGGTGCAGTAAGACGCACACTAAAAAATGCCTTCAGTGTAGAGGTAAATAAAATGGTTACATTCTCATCAGAGATTGAGGCAGACGACAAGACAGTAACTATCATAATGCACGAAGGGGACGTAGAACACCAGTCTCGTACATTCGTTGGGTTTAATGAGCGTACAGGTGAAGTAACTCGACCACAAGATGCAATCTATACTGCCATAGCAAAATTCAAAAACATATTAAAGGACAAAGAGGAGTCTTTTAAACTTGCTCAAGAACGTGCTGAATTTGAGGCAGAAAAGGCTAAATTTGAGCAGTCAAAAGGTGAGACGACTAATGAGTCAGATGAACCTGTTGAAGTTGAAAATAGCCCTGTTACAGAGGTTTATACAGTAGGCAAAAAGGAGTTTAATAAAGAGGAGTGGACTAACATAATGTCTAGGATAGATATTGGACAGCCACTTAAAGAAGTCGCAGAAGATATTGGTGTACCATGGCAGTCATTAGCAAGTGCTAAGAAAAAATATGCCCAAGTGTAATTGCTTAATTAGCGACAGTAAAGTTATAGAGTCTCGCAAAGATGATTTAACAAATGTTACGTTTAGGTGTCGCAAGTGTAATGCTTGTGGCTCTAATCGTATCACCATTGAGTTAGACTACTTTGATTTAAAAACCTCTGACAGTACCCAGTTTATCAATATACCCTGGAGTTATTTTAAACTAGCAGAGGTTAAACGTGTTGAATCAGAGTATGAGAAAATTGAGGAGTTTATCTGCTAGGGGTAAAGCCTACTTTCCTTTTTGCTCTCTCATTCTCTAAGTCATGTTCTAGTTGCTGTATCTTTTGGTCTATTGGAGACAGCAACTTTGCACTGTACCCTAATCCTGCTAGACCCTTCAACAATCTGCCATAAATAACTTTTGACTCTGGTGTGTTGTAACCAAGCACCTCACGACTGGCAAGCATTGAGCGTTCTCTTGAAGATAAATTGCGTAGGAAGTTTGCTACAAATGAGTTTACCTTTGGGGACTCAAGACCTTTTTTAACAGCCAATGTTTTAGGGGCTACTGCGCCAATAATTGTGTCAAACCCTGTAACCATCGTTTCGTCCATAGTCTCAAGGGCAGTTTTAGCCAAGTGAGCTTTTTGTATCTCTTGGTTAATCTGCTTAAAGTTGTGTACTCCATTAGCCTCTGCCAAATATTCTAACTGTTTTTTCATTTTGTTTCTTAAAATCTCGAACCCCTCCATGCCTTTCTTGACATCTGGTTGCCTAGCCTTGTACATATCTTCCATTTCTGTAAATGCCCTTTGTATCATGTGCATCTCAGTTGCACTAGGGGCAGTTAGTCTATTCGCTGCACGCATTTCTGCCACTCTGTTCTCTAGTGCGTTAATTGCATTGTCTAACTTCTCAGTGCCTACCATACCACCAACAGAAGTCCGTTGTCTTTTAGTTTTTAAACTGTCTATTTTGTTTTCCAATTTCATAATTGTACTATCTTCAAAATATTGGTTGCGTTTCAATAAGTCCTTAAACTTTTTCAACTCAGGCACTAACTCAGCTTGTACACTTTTACCTGCGCCACCACGCTCCCTTAACTCTCCTATAATATGTTTTAATTGGTCCTCAGTAATCTGCAACTTCTTGCCTGGCACGTTCTCAAGTGATTTGTTGGCTGCTGCTATTGCATTAGCTTTTGCTGCACTTGCTTGTTTATGGTAGCCATCCATTGTATCACTACCAAAGTGTTCTACTAACCATGACCCTAAAGTTTCATTTCCACCTGTTAATTTTTTAAATTCATCCCTCTTGCCTTTTGTTGCTCTCCTGACTGCTGTATTAGCAAAAACATTCTTGCCAAACTCAATAACCTTATCAACTGATTTTGCTCTAACTGCCTTCTGTGCAGTATTGGCTAACTCAGCAACCTTGCCAACTCCAGGGATTTTCTTTATCGGTAGTGGCACTAACATTTCAGCAACTTGGAATGGGTTTCTTGCTGCCATTCTTAAAGCCTCTTGTGGGTCGTCTGCTAATTTCATAAGACCTTCGCCAATCTTTAAAGCAAGTGCCTCTCTCATAGCTTTAACCTCTGGGTCTCTTGATGACACGTCAATACCAACTGTGTCGAGTGCGTTAGTAGCCAATGCTAGACCTACCTCCTTAACACCACTTATTGCTTCTTTGGTAGATTCAATAGGACTTGATAAGAACTCACCCCAACTTGATACTAACCTGTTAAAACTGTCTGGTGCGTTCATAGCAGCAGTATAAAATAAATCATCTGCTGGGTCAGTCACAAGCCCTCGACTATCAATATCCTCGCCATAAACATCTTGTGTTCGACTTGGAAAGTCCATAGGTACAGGTGCTTGTGCAGTTAGCGTAGGCTCTGGTTGTGTTGCCCCTTGTGTGAAATCAACAGGTTGTGCCATAGCCTGCCCTGCTACGTCCATAGCCTGCCCCACTAAGCCTTGCTGAGGACTTAGGGGTAAATGGGGTAAATCACCAAGTAGTCGCGTCTCGTTCCCTGTAGGGGCATTAGAAGGCTGTATAGGGGGTGCTATTGTTGTAGGTTGTGTGGTGGTTGTTTGTTGTGTAGGCTGTTGTTGACTAAATGTTCCTTGAGAATCTAAATCATTAATAATCTGACTTAATTCGTGCTCTTGTATATCATCTGGTACATCAATTTGATAAATGTTACCAGATACATCAACTTCCATTATCGCCATATTATCTCCTTACTAATTTACCATTTGCGTCTCTAACCCACTTGCCACCTTGTATGACATTAGGCTTCTTATTATTTGTCCCTTGTTGCACAACATCTGCCTGCAATCTGCCAAACTCAATGCCATCAGGACTATTCCAAGCATTTAATATAGATTTTAATTTCATAGGCTTTCCAGTTAAACTACCACTTCTGGCTGCTTTAAAAAACTCTGGGAAGGTTTGAGACTTGCCACCAATAACCTTCCTGTTGTCATTGTCTGTCATTAAGTCTGCAACGCTCAATGTAATTTTATTTTGCTCCCTATATATATTATTAAGTTGTTCAGTGCTATATTTTCTACTCCTTGACATCAAAAAGTTTTTACCTAAATTATCAATGGCATTTTCAAAAATTGCAATCTTAAACTCGTTGGCTGCATCTGAGTCTACAATATCAACAAATTTGCGTTCTACTGCGTCCATATCCTTATCACTGGCTACTTTACCCATACCCATTTCTTGCATCATCGTTGTTAAACTACCTTTAATCAAGTCCATCATTCTGGCTTGTGCAGGTGGTTTAAACTGTTTTAAAAACCCTAAATTTGTAAACGTATTCTGTATTGTGTTCAAGAATTTTTGAGGTCCATCTTTAGTTGTAAGACCCTCCCTCATAACGTCAACCAGTAACATTTTGTCAGCCATACCACTTTGTATTTTCCTATATTGGTCTGCATCATTTTTAGATAGCGAAACTAAGTTTTCATTTTCTATTACATCTCCTTTCGATTTGCCTACTACTGGAGAGCCTGTTATAGTGTCGTAAATATTTTCTGCTAATACTGCTCGTTGTTTTGCCATTTCAATATTCGCCTCTCGCCTTGCTAGTCGGTCAGATATTTCGTCTGCCAATCTATCTTTTTCATCTGTTATTTGTTGCTCTGTTGGGTTTGGATTTCCTTTATTCTTTAATGATACAACAGCTTCATTTCTTGAAACTGGTGTTTGTAGGGTAACTGGCTTTTGAACAGTTTTAAATATTTCTATCGCACTCTTTTGTTCTTTGGGAGTGCCCTTCACCATTATATCATTAAAACTACTTTGAATTTTCTGGTAATCACCACTGTTTACTGCGCTCTGTAAATTCACAAGGAGTCCACTAAAATCCTCATCTTTTATGTTAGACAAGTCTAACTCCCCACCTGCACCAAATCTAGGGTCTATTTTAGCATAATACTCTCTTTTTAATGCAAGGTTATCACCAGTGAGTTTGTCTACTATCTCCATAGTGTTTTTCATTTTTTTAATCTCATTGTCAATTTTCTGTTGGTCAGCCTTAGCCTTAGCCTCTTTTTGTAGTCTATCTTGCTCCTCTCTCCTAAGCATACCAGTAGCAATACCTTTGCCTAATGCACCTAGACCCTCGCTTAGTTGTTGACCTGCAAACCTACTAGCAGTAGTATCTGTCAGAAAACCTGTATTTATTGGTTGCACCATTTTTACCCCTTAACCAAATAATTTAGTTTATACACCTAACAATGAGCCACCCAAGTTAAGCAAACCACCTGTTAAACTAGCCCCAGCTTGTTGCCTTGTTTGTGCTGCACCTACTGTCCCTGCTGCTAAAGCCTGCCCTATGTTTTGTTGTGCCTGTGCTTGTGATTGACCTAATTGTTGCAGACTACTTGACTGTGCTGCTCCTAGACCAGTTTTAATGTTTGCAAGTGCAGCAGCGTCTTGTCTTGCTATGTCAGCCATACCTGTTGCCCTCGCTTGCCTGTTAGCCATAAGTTGACCCTGTGCAGCCTGTAACCTTGCTATTTGCGCCCCTGTACGAGCAGCCTCTAGGTTACTCAATGCACCACCTTTTTGTGTTGCTAAATTAGCCAATGCTTGACCCCTAGCCAACTCAGCACCACTTACTGCACCAGCAGTCTGACCCAATACGTTAGCTACGTCCCTAGAACCTGCTTGTCTTAGGCTTGCTAACTGACTACCAGCCTGACCTAGCACACCTGCCTGTTGCGCCCCACCTGTGGCTCTTAACTGTTGTTCAGCACCTATGGCTGGCTGACCCAACTGGGCTAATTGTAATTGTCTGTTAATTTGGTTTTGTTGCTCCTCAGCAGTTGCCTGTTCAATAAACCTACGTTGTGCCTCAATAGCAGCACCTGTATTAAACTGACCTCTGGCTGCCATCTGCTTGTTAATAGCCTCCATACCTTGTTGTAAACGCATTTGGAACAAGGGGTTATTAGTGTCTAGTGCAGACTGTCTAAATGCCTCTATGCCTGCCTGACCAGCAGTTGTGTATGGTTGTCCTGCTTGTATTGCTTGCTCAACTCCACCCCTAAGTGCCTCAAGTTGACCACTCCTAGCACCTGTTATGTCTGCCATAGCACCAGCCTGTCCACCCCTTAACTCTGCAAGACTCTCACCCTCTGCTTGTCTTTGAGCTTGTATCGCTTGAGATGTGCTTTGAGTTACGTTCCCTGTGGCTTGGTCAAAACTGTCTCTAAGGCTTTTTAATTGTTGCATAGCACCAGTGTTTATGCCAGCGTCTATCTCCCTTGACGTGCCTTCAATTAAACTGTCTAACTCTTGACTTAATACCTCTAACTGCTCTTTTGCTAGTGCTGAACCTGTGCGTATGTATTCCTCTGAAACTCTTGATGCCTCTTGCTGTATGGCATTAGCCCTCTCAAATGCACGTTCCTGCGCCTCAATAGCTCTTTGTTGTGCCTCAGCAGTCATCTCTGCACCTTGTATTTGTGCCTGTGCTGCCTTCTTAGCCCCTCTGCCTGTTAAAGTATCTACTACACCACCCATTTTAAATACACCTCATCTCTTGCGTCAACATCATTATATAAGCGTCCTCTTGCTTGCCCATTATATTTATATACCCTGGCATTAAACACATCTCTTTAAAACCAATCTTCTTTGCACACCGATAACTTCTGTTATTTACCACTGGTATCTCGCAAATCATAGTTTTGTAACCTAGATTCAAAAATACATAGTCGATAAATTGTTTTAGTGATTGCAATAATATTTTACCTCTACCAACCTTGTCAAAAGCAAGGTCTACTTTAATACGTTTGTGAAATGGTTTACCTTCAGCAAAATACACTCCCCTAATGTCTCCATTGGTATCTTCTACTCCAACTAAAAAGTTAAGTAACCCATCGTATTTCTCTTGTAGTAACTCTTTTAAATAGTCTGAGTAAGGCATACCCACCATAGCACCAATATCATCATCTTTGCTCCATTCAAGCAAACAATTAAATATTTTGTCATTTGATGGGACTAACTGCATTATTCTAATACTGAAGTAGCACCATTAAAAATATAAGCAGGGTTAGTCTCAGCATCGTGTATTAAATTCTCTAACTCACTAGCCCTGTTAAGTTGTTCGTCTGTCCTGTTAACCTCTGGTATTGCCTCAATAGCAGTCAACTCTTCGTTGTAGTCAATAATTGCTTGAGTCTTATCTCTCGCCAATATAGCATTGTAAACCCAATCCCTAGCGTCATTTACTGCTCCACCATTACAAACTATACTGTGGAACTCATCGCCCTCAACACTTATCTGTATTTTACGAGCAGGTTGGAAATTATTGTCACTACGAGCCTTGTCTGCAAAACCATGTAACTCTGCCCTGAATACCATAGCTCGGTCATCAAAGTAAATAAAATGATTTACTCTCCAGTAAGTTGCGTCTCCACCGAAAGGTGTGCTAAGTATTTTTTGTAATCCCATTATATTTTTATCCCTAAAGTTAATTTATATTTCATGCGTCTACATCACTAAATAGTCCACTCAATACCATCATAAACTAAACAAATACTATCTCCATCGTTAATAGTATATGTTGAAGCTCCTTCTATATTTATGCCATTCCCATCAATAGTATTACTGCCACCGCCTCTGTTGCGAATTTCTATGGTATCGCCATTAACAGGGGATGCCCATAATGTTGTTGTTATAGAACTTGATGTCTGCCTAACATAGGTTATTGTGTGAGTTAATGTCGTTGATGTTGAAACATTAGCAACTGTCTCTCTCATGGCTTTTATTTTAGTTGTTGAGGCTAGGTCGATAATACCATTTACTCCATCTGCGCTTGTGCCTGTGCCTTTGCTTCCGGCGGTAAGTATAATTGAACCTCCATCACCTCCTGTACTTGTAGCACCACTAGCAACTCCACCATCCCCTGCGGTTAATGAAAACGAACCACCTGCACCTGCTACGACTGAAGC
>Ga0208898_1001213_pt1 | contig 17456 bp, 33 predicted proteins | sample VirMetDEL_Mar_4_FD_184513 | JGI IMG/M metagenome (GOLD analysis project Ga0208898, IMG submission 184513) | Aqueous microbial communities from the Delaware River and Bay under freshwater to marine salinity gradient to study organic matter... | ecosystem: Environmental > Aquatic > Marine >...
TAATCTGTGGCAACTGACCAAAGTCTAGCAAGTTAGTTTCTCCTCCTTGAATATAATAATCTTTGCCCTCAAACTTCTCCTCTTGCTCTGTTGGCTTTAGAAGCCTGTAAGCATCTATAATTAATTCCCAAGTATCTTGTGGGCATTTAACTATCTTAAATCCTTTTTCTGTTAGTCTAGGTATTTGTGATTTATCTGTGTATTGCATATTATGGGCATCCTGTTTGTCCTGTAGATGTTATTGCATATAAGAAGCCTCCCGGGTCAGATAATAATTCAGCTGTGATTACTGCTGTTATTCCGCCAATCATCGTCACTCTCTCATTGATTGCAAAATCTCCTTGAGTATATTGTTGAGAATAGATTGTTGAACTATCAGAACAGTCGGTCATTTGATACCAAACTGAAACAGGTGTTGGTGTCGGAGTAGGTGTTGGGGTAGGAGTTGGCGCAGGACATCCTCCAGGCAATACTGTAGAAATAGTAACACTAGCATCTATAGTTCCTGTAAACGCATCATCTATAATTTCCCAATTTACACCTGTATATGGTGATGTGCTAGTAGTTAATGCCTGTCCTGTTGTTAATCCTGTTGTATTAACTGTAAATCCATAAGTAGGAGATGTAGTTCCGCACTCTCTAACTTGTATGTTTTGCGTAGCAGGAGGAGTTGGAACTGGCACAGGGGTTGGTGCAGGACAGCCTGATTGACCACTAACAATTTGAATACTTCCGCCACAAGGATTGCCTTGATTTCCAATTACTCCAGCAGTATTATCATAAACATAATATTCGCTAGTAGTAGCATCAATATACCTTTGAGAAGTCAATACTGGCGTAATGCTAGTATAACATTGTCCTGTTGCTGGACTACAAGCATCTAATTTGTAATATAAAATATCTCCTAATGCTGTATCTGTACATTGTATCACATTACCACTATTTGAACAAGAACCTCCAACTGTTATATTAGCTGTATAAGTATTTGTTCCTGATTGATATGTAGATGGCGATATGCTATTAACTGTAAATCCTGAAGCAACAGTATAATCAGAAGATGTAATTGTAGCGCCTACAACTCCATTGTATAAACTAAATTGAGCATCATTACAATCACAAATTGGAGTAGGTGGTGTTGGTATTGGGGTTGGAGTAGGTGCTGTAGGAACAGGAGTAGGAGTAGGCGTAGGGGTTGGAACTGGTGTAGGTGTAGGAACTGGAGTTGGAATTGGTGTGGGGGTAGGAGTGGGTGTAGGTGTAGGTGTAGGCACAACTATTGAACTCACTATGTTTAATAACTCCAAATTACTCTCTCCAGTTTCTAAGTTACTCTCTATGCTGTTAATTTTATAAATTCTATCTAGGATTTGAACTTTGTCTGCTAATGTGTAATTAAGCAAGAAGTTAATAGGTAAATACGCTTTTACTTTTGTAAGCCTTAGCTTAGTATTAAATATTTCTTCTATGTATGTTTTGTAATAATCCTCAAATAAAGTTCCTACAAAAGAAGTATCTAGTGTGTATTCGTTTACTTCTAAGTTGAAGTTTATGTTTGAATCATCTGTTGCTGAGTTAACAGTAGCACTATTAGATGGAATAAAATATGTGCTGATATCATTGAAGCTACCTAGGTTATTATTTTTAAACCTAATATTATCTCCTATAATTGATATAGGATAAAACAATAAAGGCTTGCCAAAGTAAGGGTCATTGTTATCATCTACAAACCATCCTACTTGAGCTGTTTTTAAAGAGCCTCCTGAACCATCTATAAGTCTTTCATATTTTAAATGCTCGAATGGTGCTTTAACACTATAGACACCTCCTCCTGCATCATAATTATCATCTCCTTGATATTCTACTGTGCCCCACTCTACATTATTAGCTTGTTGATGTTGTAAGGCTAGTTTAGTTCCTAGACCTTCATATCCAAAATCTACTTCTTTAAAAGGAAGCGCTAAATCTACATTACTATCCCCTACCGCTACATATTTCGTGATATCTCTTGTAGTAGTAGAACTTGCATAATAACTATCTAGTGTTTTAACTACTATAGTGTCATCATCATAATAAGCAGTAAGATTAAACATCTTAAAAAGTCCTGTAAGAAAGTCTATTACTTTCATCTTAGGGATTTGCTCAGTTATGATAAAGTTTTGTGATGTAGATACTAATAAGCCTGATGTTTGACTATACGTTTTGCTCTCTCCTGTAAAACCATTTGATACCGCTAAAGAAAATCCTGAGAAGTTGGTACTACCTGCTGCATATATAAAAATCTGATATCCTGTGCTAGAATTTGTTAGATAACCAGTAAAATTATAAGCGCCTGTAGTTGTTACATTTTCTTGTCTATATATTTGACCATCCTTTTTGATTATTATAGAATAATTGTTAGATGTTGTTTGAGTAGCAGTAAAGGTATATGCCATTTGTGTAGAACTTGTCAATCCATACACATAGAAGTTAGAACCATTCCCATAAATACCTGTAACTGCTGGAGGAACTGTATCAGCAGGAAAGCCTTCTATTAAAGTTGTAACTAACGCATCCTCATCAAAAGCACTACCCTTTTTTCTATGAAGCCACATATACAGCTTCTGATAAACATCATTTGTATTTACAAAGAAATCATCTGAAAAATTTATTCCATAAGACCGCTCTATTGCTTTAACAATAATATGCACAGGAATAGCATACTTTAACTGGTCAAAAAGAACTCCATTGCCTGTGGCTGGATTTAAATTACCATCGCCTGTAGTAGCAGAATCGTAATATAGTCTTGTAGTGTGGGAAATAAGAGGAGCTACTAAGGCGTCAGTAAATGTTGTTGATACGCTATCTACATCAAAAGTTATATCTATTCCATTCTGCAAGGCATCTAAAACTTCTGTTGCATTATATTCGTGGCTAAAGTTATCTAGCCAGTCTAAAGAGCTTAACGTATCTTCTCCTAGTAAGTCTTTTAAATCTACTGTGTTTCCGTAAAAAGTAACTTTGTAAGTATGTGGCTTATTGTTTTTAAGAACAACACCATCTAGCTTTATCTTTCCTTTTCTAAATGCTTTGTTGTTTAGTTCTAATCTTGCTGTCTTTTTCTTTCTAGCATCGTAGCCACCATCTATGTCATAGTTGTAGTAATGCTTAAATATTTTATTATTGCGCTTAGAAGCAGGAAGGTTAAAAGTCTTAGAAAAGTCTGTAAATACTTTAGAAATATCTTTAACATTTTGAATAGTTTGTGTGATTGTTACTGACTCGTCTTTAAATAAGTCTACTCTTTCTCCTTCTATGTACAACTGCACTACTTGCATCTATCTTAGGTCGTTTATAACGTTAAAAGCATATTCTATATTGATAGTATAATTTACTAGCCTATCATTTACGCTTGTCTTATAAGTTAGCTGTGTTGTGGTTATGTCTACAGGAATAACATCAGTTCCTATTGTTGCCCATACTTGTTCGGATAATAGCATCTCTTCAAATGCTGGATTCATAGCATCTGACACAAATCCTGTATTCAAGCTAAGACTAGTAGTGCCTTGTGTATTTAGCACTCTTTTAGAATGTGTATTGATGTCATAAGTTCCTGTGCTGCTTACTAACGAGCGCTTGTAGCTTTCTTTTGTTACATTTACGCTTTCAACAGACTTCTTAAAAAAGTACATATCCTGTAAAGCACCAAACTTGTTTACAAAAGTCATCTTGATTGGTGTGTACTTAGGCTCACATACTCTTACTATAGTTACTGTTTCTCCTCCTGTTGAAGCTGATATTGCTGTGCTTCCAAATGCATCATAGTTAATTGCTCCTGCGCTTTCTTCTGCAATTCTACCAGCAGTATTCTCTGGCATATAAATAATAGTGTTGCTTTGAAGCAAAGAACCTGAAGTTATTGTAGGGCTTGCTCCATCCATAAATTCTCCATAGCCATCAAAGCCTTTGTGTGAAATAGGATAAGGAATACCTACTTGCACATCACTAGAATCATAAAATGTTATATTTCCTGTAATATCTAAAACTTGAGAAGTATATGTGCCACTAAAAGTTATATCTAAGTAATCTCTTGCTAATTCACTAATTTCGAACAAAACTCCTTCATCCGCATCTACGTCTTTTGATAGAGTGTATCTCAAAGTGCCATCAATAGATAACTCTAAAATAGCATAGCTTGAGCCTGCTTCGGATTCGTATTCAAAGTGAGGGGAGCGTAGTAGTATATTTGCCATTATGTTGTAAAATCTAATAAGTCGTCTAAATCTAAATTGAACCTGTCTATAAGGTCTACTGGTAATCTTTCAAAGGCTTTTTCAAAAGGCTTAGTAAAAAACAAAGAAGGCTTAATACCTTTTTCTTTAATAGACCTTGCTAAAACAAATCCTATGCTTTTGTAGTTTCCTTTCTTGTATCTTCCTTTTTCATCTCTTAGCCTAATATTTCTAGCCTTTGCCCAGTTAGCTAAAGCCTTTGTAGGTGGCTGCTTGTTTGAGTAGCTAAATATTGTATTGTATTTTTTTTTAGTACCTGAAACACCTTGGTCTACATAAGCACCATAAGGAAGCATATAAAACTCCAAAGAAAAACTATTAGCATCAACATTTAAGTCATATCCTAAAGAGCCATACAAATCACTAGATACATTTTTATTTTGCTTAGATAAATTAGTTCTAGCTTGCTGAATAACATACTTAGCAAACCTATTCAACTCCTCTTTGGTGTTTCTTAATTGCATTAGCAGACAGATTGGTCGTTATTAATCATTATATCAAATGTTGCTGCCCATCCTGCAAGCAAGTTCTCAAATCTATCTGTAAAAGGCTCAAAGGATACATCCCCTATAATTTGATAACCTTCTCTATATAAGCTACCTATTCTTATTTTTTGTAGTAGTTTGTTTAGAACCTTGAATTGAGCATTAAGAACATCTTGCTCGTTTGTGTTCCCTCTAAACCAATTTGTTGTTGCGTTCTTTTCTACATTGACTATATCCATAGCTAAGATGCTAAGATTGAATGTAAGAGTTTGTTCGCTTGAAGTAATTGAGTTAACTATTAAATGCCCCAGAGGAAATATAGTTTGCTTATTTAAATCAACATCTGATATATCTCCATAAGTAACTGTGTTAATGTATTCATCTGCTATAAGCAAATCCTCAACTAAATTTGTTACTACATAGAATCCTCTTGCTGCTGTGTTACTCATTTGAATTTATTTTTTATTTGTTTTGCCTCTATGTCTGATTTTTCTTTCAAAAATGTTAATGCGTATAATGCTGTGTGTACGTTCAGTTTAGTGATATCTTCATATTTTGTAATATCTCCTTGAGCGAGCTGGTAAATACATTGATACCATCCATATTTTGTGTTGAATTGAGATATTGCTGTAAAGCTCTCTCCTCCTTGTGTTCCAAATAGTTCATCATAGTTGTTGACAAGTCGATTCCTAAATGATAAAAAAAAAGTACAGCACCTAAGGCAGCATCAAGTGGCATATCTTTCATAACACCAGTATCTATTGCTTTATACTCCTCTATTGAATATCTTTTGCCGTGTCTTAGTTTAACAGGTCTATACAATACTTCCATTGCTTTATCCATCATATCCCAATCGGATAAGTAGTTATCTAAATCTACATACTCCCCAAAAGAAATATCCTCTAAATTAGGAATGAAGCCATACTCTTTACCATCTAAGATAAAATGCTTTTTAAGAGGAGGTTGCTCATTAAACATATCGACAAGAATACTGCAAATAGCATTTACATCCGATAGCTTTAATTTCATTACTTTGTCTAGGCTAATACCACAGAATATCTCAATCATTTTTATAGATAAGAATTTATCATCTGTACTATCCTTTTGTATTTTTAAATACTTCTGATATTGTCCAAGAGTAATCTCAGAAAGTTTATCAGGTACTGTAATATCTATCTTCATATCTATATAACGTATTTTTCAATATTTTTTAAAAATAAAAAAAAGGGATAACATTTCTGCTACCCCTTATCGTAAACTAATAAAAACAAATCCTAGCTTATTCCCATAGCCCTGTCCGCTAGCTGACATAAATATAAGAAGGCTACAGTTCCTGTCAAAATTAAAACAAACTTAATCAATGAAAAAACGTAATTTCTAATTGTATTCATAATACTTATTTTTAGCTAAGGTAATACTTTTTTATTAATTAACAAATTTTAATAAATATTTTTTTTATCTAATAGCATATTTTCCATAGTTAGGTCTTGATAGCACATTATATGTAGCATACCTTAGACTATCAATAGTATGGTCATTTCCTTGTTTAGGCTTATTAAGCAGTTTTCCTGTCCTATCTTCCTCCCACTTGTAGTTACGCATCTCTCTTATTAGATTGTCGCTCTGTGGGTCTAAAACTAGCTTGTATCGCTTTAATAAATCTATTCCTGCTCTAATACTGTCCTGTCCTTTTATTGTAGGTCTAACCATATTGCCCATTCTCCTAAGCTCTTCTATTAATCTTGGCTCTGCTGAATCTATGTAGATGTATTCGTTTATCGTTTGTTGCTTTAAGAAGTTATGCAAATCAACAGTAGTCATCATAGTTCTATACAGAAGTTCTTTGCAATAAAGTGTGTAATCCTTTTTATAAACCTCAACTAAGCTACTTGGGTCTACAGAATATCCTATGTCCATACCATATCCTACAAGCTCTGCATCTTCTGGTCTTTTGCCTTCTGTGAAAGTAAATATAGTTGCTTTGCTTATTCCTCTAAGTCCTAGTCCATAGATTTGCCAGTACTGTTCGTCTGTGTATTGTAGCCTTTCAATTTCTTCTATAAGAAGAGGGTCTAAGAATGGGTTGTCTTTGTATGTGGTAACGTAGAAGTCACAATCCTCTCTATCTAATACTTTGTCATATATAAAGTGAAACTCATCTGATGGGTTAAAGTCTATTATAATTCTACCCTCTGTTCTAAATAGCAACTGATTCCATTGCTCGTATGTTAGCTCGTTAGCCTCATTACAGAAAAGCAAATCCCTTTTTCTACCTCTTACCTTTTGTGGAAAATCTAAAGAAATAAACTCTACTAGGTTACCAAATAACCTGTACTCTGAATTAGTTTTGTTATGCTCTTCTTCTCTGTAAAGATTGTGCTTCTTTAATATCTCTAAGAAGTCACGCATTACAGTAGCCCTAAGAGCTGGGAATGTATTTCTACATATTGTAATTACTTTATCTGTGTTGAGGTTGCAATACTCAAAGATAATCCAAAGAAGTATGTTGTAAGTCTTTCCACTTCTTGTTCCACCCTGATGCGCTATTATTTTCTTATTAGATTTTTGTAGCGAATGGAATACCTTATTAGTCCTTATCTTCAAACTTGTTGACAATCTCTATCTCTATCTTATTAGGCATACCATCTGCTCCTGTTATTTCTTGTCGCTCTACATACCCTCTATACTTTCCTTTGGTTTTTAGGTAGAATAGAATCTCATTTGTTTTGCCACTCTTAATATTCTCTAACAGTTTAGATTCTGCCAAGTCTATTAATCCTTCTTGGATTTCTTCTACTGCTTGCGCAAAGTCCTCATCACTATCCCTCCAGTTATAATATGTTTTTCTAGCTATCCCTGCTGCCAAGCAAGAGTCCTGTACGTTACCTAGATTGTTTGCAAAGACTTCTAAAAACTTTTCTTTATCCCTCATTTGTGTGTAATTTGTGTATTTTATCTAAAACATTCTTATTTGAGATTGATGCTCTTTTATTCTTTTCATAGCTGCTTCATAGTAATCCTTATCTAATTCGCAAGCTGTTAAATCAAATCCTAAATTATGACAAGCAATTGCTATTGAACCACTACCTAAATGCGTGTCTAATATTTTGTCTCCCTCTTTAGCATAGTTTATTAATAGCCATTCATATAATGAAATAGGTTTTTGGCAAGGATGTATATCAAAATCTTTTTTATTTAATTCGTTATATCTATCTGTATTACTCCAATCATATCTATAAAAATCTACTTTTTTAAGCCTACTATAACTTGCAATTTCACATTTGCTCATATTAGGATGTTTCACATCTTTATACCAAACAATAGCACCGCCTTTATCATTAAAACAATTATAATAGTTAGCACCCCAAACTATTTGCTCTTTGCTTACCCTTTGTAATTCTTTAAAATAATCTATGTTTGGTGTTTTATTATTCCAATCATACTCCCACTTTTGTTTTTTATCTCCTACACCTTGACTAAAGTTTCCTATACCATAAGGTGGGTCAACTATTGCAAGGTCAAAGTACTTGTCAGGATACCTAGCCATTAGCTCCATATTATCCTCATTAGTTATCTGCACAATTATAGCTTAATTAATTTTTTTTTTACAATTTTTCTTCAATCCTATTTTGTTCTATCAATGATTCCTCATACATATCTCTTACTTTGTCGCTAAGTTTTATTACATCTTTCTCAGCTAAGTAATCTACTTTTAGCCTTATATATTCTTTTCTCATTTCTATCTTATCATACCCTTGATTCATAAGCATCTCATAGAGGTATTTTTCTAGTTCTCTATTATAACTTACATATATATCAAAATTCTTTAAAGAGTGTAATATGGTAGCGTGATTAAGTCCTATAACTTTAGCTATGTGATAAGGTCTTTTCTTGTAATACTTATATAGCAAGTGAATGTATAAAGCTCTTGATTCTACTACTTCTCTTTTTCTAGTTCTAATAAAAGGGTCTATTCCTGATATTTTTTGTATTTCTCTTCTTACTCTTTGTTCTATAATCATATCTTAATCTATAAAATTCCTTCTATATAATATTGGTCTAAGTCTGCTGCTTGTAGAAAATATGTGTCGTATGTTTCTATTGCTTTTTCAGTCTTTTGTTTTCCATCTAAGTAAAACTCCTCTGAGCAATGATACACCGCTATATCTAAACTGCCTTTGTCTAGTGCTAAGAAAGTAAAGTCTTTGTAGTCTACCCCAAAGAGTTCACAATAAAGATAGCATTGTACGGAATATCCATATTTCATAGCTGAATACTTAAATGCTTTGATGTCAGTTGTAGTTTTTAAATCTACGATTCCATTCTTACCTAGCACATCAGCTTTACCTCTAAAGGGCATACCCATCACTTCTCCTATCATTGGCACTTCAAATTCTGATTGCTGTATAAGTTGTAATGCTTTTTCGTTTCTTAGGAAAGCATCTGCTAATCTCTCAGCATCTTTTTTCTCAGTCATCGTAAATACTTTTCCGTGCTCTTCTTTAGCTAATTTATAAGCCTTTGTATTCTTAGAAGCTACATCAACAAATACCTGCGCATTAAATACATCAGGTTCTAATATAGCTGTGTGAAATAGCCAGCCATCTCTTAGTGCTTGGCTTTCAGGATTACCATATTCTGTAACGTGCTTGTAAGTCTTAGGACTGCTTAGTAATAGTTTAAGAGAGGAACTGCTTAATGCAGCTTTAGACAAGTATCCATAATAGAACTCATCTTTTACCATTTCTTTAATCAAATCTTGCTTCTCCCATTGAGAGCCATCTAATAATGTTATCATCTGTTGTATAGTTTTTCTTCTGCTTTTCTAGCACGTTCTACTGCTCTAATCTTATCTGACCTGTATTCTGAAACAACTTTTAACAAATCATCTCTTTCACGCTTTAGCTTTAAATTGTAAAAAGCCATCTCGTTCATACATCCCATAATTGTTTCTAGTTCTTGAGTCTTTCTAATCTTAGACCATTTTAGTAGAATAGAGCCTACTAAATTGAAATTGCTGATATATTCAATATCCTGCAAGTTCTCCATTTTTAAATAAGTGCGCTCAATGTCGCTTTTAGTATCTATCATAATCTTGTATTTTTAACAAATATAAATAACTTACTTTAAATAGCAAATTATTTTTTTCTGTATATGTTGTAGCAAACCGCTAATCTTTGATTCTCATCTTTAAACTCTTTTCTTACTTCAGGGTCAGTCATACATCTATCTATGAACTCTGTTTGCTTTTCTCCTGCTTTTGGTTTCGGTAATGGCATATCTTATTTCTTATGTGATTCTTTAATAATTCCTATCCCTATCAGCAGTATTCCTACTGACATAATAAATAATGAAGCTGTTATTATATAAGTCATATTTAAAATTTACATTTATTATTTTTCCATTTCTTGCCTAATTCATTTATAAATTCTTTTAGAGAATAATATTTTTTAGGTTTAGACCATTCGTTATTAAAGTAATAAGATTCTACATAGCAATCAACCAAAGGTATATCCGTATCGTCATCCTTGTGATTATGAACTACTTTTAAAGCTATAGAATTACCTTTCCAATTATCCACTAATCTTTCTAATACCAATCTTTGACCAGTAGGAATATTATTGCCTAATCTTTTTACTTCTCCTAATATCAATATATTATTATCAAATTCAAAAACAAAATCAATATCTGTAGGATGTATTTTATTATTTTCTACACCAGTAAAATCTATTGACTGTCTTACTTGTTTAGAATTTCTAATTAAGCTATTCATTCAAATTAATTATAGTCGCTTGTGATTCTTCTAATAGATAAACTTCTTTATTCTTTTTTTTCTTTGTCCATAGTGTTGTATCAGGACAATATAACTCTGTCACTTCTGGCATTGTGATTTCATTTAACCAAAAGAGATAGTTAGACTTAGGGTCATTAACAAAATATAGCTTTACCATATCATAAGGCATATTCATTATTTGGTCATATTTATATTTCTCTAGCATCTTAGTTTCATAGTAAGTTGTTCTAAACTTCATCTCAATAAGACACTCGTTCCCTTTAGGAGTTGCTCCTACCGCATCATAGTGGTCAAAACCGCCACCACACCATTGCAATTCCCATCCATCAAAATTTAATAAACGAATTACAGCTTGTTCCCACTTATGTACCTCAGCTAGCGTCATAAGGCAGAGAGTATATTTCGTTTAAATCTTCTATCCATCTATTTATAGTTTTAGGACTACAAGTACAAGGCTTGAAAAACTTATGATTCATATACTCCGAATGTAACTTACAAATCATTTCGAACTCGCTATTGGTTAAAGAGTTACGTTTCTTTTCCCTAAAGTTTGACCACCACAATCTATCTTCTCCTACCATTCTTTCTGTTTATTTTGATTCGATTTAGCATTTCTTTTCGATTCTCACAGCCACAATCTTCTATTCCAAATTGAGTGTTTATAAATTCTACTAGCCATTTGATGCCAGTATATTTAAAAATCGTTTCTAGTTTATCTCCTAATCTCATAAAAATTTATCTTTTAATAATTGTTTAACTTTCTTGTAAGTGTTGTACAAAGAATAGTAACTTATTCCTGTGTTTCTTGATAATTCAGATATGCTAATCTCTCCATCTAAAAGCTCAAACACTTTTCTGTCATACCAATATAATTCCTCAAGAGTTTCCATTAATTCTTTGTGTAGTTTTTTGTAATCAAATTGTGTTGGGTATCCTGATTCAAATATTTCATTGCTTTGGTTAAGATTGTAATTGTGTAACATTTCATCATCTATAAAATTAACCCTAGCCTCTTTTCTTTTTAAATCTATAAACAGACTTCTAAGTATTTTGTAGATATAGAAATAATTAACGCTATTGTCGTATTTTAAATCAACACCTTTTTCAATTAAATAAACCAACTTGACATACATCTCTTGCACTAAATCCTCCGCTGTATCTTTATTGCAACCAAATTCTTGTACAATTTTGCACCACTCTTTATGATTCTTATATGCTTCTATAACTAAATCCATCAAATAATTGTTATATGAATCCCAAAAAATAAAAACATTAGAGTAATCTGTTGGAAATATTCATCTTCTTCTACTGGCTCGCTATCAGGTTCTAAATTAGGGTCATAGTATAACAATCCTAAACTAAGTCCGTAAATAGGAATAAGCTGTATGCTGATTTGCTTATCGCCAAAGAAAAAGTGCATCATATTTTACCTATTGCTTTGTGTAACATATTCTCTCCATTAATAGTAAACCCTACATTATTAATTACAGAGCGCATCCTAATTGGGCTATCTATGCTTGTAGGTCTACCATTTACATCTATATCTTTTATTTTTCTAACGTGTATCATAGAATACATCCAATCAGTTGGGCTACTTGTATAACGATGGCATACTAAAAAAGAATCAGAGCGGTTAAGGTGCTTGCCCCCTCCTTCAGCATCACTACCCCAAGGGGCTATAGGATGTCCTGAATATTCGTGATTGGCAGGATGTAACTTCCTAAGTGCTTCTGTAGCTGCGTGCATACATAACATAATTGTTACATCATTTGTTTTGCAGAACACTCTAAAAGCAGAAGATGCTTCATAGTCGTAATCGTGTTTGCTGATTCCTTTAAGCTCTGATTTATCTATCATAAGCGAATTGTAAGGGTCTATCATAAAGCCTTGATAATCCCACGCTTTTTTTATATCCTGTCCTAATTTTAATAATTGCTTATAATTATATAACGAATTTGGGTCTATAATTTTAAAATGATTGTTTATCCATTCAGCTCTTTTGTTTAAATCTTCATCATTTATTTTGTTAATTGGCAATCCTTCTAGGAACTCAATCAACTTTCTAATCAAGGTATGAGCTTCATTCTCGCTAGAATATATTAGCCATTTTATTTTATGTTTAACAGAATATAAAAGCATTAAATATAAAATTGTCGTAGTCTTTCCTACGTTGCTATGCCCTAAGACAATATTGTATTGACCTAAAGAAAGTTTAAAATATTCGTCAAAATCAGGAATACCTAGCGTATAGGCTTCTCTTATTTCTCCTTTTCTAATCTTATTAAGTTTCTCAATTTGGTCTTTAATGTTTAATATCATAATACTAAGTTATAAAAAAAATAATTATACAAAAAAAAGGGGGCTATTGCCCCCCAATCTTAGAATGGTAAATCTGCTTCCTGTCTGTCAGGAGAATGTTCTGCTGATGTCACTTGCTTTTCTTTTTTCCAAGTATTTATTTCAGCATATAGTTTTCCTGAACTTCCTCTCTTGATATCAATATTTAATCTTCCTTCATTCTCTGCTGCTAACTCTTTGTTTTTAATTAAAGTCTTAGCAAACTCATCCACCTTAACTGATAATCTCATTGGTAACCAATCCTTTTCTGTGGGAAATGCAAATAATCCATCTGCAAATAATTTTTCTGTCTTATCCATTGTATACGTAATTTTCAAAAATTCTAGCTGTTTCTATAATTTGTTGCTCATCCCAGTTGCCACCTCTTGAATATAAATCTGTGGCTCTGTTTAATGAGCTTTGTCTAATAATGTAACGTTGTACATCATCCTTAGGCTGACCACCCTGTTGAGGTTGCTCATAAACTAGCTTACCTGTTTGGTATTGGTCGTTCTTTTCGTAGGTTACAACATCTCCTACTTTCTTTTTAAATTCTCCTGTTGCTAAAAAGCCAAGAGAATCTCCATTAGCAAAACTAACTTGATACTTGTTAAATGTTCGCTGTCCATTGTTCCACGTTCCTTTTGGCTCTATGTGGGTAATTTTACTCTGCATAATAATTGTTTTGATTAATTTCTAACTTTGCCTCTAGTTCGGCAACTTTGTTCTCTAGTGCTTCAATTCTAGTTACATAAAGTCTGAGCAAATCTTCAATGTAAGTCATTTCTAACTATTTTAATCTTGATTTGTTAGACTCTGAATATTGGTTTATAAGAGTTTTAATCATAGGCGTAATAAGTTTTAAAGTCTCTTCTGTAGTTTGTTTAATAAACTCTTCATAACGTCTATCAAACTCTTCTTTACAAGCCTTACGATAAGCATCTAGTAATTCAGGATTTTGTACAGCATCCAGCAACTGTTCATTGGTGTAATATTTAATATCCATAATACTATTATTTTTAACAAATATAAATAAATATTTTAAAAACAAAAAAAAAGAGGCAGAAATTTTTTAAAACCTCCACCTCTCTTAACAAGTATTATGATATACAGGGCAAATATAGTCAATTCTTAGGACACTCCCATCTTTTTTAATTCTTTTTGGTAGTGTTCAATCATTTCTTGTAAATCATCAACAGAGAACTTTACAATCTCTTTACTTAGCATATACATCTTTTCTGCTGTTTTTTTTCCTAAACGCTTGCCCATCTCATATTGCATCCCCTGCTTCATAATATTACAGCTATAGCATTGGGGTCGACAGTTATCTTCTTGCCATCTGGTACTCATATGCTTTCTTGACATAAAGTGCCCGTTCTGAATATTCTTAACAGGGTATACCCTATCACAAGTGAAGCACTTTACCATTCCTTGTTTGTTAGCGTACTTGTTTCTAATGTACTGAGAAAAAATAATATCCAGCTTTTTAACAAGTTTAGATTTAATTGGCTTCTTCGACACTTGTCATATCTTTTTCATTCATATGCGCCTCTAAAATATACCCATCTATTGGACTTATGGAAGTTATAGCCTTGTATATTTTCTTGCTTATAGCTTTGACCTCAGCTTTTTCTTTTTTAGTTGAGTCGATTCCTAGATTCGTGTACATATAACTATCAATCATTAGCAGCTCATCTACTTTCTTTTTAATGCTCCAAGTCTTATAGCCTGATATCTTTCTAATTTTTTCTAGTATATCCATAACTTTTTTTCTTTTTTATTTGCAAGTTATAAATTTTTTTTTATTTTTTCTATATATAGCTACTTCTTAGTAACATAGAGTAACATCTTAGAGTAACACTAAGAATAACTATAACTATAAACTAGCTACTCTAAGAGTATATTCTAAGAATAGCTAGTCAATAATTAAAATAGAGCGATTTAAGAGGCTTTTATCAAGCTAGGTATATCTACATACCATAAACAACTAAAAGTTGCTCTAAGAGTCTAAAAAGTGGCTTATTTGTGATGTTTGTTGCCTATTATCTTCTCTGCACCTCTACTACCAAAATATCCTATAAATACAATTTGAAGTAATTCTTTGACAGTTTCTAGCTCATCTAGCTGCATTGCCCAGCCCACTACAAAAGAAGCTGTAAGGAAAGCAAGTGTTAGTGGTCTAACGTTTTGTGCAAGCCAGCTCCCACTTCTTGAATCAGCTACCCATCTTTTAGTTATGCCATCTATTTCTGTTCGTTCTAGTTCTAGTTTAGCTAATGCGATGTCTTTATCCTCAGCGGTCATATCTGAGTTGCCTATGATAGCTTCTATGACTGACCCTATAGGAGTATCTTCTGCTAATTTTCCTACTACTCTAGGAATTTTTTGCATTAAGAATTGTCCTACTTGAGTATCCTTAAACTTCTTTTTTTTCATAGGGTTGATAGTGCGTTTGATTGTTAATCTTAACTGCTCTTAAAACTCTTTGTCTGTTCTCTCTATCAGGATAGTAAGAAACGTGAACCCAATCTGGATTCTTGTCTGTGCCAAATTCCCATATCAAAGTGTCAAACTCTAAGTTGTCTTTGATGTAATGAAACATCTGAGCGTTTTTCTTTTTTCCTAGCGTGTCATCAAAATCTATAGCACTTCCATCCATATGCGCTGAATTTTTTGCTCCAAACACATTGTTCAAAGCTCTACTTCTAAAAAAGCTAGTAATCTTAATCGGAGCTGCTGCCCATTCTCTAAGTGGCTCAAATACATTCTCGGCTATAGCCTGCATATTGGCTAACTGAGATTCGTTTGGAATATTCTCAATATTTAAGCGTGTTGCAGTATTTGAATACGTTGCTTCTTTATAAGATATGTGTTCACTAATCTTCTTCATTCTTTCTTCCTTTTCTTGCTTTTCCTGCTACAGCTTTAGGCACATCTCCTAATTGATTGCCCACTTCTTTAATAGCATTAGAAACGTCTTTAAGTTCTTCTCCTACTCTGTCAACTCTAAAAGCTACATCCTTTTTTAAGTTTTCAAATTTAGTTTCAAGAACATCAGGAATCATATTGTTATTCTTATCTTCTGTCAATCCTTTTCTAGTTAACCATATTGCTGCTACATTAACAAAAAGTACCGCTAACACAACACCAAGTAAAATGTATAAAATCATATTTTTTATTTAAAGTTACAAATTTCTATCTAATCTTATCCCTTTCTCTTTGAAGATACTCTATGTCCTTCATAAAAGCACGAGTTTCTATTTCTAATGTTTTAACTTGATTCTCTAAAGTTCTCTGAGCTTTCCAAGTATATTCTTTCTCATTGTACTTTAACTTAGTTATATCAGAACTGTTTGTTTCAATCTTTGCACTTAATGTATAATAAGAACCCACTATTGAAGCGAACATAGCCAATAAGGTTATTATTTGAGGTAAACTAATAGAAAGGTCTGCTTTCTTATCTCCGTTTAAATCTATATTCATTTTAGTTTCTTACTTATTGAGATTACTGTGTACCCTATTGCTAAGACAAGGGAAATCGTCTGAAGATAGGGATTAATCTCTGTTATTGATAATGCTAATGCTATTGCGTTGAATCCGTATATCTTCAAATTTTCCATAATTTATTCTTCTATTTTTTCTAATGCTTCTTTTAAAGCCCTAACAAAAGCATCTTTACCAAAAGCTAACTGCTGCAAGTTAAACTCACTAGACTGTATCTTACGTTGCAAGTCTGAGATATGATTAACTATAGTTTGTTGCTCTGCAGTTAAATCTTCATAGAAATACTCTTTGTCATCAATAGTAATTGGGGTCTTTTTTTCTTTTGCCATTTTACTTAAATTTAAAAATTAATAATTATTCTGCGCCTATTGTTTTGGTAACCACACTAGGGTTTACCAGTTCAGCTATCTGCGCATCGATAGCATCTTTTTTAGCTTGTACTTCTTCTTCTCCCATTGCAGCTTCTACCCAACCATTGATTTGCTCTTCGGTAATATCTGCAAAGGATGTGAAGCTAGAAAGGTCTGTAGTGTCTAAAGCAATAGTTCCATAGGTACTCCCTACGTTACCATCTGTGTCCTCTCCTGTTAATCTCCAATGTACATTAAAGATTACATCTGTGTTACCCTCTAGTGAAGGATAAGTGTCTACTGTTTTGTTGTTCCAAGTGTAAGTCATTATTTATTTATTTATTTGTGATTTTAAAGTTTCTATTTCTGCTCGTAGTTCTTGAATTGCGCCAACTAACAAAGGTACTAATTTGCTTTGGTCAATTCCTTGATAGATTGCGTTTCCTTCTTCATCTACTGCATCTTTTTCTCCACTAATAGCTTCAGGTACTACTTCGGCTACTTCGTGAGCAAGGAATCCATCTACTGTTTTGTCAGCATCTGCAATAAAGTTAAAGCGACTTGGTTTTAGCGCATCTACTCTATCTAAAGCACCCTCCATAGGCACTACATTCTCTTTTAGTCTGTAGTCAGAAGAAGTGACGTATGATGTTGAAAAACCGCTTAATTGAATTGACCCAACATTTCCGTTAGGATTATAGAATCTTTGTACAGAAAC
>Ga0208898_1001216_pt1 | contig 17416 bp, 17 predicted proteins | sample VirMetDEL_Mar_4_FD_184513 | JGI IMG/M metagenome (GOLD analysis project Ga0208898, IMG submission 184513) | Aqueous microbial communities from the Delaware River and Bay under freshwater to marine salinity gradient to study organic matter... | ecosystem: Environmental > Aquatic > Marine >...
TAGCAAAGATTGAAAATATTGCGACAGCTAAAGTAATAGGTCGGACAACAGCCGGAACTGGAGTCCCCGAGCAAGTATCCATTTTGGATGAGGATAATATGGCATCCGACTCAAACACTTCAATTGCAACCCAGCAAAGTATTAAGGCATATATCGACACTGCGATTAGTGGACTTCCAACCTTTTACGCTTTCAGTTCGGGAAGCATCACAACTGAAGCTCAACATACAATAAGTTACCCTGGTGCTTGGACCGGCGGAACTCCTGATAAGATAATAGTCAGCACCCGTTACCCAACAGGGGATGCTACCTCCACTGTATTCTTTCAGTTGGTGAGTTTCAATTCAACCTCTGTTACTGTTTTTGCACAGGCTGGGGCGGCTTCATTCACCGCACATTTTTGCGACATCCTACTCGTTAAAAACTAAGTTATGAAAGAATACGAAAATTACGGACTCATAGAAAGGCTTCTAAATTTTGGATCACCGAAAACATACACCGATCAGTTCGGACGACAGGTCACAGACTCGGGTGTACTTTTTACCGAGAGGTCAGTAAAAGACCCAGGATACGATGCCGCATTAAAGGCATACGAAGCTCAAAACCTCGAGGACGAAGAATTGGCAATGATCAATCCAGCCGAAAGAGAAATACTTAGAATGTCAGGAGCAAGCGGAAAAATGATGGGATCAGGAATGAAATCCTATGCACCTGAAGACCCATTAAAACAAGCGGCAACTCTTCTAAACATGGCCGCCCCACAAGGGGAAGGATTGGCATACATTAACGAGGACGAGGCGGATATGCTCAAGGAAGCCGGTGGGGCTGGTGAGCCGGTAAACTCCTCGGGAGTTCCATCGTTCTTTATTAATAAAATATTTGGCGGAGGAAAAGATGCTCCCGCTTTACCCGAATTTGATGCCGGTAAATCCGCAAGGGATTATGTCGGAGCAATGGCAGACGAAGGGCTTCAGGATCAATTACTTCGAGTCCGCCAGCAGTACGATCCACAGTATCAGGATTTACAGCTTAACCTTGCACAAAGGGCGGCAGACCCATTGGCAAGCCTAGCTGAAACATCTGCCCTTAGAGGACAGGACTTCGGATCTCGTTTAGCCGAGAGACAGGCTGGAGCGGATATATCTCTGATGAATCAGTTCGGTGCTGACTTCACTCAGGCGAGAAGAGCATCCGATCCACTCATGCAAGACCGTACCCGTCAAGCTAATCAGTTAGCCAATCAGGCATTTCAGGAAGCTCAGATGACTGACTTATCGCCCGAAATGAGACGGCGAGCTACTCAGTCAGCCCGTGAAGGATTAGTTGCTCGAGGTAGAGAAATGGATAACGCCGGCATAGCGGCCGAAGCGATGAGTCGGGAAGATTATTTAAGAAAGATCATAGGCGAAAATCGAGACGATGCGATCAAGTTTGGCGGATATGCGGCTGGGCTTAATCAGGCAACATATGTAGACCCATTATCATTCCTCCGAGGCGGGCAGGACTTCGCCCAGCAAGGATTTAATCAAAGGGCGGCAATGTTCGGAATCCCACAGGAACAAGTGACAAGAATTAATCCTGATGCCGGAGTAAATATCGGGATGCAAAAATATGCAAACGATGCAAATTACTATGCTAACACATATGCCGCTAAAGAACAAGCGGCTGGATCAGCGGCTGGTGGATTAATGAGTGGGTTAGGCTCATTATTCGGAGGTATTATGGGCGGTGATTAGCTGGGACAATCTAATATAAGGCAGAATAAAAATTTTGGCGGGGGAACACAGACATATCGAGGAGGCAGTGGAAACACTATGCTGACGGGCGGTTACAAACTATTTTAATATTATGGCAATCGGAGATACAGTTCAGGCGGGATTGATGAGGGTGGATTCCTCACCCATACTTTTGGCGGGTCAGGCTCAGGCGAAAGCTAATCAGGCATTCGGCGATGCACTCGGCGGGGCAGTCGAAAAGTTTTATCAGAAGAAGAAGGATAAACAGGAAAGGGAACAAAGAGAGCGGGCTTATCGTGATGCCGGTCTGTCCGCCGAGGAGGCAAAAGCCGCAAGTGGTGATAAGGAACTTGGAAGCCTTCTTATCAATAAAATGAATGCTGATCGGAACTTTTCACTCGCGCAACAGGAAGTTTTAATCGAAAGGGAAAAAGAAAAAAGAGCGGCTGATTTGTTTGATTTGAAACTTGAAAAAACTGAATCCGATAATTTGGCTCGGGATAATTTTCTGAAAAAACTTTTTACTCCAGTACCAACCGGTAAATTAAATGAAGCTGAACAAGATAATTTACAAAGAGGTTTACAATTCTTAGCACCTACTACGGAAGCACAAGAGAATTATAAAAACGAATTGCTTCAGACCCCTCAGTTTCAGGAGACTGAACCAGTGTTCAATATGACCGGCAATCGGTTTATTCAACAGTTTGCGGGTGAATCTCCTGCTGTTCAAAACTTGGCATTGAATTTGATGCAATCTAGGCAGAAGGATGCTCCATCTATTGCAAGGGTGGGAAATGAATTAAACCCAGAAACAGGCGAGTATGAACAAATCGCAAGAGACAAATTTGGAAATCCCATTGCCAATTACGGTCCGCCTAAACCTTCGGGGATGTATCCTACTCCTGAAGATGCACGGAGACAAGAAATCTTAGTTGGTAGGACTAAGGATGCGATGGAATTTAATAAAAAAGCTCGAGATGATTCTAATATTGCGATTTCACAAGCTGAACAAGCTCAACAGGCATTAAAATATTTGCCTAAAACAACTGGCGGTTTAACTAGCTTTGTAAACGAGATGAAAGTAATAGCTGAATCTTTGGGGATAGATTTACCTGAAGGATATCAAAAAGATATGGCAGATATTGGGGCATTTAGACAATTAACAGGTCAGTTCTTGTTCCAAGCAATGAGCAACACCAAAGGGGCAATAACAGACAGAGAAATGAAATTATTCCGTCAAATTGCTCCTGATATAGATAACTCTAGAGCGGCTAATAAATTAATGCTTGAAATTTATGTTAAGGCGGGAGAACGCGCGACGAGAAGAAGGAACTTAATTAGGGACTTGCAGAGAAAAGATGTAGACCCAAGACAAATTCAAATCGCTATTGAGGACTTCGATGAGGCAAATTCTTTTATGGATGACATAAGGAGTTTACCTCGTAAAGCAAACTCAAGCAATCCTCAAGCCCAACCTAATCGAAAAGGAGTTCGTGGGGGTAATCCTCCACCCGATCCAAATGCTCAAACTCCAGGCGGATTTAAAATTCAAACTAGATAGGCATGGCTGAGTACGAAATCTCTCACCCTCGTATTCCACAAATCGGAAACACTGTCCTTGAAGGGCCTGACGATTTACCCCCGCCCACAGAGCGGGACTTTTGGAATGTGGTTCAGCAACAGGTTCGACCTTTTGGACTTTCTCAGTTGACTGATGAGGAGAAGATTTCCGCATATAAGAATGGATATTTCGATGACCCTGAACCGATAGAAGGTCAACCCGAACAGCCTGGCATTGTGGATAGTCTGCTTGACTTGGGCGGTAAAGCGGTCCTTCGAGGGGGGCAAATGATGAAGGTATTAACTGCGGGGGATATAGGTTTCTCCGGCCCCTATGATAAACTTTTAAAACTACAAGATAAAGCAGTCTCCTACGAAAAGACAGAAAATGCTGATCAATTTCGGGAGGCGGGTAAATACCTTTTTGGGTTCTTGGATAATACTGAAAAGGAACTAGATTTCGATCCCGTAGCTGAGGCACTCAAGCGAACAGGTATGCCATTCTACTCGAAGAATAAAAATGCCCGTGGCCGAGTAAAAGCCGCCGCATTGGACTATGCACAGGATTCTATGGTTGCCGGAATGGGGGAGGGGTATGCCCGAGCCGCCAGTGGTGGAGAATTTTTATATAAAGGAGCAAAGCTGTTAAAAGATAAACAACTAACTCCGACTGCCTATGACACTTCCCCTTTTGGTGATATTAATAAGCCAATAACTGAAGGACTTCCGGATGACTCCGATATTCTTGACTATGTAAATTCTGCAATTGAGTTTGATGCGTTAAATCATCGCTATGAAAATTCAGCCGAATTGGCGGCCTTCGTATTAGAGAATCCACAGGAATCTGCAAAGGCGATGGGAGCGGGTATTGTTGGCGGGTTAACCCCATTTGTTGAAGCTGAAGACTTAAACGAAATCCTAATCGATGAGGAGGATATAAACTTAGACTCCGACCTTCAACAGGATATCCGTTCGGGATTTGTACAGCCCGATGTTGGGGTTTCTTTCCTCTCAGAGGTAGTCGGAGATCCAATGAATTTAGCTGGCGGTACAACGGCCAAAGCGGTAACCGCTCCCCAACGAGTTGCATTGTCCGGTAGGATTACAAAAACTTTAAACGAAGTAAATCGGTTAAATAAGACGAAATCTCTAATCGCAAAAGAATTGCAGAAAGCCCAGCAACGAGGAGGTCAATCCCAACGAATTAGCAGACAGACAAGAAATTTAGAGGCGATAAACCGCCAGTTGGCAGACAAGCAGAACATACTCAATAAGTATGGTCGCAACTCGTTATTCTTACGGATGGCCGCCCAATCATCGCCCGATGAATTATTAAAGGTAGCCGCCAAGAATATTGACACCGCATCTGACGCCGGAAAGGCATCCATGAATATGGTATATAATGCCATGAAGCCGAACGGAAAGATTGGGCTTGTCCGTAAAGGAATCGCAATGGGTGCAAAGCTAACTCCCGAAATCGCTGGGGCAACGATCGGAGCATCCATGTATGGACCTGAGGGAGCGGCGGCTGGAGCATTAGTCCCATCAATGTTAAAAGGGGCAAAGATACTTTCCACGATGCCTGAAAATGTAGCGATATCTTATATTATGAGATCCGCCACAGAAGCGGGTGAGGAAATAACCGAACAGGCGGCAAGGAAACAGTATCGTCAGTTTACCAATAGAATTTTATACCCCACAGGCATATTAGGTTTAACCGGTGGAGCTGTCTTAGGTAGCCAGGAAGGCGGTGGCGGAATATCCGACTCTCTCCTTAAAATCGGTGGAGGTGCATTCGCATTAAAATTCTTACCCAAACTCGCTCAGTTCTCCGATGCCGCAATGAGGGACAGTCGAGTGATCGGACCGGAGTTGATCTATGCGAGGGGGGAGAATAGTCCGTTCTTTAATAGGCTGGCATTGTTGCCATCGGCGGATGAAGGATTAATCGGAGCTAATGCCGACCGATTTCAGGCACTTACTCGGACATCTAGTGGTGAGACTATTTTAGAGAAAGCGATTGATAAGATCAGACCAATAGGCCGAGGTATCGCAACATCTGTAAAAGATGAATTTCCAACCGGCGCACCATTTAGACCAGGGCTTAGTAACACCAATAAAATGCTGTCCGACCCGACAAGGAAAGTGGCTCAGTTCTTGGATCGCACTCCTACACTTGGACGAGGATTAGAGACACTCGGACGATTTGGAACTGTTGTAACTGCGGGGTCAACTTTACCCGCCGCCTTTGGTTATGTCGGTTCAGGCGGACAGACAGAGGGTGCGATTGCCGGGGCATTAGTATCCGCACCATTTACATCGATTGGAGCGGGTGCTGGAATGTTTCAGACATTTAAAAATAAAGGCGATTTATTCCAACAAAAGATGGGTGATGTTCATTACTATCGGGAGCATCTTAATAAAAGCGAACAGGCAGACTTTGATGCATTACCCATTCACATCCGCATGGCTTTGTCAGGTTACAGCTTATCCCATCCTGATGTGATGTTTCAACCTGGTACAGAAGGACGGGGCAGCTTTAGTTTTAATCCTGACCTACAAACTTCTGTGATCGAATATAATAAATCCACAGGGGCGGGGTTAATTGAAGGAGTATTAGCTCATGAGGTAGGACATCATATAGAAATCCACGGACTTACTCCGATGGTAAATAAATTATTCTTCGGCGACCCTGTGACTAAAGAAGGCGGGGTGTATGGTAAATATAATGATGAGGGTGAAATAGTCCCCAATAAAGAATTTACGGACTTGCGAGATTTCTATCTGAAAAGATTATCGGGCGATGATTCGATCAACCCAGCCAATGCGGATCGCTACCAAGGTAAAGAAGGTCAACAGTTGTTGGTGTCAGAATTGTTTGCGGAACAAGTTCGGGATTACTTACTTTCAGGTAAAAAGGATAAAGGTAACACAATAGCAGAAAAGATTGTCCGTGCATCCTCTGAGGCAATGATGGGAACACCATTCATTCGGGACTTTCTATTAAAGATGAATCTACCAATGAAAGCGGATGGTAAATTTATAGAGGGTGGATTCTTTGAAGGCAAATTAAGGAGGATTCCTGAAATAACCAAACTGATCGATCAGTATTATAAAGATACTCGGGCGATGAGGCAGAGGGAAATCCAAGGCGAGGAGGTAACCACACCAGGTACAAATCGGGTGGATAAAGAATTAAGCATCGACTCCCGAAAGGCAAAGCGACCAATCGAGGGAGAGGAGTTTGAAAGCTCGTTCTCAATAAAAGATCAAAACGATCCAGCCATTAAAGCAAAACTCGACACAGGCGGTGTATTTAAATGGAGGCCAACTGCGGACGGGAAAGGTTCGGAGTTAGAAACTGATGCTACTGGTACTCCAAAGCGATACACTGCAAAAGAGTTGGAAAAACAAAACAGAGCGCAAGGCGATCATGCCATCAAAGTATTTGAGAAAAACGGAGTCGATATCATTACCCATAAGGACGGCAAGAAATCGACTGGAGATATTACTAACCTAACTCCTGAAATGATTGATGAGTTAGCACAAGGTCCGTGGCATCCTCGTCAGATACAAACACTCCGAGAAATCAGTCGATCATTACGAGAAGGTGATGGCGAACGGGCGGGCTTTTTAATTGGATACTTTGCCGCCTCAACCGGTAGAAAGCCGAAAGCCGTACCATTCGCTTTAAGGAAAGAAATGCCATACGGATTTAAACTTACAAAGGATGGAAATATTCTAGCTCTTTTACACGATGTACCCCAACTCGAAAAGAACCTTAAATTCTTAAAAGGTGGTAAGAGGTTACCAGGTAAATACAGAGACGAGTATAATCAGCTATTTGATAACGATACAGAAGTATGGGAAGCATTCAGACAGTATCGAGTAAATACCGCCAACGGAATGGATGGACAGCTTGGATTAGATGACGATCCCGCCCGAGCTATCCGCAAGAAAAACTTTCTTAATGCATTACACGGGGCAATCGATACCGAGCATATTAACTTAAATCCGATACTTTCTGAGATAAGTAAATTAAAAGGGATGGATATGTTTAACCCATCCAAACGGCAACCATTCGGACCAGCCACTAAGACTTTTCGCTTGGATCGGATATTTGATGTTACAAGGTCAGGTAATCGTAATTCCAATGTAAATGTCGATAGGGCTAAGAAGTTGCTTATGCCAACCGAAATCCAAGAAGGTTCACCTGGTAGTTACTTCAGACCAAAATCCTCAAGGGATACATCGGCTCAAGTTAGAACCTTTAAAAGCCCAGTCTATTTAAAAGATGGATCTCGGCTTTCAGGAGTAGCAGATAATCCCGAGCAGAATCCATTCTATGGATACGATAAGAACGGACAGGAGTTTAGCCAAAGACGGGAGTATGTAAATCCACAGGATATTACCAAGTCTAGAGACTCGGATCGCACAGCTAATCAGATTCGTAAAGAATTAGAAAGTGGGCAGAAACTCTTCATGCCAGCAAGCGAAGCGGGTGCGGGGAAGGGGACATCTGCTCTTGATATTTTAAAAAGCAATCAAAAGCCTGAAGGACTACCAAAGGTCCCGACCATCTTAGAAATCGCAGAATATTTTAAAAAGGAGTTTGGCAATCCTATTGATTACAAAAAGTCTACTCCCGAACAGAATCGATTATTTGAAGATTTAATTTATGAGGAAGTGTTATATGCACAGGAACTTCATCCTGAAGCCGCTGGATGGTATGATGAAAATCTTAGCCTGGCTCTTTCAGTCTTAGAAGAACTTGATCCGACAATAAAACAGCCAGACAACAACTTTATCTTCAAATCAGTTTTAGCCGCCACATCGGATGGAAATAAAGTTCAACCTCAATTTGATCAAACCTGGGCCACATATAATCATTGGAAAGATACAGGCGAAATTAGCGGTAAGTTTGTCGGAGGAGACAGAATATCAAATATCAAAAACAACTTACTTCGCATTGAAGCTATTTTCCAATTAATGGGAGGTGAAGGTGCTGGCAGATGGTTGTCTCAAAAGGGGACCATCGGGGAAATTAGAAAAGCCGCACAGGATGATTTAGGTTACACAAAGGCTGAAGCTAGTAAAATTGGGACATCAGAATTAGTCGATGAAGTTGTACCTTATGCCGTTATTCTAGGACCTAAACTAGGATCTTTCTTTAATAATCTTTATGGAGATTACTCAACTTTTACGATGGACCGATGGTTTATGCGTACTGTTGGTAGGAATACAGGAACTCAAGTTGTACCGATTCCGCCAGCAAAGTTAAATGCCGCTAAACAAAGAGTCAGAGATGCGGTAAACTCGCTAACTCCAGCGGAACGAAAAAAAATAGGAATCACCAAACAAAGCGTAGCTGGTAATAATGCAATCAAAGCATCAACTAAACTTGCCGGATATTTTACAAAAAAACAAAACAGAACAGGAGTTTCAGCAGAAGTCGATAATCTCAGAAGAGCGGCGAATGCACTTAATAAATTCGGTAAACCATTAAAGGAATCACCACAAACTGGGGCTGAAAGAAGATGGTTGCGGGAACGACTAGAAACAGTACAATCTAGACTTAGAGATGTTGGTGTAAATTTAGAAAACGCTGATCTACAAGCTCTACTTTGGTATAATGAAAAAGAAATCTATGAAAAACTCGGATACAGATCGCCAACAGGTTCAGCAGACTATGCGGGGGCGGCAGAAGCCCTCCATGCAAGAAAGGCTGGCAAGCCATCTAGAAGTTATGCAGACGGAACAGGACGAGTGGGCGAAATCGGAAGAAGCACAAGCGAGTCTGTCCTGGGCGAAACGAATCCTAAAGAAGTAAACTTCTTACCGGCTGGAAACTTTTCTAGCCAACCCGCCAATCGCATTACCCGACAAGCACCAGCTATGCCTGGTAATCGGTTCATGGTCCCAGCGGCTTCAGCCGGTGCAAGGCTATCTGAAAGATTCAGATAATCCTTCGCTAACCCTTGCGTTAAAAAAGGTCTAATTTAGTCCTATTTAGGGCTTGAATGGGAATAACTATGCCCATATTGTACGCAAGCGGTTTAGAAAGGATATATATGAGAAAAGGACAGAAGAAATGGGTAAACGACTTATCAGCAACATTGCACTATAAGGGCGAGACTCGTAAGTGTTTTGCACACAATTTAGAGCATATGAAGCTACAATTGCCTAATGCCATACATAGAAAGTGGAAAATATGGGCGAATATGAATATGGACTATTTGACTGGGGTCAGTCATAATGAATGGCATGGCTACTGTATCGCACCAACTGGAGAACGGATCAACTACCAGATTATTGACCGAAAAGACCGCATTAAAGAGGCGGCTAGACTTTTGGGACAGATTGGTGGCCAGGCTGGCCGTGGTAAGAAAAAAGTTCGAGGGGACAGCAATTATTATAAGTTATTACGGGCTAAACGAGAGTTGAAAAGGTTTAATAAAAGTGCGTGAAAATTACTAGAAAAGAAGAATATGCAAATTTTTTTAAAATATTTTAAAATTTTTATTGACACTTTTAACCGATATGGTTTTAAAACGGATATTTCAGCAATGGATGGGCTGAATAAGTTCTTTAAAATTACTAACAAGTACCGGCGGAAATGTATTTTGTTTCGCACAATATGCACTATGTCAGAGAGTTAACATATTCTCTGAGTAAGTAGGGAGGTTTAAATCTTTCCGCCGGTTTCACACTAACCGGCAAATGGAAACTAATTTAAACCAATATCACAATCTATTCCTCACTAAGAATGAGGTCAAAGAAATATTCAGATTAAAATCTGATAAGAGTCTCAATGCTTTCAAGCGAGAGTTCGGCATCCGTAAAAGAGGCAGATTATTTTTAGCCTCGGATGTTAAAAAAGTAATCGCTCTTTTTACAGAGGAGGCCGCATGAAGGTCACCATTGGAATTGATCCAGGTAAGAGTGGCGGTTACGCAATCGGTTGGGGTGGATTGCACGATGTTAAACTGCACTCAATAGGGGAGGACTTTGAATTTGTAGAGCATATTCAGGATCTCCAAGACCACCCATTAATAACATCGCTTGAGGCGGTAGTTGAACTGGTCCCTCCGTATGTCGGAAAGAATATTCCTTCTAGCAGTTCTTTTAAATTAGGTAAGAACTGCGGATTCCTCGAGGGAGTCCTTCGGATGGCCGAAATTCCTTTCACCTTAGTTCGCCCACAAGACTGGCAAAAGGGACTAAGCGGATTGACTAAGCTGACTTCGGGCAAGCGGAAAAAGGTTCTGATGAACCATGCCAAGCAGTTTTTCCCATCGACTAAAGGTATCACCCTCAAGACAGCCGATGCGATCCTCATTTTAAGACACTTTCTTATTAATCAATAATGGGCCTCCACCCGTAAAAATGGAGATAGAAAACTAAATATCATGGCAATACTACAGCAATCAAGTAACGGAAGCGGACCTATAACCGGTTGGCCTCTCACAACCCTCGCACCCGCTGGACAGACCTTTGCAGTCTGCCTTGCAGTCAAGGACTCAATGAATATTCAGAGACCTTCCTACGAAGATCCATCTGTTATCGAGACTAAAAACTTCACCAGGTTCTTATTTGGCCTACCCGATGGAACAATGATTCAAACTGGCGAGATGACAATCAGCTTAAACGAAAAGAGTAAGCTGTTCAAAACTCTGACTTCATGGAATGGCACTATGCCTTTTGGCGGTTTTGATACTGAGAGCATGGTTGGAAAAGGTGCGACATTAAATATCATTCATAAAACTTCGCAGAAGGGCAGAGAGTATGCAGATATCTCAGCAATTATGCCGGTCATGCAAGGCATGGAAGCCCAAGTGCCTGACAGGTCAAGATTCGTCATCCCTACAGGAGACGAAGCACCCGCACCGGTTCAGAATGCTCCAATTCAGCAACCTGTTCAACCGATGCAAGCTCCGATCCAACAAGTACCTCAAGGTCAGCCGATGCAAGCAACCACTCAGGTAACTGTCGATCAGCCCCAACAAGTACCTGTACAAAATACTGTACAACAGCCCGCTCCACAACAGCAGACAATGGGAACACAGTTTACCGGTCCAGCACCTGAAAATGTACCATTCTAATATGAATCCGATAGTATTTTTATTAATGATCGGATGGGCGGCAGTAATAACTGACATGGTGCTATGAGCATGACCATCGAAGATATTAAGAGGATTTCCGCTGACACTGTGGGGGTGAAAGTAGATGAGATAGAGGGGCGGGGGAAGACTCAAAAAGTTTCCCTCGCCCGTCAGATCGCCATTTACTTTACCAGGCAGATTAAAGGAGTGGAGGAGACGGGAAGACTTTTTAACCGCAACCATTCCAATGTCACTCATACTTGTAAACGAGTTGAAGATTATCTCGAATGTGATCCGGAGTTTGGAGCGATAATTCGTAAAGTGGGAGAAAAGGTGAAATGAGATATCTGAAAAGATTAATCCACCTGGTATACTTTTTATACCGATGCGGAAAGGAGGTAATCCGTGGCTATTCTACAGGCAAAACCGAAAAGAGGTAGTGGCGGGCATTGGTACACTTCCGAAGGTAAAGCCATGCATACCATGCCCCTCGCCAAAGGTGACGGCGAACGGAATACCACCCTGAGGGATGCTAAGAAGTTGGGGTTGTACCCATCGGTGACAACTCTTCTTGGCCTGTTTGCCAAGCCTGGTCTTGACCGGTGGAAACAAGACCAACTACTAAATATAGCATTCAGCAATCCTCCGAAAGCTGGCGAAAGTTACGAAGACTATGCAAACCGATGCCTCGTTGAGCATGAAAAGCCTGTCGAAGAAGCGGCAGATTTTGGCACTAAAGTTCACGATGCTATTGAGTCTTATTGGAAGGGAAAGCATATACCTGATGAACTGTTAGAGTATATTCAGCCCGCACTCGATTGGAAACAGGAAAACCAACTGTCCTTTATCGAGTTTGAGCTAATGCTGGTATCAAAAACTCATGGGTATGCGGGAACAGTCGATATCGTAGGTCGTGGAAAAGATAATCAGATGTTCATTCTTGATTGGAAAACTCGTAAGACTCAAGAGGGGAAGAAAGTAACCGCATATGATTTTCAGATTCATCAGATTGCGGCATATGCCGCTTGCTATTGGGGCGAGGAAAATGTTCTGAACCATCGGGTACATGGAGCGAATGCTTTTATATCTAGCACGGAAAAAGGTCGCTTTGAAGTAATTCGCTACAGCCCTGAAGACTTAGCCAAAGCATGGAAAGTTTTTCGGTCAATCTGCGAAGTATGGAGATCCCTTAAAAACTATGACCCCCGAACCCATGCCAAAAATGGATGAGGATATTTCAGACGAGTACCATGACGAACTCATTGCCGACCGCCGGAGGAGGCGGGGAGAGGGATGGCGGAATCCAAAAGAGGAGGAGGAAGACGATGAAGAGATTCAAGAGTAAGAGCTATCTTCTGCCCGACTCGGTGATGGAGACTAATATATGCGTGAATATGCCCGAGGTGATTAAGGAAGCCCTTAAAAAGCGATCCTTCAGTCAGGAACAGGGTGTATCCAGGTATGTATTAAATCTGATTACCGCTGACCTTCGGAAGGTGGATAAGGAAATAAAGAAATACCTCAAACAATGAATCAGGATGCCTGGTACACTTTTCATTACGAGGTCAAACAGGCTTACGACCTCTTTTGGACTAAGAACCAACTGGCTTATGAAAAGGGGCGGATCGTTCGGACTAAAATTCCGAGGGTCCGCCCACTAGCCAAGCATGAATTAGATTTCAGAAATAAAGGGAAAAAGAAAGATGGCGATCACTCGGGAGCAAATAGCTGAAGCATATAAGCGGCTCGATATTTTAACCGCACAAATCGGAAATGCTCGCATTCGCAAGATGAACAAAGACCCGCTGAAACAATTTATTAAGGCGGTAGAAAAGGAAATGGATGAGAAAAATAAAACAGCAAAAACAACTTAAACAGCCCCTTCACCACAAGGGCTATCTAACCAACCCACAGGGCTATAACACGCCGATTATGACAACCAAGGCTCCGGCAGTAGCACCTGAGCTTAAACCAATCAAGGAGAGGAAATGAAGACACAATATAAGATGGGAGTTGGTTTGCCTCGAGGTGAGAAGGTAGTCGTAAAGGTGGGAAGCAGACAGGCCGATATCCTCCTCGACCTAGATAAAATGGTTTGGGCGGTGACTTTCGATACCCCCGACTTACCAGTCCTCGAATATCCGACTCTCGAAAATGCGGTCATGTCAGCGGAAACCATTTTGAAGGAGGATCGGAATTGATCGCCCTCGATGTGGAAACAGTTTGGTCGAAGAGCTATAGCGTGGCCACGATGGGACTCGACAGGTATGCCAAGCACCCCGACTTCAGAGTAACCATAGTTTCCCTGGTATCCGATGACGGATTTGAGTGGGTAGGAGATCCACGGGACTTACCGGTCGAACGCCTAAACGGACAATCGATCTGCGCCCATAATGCCGAGTTTGATTCTGTCTGCTGTCGAATGGCAATGGCGAGGGGGCAGATGCCACAGTTCACTCCGAAGGAATGGATTTGCACGGCGGATATGGCAAGCTGGCATCAGTTGCCGAGGGCATTGGCGGGAGCATATAAGGAACTATTTGGCGAGGAACTAAACAAGGATGCCCGCAATGAAATGAGCGGACTTCGACCCGAAGAAATCCTTCAGAATGAATCGTTCAAGCAGTATGCACTGGGCGACAGCCGAGCGTGTATCCGCATTTATAATGAACTGAAAATATCCTTCCCCGAAAAAGAATTTCTATTGTCCGCACTTACCCGAAGGACGGCATCCCGGGGTATGGCAATCGATCAGAAACTCTGCCAGGAATATATAAATAAGACCAAGCAGATAATGAAAGAAGTTGAAGACTTTCTCCCTTGGGTCGGTCCACAGGGTGGGGAGCCAACTTCACCGATTGCATTGGCAGACTATTTAAAAATGCAGAATGTCGAGCCTCCCGTCTCCACCAATGAAGGCGATGAGGAAACTATTTTATGGAAGGCTCGCAATCCACAACATGCCCCAATCCTCGATGCGATGACAAGGTGGAGGAAAGCGAACAAGGCGAACAAAACATATACCGCCATGATCCTACGAGTCCGCCCCGATCATCGGATATCCACCCGATTGAAATATTGCGGTGCGCCGCATACCGGTCGATGGAGTGGAGCGGGTGGATTAAACTTTCAAGGCATTCCTCGGGACGAAGTAGAAGGTACATCGGCAAAGAAATGTCTGACACCTGGTAAAGGCCGAGTCATGGTCTCTGCCGACCTATCGCAAATCGAGCCAAGGGTATTGGCTTATCTTTGCGGGGACTTTGATTTCTTAGGTTTGGTCAGAGGCGGGATTGATCTTTATGAGGCACATGGCCGAGCGACTGGACTCTATAATGAGGATGAACCCATGAAGGATTTAGCCCCCGAACTTCGCCACTTATGTAAAGCCCGTGTTCTCGGATTGGGCTATGGTTGTGGTCCGAAAAAGTTCGGCCAAGTGGCACAGGCTTTGACCGGTGGAAAGTTAAAGATGACCGATGCTGAAAGCCGAAAACAGGTCAAAGATTTTAGAAATCAGAATCCTAAAATTGTCGAGCTATGGAAGAAGTGTGAGGACCACATCCGTGAGGTGGCCAAGCAGACTCCCGAGTGTGCAGTCATGCACATGAGATCAGGGAATGTGATCCGATATTTCAATGTAAAGGATGATGGGAAGGAATTGACTGGACAGAAGGTTCGAGGGCAAGGGGCGATGAAATTATATGGGGGCTTACTTACCGAGAATTTAGTTCAGGCAACAGCGAGAGATATCATGGCGGATGCACTCCTAAGAATTGAGGCCGCCGGATTGCCCATCGTACTTCATGTCCACGATTCCGTAACTGTTGAAGTTGCCGAATCGGAGGGACAGGCGGCACTCGATTTAATGATCCAACTACTAACACAAGAACCTCTCTATATGCCAGGACTACCGCTGGAGGCAGAGGGGGAGATTAAAAACCATTATTGATATGAAATTTTTGAAAAATTTAGATTACACAGATGTGCAAGATGGGGAATGGGAATCGTATTATGCAAACCTTGAATATGCTGTAAGAAATTGGATGAGTAAAACCGATGCTCATATCGGCCTTACTTCTTTTTTTTCAAAACGCTATCATGTTAAATTTGGTGAGCAGATTGTAGTACAAAAAGAAGTTTCAGATGATCTTAATAAAACTGATTTACAAGAAATTACATTTGAAGAACTACCCGTATTAAATGAATCCTTAGAGTTTTATTTTGAAGACCCCAAATTAGGTACTTTCCTGTTAAATCTTGCCAGTCCTGAGCAATTAATAACTGCTGTCGAGGGACAATTTAAGCTCCCTAATTTTGAATATACAAGGATGGGAATTTTTTCCTATACAAATCAAGAGGAGGACGGAGTGCTGACTTTCAAGATTAAGGGTAATATAAGTAAGCAGACTTTGAAAGAGGATACAGATGATGAAACCCTTTCTGAGTTAGTAGATATGGCATTCCTCTGCTTTAAGGTCTTGATCTATGCATCGATACCTAAACTTACACCTAAGAGGATAACAAAAAAGCAATTAAAGTTTGGCGGAAAACCTAAAGTAAAAGGCCGCCCAAATCTTCCAATTAATCGAGTGGTTTATCTACCTCGGGCAGAAATAATGAGCGGCCAAGGAATTACCGAGGATACTGGTAGAGTTAATAATTTCTATGGCCGGCGAGGGTTTATGAGAACTTACAGGCATGATCGATATAAAAAGATGAAGGGTAAGATTCAATACATACCACCAGTGGTCGGAACTAAGCCAAAACCTAAAACAACTTATAAGGTAGTTCACGCATGAAACTCCTCGAAACAATCGGATTTATCGTTCTGTTCGTCCTGGCAACGCTGATGTTTTTTTACATCGTCACCGCAGTCATTTTAACACTAATCGACTCACTATTCTACACACTATGAAACCAAAAATTATCGGCCTATGCGGCCCGAAGGGCGTGGGTAAATCCACCTACGCCAAGACAATCGAAGGAGCGGTCATTTTATCCTTCGCCACTCCTATAAAAGAAATGCTGAAGGTCATACTGCCTGGGGAAAGATACCTCCACTTCAAGGAAGAACCAATACCCCAATTTCCCGAAGGTATCACTGCCCGAAAGATGCTTCAAACACTTGGCACAAGCTGGGGAAGAGAGGGACCGGCGGGCAAGCATATTCCGTATGCAAATATATGGGTGGACTTGGCATACAAGGCGGCTCTGCCATATATCGGAAAGAAAACAATTGTATTCGATGATATCAGATTTGCCAATGAGGCATGGGCGATAACAAGATGGGGACATACCCATGAAGTGCTGACTGAAATCGTTCATGTATCAAGGAAGGGATATGAACCGGACCCCAATGATAATCATGTGTCCGAGGCGGGACTACCTAAAGGAATAATAAACAAATGGGTGAGTGTGGAGGATGGCAAATAATACCATCCAAAAGATGGCGGTGGATGCCAAGCTGAAGAATATGCTTCAGAAAGTTCCCGACGACCACGAGGGATTCTCCCAACGGGAACTGGCGGAGAAGGCGGGGATTCACAGAAAGACTATTCAGCAGATTGAATCTCAGGCCATAGGTAAAATTACCGACTACATCGCTCAGTTTCTAAAAGAGGAAAGTAAGGACTAATGGCTATCCTATCAGCAGACATGGCGGGGTTCTTCGACCGACTCCCGCAAGGAGACTTTGGCCATCATACCTTTATTGCCCGACTGACCCTCCGAGTGGCATCCCATCAGTCAGACTTTGAAAAGGCACATGACTACTGCCTCGAGGTAGCCAAGGAATTTACCCGCCGACCACTACAGCCAAACGAGATCCGAAACGCTCTGACCGGTGCATATCAAATCCTCTCAGGTGAGAAGATTATCAGTCCATCCAAGAAAGTATCAATTGATACCGGAATCTCAAAAAGCTCAAAAGGTAAACCCGAAGACCTCGAAATGCTCCAACTCCGCTCCTCCGCCATTCCTTTGAATGCCGAGGAGGCGGTTTCCAAACTCTTTAAG
>Ga0208898_1001219_pt1 | contig 17355 bp, 41 predicted proteins | sample VirMetDEL_Mar_4_FD_184513 | JGI IMG/M metagenome (GOLD analysis project Ga0208898, IMG submission 184513) | Aqueous microbial communities from the Delaware River and Bay under freshwater to marine salinity gradient to study organic matter... | ecosystem: Environmental > Aquatic > Marine >...
ATGCCACGGCTCTGACTTGATCAGTTCCAGACCATCTTTGTGTTTCTGAGTCTTGTTGCCCAGAATCCCGCAGTTCCTAGAAACACTCGACTTGGCGAGCCTAAGCCGCAGAGCTAGATCTGCTTGTTTGACGCCTTCGTCTCCTGCTTCAGCGACAGCCAGAAATACAACCAGCGTGTTGCAATTGATCTCCCGTGGATTTAGTCGAGCGAAAGGTAAAAGAGCAGAGGACAGCATCAGTCAGGGTGAGAAACAGAACCGTTGGTGAAGTAAGCAGGGATGCAGTAACTTGTATCACCTGCAGCTCCTCGGAACGTAACAAGCTGGCGATAGTGATCGCTCTTGCATGCTCGCCGAGCCTGTTCGTTCAGCTCACGCTGTATCCCAACGGTCCCCCACATGGTAAGTGCAACGCCACCCATTGCTGCAAGGAAGTAAGGAATTGCTTTCGTGTAAATGTTCATGGTTGGTAGACTTAACTTAACGAGGATTAAATAATGCCCATTCGCTACGCAGGTCAGGCCTTGGATCCCGCTATGGGTCCCACGGATCAGATCATGCGTGCAGGGTACGGAGAAGAGCTTGCTCATGCCCTCCGACTCTTGCAAGGACGCGCCATCGAAATGGAAGATCCTTCAGGAGCCATACGCTTTGATCCTCGCTCAGGGAGAATCGGGTTTGATAAGGGTAACTTCAGTGTCACTTTAGACCCTATGGATAAGGGTGTGCAGGTAGGTTACACATCACGTTCTCCCTACGATGTTGTCCCTGAGGAGGAAGAGGCGGGTAGAGCTTTTATCGGGGTCAACCCTTTGACTGGTAGTCAGCTTGTGACTGATGAGTTTGGGTATGTCCGGAGGGTTCCCCGTGGTGAGACTGCACCCACCGGTCAAGCTCGAACAGATCGTAATTTGTCTCCTGAAGAGTCTGTAAGCGCCGCCCTTGCCGAACTTCGTCGGGGTATTTGACGCATTGGTAATAATCCTGTGAGCGTTCATTACACTTGTAGTCCCTAACGTTGTTTAGGTTCTGGATCATGCATGCTGCCATTCCAGCAGCGCAGAAGAAGCTAATCATCTGAGTTTTTGCGGTGGTTCGGGTTTCTGATCCTACTCTTCCGACATGCCATAGGTTTCAAGTTCTTTGTTGTTGATGCAGTAATACAACAGGTTGGTCGGGTAGCTGTCACGGAACTGAGCTACAGCCTCCAATCTCCCGCTTGCCTGAATCACTGTTTTGATCAAATTGTTTTCGTTGTCTCTGAATCTGAGGGTGAAGCTGTCCATGATTTTTGAGGCGTGGTGAATGGTTTCGTTGTGATTATTCGATCTCCTTAAGTTTTAATCTCTCCTCGAGATTTTTGATCTGATCGACAGTATCCTTAAAGACAATTACTTGTCTGTCAGTACAGCTGAGAGAGCTCAGTTCTTGTTTAGTTCTTAAATCATTGAGCGCTTTTCTAATCAAATAAAGCTCACGCTCAGTCAGTTTGAGGGTATACATCAATCGAATTTGACTATTAAAACTCTAGATGAGTTCATAAAATTCGATGTGATCTTTAATATCTGCTAAATTCTTACTCTTGAGAATTCTCTCGATGGATGACCGTGGCTTGGATAAGCGTGCGGAGTGTGGTGAGGCCATTGTACGAGTGCCGATGGATTTGGGAATCGCTTTCTTCGAGAAGCAAAGTTTGCTTAAGCGAGACATCCTCGAGGAGATCGTGAAGCTGCGCCGTGGTTAAGCCGTTGATTGTGTAATCCAGAGCTGATGTAAGACTCTGAATAGCGTCTTTGTCGTTCATGTCGATGAGTTTGCGTAAGGTTTCGTCGCGAGATAAATAAACGTGAAAGGAAGGCAACTGGCGTTGCCAGTATTTGACTCTCTTGACTGCCTGTATTGAAGAGGGACAGGTCTCAAGAGTGACTGGTCTGTAATCATACGGTCGGCGGCAAAGAATAGTACGCAGGGACTTTCTCTTGGGTCGCTCTCTTTCTTCCCTTAGCAACAGAATCCAATCGTGCGACCTCTCTAGCTTCATCCTGATCGGCAAATAATAATTCTTTTAGTTCGACGATTGTAGGTCGATCGAATTTACATCCGTCGATTCGAGACGCGTGGTAATACTTTTTCGTCCCCTCGCTAATTTCAACGATTGCTGCCCAGGGTTTTGACCCCTTGAAGATAATTTCATGGTAATTGTTGGTGGCGGTTGATTGTTTAAAGGTGAAGTCACTCATGATGTGAATTGAGATTCGTTGACGACGTTGACTTTACTGTGCTCTTTCAGCCACAGATGTATCTCATGCTCACGCTTAAGCATCATAATAGTCTGCTTTTGCTCTGCGAGCACTTCCTGTCTTGGTTTGGGCTCACGCTCACCGAGCGGTCTCTGTTTTAGGACGCTCTTACCATCAGCGTCGATTTGATTGCACATGAATCTGTCGAATGCTCCGCGTTTGCGTGAGAAAATTTTCTTGCGAGCGGTCTTTGTCTTGCGTCGTGGCATTGGTCAATCAGGTATAGAGGTAGTCAGTCATCATTAGGGGAAGGGAATTGCTTCCTCTTTCTTAGAGAATCCGAATCGAGAAAGTTTCTCACGTTCTCGATCGATTCTCATTTTGATAGCCAGCTTGGCTACATACTCGAGCACCTTTAAGGTATCTTCCGTTGTAGATCCCTCAGGCATTCCCGTGTGAATGACTGCGAATGATTCAAAAAAAAGATCCGCAGCTTCGCGAATCTCCTCGGTTGATAAGGGTGAATCCATTGTCATTTTGTTCAGTTTTGAGTTACGTACTTAGCTCGACTGCCATGAGCCTCTACAAAGATGTCAGTCTTTGCACCATCACATAGTGAGCATGTGATGCACTGAGCTTGGCTGTTGTCCGCAGTGGCTGGACATAGCTTGCCACTGTACGCTTGTGATCCCTGAGGAATCACTGCGAAAGTCTGCCATCCATGAGCGCTAGCGTCAAGATAGTCAGCCATGCCATCACAGGACGCTTGAAACAATCCTTTGCACCATTGTGCCCATGGCTGCCTCCACTGATGTGTGTAACCAGTGTGCCCGGCTGCGTGTTCGTTGAGAGTCGCAAATAAGATAGGAGAGACGAGCGCTGGATCACCATAAGCTCCCCACCTGATCTTGCGCCCCTGCAACATCTCAGGCGTTAAGTCTGACAGCTTGCCGTAAATCTTACGCTTGTAAGATTCATAAATTTGTCGGGGAGCCTGACCCACATTCACATAACAAGAACGTGAACCGTCAGCTTGTTTACGGTGTGGACAATCTCCACAGACTGTGTAATCGTCTCCCGTGGCAATAGCTTCCACAGGATTAACATCCTCACGCAGTATCCAGACCTGGATCATGTTACCGGTCTTTGCGTTCTTGGATTCCATCGTTGCAATAACAACGAAAGGTTTACCATCGATTGGTGATTTGCCACGCTGAAGTACGTAGCCTTTGTGCTTAGTCATTGTTCTTACTGGTGAAAGAATTCGTACGGTGTTTGTTCAGTTGGGTCGTAGTTAATGATGTCGTCGAGAATAGATAAAACCTCAGTCTCTATAAAGAAGAGACGTTGATCACTGTCCATTTCATTTAGCTTCTCGTTTACCTCCAGACACTTCTGAATCTCAGTGATAAAGTTTTCGCAAGCTTTATCGACTCGTTGCTGTAGCTCGAGTGAAATGCTCATGATTTAATCTCAACCTCCTGGGTGTAGATAAAGGGATTAGATAGATCTTTGTCAGCGTGGGTGACTACAAAGTCTTTGAAGTGTTCGTCGCCGATAGGTTTACCTAACGTGTTGCTGTCTCGTTCAAAACAATCAACGTCGTAGATCACAGTTCGAGTGACGACAATCCGTTTGATCTTCTTTGGTTCCATGATTAAGAAAGGGAAGGGTTACGTTCAGCAGCAGATAATGATGGGTGATCATCGATAAAATTGCCCTCACAATCGTTGTCCTTGATTGACACAGATTCGTAGCAATCGCCAGCGCTGTTGTTAACAAACAACTGCACATCGTTACGATCGCGCAGATCAATCTCGATCTCCTGTCCGTCCGGGAGAATGACAGTGTGCCAGCCGCCGTAGCTAGGGAGTTTAAGTGTGCTCATGATTAACGATTAGCCTCCCATTGATCGTGGCGACATGTGTAATAGATCTCGAAGTTAGGATGCAGTTGCTTACACTTAGCCTCAGCTTGTGTAGCTGTATCAGTTAGATAACCAAGAGCATCGTTCATATGTTTCTTGGTATCGTAACCAACGCAAACCCAGTGAATTTCAGTGTGACTCATGATTGTTTGGTGAGATAGTTGTTGACTTTGGCGCAGAACTCATCCATATCAAATTTCCTCCAGGCAATCAGGCATAAATGCAACACATTCTGCGATGAGTTCTGAGTTGTTTAGCCTCTCAAGTCTTGCCTGAGTTTCATCCAGGTCATCTAGACCCATATCATCAGCGCACTCTATGTAGGAGTCGATTAAGATTTTGCGCTGGGCTTTGGTGATGTAAGTTGAAGTCATGATCAAGAATCCTCCTCCCACTTGTTAATAATCAATGACTCATAACAATCACCATGCGGATTGTTGACGTAGATGTCAGTCTCCCATTTGTTCCGAGTGTCAATCTGGACAGTCTGACCATCGGGGAGTGTGACAGTCATCAGCTCATAGTGATTTAGTTTGATGTTCATGATCAAATACCAAGTGATTTGCGGACAGCAGACATAAACAATTTGACTGAAACTTCTTTAACCTCTTGTTCAGTCCACGCAGTTGGATCATCAACTAACTCATAAGGATCAACATTCTCTTTGTATAAGAACAGTTCAATCTCAGGTTGAAGAAGTTCATAAACCTGAGCAGATTGTGTGGAAGTTAACTCAGTCATGATTTAGGAATCCCATCCGAGAATAAAGAACTCACACTTATCGCTTGCTTCATTGAGAAAGAATCGCACGACTTCTTCGCGAGTCATGTTGAACTGCCAGGTATTAGGACCACACTCATAAGTGTGAACCTCACCATCAACTTCGTAGCGCAAGGTTTTGTAGGTCATGATCAAGAAAAGTAAGTGGCGAGAATAACTTCGTTGTAGGCAGAATCTTCTACATATTTGAGAAGAACTCCGCTGAAATAAGAGTCAGCGTGAACACCATCCCACCCATACATGTCACTGTCCGGGGGTTGATTGTTACGCATAAAGTCACACATTGCGTATGTATAACCTTTGTAAGTTATGAAGTGTTCGTTCTCGAACTCTTCGTCGTTCAGATAATCAAACTGCTGACGAATCTCAGCGGCTTTCTTATCACCCACATGCAGATCTAACGTGAGACCAGACATCAGCTGGCGTGGGCGATTGTTGGTCTTGATTGTCAAAGTCATTCGTAATCGTCTCCGATAAGTTCAAGCAGTTCGTAATAGTCTTCTGTCCACATGTCGATGGCCAGATTACTTCTAAGGAACAAATCCTCATGAAAAGGGACGCTGATCATAAATCTGTTGTCGTTGTAGTTCATAATCAAGCCCAGTAGTTACCAAGTTCGAATTCTGCGCGGTAGCTGTTAGCTAGCTGCTCAGATACAAACATACGCATAGATTTAGGGAAGGTATTACGTAAGTTCTGTGTCATGCTACATTGTGTGAGCAAATAATCTTTAGCAGCAGGAGTAACTAGGTTGCGTTCGATATATTGGACTGCGGTCTCGTAATCAAAGTCGCCACGTTTGTGGAACTTAGATAAACGTTTGCCGACGGAGTTGTAGTGAACGCCGGAGAAATTGCGAGCGTAAAGATCAAGTTCAGTCGCCGCGTGGCAATCAAAATCAGTCATGAGAATCACCTGTAAGTTGATGTAAATGAAGAGGGATTGAGTCCCTCACTAAACCAAAAAGGCTTAGGGAGAGAGTCATAAACTCGAGAGAACCTAATGATCACGAATGATCACTAAAAAGTAGAAGCAACACCCCAACTTTAAGCCTGTAACTAATACAAGGCCCCGCTGGGGTGCAGTTCTGGAAAAAAAGCTCGGAATAAAAACCGAGCATAGCGCACATTATGCGCACAAAAGCTATTTAATTGTGTGAAATGTTGCGATTCCGGACCGTGTGGGAAATGTTTCTAGGAAGGATGGCCCTCCCCGAGTCTGTCCAGCGTACCTGCATCAGAGACAGATACTCTGGACACACCATCCCCACGGGTTATTCGTGTTCTGAGGGCCAGACGTTGACGCTGGTCGTAGGGTTACCCCTCACCTCTCCACGCCGAGACGCCGGACGCGTGGCAGCACAGGCTATCCCTGTGCACTTCTATACACTTCTATTGCGAACAGTCAGTTACACCTAGGGCGAGACAATTGTCACACCAGGGAGTTAGGAACTACTTTGCCCCTAAGTGTAGCTAACTATTCAAATTGTCTAGGTTCCTCCCCTCGAGTCCATGCACACCATGCCCACAGTTTCAAGCAGCTCGTCGGAACGTATGTCTTGCTCGGAGTTCACCGATAAAGGGACACACTCTCCCTACGGATCCGCCCATGTATCAGGCAGAGAGTGGATGGATTGTCGAGGTGCGGGGCCTTGGTTGGCCCATGCCCAGAATCCTACAGCATCGAGGGCAGCTTGTCGGAACCGTAAGGGCAGGTATCGAAACATTCTGAAACGTTGGCGGGATCGCTAAGGATCGCAAGGCGCAAGGCTTCTGAGTCTCGCTGCCACGGTGACCGGTTAGGCCGCTGTGGTTGCTGTTGGATTGTCCAGGTTCTGTCGGTGCTTTCGCTCCGACCCCTTAATGAGACCACACGGCTGGCCACTAGGTCAACCCCCTGAGCCATAAGCGTTGCTTATGTTTGTGTGCGCTTGGTGCATGTATAGATCGCGCACGCGTTCTAAATTAATTTAAAAACAAACCACCCCACCCCAGGGCAGGGTTCAGCCTGTGGCAATTGTTTCTAGGAAGGATTCCCATCAAGTCAGACTGTCCCTTCACATGTGTGCCTGGTAGGTGTAACTTTCCCACCCCGCAATCCGCCCTTTTTTTTAAATATAAGCGCGTACCGACGCCGCCGCCGAGAAGGGTCTGGGTATCTTGCTGGAATTTTGGGGGTCAAAGTTTTGACTATCAACATGCTGATACGCCCTGCGGAAAAAATTTCGCCGTGCGGCAAGTTGATCTAAAATGTTTTACAAGACTGAGATTTGCCTACTGTGTCCGAAGATCCGAAGGTCTACGACTCACGAGCTTTTTTCGGTCCCCTAGGCTCGGATTGGCGTACTCGCTTAGAGGAAATTGATGCTTATAAGCCTGTAGTTTCTCGAGAAGGTGTCGTTTTACCCGAAAAAGATAAAGTATCTAAGCTTTATGCCGATGTTTTTTCAGATTGGGGAGGTTTAAGTACGAAAGATACGCCCAAATCTCGCGCTTTTTACGACGCCTTTACTGATTATCAAGGCCGAATCGCGGACGAGCTGCGACAGCGTGGTGCTACTCCTATTAGAGATCGCTTTTCTTCGTTTAGTTCCAGTACAGGTTTAGGTGACTATGAGCCTGTAGCGGAATATAACAATCCTGGGGCTTTTGAAGCAGCCGCGCACGAAATATACGCGCATCAGATCCCTTTTGAGGAGGGTTTTGCCCCTGATTATCGAGATTTTTTTGCAGGAACCGATACTCAAGGGAATCCGGTTGTTATTAAAGCGAATACAGCTTTTCCTTTAAACGAAAATCTTGCTGAGATTGGTGAGAAAGATATAGGTCATGCTTTTCGGGGTCTTTCCTTACAAGATCCTTCCTCGTACAGAGACGTTATTTCTGGGCGAAATACGGATAGCTTTGAATTAAGCGCACGAAAAGATTTAGACCCGACAGCTAAAACGTTACTTCCTGCGAGAGTGGAACTCGCTCTGCCTCGTAATTATGTAGACAGGGAAGGATCAATATATGAGGCTGTTGAGCCGGAGAATACACGGTTAGCTGGAGACTTAACAGAGGCAGGACGTCTTTACCAGCAAAAGTATGTAACTCCTGCAAGTGATCAGATGAAGGGTCTTATTAGTTCCCAGTTTCCGGGGTTGGGTGCCTCTAATAAGACGGGCACTCGTGCGGATATAATGCCATCTAGGTATATTAGGTTTCTACAAGAGCTAGATAAGTTATATGGCGGTTCCGCTGGAGATATAGGGAACTTCTTCTACGGATTAGACCCTATCTCTATGGCAGCTTCAGCAGTTCCAGAGGTCGCTGGTAACATCAAGCGAGTTCCTGCGTCTCTTCTTCCTGGTGTTGCTGATTTGATCCCGAGTCCCGAGGCGATCCGTACTGGATACACCCAAGGACCCGTGGAGATGGGTAAACAAATGGCTCAAGAATTTGCACAGAGCTTACCTTATGCTGCGGGGGCTGCAACGTTGCTTTCAATGCCCGCCGTAGCTCCCCTTGCTCCGGGTATTGGTGCCGGAATGGTTGGAACTGCAGGCGCTCGAGCGCTGAATGAGGTTGTTCGACAGGAAACTGGTAAATCGCTTCTTCAACGAATTCAAGAAACTGCAGGTGCTGCAGGAGGAGACACGACTGTGATTGGCAGACCCCGACAACCGATCCGTCAGTCGCCTTCAACTTATGTGACTCCTGAAATTACTCAGATGTCACCAGAAGCTGTGCGTCAAATGAATGCTCAACATGATGCGCGAAAAAATGAAAACGAATTACAGCGACGAATTCGTTTGGCTGGAGAAGCAATGCAACGAGATCCTTATGACTTCGGTATTACTGAAATTCTTTTTGGTAGGTAATAAATTGATTTAGACTAAGTTCAACTGTTATATGTGTCGTGCAGTTCGGTAAGAATTTTCAGTTCAACAGCGACGGGACCTTAAGGGGGGTCATGCCTGAACCCATGGCTGCTACAAGTCGTACTAGTGGCAGACTCGGGCGTATGAATGCTTTGGTCGCAGATGGCGGTATGTTTCCGGAGTTCAATATCCCTGAGTTAAACCGGGACTATCTTCCTGAGGATGAATTTTCTACGCGTGGAAGCTTGCAGAGACCCGTTGAGCCAATTTTTCGGGATAAAAGGACTTATGAAGAATGCCAAGCTGGTTCAGCTTCTCAAGATCCCTATGTTCTGAACATTGTGGATCCCTGCCAACATTTGCCCCGCAGTACAAAAGACATGTTCCCTGAATTTCGGGTTCCCGAGCAATCCGGTGGCGGTATGGATCCTGTTATTTCTGCAGGGGCAGCCCTTTTAGGTCAAGTTATCGGTCAAATCATCGGTGGCAGAAAGTAAAAAGAGGCATACTAGGGCGATGTAGCCCCCACGTGGCTCTAAGGTGTCGCTAAATACAGTCGTTTTGGGGTTCTCTTCTTAAATTTGGGGGGTTCGCACGTATCAAATGCCGAACCTGACGCTTTTTACCATCGTAACCACGATATTCTTCTCGGGATACGCCTTTTGGCTGCTTCCATCGTCTTTTCCGGTTTACTGAATGTTCGTCATCGCCCTTGGTCTTGCCTATGTGACGGCTTTAGGGCTTTGTTTTTGTTTACTTAAGGTTGCATCGGGCGATTAGTTGGCTAGAGTTTATATGTAGGCACAAACAGCCTGCGTGATGCCAAGGGGGCTTAAGGGCTGATCCTAACCAGCCCTTTTTTTTGTGCCCTGGTGAACATATACGCTCTGTGTTTTGTATAGCACTTATACAGTATAAATTGATACCGTTTTGTACAATAAAGAGGTAGCAACATCACACCGCCATGACCGTCCTGACCTATCGCGGCAAGCAGTACGACACCGTTGAGCATCAAAAGGAAGTGCTCGACTGGAAAAAAAACGTGCGGGATGCAGGCCATCAGTTAACCTACCGTGGTCATGAAGTGAAGAAGGAAAACTGAGCCACAGCGATGGAACTCCAACTGATTAAGGACAAGATCCTTAAAGAGAACCGTAAGGCTCTCGCTGCTTTGGTTAACGCCAAACAACCCGAAACTCGTGACTTCACGTCACCTCACTTATCTCCAAACGTTTGGATGAAATGACTTAAGGGGCCAAGTGCCCCTTTTGTTTTATTTATTGCGTTTCCCAGGAGTACGAGTACCTCTCCAACTGCCCATAAAGTCAGGATTAAAAGAACTGCTCTTTTATATCCCCTCTGTTTCTTTAGAGTTGGATTACTGAGTAGGTACAAAGACCCATGGAGATCGGTTGGCAACTGGTCTATTTGGCTTGTAGCTATTGGATTATATGCTTCTTGGTTATTTGTTTGATGAGGAAGTTACTACCGTAAAAGCTCTACAATAGCTTTATCGAAGATAGGTTGACCGTGGGTCTTGCTGACTGGTATCGCAAGTTTGACGCTCGTTACGGGGGAATCCTCCCTGGTGGCGGCACTCCCATCCAGCCTGCGATTCTGAATAAGCTTCCTCCCAATATCAACCTCGGTTATCGGTATATTACCGGTACGGGTAATCGGGATTTGGAGTTACCTGAGGACTTCAAACGCGAAGCCATTCGTTTGGCTATTCGCGATTCTCCTATTCCTGTAGGTGGGGTTCGTTCAGTCCAACCGTATCAGCAAGAGTATCGAACTCCTATTCTCGATACGATCCCAACTGCTTTGGGTCTTCCAGTCTTAGGTGACAAGGATCCTGCCGCTGCTCCTTACCGTTACTCACTTGGACGATATAACGTTGCTAATGAGGGCGATCGTTACACTATTAGAGACGAGAATTACGATCTTCGGAATGAGTTTGAAAGCCCTTCGATGCAGAAGAAGGTTTATGACCCTGCCACTGGTCAATGGCAAAAACGTGAAGAACGCAATATCCCCGAAGGTATTGCTAGGGGAATTGTAGGTTTAATCGATCCTTCAGAATTCCTAAGGGCTTTTATTAATTTCCGAAAAACTGAACCACGTCCTTACGGTATTGAGTTCTCTGTTCCTACAGAGTATGGGACCGGTTTTGGTCCTTGATTCTGCGTCTGCAGCGTGGGATCTTTAAATATTTTTGTCTTTAGGGTCTGGCCACATCCATTGCGGTGACTGGGTACTTAGACTAAGACACTTGCGGAGATTCGATGTCTGAGTCAGGAGATTCCATTCATCGTATTGCCGTTGAGTTAGGTAAACTAATTGAGTCCGGTAAAACTGAGCGTAAACCGGGAGTCCCTCGGCGTGCTGACAAAAAACCTAAATATTCTTTGATGGCAAACATGGCTTGGGACGAAAACGGAGAACTGGATTTTGATTAATGCGAAGGAAGCAAAAAGCGTTCAAGATTTGGGCGCAGGCTTTAGGTCATAAAGCTTCAGATTGCCCACGCCAGTCTGACCGCGTGGCTTTGGTGCGTACGTTCATTTTTGTGACTTATTTTGTGACTAACTGCTTTATTGTCGCCGGGGTGATTAGGCACTGGTAGGCTTAGCAAGGTCTGCGTTGGTCCTTTGGATTTCGATTACGACTGCAGTGCTTACGAAAAGATAGCTGCGGAGGAACTCAAAGAATCACTTAATGAGTTTCTGGATGACGATCGACTTATTAATCAGTTAGCGGGTGTGATTAAAGAAGCTATTGGAGAAGCCTATACGTACCACGCAGATAGGGCTGACCAGATTAAACTAGTGCACTCCATGATATTTAAAGGAGAGGAGCTCTAGATGGCTGATGAGGTTTTTGACGATTCAGACTTTGAAGTCGAGTACATCGATGAGATGAGCATACGCGTGTCTGCCGCGTGGGGTTCGTGTTCGTACGTGTCGAGTTTTCACCTCGTGGATGAGAGGAAGATTCAGTTAAACCGTAGAACTAAACCTGCGGACTGGGAGGCAAAAAAAGCAGGGGAGCGCAAGCAGCAAGAAGAAGATGGGGGTAATGGGTGAAGGAAAAAAACGCATTTAGCGCAAGCTGCTAATGGAAGAAGCGTGGAGCGGCGCCCAAATGTTTCTCACTTGATTTGGAATTCACCGCACCAATCAAGATCAGCGTTAACTAGGGGCCACTGTGCCTTAGGTGGAAATGCTGAGTTCTTTTCGTTTACTTGAGGAGCGTGCCTTCTGCACAGCCCGTAACTGTTCTGCTCTCCTGGTTTTACCATCTGGAAGTAACGGCAGCTCTTACAGGTGGTGTCGTTGGACATTCAAGCCCGTTTTTTCAGTTACGTAAGAGAATACCTCAAGGCGTCCCTTACGTAAGTATCCCCAGTTGCTTGTATTGCTTACGAGTGTGTCGTCTTTGCAAACGTCACAAGTTCCGTTGTTGAGTAGGTAAAGCTCTGGGTTGCGTTCTCCGTATTCAGCGCCGCAGGATTCGCAAACCTTGTGGGCACGTTCGAGTTTTTTTAAAAGTTTGAAGGCGGTCATTTAAATTTTAGTTTAGGAGGAAGGGATTGTTGGCGGATCCCCTCCCGAGCGTCCTTCTAGAGGACTTGAATACCGTAGCTCCTTTTGGCGAAAGCTACGGTGTCCAATTGATAAGTATTACTTCTTGACGACAAGCTGCCAGCCGGTGAAGATGCCAACTTCCATGGCAGCAAAGGCGTTAAGGGCCATGTCGACACCTCGCCTGACGTCGGGGTGCCCGTAGTCGTCAAAAATAATGGTGCCTCCTTGCTTGACCATGGGCACGTAGAGGGTTACGTCCCGCGCAACAGAGGTAGAGTCGTGCGCACCGTCGATGTAGAGGAGGTCAATCCAGGGTTCTCCACCTGAACGCCTGTTCAGTTCTGGGAAAACGTCCCAGCTGCAGCCTTTGATGAGTTCGATCTTGGCCGCGTTGTTCGATTTTGCGATATTTCCACGAGCGGTGAGCTCGATATCGGCGAGTTCGGGGTAGCGATCGGGTTCTGCGTGGTGTTCTTCGCTGCCAGTGAACGGATCGATCGAGATCAAACGTGATTCTGGGTGATCCATGTAGAAATCAGACCAGAAAACAGTCGAAGCACCCTCATAAACGCCAATTTCGACAATTTGACGCTTGGCAGTTGGGTCAAGTTTGACGGGAGCGGATTCCTCGCGCCCGCACATGACCATATCCGTGTTCAGAAGGGCGTCATACCATCCCTGATTAAGGGTGTATCGGTCATCTAGCTTCTTTTTTACACCGTCAATCTTCACAACAGGCGATGCCTGAGCCTCCACGTCGCTGTTCATCTTCGACATCAGCTCTTTAAAGGAGGGTTTCGAAGCCGTGGCCATGTGATCCCACAAAAGGTAAGTGTCACAGCATGCTAGCAGCAGTTTCTTGACACGCCTGTAGCGATATACTATGATCTAGACATCATCACATGCACATCATGAACTCCATCAAAAGCCGTGACGCTGTTTATGCCGCTGTTGCTTGGAAATCACCTAATCTTCTTCACCTGTTATTTAGGTGGGGCTGGCTTTCTTTCTTCTTTATCGTTTGCATCCCCTCGGTTGCGACTCTGACTTCTTTCGCGGTGACCAACTGGCAGGCCGATAACGCTCGTCAGGCTGAGTACAACCGCCTTAAGACTCACTGTCAAAAGGAACAGTATGCGAAGCAGGGGTTCTACAACCCCCGGACCTGCCATTACTATGCCAATAGCCAAGTCGGTCTGTATGTGCATTGACCCTGACGAGGTAAAGACCTCAGAAGAACTTAAAGAGGACGAGGAGTTACTCCAGCAAGCTCTGGGTAACCTGATGTCCTTTATCGAAGAGGAAACTACTCACTACGCGTTTATCCCAGATCCTCCTGATGACACGTGTACTCGTGCGAACGACGACACTCCTCAGCTGACATCCTTCGTGGAGGATCCTGATTACTACGAGTTCGCAGAAAATTCGATGGAACCTGGCTCCGACGAAAGCGACAACTGTCAGTAAGTTGCTACAGTCTGAGGGTAGGCCCGAGTGGCGGAATCGGTAGACGCACCGGATTTAAAATCCGTTGACTCGACAGGGTTGTGCGAGTTCAAGTCTCGCCTCGGGCATTCTTTTCTTTTGTATGGCAGCTCAGATCAAGCCTCACACAGTCGATCAGATTCGTGGTCTTAGGTCTAACAAGTCCGAATGTCCTAGCTGTGGCAAACCTGCTTTTAGAGTGATCGAATCTCGAAAGATCCCAGAAGGTACACGCAGGAGACGCGAATGTGAGAAATGTTTCTTTAGGAATACGCGTTTTGAAATTACTGATGAGGCTTACAAAGAACTTAAAGAGTTACGCATCGCTATTAAACACATCAAGGACTCACTAAAAAAGACAAAAGAAGTTGAGGCACTAGAGGATGATGATCTTCCGTGTGATTCTTGTGCTCATAAGAATAGTCACGGATGTTCTTTCGACTACCCCGAAGCTAATACAACAGACGCAATCGGTTGCACGCAGTATGTAAAGGCATAGTCTTGCTACTATGCTGACATAAATAAGTTGAACAATGCCTGAGTCGATCCCTGTTATTGGTACTGCGATTGTCAATAACCCCTATTGGCTACATAGGCTCTTTATGAGCATCGACTTCCCTGTCGATGATTTTGTTGTTTTTAACAACAACGGTCGCGGTCAAATTACTGGTGATGTTGAGGCACTCCGTTGTCTTGATAACCCCTACGTCAAACGAGTGCATGTGACACACATGCCTTCGAATATTGGTTGTTCAGGAGCCTGGAACCTGATCATTAAGTCCTTTATGAAGGCTCCCTACTGGATTATCAGTAACCACGACGTGATGTTCGAACCTGGCTTTTTGGAGGAGATGCATGAAAAAGCCAAAGACCCTGAGGTCGGGACTGTCCACGGTTCTGGAGGGGGTTGGGACATCTTCTTGTTAAAGGACTGGATCGTTGACAAATATGGTTTATTTGACGAAAACCTTTATCCCGGTTATTGCGAGGATATGGATTATGGGATGCGTTTCATCCACGATGATGTAAAACGCGTCTTAGATCTAGACCACGATTACTACCACGGTAAGCATAAAGATTATTCGGACGGATCACAGACCTGGCGTTCTGAACCCCAGCTACAGACGGCTATTCATATCGCACACGAGATGAACAAGCGGTATCTGCACATGAAGTGGGGAGAGGCGTGGCAAGCACACGTCGAAGGGGAGACTCACAAAACTCCTTTCAATATCCCAGAGCTTCCAATCGACTTCACTACTTACGATTTGAGCTTCGTTCGTCGTAAGCATCTAGGGTTTTAGAAAAATCAATTCCGAGGAAACATTTATGATTATCCCAGTTCTGGTAAGGTGATGCCTTTTTATTCGTCTCATCCTTCTGGAGGAAGACTACTAAATAATCTCAAGAGTCTGCTTGACTCCAAAAGTATTTCGTCTTTTGGTTTGAGTCGTATAGCTCAGCTTTCTCCTACAACAACACGCAAGATATATTCTGATCCTAGCTATATACCGTCGCCTGATGTGCTTGAGAAATTGTGTATATCTCTGTCGTGTGACCCTGGCGACTTGTTAACAATTAAAGGTACAATGGATTCATCTGTAGCGGTATGTTCAGGTGTTTAGTAAAGCCGACTATGCACTCGCGGCTCGTGTTTTAGGGCTGCCTGTTCCCGAGACCCCGGCTGAGATGGCTGCGGCAACGCCTGCGACCGCTCGTATTATGCGCGAGTTTGCTACCGCACTCCCCGTGGCTCCGGGTCACGACGCCGACGGTATGTATACGGGAACTACTCGGTCCCTTAACGCGTATCCAGCCAATACTCAGCCCATGCAGAAGGCTCAGTTGGCTTCTGCGCTCCGTACCGAACCTGAGGCAGGTGAGGATATTTATGTTCGAGAGCTGCTGGCTTCTCTCGAACCTGACGAGTACATGCTGATTATTCAGCTTCTTGAAGCTCTAGCTGAACAAGAAGACGAGCAGATGGATCAACTTTCTGCTCAGCGGCCTATGGAGTACGACTCTCCCAACCTGGGTGCTAATTACTCGGTGCTTAACGCTCCCTGTTCTAACCAGATTCCTCCTTCTCAGCAGTTCCAACAACTGAGCTGATAATGGATAACAACACTCGGCGCAAACAACTTCAGGAACGTGACGTTCGGAAGCTGGCCCCAGAGCTAGACCCAGGGACATTTATGCAGATGTATATGGAGAGTAATTTTCCTCAGACTGCATCACTTCCTTCTGCTCAGCAGTTAGCTGTTCCTCCAGTTCAGAATTCTGCTCAAGATCCTCTAAAGTTAATGAAGAAGCCACTTAGTGGCACTAAGTACGACAATCCGGGTGGGTTCTGATGGCGCGATATAGCTTTATCAGAGCCCCCGAGACTTCCTCAGTTCGTGGTCTTGGTTCCGGATTAATTCCAACTCCTTCACTCAGTTCTTATCCAGGAGTAAAAATGCCCGCAGCAGCAGCAGCCGCACCTCTAGCAGCAGCCGCAGGAGGAGGAGGAGGTGTAGGACTTTTAGGCGGCCTCTCTCGTTTTGCAGGTTCGTTTTTCCCCAATCTTCTTGCCGAGGTTGTGGCGGGTTCTATGAAACCTGGGGGCTTAACTCCTTCGAGTCCTACTCCTCCTAGTCAGGTCAAGTACAACCTGACTTCAGCTGACGTACAGAGCTACGTCCGAATGGCGGACGAGATCAACTACCGGCGTAAGCAGCTCAATATGTTGGGAGCCAACCTCCCGATGATCAGCCCGGAAGAACTTATTACTAGCGAAGTCGAAACAAATCGACTTTTGATGAAGGAAGCTGGTGAGCGTGAATACGCTATTGAGCAACTAAAACAGCAGGGTGGTGTTCAACAAGCTCTAGCTAATCAGATCGGTGCAGGTCTGCAAGCTCAGAGCGCTGCTACTCAACAAATGATCGCAAGTACGCTTCAGCGTCGTAATATTGATCCACAGGATGCTGAGTTAGCGAGGGCTTTCTGATGACTCCCCAAGAATTACTAGAAAACGCTCTTAAAGGTACTCTCCTTACCAACCCACTTACGGCTCCTCTTGTACTGTTCGGGGAGCTTGGTAAGGGTAACGCCCCAGCTGCAAAGAAACCAGAGGAGCCTAAAGCAGAAACTCCTGAAACGCCGCCTGTAGCTCCTACAGCTCCACGCCCAGGTGGTTATTTAGACCCTAACTTCGATTACACGCCTAACACGCTACCGTTGCCAACCGGAGGGGTCGATTTAAATACTCTTCTTCCTTCACTCATCGAATCTCAGGGTAGATCCTTTGAGAGGCGGGAAGAAGCTGCTCGCGAGTTCTATCCAGAACGCACTGAGATTGATCTTGAGGCGTGGAAAGCGCGTGAAGCAATTGCTCGCCAGAACGCTCTCGAGCGTATGCGCGAGAAAACCAAACGCGATAAGGAACTCAAAGTTATCGATGCGTGGACTGCTGTCACGCAGTCTGAGATC
>Ga0208898_1001220_pt1 | contig 17354 bp, 24 predicted proteins | sample VirMetDEL_Mar_4_FD_184513 | JGI IMG/M metagenome (GOLD analysis project Ga0208898, IMG submission 184513) | Aqueous microbial communities from the Delaware River and Bay under freshwater to marine salinity gradient to study organic matter... | ecosystem: Environmental > Aquatic > Marine >...
AGCACACCACCCACCGCATCCACCCCAACAGCCGCGAATCCTACCTCGCACACGACGCAAGTACGCGAGCCCAGCAAGTTCTCGCCGTGCTGCGTGAACGGTGCGAGCCCATGACCGACCGCGAGATCGCCAACGCACTCGGCTCGCAGGACATGAACTATGCCCGCCCATCAGTCTCACGGCTGATCGACGAGGGCAAGCTGCGCGAGTTGCCCAAAGTCGTGTGCAAGACGACAGGCCGCAAGGTGCGCCGCGCGTTCTTCCCGTGGGCGTTGGGAGGCACGGTATGAAACGACTCACCACCGCAGCACTACGGCGGGCGACAGCAGCCCGATCACTCGGTCGCACGCAGGACGCGAAGCAGGCCGCGAAGGAAGCAATCAAACGAATGGAGGCGAAGCGATAGTGGCACACCCCCAAGACAACAACCAACCCCCAACCCCGGAGATTACAATAAATGACAGACCAACCCCCCAAATCAAAGAGCAGCAAGACCCCCGCCCCCGAGGGAATACATGCGGCGTTCGTCCGCGCATGGTCAGCGATCCACACCGTCGCGTATGACCGATCCAACGAACACTTCAAGGCCAAGTACGCGACCTATGACACCATCATCGGTGCCGTGCGTCCGTTGCTTGCCGCCGAAGGGCTCGGCTTCCAGCAGCTCCCAGCGAATGCCTACGACCACGAAGGCCACCCAGACCCGCGTGCGATCCTCGAGCAGCGACTGATCCACACATCGGGCGAGGTCATGGAGCTTGGCACCATCGCCGTGCCGGTGAAGAAGGGCGGCGACCCCCAGGCGTTCGGCTCCGCCATGACCTACGCCAAGCGGTACGGACTCTGTGCCGCGTTCGGCATCCCCACCGGCGACGACGACGACGGCAACCGTGCAGCCGCCCCCGACTACCGGGCAATGGCGATGGACATGATCGCCGAGTGGACGGGCACAAGCGGGCAAGACCTCACTGCCGCAGCTCGCCAGATCGCACAGCGTTCGGGCACCACCGATGCAAAGGGCATCCACGACTATGTAAAGCAACATATGAGCCAGCCGTTCGCTGAGTTCATGGCACCAAGTACCAATGGAGTAGCAAAGTGATAAACGCAACAATCATCGGAAATCTCACACGCGACCCAGAAACCCGGCATGTAGGCGACGGCACCGTTACCAACTTCAACATCGCCGTCAATCGCAAGGTCGGTACGAAGGAGTATGTCACCTTCGTCGGCTGCTCGCTCTGGGGCAAGCGTGGCGAATCGTTCGCCCAGTACCACCGCAAGGGCGACAAGGCCGCAGTGAGCGGCACGCTGTACAACGAAGACTACCAAGAGAAGACCTACACCAAGCTGGATGTCAACGACTGGACATTCGTGAAGTCCGGCGACTCAAGCAGCAAGCCCGACGGTGGGCGCGTGGTGGACTCGCCCCTGCCCAAACGCGGGCCTGCGACTGTGCCGAGTGGCGGCTTTGACCCAGACTCAATCCCGTTCTGATTTGCAGCCCCGGTTGTTACTCCGCCTAGCGGCGGGGGCCGGGTTTTCACACACCGCAATGGACGCGGACACACCCCCAGCGGCGGAGCCGTGACAACACCACTGGAGTATGCAATGAAGCAGTATCTCAAGCACAACGGTCGCACCCTCATCTTCGTCACCGCAGGCGTGGCGTGGTTCGCCCTTGCCATGTTCACCCTCGCCGGGTGCAGCACGGTCAGCGGCCTTGCCAAAGACCTCGGAGCGGCGAGCGAGGGGCTACGCCAGGCGATGACAAGCGACGAATGAATCTCTCCCCCTCGGCTGGAGACGGTCGGGGGGTGGTTTAACCCTCACAAAACAACCGCACGGAGGCGAACCCACATGCTCATTGACCCGGATTTCTTCGACCACTGGCGTACCCGGATGCTGGTGGACGCACTCAACGACGAGTGTGCCCCCATCTATGTGATGCGTATTTGGTCGCACTGCCAGCTCCGCAAGTCCGACAGGTTCACCCTGCCGCCCGGAGCGGTCAAAGCCATATGCCGGTTCCCCGGCGACGCAGACGACCTCGAGGCCGCGTTGGTTGACGGCGGATGGATCGAGCGTGACGGCGACGACATCGTTGCGACCGGGTGGGCAGAACACAACTCCAAGCTCGTCGCGGCGTGGGAAAATGGGGGGCTTGGAGGCCGCCCGAAAAAACCCAACGATAACCCACGGGTAACCCAACAGAAACCCACGGATAACCCAACGGGAACCCAGCGGAAACCCAGCGATAACCCAACTGGCGGTTGGGTTAACCCACCGGTAACCAATAAGACAAGACAAGATAAGACAGGACAAGAGGAAGTCCAAGAAAAGAGCGCCGCTATTGCGTCGGGTTTCGACTGGGAATCTGATTGCCCGCCCTCGATCAAGACCCCGGAAGCCGCAGCCGCGTTCGCTCGCTGGCAGGCGTACCGGCGAGAAGCCAAACTCGGCAAGTGGAAGCCGGTGACGATCCGCGCCGCCCTCGCCAAGTTCGAGCCGCACGGTGCCCCGGCGTTCATCGCCGCGATCGACAAGTCCATCAGCAACGGCTGGCGGGGACTCTTCGAGCCCGACGGCGGCACCACCACCACACGCAAGAACGACAGAAACACCTACGGCCAGGACGCGGCAAGCAAAGCCGACCTGCTGGCCCGCATGAAATCAACACGCCAACCCACGGAGGCCCGCCATGCAAGCTGAAACAACCACCCCGAACAGGGTGAAACTGGCACGCAACGACGCGATCAGCGCAATCGAACACCCCGGACGGTTCCCCAAACTCCACACAAGGCACCTCAGATCGACGGAGAGCGCCGTCAAGGGGCAACAGGTAGCGCCGTCCCAGATTGCATGGTCGCGGGCCTTAGAAGGGAAGCAGACGCTTCTGCATGGTGGGTACGGAACGGGCAAGACATACCTCGGGTGCCTGCTGGCGATGGTTTGGTACGAGCGGGGCATGAACGCGGGTGCCCGGTACTGGACGCAATCCGGCCTGCTGTCAGACCAGAAGGCGTGGTACGCCAAGCACGAAGCCACCGAGCCCATGCGTGAGGCCGCCGGGTGTGGGTTTCTCGTTCTTGACGAGGTGCTGCCGGCCCGAATGTCAGACCACGACCAGACCGCGATCCGTGAGCTAATCGACGCACGATACCGCAATCTACGCGCCACCCTGATGATTACCAACCTCACGCAGGAGGGTCTGCTCGAAGCACTTGACGACCCCACGCTTGACCGATGCCTCGAAGGTGGCAACGGCATCATCGAGATCGACGGCGGATCACTGCGGGGGGTGGATCCGTGAACCCACCCGCACGCATCATCCGCATCGCCGTGATTCTCCACACGCACAGCACACTCACCGACTGGCAATCCGCAAGCCGCTCACCGTGCATCGTGCGAGGCAAGCGGATCATGGCACTCATCGCACGCAAGCACCTGGGCCTGAGCTACCCAGAGATCGCACGGCTCTGCGAATGGGGATCACACGCCACCGCATACGACGCGGTACGCCAAGCACGCAAGTGCGAGCAGATCACACAAGACGCAGACGAAATCCTCGCGTCAGTGGTGGAGGCCGCAGCGTGATCCAGTCATCCCAAACCACCCGCCAAATGCTCATCGACATCCTCGACTACGCCGCACCCATCTGGGTCACCGTAGACGAGGCCACCAACGAGATGCCGACATTCCGCAGCGAGCAATCGACGCGGCGAGCAATGAACACACTACACCGAGAGGGCAAGGTAGAGCGTCGCGTCCGCGACACATGCCGCAGCCCATTCGAGTACCGCGCCACGGAGGGCGCACCGCTATGCATGTAAACCCGATCAACCACGACTACGACGAAGCGAACCGTCAGCCCATCAAGTGGGAGGAACACATTGGTTTGGCTGTAGAGGTTGCGATTATGATGACAACGTTTGATGACAGGCTCGCACCATACAGGCAGGATATTGTGCAAGACCTGTACGTCAAACTATGGACTTGCTCGCTATCCCACGACAGCAAGCGAGGCCGGTTTGCAACATTGGCGTACCGTGCAATGCTCAGGGAGTATGACAACATATGCGAACTCTACTTGGGATTCATGCCACGCAATAAGGTGAAGAACAAGGGCCTCGTTTCATTGAGTACGAAGATCGGAGAAGGCATGGAGTTGGGGCATGTGGTCGCGTTGCCGGGTGTTCGTGAGCAAGGCGAGGCGATGGATACGCGGGAACTTGTTGGGATCGTAAAAGGGGTCATCGGCGAGGATGCCGCCCAGTCGATCATCAACGCATCATACAAGGCGAGGGTGATGCGAAGGGCAGAGGCATCAATAAAAGACGTGAAGCAATACATCGACTTGATCGAGTTGATCGACCCCGAGTATGTCAACGACATTAAAGAATCTGCGGGGGTTTGCGCATGATGAAGCCAATCGCAGGAACACTCAGCATCCGCGACCATGTGTGGGCAGCAATCGACGACACGCCGAAGACCACCGGCGAGATTAGAAACGAGGTAAATCAATACATGGACTTTTCCGCATCAAGGCAGAGTATTTGCAACATTGTATTGCGAGCCGTCAAAGTCGGCGTAGCGGTGCAGACCGAGTGTGGGCGATACATCGAGCCGCAGGATCATTTCTGCGAGTCGCGTATGGTCGAGAAGGAAGAGGTGGCAGCATGACCCAATCAATCCTCCACCACCTCGCACGCCCGATGTCAATGCGTATGCACATTCTCGCGTGCCTCGAAGACGAGCCTAAAGACGGGCAGGAAATCGCGGCGGAAGTGTCGCAGTACATGGGGCAGGTAATCACCACGACGCAGGTGTCGTGCTATCTGCGGAAGGCAATACACGAAGGCGTGGCCGTGCGGGTGTCGCGTGGTCGGTATGTTGAGCCGCAAGACCACTTCTGCGAGAAGAACTTCGCAGCGTCCGAGCGGGGGGTGGCATGAATGAGCTGGCACTATTCGCAGGAGCTGGGGGCGGGCTTCTCGCTTCCAAACTACTTGGATGGTCTACGGTCGGCGCGGTCGAAATCGAGCAGTACCCCCGCGACATCCTCATGCGACGACAAGAAGACGGACACCTTGAGCCATTCCCAATCTGGGACGATGTCTGCACCTTCGACGGAAAGCCGTGGCGAGGAGCAGTTGATGTTGTTTCGGGAGGCTTCCCCTGCCAAGACATCAGCTCGGCGGGTCGGGGTGAAGGACTTGCCGGAACCCGTTCAAGACTTTGGTTTGAGTATCTCAGAATCGTTGACGAGGTGCGGCCTCGATTTGTCTTTGCCGAGAACAGTCCGAACCTGCGTACCCGTGGGCTTGGCACCGTCATCGAAGGACTTGTCTCGCTGGGGTATGGTGTTCGATGGTGCGTGCTGGGAGCTTGGCACGTCGGTGCGAATCACAAGCGGGATCGGATGTGGGTACTTGCCCACACCCCAAGCCAGCGACCACATCACCAAGCGAACATCGAAGAGTTGGAAGGAGCAGGGCAGGGTGAACTTCACACTGTCCAATCCGGAGATTCAGAAGATGTGGCCCACACCAACAGTCCAAGACGCGAAGAACAACGGCAGCCCGTCACAGATGAGGCGCAACACCAAGCCGCTGAATGCGGAGGTTGGTGGGAGACTGAACCCGGATTGGGTCGAGTGGCTAATGGCGTGGCCGATCGGGTGGACAGACTCAAAGCCATTGGCAACGGACAAGTTCCGGCAGTGGCGGCAATCGCATGGCAAACACTAAGCCAGGGGGTGGCATGACCAACTCACGACGCAAGGGTGCGAACGGTGAACGCGAAGCCGCCAAAGCAATCGCTGCCGCACTCGGAGCCAAAGCATCACGCATGGGGCGAAACGGTCGCACCGCCGAGGACATCGACCACAACATACCTGGCGTGTGGGTGGAAGTGAAACGGCCCGCGAGACTGGGCTGGTGGAAGTACATGACGCAATCGAAACGTGACGCGGGCGACAAGGTGCCGACCGTGCTGATGAGACCGAACGACGACACCGACTGGATGCTTGCGATGCCGCTGAATCGGGTGCGTGAGTTTGTTCGGCGGGTGAATGAAATGGAGAATGCGGACTAGGGCTCAAACCGCGAAAACACCCCACCCGCGTAAGATAAGACGGACGCGCCGCCAAGCAACCCCCGGCTGTACCACTCTATGGTTCAGAACCGGGGCAAATAGTGAACACTAACAAACAGCGTAGCGTGCTACTCGCAGCGATCGTGACCGCATCCGCCGCAATGGTCGGGTGCAAGGCAATCGACGGACGGGTCGATTCCGTTATCACCGGCGAGTACAGCGACGAATCAGCGATCAAGGCCGAGGCACGCAAGCAGGAGACCGCGATCATCGACGCGGCAGACTCGCACGCCTTTGAGGTTGAGAAGTTGCAGGGCAAGCTCGAAGCCCTCTACCTCGATGTTGAGACCGAACTCGCCGCGATCGGTGCCGAGAACATCCAACGCAACACGCTCATCAATCGCGGGCTGGGGATTACCTCCGGCCTGATCGACACCTTCATCCCCCAGGCCAAACCCATCACCGACAGCATCTTTCCGCTGGCGACCGACCTGTTGCTTCTGGCCGGCTTGGGCGGTGGTGTGGGACTCTGGCAGCGTAGACGCGGCGAGACCGCAGGCGCGGCCACAGTCGCCCGTGGTGTGAAGCGTGCAGCCGACGCAGACCCGGCCTTCGCCGACGCGATCAATGAGGGTAAGGCGGGGCGTGAACTCAACCGCGAGTTCGAGGTCGCACCCAAGACAGTCATCAAGGCAATCAACGCCAACCGGGTAGACGCATGAAGTGCGAGTGTGAGCACGAAGAAACCGTGGCGAAACTCAGCCACACGATCTACGGCAACGGCGAGCCCGAGAAGGCGCTCGTAACGCAGGTGGTGTTTCAACAGAAGCAGCTCGCCGCGATCGAGAAACGCATAGGCCGCGTGGAGAAGATCGGCTGGACGCTCATCGCGTTGGTTATGCTCGCGGTGGGTGAGCAGTTCCTGAACATGGTGCGGATTGTTGTGCCTGTCGTCGAGCCGTCAACCATCGAGGCCGCGCCTTGAAGATCCTTCTCACCATGCCCGGCCACAACGACCGCCCTGAGTTGCAAGAGCAGTTCTGGGCTGAGGGCATCGTTGACACGGGGCTTGAGCCGTTCGTCGAGATGTGCTTCCAAGCCAACGGCAAGTGGCACGACAAGTACCCGACCGACCTGTTGAGTGAGTTCACACCGCACCACATCGCCCTTGAGCAGTACAAGCACACGCTGGTACGGTTCGGCAGTGGGTTCATCCCCAAGCCCTACACGCACTGCTTCCTCGACTACGAACCCAAGCAGGACACCACCTGGCTGGGAGATAAGATCAAGCACGGGTTCAACGATGCCGACCTCGACGCACTCGCACAGATGCGGCGTGGTGTGCAAGAGGCAACGGACGGCCTGCCCCTCGGCGCATACCGCTTGCCGGTATTCCCCAAGCGTGCCCTCGAAGACCGCGACCAGTTCAGCGTCACCAGCCCACGCGAGTTTGCCGAGTCGTTGGATTGGCAGTGGCTTCATTGCTACCCGCAGTACACGCTCGACATTAGCAACATCCAGCAGTACGGGTTGCAGGTCGGCACACACTTCCGAGCGTTGAGCAAGTACGGCAAGCGGGTCATCCCCTGGCTCTGGCCGTCGTACTCGATCAACAAGAACGAGGCCGAAAACTACGGCAGGTGGACGGTGCCAGTGCTTCAGCAACTCGAAGGCATCGACACCATTGGCGTGTGGGTTGACCTCAATCAACCCAGTGCGTCCGCAATCCAAACCCGCAACATGATCGCAATCGCGCCGCACCTGTTAGCGGCAGTTTCCTCAGACACATAGGAGTACGCAATGAGTCTCATCGACCAACTCGACGGATACAACGCAGGCAAGGCAGTAGAGAGCCAAGCCACCCGTGCCATTCAGCAGGCAGACAACTTGCTGACATCTGCTATCGCAGACTATGCAGCATGGGCAGCCACAGTGCCAAGCCTCGGCTTTGACGCAGACACGCTCGCTGACATTGAGTCACGCAAGGCTGCGATCGTTGCATCAGCGTTGAGTTCCCTCCAAGCCGCAACGACCGCTATCGAAAGCCTGTAACCAATGGCACTGCCAAGCACTACTTACGACACAGCGACGGTTCTCAACCCGTCGTCAGCATTGACAGACTTCACGCTCATGGTGGATCTGTCTCGCATGTCAGCGGCGTGGTGGTCGGCTGCTGAGAACACTAACGCTCGGAGAGGGCGAGCAGCGAAAGATGACGGCACCGAACTGGCGTGTGATTGGATTGACTATGACCACACCGGACAAACAGGTTGGCTCCGTGTCAAGTGGTCAGGCACACTGGCAACGACAGGCACGCAGATTCTTCGTGTGTACCCGCCCGTTTCCGCGAACAGTGTGCAGATTAGCAGCAATCCGTTTGGTTCGGACAATGCGTATGACGCGGATTGGCGTTGGTACACACCGGGCCACGATCTTGTGAACCGGATTGATTCAGGCGAGTCGATGGTGCAAGACGCGTCGGCAACATCCAGCATCAGCACGGACGGCAAGACATCCGGCTCGCTTTACTACGATGGTGTCGGCTCGTCCTCACTGGCCTATGCGGAATACGCCCACGGTTCAGACCTAAATAGCGGTGCGGATATCACGCTCATGGCGTGGACAAAGTTCACCAGTAAGGTGACATCGGAGAACAGTTACCCGTTCAGACTGGCAGAGTCCAGAACGAGCATCACCAACGCAATATATCCTCGTGTTGACCCCTCCGGGGACAGGTGGCGATGCCAGATCAGGCAGCTTGGATCGCCAAACCAAATCAGCAATCTTTACACCACAACCGCACTCTCGGGCTTCGATGGTGCTTGGTCGCATCTTGCAATACACAATGATGGGACAGGGCAAGCCGTACTCTTCAACGGGGTGCAGGAGGACAGCGCCGGGGGCTTTGACCCGCTCTATGCGGGTCTGGACACCCTAACCCTGTTGGATGCTGTCATTGGGGAGCAGTGGGCCGGAGAGTACCAGTTTCACAACGCAAAGCGATCCCAGCAATGGATCGCCCACGAACATGACCAGACCAACGACCAAGCCGCGTTCTTCGGGACTTGGGCGAACACGCCAGCCCCCACCCCCAGCACATACCAGACGAGATCGCGGACACGCGACAGGAGTCGATGATGACGCATCCCACTGACTTCGGAGTCTGAACATGGCCGCACCTGTACCCGTCACCTTCAGCCCCGCCAATGGCGATACCGACTCCAAGAGTGACGCGGCAACGATCCTCTGGGATGTATCGGTCACGCTCGCAAATCCCGCAGCAGGGAAAGAGATTCGCATGTATGTCGATGGCCTGCTCCGCGAGACAGTCACTACCGACCAGTGCAGCGTCACCGGCCTGCCGCCGAAGTTGCTCCGCATCGGCAACAACATCCTCAATCAGACCGCATATTCAACCGGAGTCGTGTCCGTTGCCGTAGACGAAGGATTCCTGACAAGCGGCACCGCTGATCCTAACGCAGCGATCCTGTCCGATGATTGGCAGTTCACCCGTGACATCTCCTTCTACCGGCCTCGATCACGAATCCGCGATGGGCAAAGGTTGCGATGACATGGGACGGCCAGAGCAGCATGGAAAGACGAAGATGGCGAAAGCCCACAAGGGCAAGCACGGCGGCGAGATCGTGGACGGGCAGCGCCGCGAGGGTGGAGCGTTCGCGCCTGGCAACTCGCTCGCAAAGGGCCAGGGCAAGCGTATCTCCGCAGCGATGCGAATGCGTAACGCCTTCCGCGACCATGTAGGCGAAGAGAAGATCCGCGAGATTGCGGACGAACTATGGGCGATGGCAATGACGCGATCGCTCGACCCGAAGGAACGGGCGGCAATCTTCAAGCTCATACTCGAGTACACGATCGGCAAGCCGTCGCAAGACCTTGCGGTAGCAGCCGAATCGGACGGGCAGGGCAATACACGAATCATGTTCGTAGTCAAGGACGGCGACGATGGAGAAGTGCAAGAACTGTGACACGCCTGCGGTATGCGGCTCCGTGCTTTGCCACGACTGCCGCAACGAGGCGATGTGCGAATGCAAGAGCAATGTAACACCCAAGCTCCGCCGCTCTGACAGTGACGGGGACTTAGTGCTTTCGCAGCAGGTGTACCGATCATGCAAGGGGAAATCTTGAGTTACGAAGTGCTACACGGCGACTGCCGCGAGGTCATGGCGGGCATGGACGAATGCTCCGTTGATTCGATCGTCACCGACCCGCCCTATGGCCTGTCGTTCATGGGTAAGGGCTGGGACAAGGGTGTGCCCGGCGTTGAGTTCTGGGTGGAGGCGTTGCGTGTCGCCAAGCCCGGCTCTCACTTGCTCGCGTTTGGCGGTACGCGGATGGTCCACCGGCTGGCCGTTGCGATCGAGGATGCGGGTTGGGAGATCCGCGACCGCATCCATTGGGTATACGGGTCGGGGTTCCCGAAGTCGCACAACATCAGCAAGGCGATTGATAAGGCGGCTGGGGCAGAGCGTGAGGCAGTGGGGGAATATGAGGTATCGCGCAACCTTAGCGGCGGCTCATGGGCTGATCTTCACGGCAAGCCGAATGGCGCGAAAATGCACAGTATCACCGCCCCCGCAACCCCCGCCGCCCAGCAATGGGACGGCTGGGGCACCGCACTCAAGCCCGCCGTCGAGCCCATCATCCTCGCACGCAAGCCGTTCAAGGGTACGGTCGCGGCGAATGTGCTGGAGTGGGGGACGGGTGCGATCAATGTGGATGGGTGCCGGGTGGGGGATGAGATTGTAACAATCAACACATGGGACAACGGTGCAAAGCCGTTCGGGGATGGTGCTGGCAATCCGTACACAGGAAGACAGCAGCAAGGCCGCTTCCCCGCCAACCTCATCCACGACGGCAGCGACGACGCAACCGCTGGCATGGGTGACGCGAGCCGGTACTTCTACTGTGCAAAGGCGAGTAAGAAGGATCGGGACGCGGGGTTGGACACCGAACCTGTGGTGGCGGGGGGCATGTCCGGCAGACGCGACGGCAGCATGGGCAAGGTGACATACTCCAAGAACCACCACCCCACCGTCAAACCCACCGATCTCATGGCGTACCTATGCCGACTCATCACACCGCCCGGTGGCACGATCCTCGACCCGTTCAACGGGTCAGGCAGCACGGGCAAGGCGGCGGTACGCGAGGGGTTCAACTACATCGGCTGCGAACTCGATCCCGAGTATGTCGAGATCGCACGGGCGCGCATCGCGGCGGGGGTGCCCGCTTGACCGAACTCAAGGTCCAACTCCTGCCCAAGCAACTCTTGTTCGTGGAGGACATGCACACGCGGCACCTGCTCTACTCGGGTGCGTTCGCTGCCGCCAAGTCGCGGGCGCTGTGTTGGAAGTTGTTTGTGCGTGCGTCACGCAAGGGCGCGGTCGAGTTCCTTTGCCGCAAGACGCTGGTGTCGCTCAAGAAGTCCACGCTGAAAACCCTGCTCGAACCCGACGGCGATCTCCCGCCCGTGCTTGAGCCCGGCACCTACACGCACAACAAGAGCGAGGGCATCATCCGCATCAACGGCGGCGGGCAGATTATGTACTTCGGCCTCGACGACCCCAGCAAACTCGGCTCAGTGAACGGCACCGGGTGCGCGATAGACGAGCTGGTTGACCTCACGCTAGACGACTACATCATGCTCAACGGTCGCGTGCGAATGACCGTGCCCGGCCTCACTCGCCAACTCTACGGCGCGTGCAACCCCGGCCCGCCCTCGCACTGGGCGGCGCTGCGGTGGGGCCTCGCTCCTGGCGGGTCGATGCTCGACGACACGCACCGCGTCATTGAGTCCAGCACCTTCGACAACCACTTCCTCATGGAGAAGGCCCCCGACTACATCGAGTCACTCCGCAAGATGACGGGCGTGGCGTATGAACGCTATGTGCTGGGCAAGTGGGTCGGCTCGGACGGTCTGGTGTATGACCAGTGGGATCGTCGCGTGCATGTGATGACGCTGGACTTCGAGCCGCGATCGGTTGGCTATGCGGTTGACCCCGGATATACCGACCCGTTCGCCATGCTCGAAATCCTCACCGATGGGGATGGGCGTATGCATGTCTCGCGTGAGTGGTACGAGCGGGGCAAGACGCACGATCAGGGCATCACGGCGTTGCTCGGGATGCGGCGCGACCCGTCCGACATCGTGGTCGTGGACTCGGCAGAACCCGCACTCATCGAGGCGATGCAGCAGAAGGGTATTCAGGCGATACCCGCACGCAAGGGGCCTGACTCCATCACGGCGGGCGTGAGCAAAGTACAGGCACGGTTGGCCGATCCCGGCGATGGTCGCCCACGGCTGACGGTAGACCCTTCCTGCACGAACCTGATTGCCGAGTTTGAAACCTACGAGTGGGCGAAGAACCTGAGCGGCTACAAAGACAAGCCGAAGGACGAAAACAACCACGCCTGCTTCCCCGCCGGCACAATGATCGCCACGCCCAGCGGCGACAGGCCGATCGAAGACATACGGCAAGGTGATGAAGTCATCACCCCGAACGGTATTGATGTTGTCGAGTTCGCCGGCATGAGCAGCCCAATGGAAGATTTGATTACGATCGATATAGAGGGCGGCTTATCAATCACGCTCACACCGAACCATCCTGTGTTCGTAGAAGGTCGCGGAATGGTTCACGCGGGCGGGGTATCTGCGTATAATAAACTATGCCATCTGTCTACTACAACGGATATAAGTACACGACCGACCACGCCGGATATTACCGGAAAGGGTCTTCCTCGCAAAACGACTACGAACGGCTACACCGCCGCGTGTACGAGGACAACAACGGGCCAATCCCCGAAGGGTGGCATGTCCACCATATTGACGGGGACAAGGAGAACAACGAGCCCGACAACCTTGTTGCCCTTGAGCCTTCCGAGCATATTAAAGAGCACCACCCAGAAAGCATTGCCGCCGCGATCGAAGCCGCGAAAGAGTGGCACAGCACTGAGGTGGGCCGAAAGTGGCACTCTGAACACGCAAAGGTTGTGTACAGCAAGCGTGTGTGGGCGGAGAAGTGTGGGGCGTGTGGCGAGTCGTTCACGCGGCAGTGCATCCAGAGGCCAAAGTATTGCAGCAATGCGTGCAGGTCAGCGGCCCGAAGGCGGTCTGGTGTGGACTCGATCAGCAAAAAATGCAAGCACTGTTCAGCAGTGTTTGAATCAAGCAAGTATCAGAAACGCAAGTATTGCTCTCGCGGCTGTGCAGTCCGTGCGCGGAGCAGGTAGCGCACCTGTTTATAACCTAACAGTGTCAAGGTCGCACGCATACTTTGCGGGCGGCTTTCTTGTATCGAACTGTGATGCATTACGCTACTACATCACACACTTCGACCAAGGGCCAACCTTCTACCTCGCCGGTGGTGAGGCAGAGCAAGAACAGAAACAAGCAACGGTGCCGACCTTCGCAGAGCGTCGCGCTGATTCCGAGTGGGGGTGGTGATGAACTGGCCGTTTAAGACCAAGAAACTGAACAGTTCCCAAGCCGCGACGGTGTGGGATAACGCGACCGTGCGGGACGCGGAGAAGAACCGCCACAACTACCGCCCGCAGGATGTGGCCGCACAGGAGGCCATACGGCGCGCTCTAGGCGTGGTGCATGACTGTGCGAGCAAAAACGCGCGTGTGTGTTCCTCGATACCCCTGCGGTTGATGAGGCGTACCGAGGTGGCCGGTATCGACCGTCGCACCTACGCGGGCAAGGCGATCGGCACCGCCACACACAAGGCACTCGCGTCGGGCACGATGGGCAAGAACATCGCGTCCTTCATGGAGGCGGGCGGCGAGGTGGAGGAGGTGATGAGCCACCCGATCCTCAACCTGCTCGCACGGCCTACGCCCGGCATGATCGGCATTCATGCATCGTGGTATTCGTTCTACTTCCGCGAGATTTGCGGCAAGTCCTACGAACTCATCGCACGCGGCGGCGACGGTGTGACCGAACTCTACCCCATGCCCGCGCAGTTTGTCGAACTCCAGTACGACGACGACGGCCACAGCGGGTACATCTACGGACGATCCGAGACCAACATTGCGCACCTCGAACTTGACGATGTGATGATGATGAAGTTTCAGCCGTCGCGGTTCAACCCGTATGACGCGGAGGGGCCACTGGCGGGTGTGCTGGCCGAAGCCGACCTGATCGTGCAGAACATCATGCACGACCTGGCGTTCGTGAATCGCGGCAACCGTCCCGACTCGATGCTGACGGTGGACGGCGTGGTCGATCCCAAGCAACTCGACGAACTCGAACGGCGGATCAACAGCAAGTTCGGCGGTGCGATCAACGGTCACAAGACCTATGTGGCAAGCGGCAAGGTCGCGTGGACACCGTTCGTATGGCCTGAGAAGGAACTTCAGTCGATGCTCAAGATCGAGCATTACGAGAAGCGCATCCGCTCCGCGTTCGGTCACACCGAGAGCATGGGCGATAGCAACGACTCGACCTATGCGTCCGCGTTGGTTGGGTTCTCCGAGCAGTACATGGGCGCTGAGATTCGCCCGCGTCTGATCGCCGACGCTGCCCAGAAGAACGAACTGCTGCTGCCCCTGTTCGGACTCGACCCCGAGGTGTACAGCTTCGTATACGACGATCCCGTCAAGCGTGACGAGGCGGTGCTTGCTGACCGTACCCGTGCGGATGTGGCGGCTGGTCTGCTCACGATCAACGAGGCGCGTGCGGAGCGGAATCTCGAACGGCTCGACGACCCGGCTGCGGACGTTGCCCGCGTGAACGGTCAGACACTGGAGTCGCTCGACGCGGCACCGCAAGAGGCGGGGGGTGGGATGTTCGATATCCCAAGCATGTTTCGATCAGCCGAACCTGCCCGAGTGAAGCACGCGACCGCCATGATCTTCAAGGGTATGCACGACGACGAGCTGCCCGAATGGAGGCGGTGCGGGTGCGAAACGAAGGACGACGACGATATTGCACCCGATCCGCTCATGCGTGAGGTCTTCGACGACCACCTGAAACCGCTGGAGTCTACCTTCGAGCGTGTGGTGCGTGAGATGCAAGACGAGATTATCGCATCCGAGCGTGACCGCAAGCCCGCAGACCTTGCCCCACTGATCGCACGGGCACAGACCGAACTCCGCGAGGCGATGGTTGACATCGTGGCGATGGGTGTGCAGAACACGCTCGAACTCGCGGGGCAGGATGTGGACGGCATGTTTGATGTGGTGAACACGCGGGCGTTGGACTTCCTCGATCGCCACACGATCCGCGTTGCCGAGGATATCGCGCACACTACCGAGACCATGATCCGGCCCGCGATCCAGCGAGGGCTTGAGAACGGCCTGAGCATAAACGAGATCGCCGCAGAGATGGACTCCCTGCCAGCGTACCGTGCAGAACGCATCGCCCGCACAGAGGTGCAGACAGCCGCACAGGGGGCACGGTACGAGACCTTCACGGAGGTCGGTGTTGAGACCGTGCAATGGGTGACAGCACCCGGCGCGTCGAAGTCGCACCAAGCACTCGCGGACAAGGTGTACTTCAAGGGCGGCAAGAAGGGTGAGCAGAAACTTGGCAAGCCGTTCGCAACATCCAAAGACGGCAAAGAGTTCACCCGCGACATCTACCACCCACCAGCACGACCAAACTGCCGCTGCTCGATCAGGGCTATTTTTCCGGAGGATTGACATGGACGCAGAGACAATCATCAAACGGCTCCGTAAGCACAAAGAGGCGAAGGATGCCGAGACCATCGGTGTGATCGGCTCATACGGCAAGGTCGCGGAGATCGACGACGACGGCGACAAGAACGACATCATCGCAATCGCCAACACCGGCGACATCGACCTTGACGACGAGGTTGTTGTGCCGTCCGGCCTGACGACCGAGTACCTGGAGAAGAACCGGCAGATATTCATCGACCACGAATACAACATCGGCAGCGCGGCAGGGTTCGTGCGATCCATCGCCAAGTACCCCAGCCCGCAGGATCACAAGTCGTGGAAGGTGCGGATTGGCCTGTACGACAATGAGGCGGGGCGTGCGGTCAAAGAGATCGCCAAGCGGTCGGGGCAAATCGGCCTGAGCATCGGCTTCTTCCCGACCGACTACGGGCCGCCCACCGACGAGGAAATCAAGCAGTACGGGCAGCCGGGCAAGAAACTCGTCAGTGTGGTGCGTGCGGGTCGGATGTTTGAAATCTCATTCACCGCACTTCCCTGCAACGTGTCGTGCCAGGGGCGGCTGTCGATCGGCGACGGCAAGGCGTTGGCGGTTGCCGCAAACGAGGCGGTGCGTGCGGGCGTGCTTGACCGCGAGACCGTGACCATGCTGGGGTTTGACGAGCCGGTGCGGACGCAGAAGGTGCTGACCCCGCACGGAATCGTGACACGCAAGATCGTGTGATGGGTAGGATCAGTGTGACGAAGACCCCTAACCCGGAGGCCGCATGGCATCACGGACGATACGGGGCGCACGGAAGCGCCGCAAGGACACCGCCCGGTTCGTGGCGTTCTCATGCATCCACTCGCCCGAGCATGACCAAGACGCGATCGACTGGCTTTGCACCGTCATCGAGGAACATAAGCCCGACGTGCTTATCTCACTCGGCGACGACCTCGAAGCGGATGGGGCGAGCCGCTGGCCGTCAGAGGCACCGTACAAGCTGATTGACGAGTACGAGGCCGACGATCGGGTCAAGGCCCAGATTGCTGCTGCGTGCCCGTCAGCCGAGCGTATCCGGCTCATGGGCAACCACTGCGACAACATCATCGGCATGGGGCGGATCAATCCCAAGATACGCGAGTTGTGCGATTGGCGAATCCCGCAGTTCACGCACAAGGGCGTGCAGGTGAACAAGAACGCGCTTAAGTGGAAGGTGTCGAGTTCCTACGACTTCTGCCGTCGTCGCGGCGTGTACCGTTTGGGCCAAGTCACCTTTGGCCACGGCTGGCAGACGAATATGAACGCGGGGCGGGATCAGTCCGTGCTACTCGGCACGCCCTACGGCCTGTTCGTCGGCGGTCACACCCACGCACCCGAGGCGGTGACGCAGGCACGCATGACGGGCAAGGTGCCGCTGCCGTACTGGTACGCGAACGCGGGCACGCTACGAAACCTCGACCCCGAGTACATGCGGCGGAACAACGGCTTCCATTGGGGGCAGGCGTGCGTGGTGGGCGAGGCGGACTTGCGTGCAGGCCCGTCGAAATCCCCGCGAATGTCGCGTCATTGGGTGGCGGAAACGAAGGTCAAAGATATGTATTCGGAGTGGGTAGACCGC
>Ga0208898_1001222_pt1 | contig 17349 bp, 15 predicted proteins | sample VirMetDEL_Mar_4_FD_184513 | JGI IMG/M metagenome (GOLD analysis project Ga0208898, IMG submission 184513) | Aqueous microbial communities from the Delaware River and Bay under freshwater to marine salinity gradient to study organic matter... | ecosystem: Environmental > Aquatic > Marine >...
GGACGATACATATCCCACGTAGGATTGAGAAAACGGTTAGGTAATGAAAAACAACGTAAGAACCAAGCTGCAAGCCTCCGCAAGTGGGCAGAATATGCGGAAAAGGCAATCGCCAAAGCGAAAGCCCTTGAAGAAGAAAGAACCGGAGCAAAAGCCAACGGTTGAGATAGCTGAAGTTTCATATGAAACATCTTCTATTGAAGAACATGCTAATGTTTTGTTCAAGCCTAATCCTGGTCCGCAGACAGAATTTCTTGCCGCATCGGAACGTGAAGTTCTCTACGGCGGCAGTGCAGGGGGCGGTAAGTCATATGCAATGCTTGCTGACCCACTGCGTTACATGGGGCATCCACAGTTTAGTGGATTGCTCTTGCGACACACAACAGAAGAACTGCGAGAACTTATCTTCAAGTCGCAGGAGTTGTACCCAAAAATCTGGCCCGGTATCAAGTGGTCAGAAAGAAAGATGCAGTGGACCGCGCCATCTGGCGCAAGATTGTGGATGTCCTACCTAGACAGAGATGAGGATGTCTTGCGCTATCAGGGTCTGGCATTTAGCTGGATAGGTTTTGATGAACTGACACAATGGGCCACACCATACGCATGGAATTATATGCGAAGTCGTCTTCGGTCCACTGCACCTGACTTGCCTATCTTTATGAGGGCTACGACTAACCCCGGCGGTAGAGGCCACCATTGGGTTAAGAAGATGTTTATCGACCCAGCCCCATATAATAGGACATTTGATGCAACAGACAGTGAAACAGGAGAGGTACTCAAGTACCCCGCTGGACATAGCAAGGCTGGAAAGCCCCTATTTAAGAGACGCTTTATACCGGCAAGACTTTCTGATAACCCATACCTTGCGACAGCGGGTGACTATGAAGCCATGCTCCTCTCGCTTCCAGAACAGCAGCGTAGGCAGCTTCTTGAAGGCGATTGGGACATCAAAGAAGGTGCAGCGTTTACTGAGTTTGACCGCAGGATTCATGTTGTTGAACCTTTTCATATCCCTAGCAACTGGGTCAAGTTTCGTGCATGTGACTATGGCTACGGGAGTTATACTGGCGTTCTTTGGTTTGCAGTTGCGCCTGACGAGCAACTTATCGTATATCGAGAATTATACGTCAGCAAAGTCCTCGCCACAGACTTGGCTGATATGATACTGGACTTAGAGGCCGAAGATGGGAACATTAAGTATGGTGTGCTGGATAGCAGTCTTTGGCATAAGCGTGGCGATACTGGACCGTCTCTTGCGGAACAGATGATTAGTAAGGGATGTCGTTGGCGTCCATCAGACCGCAGCAAGGGCAGTCGCGTTGCAGGTAAGAACGAAATACACAGAAGACTGCAAGTTGACGAATTTACTGAGGAACCTAGACTTGTATTCTTTGATAGCTGCACAAATGTCATATCACAGTTACCGTCCATCCCGCTTGACAAAAAGAATCCAGAGGACGTTGACACAAAGTCTGAAGACCATTTGTATGACGCACTCCGGTATGGGATTATGTCCAGACCTCGGTTCTCTATTTTCGACTACGACCCGTCAGGGCGACCATCAACGGGTATGCGAATAGCTGACACAACCTTTGGCTACTAAGGAAAAGTAACATGGATGAAGATGAAATTTTAATCGAAGACGACTCTATTGCGCTAGATGATTCAGAGGATAGTACGGCTGAAGATGTCGGCATTTCGTCTATCATTGATTTCATTGAAGAACGCTACACCAAAGCAGAAGATTACAGATATAACGATGAAGAACGCTGGCTAAGAGCCTATCGCAATTATCGTGGTCTCTATGGTCCAGACGTTCAATTCACAGAAACCGAAAAGTCTCGTGTTTTTATTAAGGTTACAAAGACCAAGACACTGGCTGCTTATGGTCAGATTACTGATGTTCTGTTTGCCAATAACCGTTTTCCTCTTTCCATCGAACCTACAGAACTTCCAGAGGGTGTCGTAGAGAACGTACACTTTGATCCGCAAGCACCTGACATGGGTGCCGCTGGACCTGAACTTGAAAGCCCGTATGGTTTTGCAGGTGACGGCAGACAGCTACCTGCCGGTGCCACAGAAAAAACTCTGCTTGACATGCTTGGTCCTATGCAACAAAAGCTGGACCCAATTCAAGAAAAGCTGAAAGAAGGTCCGGGCCTTACTCCGACTGCTGTAACATTTAGCCCTGCAATGATTGCAGCTAAGAAGATGCAGAAGAAGATTCACGATCAGCTTGAGGAGTCTAGTGCAACGAAGTATCTTCGTAGTACGGCATTTGAAATGGCACTATTTGGCACAGGTGTCATGAAGGGTCCATTTGCTGTAGACAAAGAATATCCTAACTGGGATGACGATGGTGAGTACGATCCAGTCTTTAAGACAGTACCACAAGTATCACATGTGTCTGTTTGGAATTTCTATCCAGACCCAGATGCCAACAACATGGACGAAGCACAGTATGTCATTGAACGACACAAGATGTCGCGTACACAGCTGCGTTCCTTGAAGAAGCGTCCATACTTCCGTTCTGCTGTAATTGATGAAGCTATCAGGCACGGTGAAAACTATACTAAGAAGTATTGGGAAGATGACCTTTCTGACTATGCACCAGAGCATGGCATTGACCGTTTTGAAGTCCTTGAGTATTGGGGAATGGTTGATGTTGAAATGCTTCTTGAGCAGGGTGTAGAAATCCCGAAAGACTTTGAGGACTTTGACGAACTACAAGCCAATGCGTGGATTTGTAATGGCAAGCTGCTTCGTCTTGTCCTTAACCCATTCAAGCCCTCCAAAATTCCTTACATGGCGGCACCTTATGAACTCAATCCGTACAGCTTCTTTGGTATCGGTATTGCAGAGAATATGGACGATACGCAGACACTTATGAATGGTTTCATGCGTATGGCTGTGGACAATGCTGTTTTGTCCGGTAATCTTCTTGTTGAAGTTGATGAGACCAATCTAGTTCCTGGACAAGACTTAACATTGTATCCCGGAAAAGTATTCCGTCGTCAGGGTGGTGCGCCTGGTCAGGCAATCTTTGGCACCAAGTATCCAAACGTATCTCAAGAAAATATGATGATGTTTGATAAGGCACGTGTGCTGGCAGATGAAAGCACCGGCTTCCCCTCCTTTGCGCATGGACAGACAGGCGTGTCTGGTGTAGGCCGTACTGCTAGTGGTATATCTATGCTCATGGGTGCAGCACAAGGTTCTATCAAGAGTGTCATCAAGAACGTGGACGATTACCTGCTGCGTCCACTAGGTGAAGGACTGTTCCGGTTTAACATGCAGTTTGACTTTGACCCAGAGATCAAAGGCGATCTTGAAGTGAAGGCACGTGGTACTGAAAGCCTGATGGCCAATGAGATTCGCAGTCAGCGTCTCATGCAGTTCCTACAGATTGCAAGCAACCCAGCCCTCGCACCGTTTGCAAAGTTCCAGTATGTAATCACAGAGATTGCAAAATCTATGGACCTTGACCCCGACAAAGTTGTAAATAACATGAATGAAGCCGCCTTGCAAGCAGAGATTATGAAGGGCTTCCAAGCACCGCTTCCAGAAGGACAACCTGTGGCTCCTGCTGGTGCGGACGTTATGGACCCGACTGGTGCTGGTGGCGGAACAATGGGTACTGGACAAGTACCAATTCCGGGTGAACAAGGATTTAGTGGAAATGGTGGACAAGGAACTATACAGCAAACTGAAGCCGTTGGTGGGGAACAACCGCCAGTGGAATCACTTCAGTAACTATCTTGATGCGTTGATTGCAACGCACCAGAAAACTTTGGAACAGGCAGATCAAGACGTGGATTTACTACGTGCGCAAGGTGCCGTTTCTGTATTGCGTAAGATTAAACGACTCAGAGATGAAGTGAGTGATTTAGATGGATGACGATCAGTTTTTAGAAGCATATCTAAATACGCTTGAGGTCAGTGAAGGCACTGAAGGTGGTGATACTGTTACTGGTATGGCTACCAGACCTTATGGTGTAAAAGATTTGCTAGGCGTTAACGAAGAGGACTACAAGGATAATCCTCGCGGTTTAGCCAAAGCTGTTGCTTCTAAAAACATTGATGAACTTAAACGCATGGGAATTGACTGGGACAATCTTCCGGCGTCCATGAAGTTTAATGCGCTTGACATTCAGTTTAACATGGGTAGCTTAAATAAAAAAGCACCTAAATATTTTAAAGCTGTAAAAGCAGGTAAATACGATACAGCAATCAAAGAGTCGCTAGACGCTATTGGTGCATATGACCCAAAGAGGAAGGGTGAACGTCCGACAAAAGGTATTGCATTGCGTAGAGCAATGTTGTATAATATGGTTGCTGACGAATTTAACTATCCAAAAATTACTAGCATTAATGCTATTAACCAAGACAATCCCCAAAAGTCTGCAAAGGTTACGTATAATTTAGCAGAGGGTGAGTCTATACCGGTTACGTACGATACGTATTCTTTGCACAGCACGACGAAACCAGGAAAAGTAGCGGTTAGTGAAATTTTAGGCATAACAGCACAGCCAGTGACAGGCGAAGATACAGAAGACTTCTCTGAGCCTCTTCCGGTTCCATCTGCACCAAAACCGAAACCAGAACAACCCGTTGTCCCTACACCACAACCAAAGCCTGTAACCCCTGAAACAAAAACGCAAACAGATGCAGCGTTTACTTTGGACTATGAAGACGAACTGCCTGATATTGGTGACGACGTTCCTATGCCGGACTTGCCAGCAACGGATGTAGCACCTGACACAACAGATGCCATTCCCCCTGCAACGGTAGATGTGCCAGAGGAAAAAAACATCTTTGAACGGGCGTATGATTACATGTTCGGTGACGATGATACACCAGAAGAAATTCAGCAACGTGAGCAGACTAGGCAACGGCTGTTGCAGAGTTTAGAAATGAATGAAGGTGGATTAGCTTCTGGTGAAATTGATTATAGTGTTGTAGATGATGAGTATGAACTTCCTACTCCATCAGATAAAGCACGTGAGCAGATGAAGGCGATGGGACTAGATGCACCATCCATTTTGTCGCCTCGTATAGAAACAAGAACAGCGGAAGAGATAGCTGAAGACAGAAAGACACTAGCAGAAGTCGCACCTATAACTGGAGATATATTAGCAGTTAAAGATTATCCTGAAGATATTTCTATTGCTAAAGATATTATAAAACAAGGGGTAGATGAGGGTGAACTTTCTTCTGTATTAGGTGGCGTAGCATATGCAGGTTTATCTACGATAGGATTATTGCCAGCGGCTACTGGTGTCGGTGCGGGAGCAAAAATTGCAAAAAAAGCCACTAAAGATAAACTTAAAAAAGAATTAGTAGATGAATTTGGCACGGATGGAGCAACTAAAGTAGTTGATACAGTAGGAGAAGCATCTCAACCTGTGCGAGTTACTAATGTAGTAGAACCAAAAAAATCAGTTAAAGCTTATAAGTTATTTAAGGTAGATAGACAAGGTAATCTATATCCTTTGTTTGTTAAGATGGAAAACAATAAACCCATAGAATTAAATAAATGGACAAAAGCAGAAGCAGGAGAAATAAATCAAAAAACTGGTAAAGTTAAATCTTCATTAGGCGATTTAGCATATAGACCTGGTTTTCACGCTGGTGATCTTCCTATGGCTACTCATATAGGAGGAAAATCAGGAGATGTAAAAAAACCTAACTATCGTCCTGACAATCAAGTATGGGCTGAAGTAGAGATGGCGGATGATGTTGATTGGCAATCTGTAGCACTAGATAGGGCCAGAATAAAAAAAGATGGCACTATAGATGTAAAAACAGCACACATTACAGATCAATTACCTGAAGGCGGTCACTACAGATATAAAACTAATCCTAATATGACAGGTAATTGGCTTATCGGGGGTGAATTAAAAGTTAATAGAATACTAAGTGATGCAGAAGTGAAAGAAATAAATAATGCTGCAGGAGTTGCAGATTTACCCAGATTAAATGAGTTAAATATGAACGAGGGCGGTATGGCTATGGAAAGACAAATGGAAATGTTTGAGGACGGTGGTCTTATGGACGAGGGCGGCACAGTTGACCCATTATCTGGCAACGATGTACCACCAGGTTCTACACAAGAGGAAGTCCGTGACGACATTCCTGCCCAATTGAGTGAAGGCGAGTTTGTATTCCCTGCAGATGTAGTCAGATACATCGGCCTTGAAAAGCTAATGCAAATGCGACAAGAAGCGAAAGCAGGTCTTGCTCGTATGGAAGCTATGGGCCAGATGGGCAACAGTGAAGAAGCCGTACTGCCAGACGATATTCCGTTTGACCTTGGCGATCTTGACATGGAAGATGAACCTATGGAGTTTCAGGTAGGCGGTCTTGTCCCTAATCAATATGGAGTGTATCAACAGCCCTCGCAATTTGCATCATACAGTCAGCAGCCGTATCAAGCACCTACCATTCCTACGGGTCAGCCTATACAACAACAACCTATACAAGCAGCTGGATTCCAAACACTGCCAGTTCAGCAAGTACCCACTGCTCCAACCACTGTTCCAACTTTTGAACAGCTTATGCCTACGACTACAGGTCAGTATGATGAGTTGCGAGAATACGTAAATGAGGATACGGGGCAGAGCATGACTATCCCGTTTGTTGATGGCAAACCTATTTATCCTATTCCGCAGGGATTTACACCAAAGCCGACAGATCAAGTTGAGGCTGCAGTTCCCGAAACAACCACTGTACCAACTGCGCGGGTAGCACAAGTATCAGGCGACGATGACGATAGAGATGACGGACTTGGGCCGAGTGGTGGAAGAGTAGGCATGGGCGGTTTTTCTGATGGAACTGGCCGCAAACAAAATGCTACTATTATGGGTGTCTCATTTGATATGGGTGAAGGTTTCATTGGAGGTGCTATGGGGGCAGGTGCTACGGCTCTTAGCCTTGCTACAGGCAAACCCATACCAGCAGAAGCTAAAGCCACTTTTACATACGATAATGCAACATACACTGTATCCGGTGATGAGTATAATGATTTGAAAAAGTCAGGCTATACAGGAGATTTGGCTGACAAAATTGTTGCATCCCTTAAAACTGAAAGTGGTGTGCGTAGGGGGACTATTGAATACAATAAAGAAACCGGCACCTTCAAAGATAAAAAATCTGGTGAGACTTTCCAAGATCGAGACGACGACAATGATGGCATCGGTGATATCTTAAATAAATCTGGTCAAAGCGTATATAACAAATATAACGTAGAAGATTTGATTTCCGGTAAGCAAAAAATGAATCAATCTGAAAAAGATATTGCATCTGCATATAATGATGCACAGTTTGAGGCGTTTGATTTTGGTGATGATAGCAATGACGACTCTGGTGGCGGCGCACCAAGCGGAGGCGGTCGCACAGAATCTGCTGGTGCAGATTGGAGTGCAGGTTCTGATTTTACCGCATCTGAACGTGAAGAATTGGGACCGGGTTCATACAACGCAGGTGGTCTAGCCTCTAAGAAAAAACCCAAATCCAAAAAGATGAAGCGAGGCGGTTTAGCTTCTAAAAAATAACCGCATTATGTTGGCTACCTAATCCCCCACCCCGACGTGGCTACGGTTGGCCCCAACTTGGAGAAAACCAAAATGGCAGAAACTGCTGAAATTATGGCTGAAGAAATGCAGTCACCGAAGAAAGTTGCGTTTGCAAATCGTAAATACACTAACGAAGAAAAACGCAAAATGGAAGAAGAAGAACTTGAGCAACTGCTCAAAGAACAAAGAGGTGAAGTAGAAGATGCCTCGCCGGAACAAACCGAAGAATCGGAGGAGCCTACAACAGCCGAAGAGAAAACGTTTAAGAAACGCTACTCTGACCTTCGTAGGCATCAACAAAAGCAAGCCGAAGAGTTCAAGACAGAACTTGCGGAACTCAAGCGGCAACTAAGTGAAGCTACAAAGAAGGAAATGAAACTGCCCAAGTCCGACGAGGACATTGAACAGTGGGCAGCAGACTATCCCGACGTAGCAGCCATCGTTGAAACAATTGCAATGAAGAAGGCACGTGAGCAATCTACTGCTCTGGAAGAACGCCTCAAAGCAATTGATGAGATGCAACTGTCTGCTACAAAAGAAAAAGCAGAAGCAGAACTTATGCGCATACATCCTGACTTTGATGAGATTCGTGACAGCGACGAGTTTCATGAGTGGGCTGAGACCCAGCCTAAGTGGGTACAGGATGCGCTGTATGACAATGACAATGATGCACGTTCTGCTGCACGAGCAATTGATTTGTATAAAGCTGACATGGGCATGAGTACCCAAAAGCCTAAGTCAGATAAGGATGCTGCAAAGTCTGTGTCTACAAAGAACAGCCGCAGCAAGCCGCAAGAGAATGAAGCATCTACGTATCTTCGGGAGTCGCAAGTTCAGAAGATGTCTCCTCAAGAATACGAGAAGCGTTCAGACGAAATCATGGAAGCTATCCGTTCTGGAAAGTTTGTCTATGATGTTTCTGGTTCAGCCAGATAAAAAAAGTGTTGACAATTAGTTATTTTTTCGTATAACTATAGTCATCAATAGTGTAAGTGGGTTCGCTACCTGCTTACACTAGTCCGCAAACACCTCAGTCTTATGGATTACCTGACGAGCATGGCCCGTTGAATAGTTGGGCGGCCACCTAACTAGAATACGCACCCATAGCGAATTAGCCTCTGATTAGTCTGGTGAGTTTGCATCTGTTAAAATGCCAATTTAGGAGAAATCATCATGGCTTTCACTACTGCTAGTGGTTATGGTAATCTTCCTAACGGTAATTTTTCGCCCGTCATTTACAGCAAACAGGTGCAACTTGCTTTCCGCAAGGCCGCTGTTTGTGAAGCAATCACCAACTCCGATTACTTCGGTGAGATTGCTGCAATGGGTGATTCCGTTAAGATTATCAAGGAACCCGAAATCACTGTTAAGGCATATGCCCGTGGCACGACCATCACGCCGCAAGACCTTGACGACGAAGACTTCAGCCTGACCATCGACAAAGCTAACTACTTTGCGTTCAAGGTTGATGACATTGAAGAGGCACACAGCCACGTTAACTTCCAGAGCCTCGCCTCTGACCGTGCTGCTTACCGCCTCGCTGACCAGTTTGACCAAGACGTTCTTGGCTACTTGGCTGGTTTCAAGCAGTCCGCACTGCACTCTAACGCCGACACCGTAAACGACGTTGTTAACGGTTCTAAGGCTGTAGATACTGCAGGTTCTGACGAACTGCTGTCGAGCATGAAGCTGGACGCATCTGACTTTAACTCCGGTACTGGTGGTCAGGCAATTGCCATTCTCCCACGTACGGGTTCGGGTGCTGCTCCGACTGATGCTGGTGACGCTAACCCGCTGCAAGTTATTGCTCGTATGTCTCGTCTGCTCGACCAGCAGAATGTTGACACGCAGGGCCGCTGGCTTGTTCTTGACCCGGTTTTCATTGAAGTCCTGAAAGACGAAGACTCTCGTCTGTTCAACGCTGACTTCGGTGGTTCTGGTCTGCAGAACGGCGTTGTAAGCACCAACATTCATGGCTTCACCGTCTACTCGTCCAACAACCTGCCGCAAGTTGGTACTGGTTCGTCCTTCTCTGGTGCGAACTCTGCTGTCAACTATGGCATGATTGTTGCCGGTCATTCTTCTGCTGTTGCAACTGCAGAGCAGATTAACAAGACCGAAACCTACCGTGACCCTGACAGCTTTGCTGACATCGTTCGTGGTATGCACCTGTATGGCCGCAAGATTCTTCGTCCTGAAGCACTTGTGAACGCCAAGTACCATCTGGCTTAAGGGAGGATTAAGATATGGCTACCGTAACTACTCTCAAATCCGTTGCTCGTGGTGCTGGTGCGCGAGGCCGCCAGCCGTACATGGTACAGCAGACGATTGACTTGGCTGCTGCAGCAACCGCTAAAGGTTCTGCTCTCGCTGCCAACGACATCATTGAAGCAATCACTGTACCTGCTGAGACGCTGATTCTGACAGCCGGTTTTGAAATGACCGCTTCTGTTCAGACTGCTGCTGACGGGTGTACCGCTAACCTCGGTGTTACCGGTGTAGACGTTACTCGTTTTGTGTCGGCCTTCGACATTGACGATGACTCTGCTGACTTGACATCGGGTGTAGGCTACGCCACTATGGCTGACGCTTCTGCCCCGATTTTCATTGAAGCTGAAGACACGATTGACTGGGAACTTCAGGCAGCAACTACTGCTCCGACTGAAGGTAAAGTCCGCGTGTTCGCAGTTCTGATGAACATGGCAGACACAGGTGACATGACTGCTGATGAAGTAGACCGCGACACTCTCGCCTAACTAATGTGAGGGGGCTGGCTTGACACCGGCCCTCTCATTTCTCTTTAAGGATTTCAGATGGCATATACTTACCTTGACATCACCAACGAAGTGCTTGCACGTTTTAACGAAGTAGCACTAACGGCTGCTAACTTTAGCACGTCTCGTGGGTTTCAGACGCAGTGTAAGAATGCAGTAAATGATGCCATCAATTATATTTTTCAACGTGAGTTTGGTTGGTCATTCAGCCACCAAGAACAGACGGAAACACTTGTAGCTGGTACTACACGCTACTCAATTGGTGCCTCAATCTACAGTGTAGACTATGAGACCTTTCGTATTTCCAAAGATGACTCTCTTGGTGTAGCAGGTACAACGCTACGCATCATGGACTATAACCAGTATGTCGATAGGCATATCGACCAAGAGAGTACATCAGATATTGGTGCAGTTCCTTTGTATGTATTCCGCACACCGGACAACAACTATGGACTGTATCCTTACCCAGATAAAGCATACACACTCAAGTATGACGCATATGTAAAGCCCACTGCTCTCAGTGCTGCAACGGATGTACCTACTATTCCTGAACAGTTTCGTCAGGTTATTGTGGACGGTGCTACAGCCTACGGTTATCAGTATCGTGGTGAGGCGCAGCAGTATGGCATTAACTTTGCCCGATTTGAAGAGGGCATTAAACACATGCAAAGTCTGTTCATTAACAGAAACTATAGCTATGTGCGTTCAACGTATATTCCGCAATCACAAAGGTACGGCGTATCTATATTTCCTACAGGGGGCTAAATAATGGCTGACGAATCTGGACTTAGCCCCTACGTCTTTTCCTGTGAAGGTGGTTTGGTACTAGACCAATCTACGTTTTCTATGCAGCCCGGAATGGCACTGGAACTGCAGAACTTTGAGCCAGACGTTAGAGGTGGGTACAGACGTATCTCTGGCTACGAAAAGTGGAATAGCAATGTAGTTCCGTATACTGCTTCTAGCACAGAAAAAGTTTTGATGTCTGCTTATTTCAAGGGCAACATCCTAGCTGCTAGAGGGGAAAGTGTCTACAAAGGTGGTACTACAGGTAGCTGGACTTCGATTGACAGCGGACGTACTAGCGCAAGTAAGTATACATTCTTCCGTTACAACCTTGCTGGCACAGATTACATTGTGTGGGCAGATGGTGCAAACAACGCAAGTAAGTACGATAACACTACCGTAACAGACTTAAATGCGACAGGCGCACCGGCAGACCCTAAGTATGTAACTGGTTTTAAGAATGCCTTGTTTTTTGCTGGCATGTCCACTACGCCAGAAGAACTGGTCTTCACGGCACCATACACAGATGATGACTTTAGTGTAGCTAATGGTGCAGGTAGCATTGCAGTAGACAGCCCGATTACTGGATTGTTCCCTTTCCGTGACCAACTGTATATCTTCTGTGAAGAACGCATCTTCAAGCTGGTAGGCAACACATCTGCTGACTTTGTTTTGCAACCAGTGACCCGTGAGATTGGGTGTCTCAACGGTAGCACCATTCAGGAATTTGCTGGTGACATTGTATTCTTAGGCCCAGATGGACTGCGTACTGTTGCCGGTACTGAACGGATTGATGACGTTGAACTTGGTACAATCAGTCGTGCAGTGCAGAGACGCTTTACAGATTTGTCTGATGTCGATGAGTTTGACAGCGTAGTTATTCCTAACAAGACACAGTATCGCATCTTCTTCTCTAACTCTGGTGTGACACGGGGTAATACAACAGGAATTATCTGCGTAAGAAAAGGCGACAGTTACGAGTTTGCTGACATTCGTGGTATTCGCCCTAGCTGCACAGACTTTGTAGTAAGCGATGGTGCCAGCATTGTTGTTCACGGTGAGTATGACGGATACGTATATCGCCAAGAACAGGGCAACGACTTTGACGGCAATGTGATTACTGGCAAGTACCGTTCACCAGACTTGTCGATGGGTGACGCAGGTATCCGCAAGACATTCCAGCGTGTAATTATTAACTACGCACCGGAAGCTGCAGTGAACGCTGACTTGTTTGTGCGGTATGACTATGAAGCACCGAATGTCGCTAGACCCGCAGCATACCCGTTTGACACAGCTACGGTTGTTGCAGTTTACGGTACGTCATCTTACGGCACAGCAACATATGGTGGTCAGTCAAACCCACTGTTCAGACAACCAATCGAAGGTAGTGGTTTTGCTGTAGCACTACGAGTTAACGACAGAGGAACATCAGCACCGTATTCACTGAAAGGTTTTCAGTTAGAATTTGACGCAGGAGCAAGACGCTAATGGCAGGTTACACCAGACAATCCTCGTATACTGATGGCGACATTATCAATGCAGCCGACAGTAATGACGAGTTTGACCAACTTGTAAACGTATTCAGTAACACCACTGGTCACAAACACGATGGCACTGCCGCAGAGGGTCCGGTCATTGGACTTATCGGTGACCCCGGTGTTACTACCCCAATCAATAAAGTTGTAGTTGATGACACTAATAATCGTGTTGGTGTCTTTGTCGATGTAGCTTCTGTATCGACTGAGCAAGTACGCTTCCAAGACGGTGCCATTGTTCCTGTAACCGACAATGACGTTGACTTGGGTGCATCTGGTGCAGAGTTCAAAGACCTGTATATCGACGGTGTTGCCTACGTAGACAGCATTGCAATGCCGACTACAACCGTCACGGACATCCTTGACGAAGACACTATGACTTCTGACAGTGCCACTGCACTGGCTACGCAACAATCTATTAAGGCATACGTAGATGCTCAAGTTACTGCACAAGACCTTGATTTCTCCGCTGACACTGGCGGCGCACTCAATATTGACTTGGATAGCGAGTCTCTCACACTCAGCGGCGGTACTGGTATTGACACTAGTGGCTCTGGGAATACCGTTACTTTTGCTATTGACTCAACAGTTGCCACACTAACTGGCGCACAAACCCTCACCAATAAAACTCTTACAACGCCCGTCATTGCCACCATCAGCAACAGTGGTACAATCACACTGCCGACTAGCACAGACACGCTTGTAGGCCGTGCTACGACTGATACCCTCACCAATAAAACCATTGATGCTGACAATAACACTGTATCAAACCTTGAAGTAGATAACCTCAAGTCTGGCGTACTTGATACTGACCTGACCACTGTAGCAGCGACTGACACCACACTTGCTTCTGCAAAAGCTATCAAGACATATGTCGATGCGCAGGTGACTGCATCTGACCTTGACTTCCAAGCTGATACAGGCGGTGCGTTGTCGATTGACCTTGATAGTGAGACAATGACCTTTACTGGTGGTACAGGCATTGACACTGTAGGTTCTGGCAACGATGTAACATTTAACATTGACAGCACTGTAGCTACACTGACTGGCACACAGACGCTGACTAACAAGAGCATTGACGCCTCTCAACTTACAGGTACTGTAGATAACGCACGGCTTGACACTGAACTACAAGCACTTGCTGGTCTGACATCTGCTGCAGACAAAGGTATTCAGTTCACTGGTTCAGGTACTGCTGGCACTTATGACCTCACTGCTGCTGGTAAGGCACTGCTTGACGATGCAGATGCAAGCGCACAACGTACTACACTTGGAGTAGCAATTGGAACAGACGTACAAGGTTATGACGCAGGTCTCGCTTCTATTGCTGGCCTCACTACCTCTGCCGATAAAGCGATTTATACTACGGCTAGCGATACGTACGCAGTCACCAGTCTTACGGCGTTTGGTCGCAGTCTTATTGATGACGCTGATGCTGCAGCGGGACGTACCACGCTTGGTGTTGTCATTGGCACTGATGTCCAAGCCTATGATGCGCAACTTGCAGATATCGCAGGTCTTACGCCAACAGATGGCAACTTCATTGTAGGTGACGGTGCTAACTTCGTAGCAGAGTCTGGTGCCACTGCACGTACCTCACTTGGGCTTGGGACAGCCGCTACACAGGATGTAGGCACTAGTGCTAACAATGTAGTCCAGCTTGATGGCACGGGTAAGTTGCCAGCAGTTGATGGCTCACAGCTTACAAACATCAACTTTACAGAACAAGACCCATCGGCATTGGCTTTTGCCATTGCACTTGGCTAAAAAACACTTGACAAGTGTATCAAAGTATGGTATAATTATACACATAATTGGAGTAAGAAATGGCAAACGCTTTTCTATGTGAAACGGACACAGCAATCGGAACGTCCCCAGCGACCATTCTGACTTGTGGTGCCTCTACCGAAACAACAATCATCGGCCTGTCTGTTGCAAACATCGTTACATCTCAGATTACTGTTGACGTAATTCTCGATGCAAGCGGACGTACCAGTGGTGCAGAGGACGCAGTTTATCTCGTCAAGGCTGCACCTGTACCTGTAGGTGGTACACTCGTTGTTGTTGGTGGTGACCAAAAAGTCGTTATGGAACCGGGTGACATCATCACGGTAACGTCCGACACTGCCTCGTCTGCTGACGTGGTTCTTAGCCATCTTGACATTACGTAAGGGGTAACGGGACATGGCATCCTATCAGGGCAACACACCTGCAATCTCCTATTTTTCTACACCGGCTGTCCAGCAGTTTAACGGTGACGGGTCTACGACTACGTTTACCCTCAACCGTACCGTTGCTGACAAACAGTCGGTGTTGGTGTCTGTAGATGGTGTTATCCAAGATGCGGCATCTTCGTACACAATCCCTGATGGTGTTACTCTGACTTTTACTGCGGCACCGTCCACAGGTACTGCAAATATATTTGTGAACTTCCTTGACCTCACTGCTGGTTCTGTAACACCGCCAGCAGGAAACAAGGGTAACTTCAAGGGTGGTGGCCTATTCCGTACCAACGCACAGTCGTTGACTGCAGACACAACCATCCTTGCAACTGAGAACGCTAACGTGACTGGGCCGTTTACCGTAGCCAGCGGTGTGACCCTGACCGTTGAAAGCGGCGGGACATTGGTGACGCTATGAGTACCTTGAAGGCAGATACCATCCAATCGACCAGCGGCGGTGCGGCTACGCTGACGAAACAGAGTGCGGCGAAGGCTTTTGTTGACTACACATCTGACACAACTACAGCGGTCAACGGCTCTGCAAGTTTAAACGTAGCCTCGCTAAGTGACGGCGGCGTGGGGTTGACAACCACAAATATGACAAACGCTATGTCTGAGGCTAACTATTCAGTCCCGACAGGCACTCTTGGGGGTCTTACAGAGGGGACAAAGTGTTTTCAAAACGGGGCAAAAACAGCTTCTTCTTTTTCAATATATACAACTAGCGGTGCTGGCGCGGCGGGAGATATCGGCAATACATATGCTACAGTTCACGGAGACCTCGCATGAGTGAGATAAAGACAAATCAAATCAGCAGTCTCACCGGCAGCAACAGTGACATCACCCTCGACCCGGATGGCACTGGTGACCTGATTGTTGCGTCGGGCAACGTGGGCATCGGGACGAGTTCGCCGGGTGGTTCGCTTGAAGTTTACAAAGCCGGAACCTCTGAGGTTCTCATTGGCACCGACAACGGCGGCACCGCACAGCTTTCCTTGTATGAAAACAATGACGGCACCAAAGAGGGCTTGCTCAAATACGACGGCACCAACAACCGCATCCATCTGGCTACGTCTGGCGCACCTAATGCGCTAGTCATCCCTCGTGACAGCGGAGACCTGCTACACTTCACGACAGTTGCCGAAGGCGTCGGATACACGCTTCAATATAATGGTGGCGCACCTCGCAGTTTCTTTAACAAAAGCTATAGCGGCACAGGAACCGCAATCTACTTTATGCACAATGGAGGTGTTGTCGGGTCTATCACTTACAGCAACACTGCGACGGCCTACCTCACATCCTCAGACCACCGACTCAAAGAAAACGTAGCCGACATGACCGGTGCTATTGACCGTGTGAAGGCACTGGCACCAAAACGGTTCAACTTCATCGCAGACGCCGACACAACGGTTGACGGCTTCCTTGCCCACGAGGCACAGGCTGTCGTGCCGGAGGCTGTCACAGGCACTCACAACGAGGTGGACGAGGACGGCAACGCAGTCATGCAGGGCATCGACCAGAGCAAGCTGGTGCCGCTTCTGACCGGCGCATTGCAAGAGGCGATTGCAAAGATTGAAACCCTTGAGACAAAAGTAGCAGCGTTGGAGGCGGGTGAGTAATGGCATTCGGTACACTCAAAGCAGACACCCTGACCCACTCGACTGCGGGTTCGCTGACCACCGATTATGTCGTGAATGGTAGTGCGAAGGCTTGGTGTTCTGTAGACCACGACACGTCTACTACTTTTCACGAGAGTTTTAACTTTTCATCTGTGACAGATAACAGCACCGGAAGCTACACCTGTACGTTTACTAACGCTATGGCCTTCTCAAGGTACTCTGCCCCTACTAGCTGTTACTCCGGAGATGGTGACATTACTAACATTGCAAATGAAACAACGTCAAATTTTAGGCTTAGAGTATTTAATGACACTGGCGCAGCAGCCGACGTTGACTGCTTTACTGCCGTATTCGGAGACCTTGCATGACGCCTGACTTTACCGGCACACATCTGTGGGACAGGCTCTGCTGGGCAAAGGAAAACCTTGAGCCGCACCAGTCAGACTACCGGGTTGTCTATGAGGACAGCATCGACGAGTGCGCCAAGATACTGGTTCCTGACCCTAACTGGATGGCGTGTGCATTGCAGGGTGGCATCTTACCGCCTGTGTGGGTGTATCACGAACTGGCAAAGGACGAGGCCCAGCCCGACTTCAAGCGGCACACTCGTGGCTATCTGTTGCATGAGACACCGCCTGTTGGTCCGATGACAGAAGAACAGGCCATTGAATACCTGATTATGAAAGATTGCCCACAGTCTGTGTGGAAGACTTGGGATGAGGGCAACCGCCCTAAGATGGTAATCTGCAAGAAAGAGCAGTTGCCAGCAACACGTGAGTGGAGAAACGCATGGCGCATCTCCGACGACTTAGACCTAGCAGCATAAGGAGTAAACTATG
>Ga0208898_1001223_pt1 | contig 17349 bp, 28 predicted proteins | sample VirMetDEL_Mar_4_FD_184513 | JGI IMG/M metagenome (GOLD analysis project Ga0208898, IMG submission 184513) | Aqueous microbial communities from the Delaware River and Bay under freshwater to marine salinity gradient to study organic matter... | ecosystem: Environmental > Aquatic > Marine >...
TTGGTAATCCATATTTTTCTCCAAGTCTTACAATATCATCAGTTACTTCAAAAACGTTGTTTAGTGTACTTTCAACTGCAGTACCAACCATTCTATAACCTTCTTTAAATATTTTTCCTAATTTACTATCTTCTTCTACTTTTTCATTTACAAATTCATCATCTAAAATATCTTTATTACTTTCTATTAATGTAGCTGCTGCCTGATAGTTTCCATCATTGTAAGCAGTTTCAACATTTTTAAATGCGTTTTCTTTATCTTCTCTTAAACGTACATTAGTTGGGTGCATACGTTCATTTTCATAAGAACGTAAAGCAACTAATCTTTCTGTATCTGCTAAACCTTCTGTGCTTTCTATTTCTGTAATTTTATCTTTTCTATTCATTAGTTACTTCCTGTTACTTCAAACATTTTTTGATATTCTGCAGCTCTAGTATCTGTAATAATATTATAAGTATTTTTATAAAGTAAATTATAGATTACTCTTGATGATAATATTTCTACAGATCCATTATCAGTTACATAATACACTTGAGATTTATCCATTTTAAATGCTTTGTTTTCAATATCTTGAATACCTCCAGGAATACTATCCTCAATTTCTTTCATTTGTTGTTTGTAAGTTTCTATTTGTGTTTGGTATTCTTTTATTTTTGTATCATCTGTTTCTTTTGCTAGTTTTAATTCTATATTGTTTTTAAGTTTTTTAATGTTGTTGAATTGTGTTAATTTTGGATTTCCAGTAGCTTGATCTTTACCACTTGTTGCTCTTTTATAATCTGCTTCTGTAATAACTAATTTACCTTCTTGATCTAATCTTTTAATTGTATCAGCAACATCTAATGGATTAACTCTATTACCTGTTCTTCCGATACCAATGCCTTTTGTATCAATAATATCTTCAAAAGTTTTTCTGTATAAAAATGTAAGCTTATCTGATTTTTCTTTATTTTTATTATCTCCACTAAAAAATAATGCAGATCCACTAGCAGAGGTACTCTCCAGGCCATTAATGATATTTAGTCCATCTTTATATAAATTATGATCTGTCCAGTGTTTTTCGCCAATATCATAAGAATTAGCTGAATTTAATATTTTAGCTTTTGTTTTTCCTGTTAATCTATTGTCTTTTAATAATTGATTGTTATCCAACATACCATTTCTAGCATCTTCCATATAACTATTTTCTACACCAGGAGTATCATCATCTGCATTAAATCTGTTGAAGTATGTTTCTTTTAAAGTTTTAGCAAACTCTAATCCTTTTTCTGTTGGATAAATTTTTTTAAAATCTTCTATATCTTTCTCTATTTCATTTTCTAATCCAGAAGTATCTGTTCCTGGATCAACATCTTGCAAGTTTATAATTTTTAATAATATTTTAGATTGTTCTTGTGCAGCTCCTAGATCTAAATATTTTTTATCATTCTCATATAATTTATTAACTCTATCTGTTTCATTATTAAATATTGTAAATAAATCATTTGCTAATTTTTCTCTTTCTTCTTGATCTAATATTTTATCAACAGTTATATCATCAACACCTATAACTGTTCCTTCTTTTGAAAAAACTGGGCTAAAAAAATCCTTTGTTTTAAATGTACCATTTCTAACATTATTAATAGCATCAACTAACGCAGGTGCATTACCTTTAAACTGTTTGAATGTTTCTTCTAAATATATTTTTTGAAACGTTGTTCTTGCATGGTCAATATCTTTGCTAATAGATTTACTATCTTTAATTCCTAATCTTGAATTGTCTTTAGGAAATATTAATTTACCTGCTATAAAATCATCTTTAGGCCCTAATGAAAAAAAATCTCCAACTATATTATTAACAAATGCTCCTGCTTTTGCTAATCCATCATCCCCTTTGGCAGCTCCTTTAATAATATTATTTGCATGACCAGAATTAACTGATCCCATAAATATAGAAGTTTCAATATCATTCTTGCTGCTTGACCAATTTGTATAAACAGATTTGGCATAAGGAATTGTTGATTGTTCAAAATCATAAGCAAAATAATTATAGAGCTGTGGGTTTTTTTCTCTTAATGCGTCTAATAATCCATCTTTAATATCCTGGGATGCTTTAGTAAATCCATTAACATCTGTTCTGTTTGACGTGTAAGCATCATAAAGTTTTTTTTCAAATAAAGATTTGATTTGTAGTTTGGCAGCAGTTTGTGCAGATTTATAATAAGCCTGGCTATATGGATCTGTGCCTTGTTCTGGCATATCAGCAAACATAATCTTTTGATTACCAAGCTCATCTTTTTCTACTTTGTAAGCTTTAAAGGTTTCTCCTTGTTCAGCTCCTTCTATGGCTCTTTGTTTCCCATATTCTTTAAAACCTAAAGCAGAAACTTGATCTAGTTTCTGTGAAAGATTTAATAAGCCTCGTCTAGTTTCAGCAAGCCCAGATTGTTGTACTTCTGGCAAAGATCTTAATCTTACTCCTATAGGTTTATATGTAATTTTTCTTGTTGCCATATTAACTTAATTGATTGTATTGATATACCCCTGTTCCTAATGTTGCTACTGCTTGAGCATAACCTAATGTTTTAGCAGTCTTACCTGCAGATCTATCTATTGCTGCTTGATATTCTCCCATGTTCTTTGCAATACGTGCATTAGTTTGGGCCAAGTTATATTCTTCAATTCCTTTAGATGCCATTTTAGTTCCAACACCTAACTTACTTCCAGAAAATGGATCTGTATTTCCAAACCCTGCAAACGCAGTATTATATGCCATTTGTTCAATAGTGTTTTCTAAAGCTTTAATACCATCTTCTTTTGCTTGGACAGCAGCTATTCTACCTTTTAATTCTTCTTGTTTTGCTTTAGCTTGATATTGTAATTCTGTTGCTTGAGCTGCTCTGTATTGAGCTACTGCTGAAAATACTGCTGCTCCTGCTGCTACGTATTGTGCCATTTATCCTCCTATATACTTACCTTGTACTCTATTCCTAACAATGTAAAAAATAGAGGTTTAGTTTGTGTTATTGTTAATGTACTTTCTTCTGTAAATCCATTTAATGGCTGTACAGTTTTAATTCCAGTATAAAATTCTATTCCTGTTCCCAAGCTCAAATCCTCCAAATTTCTAAATGATACTTCTTCAGTATCAACTTTTATGCTCTGTGTGCTATTTAATATCAGATTTACTTCAGTAATTCTCTTTAAAAATCCTTGTACATTTCCATTTGGTAATCTTGTTTCTACAGGTAAAGTTTCAATTATTGGAGTATAAGGTATTCCAACTTCAACATATTCTGTTGGAGCTACATCTATTGTAATACCACCAGAGCTTACTGTCTTTTGTTCCAGGGCCAAATCATCTCTAACAACATCTACAGTTTCTCCTTCTAAATAATTTAATCCTGTTACACTTGTTGTGCCAGGCAAAGTAGCACCAAAAAATTGTGTAGCTGCATCTGTTGTAAAATCAAAATCAAATTTTTCTAAATGATAAACATCTGATCCATTTATTGTTCTTTTTACTACAACATAAATTTCATCAAAATCTGTACAAGCTGTTTTGAATAATCCTTCTGTTGTCCATAAAGAAGGAGATATAACTTGTTGATACCTAATAAATGGATAGGCAGCTATAGTTCCATCTTGATTTACTAATATTATTGTATGAGGCCTACTGGTACTTGTAGGATTAACATGGGTTATATCAACTGGATCATCTACCAAGTGAGATGAAAACAATGAAAAATTTTGTGATCTGTAATTAACATCACTGTCCTGGAAAACATACTCTATTAATTGATTGCCTTGTCTTTGTATAAAGTAAGTAGCATTTTCTGTTGATATTGGTTTTAATGCTTTTGATCCTGTTCTTGTTGTAACTTTAAAAATTATATTAGTTGGTTCAATAGGATCTAAACTTCCTTGTGGTACAAAGAATTCTCCACCAGAAGTAAATACTAATAAATCTCTATTTGATACAATAGAATTAATTGCATTAACTTCATCTGTATCCAGGGTAGCTTCAACAGCTTCATCTGCTAATTGTTGTCCTGGATCAAAATTAAAAAAATCTGCAACTACAGATCCCCATACTGTTGCAGGCCTAGATTTAGATCCACCAAAAAATAATCTTCCTTCATGGAATGTTCCAGATCTTGGCCATCCACGTGAGCTGCTCCAAACATCTTCGTATCCACTTTCAAATTCCCAATCAGCTCTTGCTATATCTTCTGTTGAAGCTAGAGGTATTTCAACAAATCCTTCAAGTTCATCATTTGATATTTTTTTTACAATTCTAATTCTTCCATAAGGTTCAACATTGATATATTGATTTACATACGTACTTTCTGGATCAGAAAAAATACCATTAGTTGGTTTGTTCACTAATCTTATAGTATCTTCAATTCCACTAGGAGTTAAATCTGTGTGAGATGCAAAAGAAGTTCCAGGAGTTGTGCTAATTGTAAAAGCATATTTTGGAATATACTCAAAAGATATATTGCTTACTGTCCAGGAGCTGTGAGAAGCTCCTCTTGTAATTTGCACTGGTTCTATATCTTCTTGTAAAATTATTAAAACATCAGCAGATTGTAAAAAATATAATTGTGATAAATTTGATGAAGCAATACCAGTTGAAGAAAGATCTAAATAATCGTTACCTGTACCATTAATATTTGTTACAAGTTCTCCAAGTTTATAAATATATAATCTATTTGATACAAATAAAAATACGTATTGTTGTTCAGTAGAAAATTCAAAAGATTGTAATCTTACACCATCTTGAGGATTTGTTGCAGCAGGAATTGTATCTATGTATTGTAATCCTGGTCTTCTTTCTACAGCTCCTTGAGGTAAGCAAATAACATTTGTTAAAGTTTTAGCAGCAGCTCTGTATTGGTCTAAATCAACTCTGGCCCTTAATAAAGGATCAAACTCCCCTGCTGTGAAGTTTGTTTGTATTCGTACAATATTCTCATTATCTGCCATTATCTTATATTTGTTAAAACATAATCCTCAATGACATTTGGTGGTTGTCCTTGAGCATCAATTTGGGTTGCTGTTCTAAAATATCCACCTCTGCCCTGGTCAGAAGGATTGCCCAAAGCATGAGTTTTCCAATAATCAGCTTTTGTAGTTTGATCTGTAATAGGTTCAGCAAGATGCCAAGCTAATTGATAAACTAACAAAGTAACAAAATAAGTTGGCATATTACCTTCTGTTACATCATAAACATAATCAATATAAACTGTTAATGAATTTGTAACTAATTTATCTCCATAGATTTCAAAATCTAATTCTTTTGGAGCATTAGAATTTCCAGAAAAAAATACTGCAACAGGTAAGCTAGATACTGCATCTGTTGGAAGTGTGTATTGATAATCCCATTCATTTACTGGTGTTGCTGTATCTCTAGCAAGTTGAACCTTTTTTAATCCAAATTTCCAAGGATACATTGAAAGAGTATGCTTCTTAACAAACTCATACATATTGTTTGCTATGCCAGAAGCTTTTGATCCATCTGTGAATGAAGTAATAGTATTAGCACCTAATAATGTTAATGCGTTATTCGCTATTGAAACTTTTGTATCTCCTGCTGCCATACTATCTTTTTACCTTAAATTAAAAAAATGGGTAGGGAGAAATTAATCTCCCTATCCCATGTAGTGTTTATTAGTCTGCGTCAGCTACTGATAGAGCTGTTCCATCAGATACATCAACAACAGATCCTGTGTTTGATAACACAGTTACCAAAGTTGATGTTGGTACTGAAGCATCCCAAACATGAATTAAATCGCCAACTTTTAATACATCAGCAGCTCCATTGAAGTAGCCTTCTGTATTAATATCAGCAATCACATCTGTGCCTGGTGCAGTGTAACTCCACATTTGAGGAGCTGTGCCTGCTTTAGCTTGTCCACCAATCGGCTGTAGATTTGCTTTAGTATAAGCCATAATTATCCTCCTCTATTAGCTTTCGTCACAAGTTATTTTTACGATACCTTCATCATCAATCGCAACAGCACCTGCTGAAAACATACTATTAACCAAGAAAGAAGTTTTCTCTGGTACATAGTTGATTTCTGTTTTGATCCCCATACCTTCAGCCATACCCATAGCTGATTTGTGGAAAGCAAATACAGTTCTGTCGTTAGTTGATAATGGTAGGCCACCTTCAGATCTATCTCCTACTACGATTATTCTAAATCCTAGCATAGCAGAAACTTCCCCATTTAATAGGGCCTTAACTGCAAAGTCGTTAGAGATAGCTCTTTCATCTGCTAATAATCCTGCAACGTTATTTGCATGGATTACCATGTATCTGTCTTCTGAAGGAACGTTACCTGCATCAAGAAGCTTTTTAGCTTCAATCATTTTACCAACGTTCAAGTTAGAAGCAGCAGCAGATCCAGATGTTACCACTGTTTTAGCAACAGTTAATGAAGTTGATGAATTGTTAAGAGCATCAATAATAAGTTGATCTTGTCTTCTAGCGATAGCTTTAGACACAACTTCTACTAATTCCCTTCTTTCATCAAAATTAACTTTTGCTTGGTGGAATATATCGCTGTATTCAGCAGCGTTATAATCCGACATAGTCGCAGTTACTTGCGAATATGTTACGTTTAATGGAGTTACATCTGTTTGAGGTATTCTAGCTGTTGCTACACCTTTTCCAATTTTTGGAAATTTTACAGTGTTGGAGCTTTGGCCAGAACGAAGTCTTACACTTTCTCTTAACTGGGCAGAACCCTGGTAAGCTTGCTTAACTTCTGCATCAAACAAAGTAACAAACGCATTACTTATATTTATTGCCATGTTTTTCTCCTTTTTTAAACATAGTTAGTTTATTTATTTACACGTTGCGTAGTTGTCTTTGAAAAAGGCTACAGCTAAAAAACTGAAGGCCAAAAAAAATTCGGTTATCTTCTTGATTTGGATATATCAAAAATCTAGGGCTGCAACAAGTATTTTGTGCAACCCTAGTGTTTCATTGAGAGCTATAATGAAATCGTATTATCCTGGTTTATATTCTCCAGGGAAAGCTTTTTCAAAAAGTTTTTCAACTTTCATAGTAAATGCAGGATCTTTACCATATTTAGGATCAGCTACCATGGATCTAATTTCATCTTTTGACATACCTAATTCTTCTGTTGGTTCAACAGTTGGAATAGGCTGTTCGCCATAATAAGATCTAATTTTTTCAATAACTTTAATGCCTAATGCAGTTCCTGCCATATTATCAAATTCAGCTAGCTCTTGATCTGATAATACTCCTCTGTCTTTAAGAACATCTCCAAATTTCATAACAGAGCCTATTCTTTCGTCAGCTTTATTACCAAGCATTTTCTTTTGTTCTACAAGATCTGCTTGTACTCTTTCAGTTGCTGCCATGTTATTTTCAATAAATGTTTTAGCAAGATCCTCATAAGCTTCTTGGGTTATTCCATATTTCTTGGCCCAATTAGTATATTCTTTTACCAAAGGATCTTCTTTTGCATCTACTTGTTGCTCTTGTAAAAATTCAGTATTGTATTCTTTAGGAGCTTTATGGCCACCTTGACTAAATTTTTTCTGAAGTTCATTATAAGATTTTACCAAACTTTCAATATCTGGGCCTTCTTTTTCATCCCAGAATTTTTCTGGAAAATACTCTGGTCTTTCGTATTCATCAGCATCATCTGCTTTTTGTTCTTCTCCCAGTTTATCGTCTTCTGGTTTATCAGAAGTTAAATGAGAAATAGGCTCGTTATCTTCTGGAGCTTTTTCTTCTTCTGGTATTGATTGTCTTGCTTCTTCAACCAAACTATTTGGTTTTGTTTCTTCTTGTGTTTGTGCTTGTGCTTCTTCAGCCATTGTTTCCTCCTATTTAGTTTCGTTTAGCACGTTCTAGTCGTTGTAAGATTTCTCTTACAACTGCGTTTTGTCCTTCTCTAACATATCCATAATGTTCATCTGCTCCTGGATACCAGGATGGACTATCTACAGTTCTTGATTTTAGATCTTCTAAAACAATTTTACCTTCTGGTGTATTAAATATTTTTGCATATAAACTGTCTTTTTTTTTCTGTTCATCAACAGCTTCCATTTTATTTTGGAAATCTAAACCTTCCCAACCTAAATCATCATAATTGTCCATATTATCCTAACTGTGCTTCTGCGTTCACTTGTTCTTCTTGTGTTTGTGGTTCAGCTCCTGGCTGTTGTTGCATTTGTGCTGCTTGAGCTTGTTGTTGAGCTTGTTCTATCATCTCTTGTCTTTCCTGTGGAGTAGTTCTTAACTCTGCAGGTATGCCAAGTTTATCTGCAACAAAATCTGCAACCCTATCTATTCTAACAGCCATTTGGCCCATAGGCCCTAGCTGTTGAATTATTTGCATCCAACCCATAGCAGTTTGTACTTCTTCGTTTGATTGTGCGAGAGCTAGTGGAGAAGTCGGCTGCAATTTGATTTCTAATCCATTAACTTTCAGAGGCAGAGATATGATCTCACGATCATTCATAACAGCCAAGGTTCTTCTAACTAAAGGGAGTACAGCCTCTGAAATCAATCTACCAAATGCAGATCCAAGGTTTTGTGAGAGTTCCTTCATTCTTTCTACAATTTCGGTAGCTGATCTCGCACTCATATTATCTGGAGGCAAGCTCTCATCTAACATGATTTTTTTTACGTTCATTCGTAAATCGTTTATAACCAACTGTGATAAATTAATATCTCCAGATCTTTGTAAAGGTTTTAAACTTGGGCCTGTAGGGCCATCATTTCTTGCAACAGGAATGATAGCACCAGGAGCTATTCTTACAGTTTGTGGATTTAATACTCCATCATCTGAAGCTGTATAAACTCCTGCAATATTTAAACTTGCATTTTTGAGTAGCAGCTCAACTGTTTTGTTTAATGTTTTAATATCTGGCAGAGCTGTAATTAATGGGCCTCTACCATAGATCTCTCCTGCAACTTTCATGTATCTGCTTATGATCCATGGCATAGTTTCAAAAGTTCTATGTACAATTTTTTCTGGCCCTTTTTTCCAGATTACACAATAGTGATAAAAACCATCATTATCATCATACATTGTACTTTCATACAGTTCAGTATATTCATCTGGTTTTTCATCAATAATTCTTTGAAACTCTGGTGGAATTTTTGCATCTGGATATTGTTTTTTTATAATATCATTTTTTAATCTTAATCTTCTATAAACATTTTCAATAGATCCATTAGCTCCTTCTTCAAAAGCAATCAAGTATTGTGGTACAGAAATAAATTTAATTGGTTCAATTTCATCTCCAGGTAATACCAACATACAAGCTGTACCAACGCATAGATCTAATAAAAATTCTCCAATCGCTAAATCAAAATTTGTTTGTCTTAATACAGAAAACATTTTGTCATTCATCTTATCTAGTTCAACCTGGATCTCTGATTTTCTTTCTTCTGGTACTTCATTACCTGGCTGAAGTCTTACCCATTTTCTGTATGGTGGAAATAGAGCTGATTGAATTCTGTTTGCAAATCTTTGAGCTGAATGGATAGCTGTACTATCAAAAACTTTTGACATCTTTCTTTGTCCAGGAGTACCACCATCAAAATATCCATCATAAAGATTTCTTTGAGGTAAAGCATATTCATAACACTCTTGATAAATATCTCTCCATAATTCTTTTTTACCTTCTGCTTTTTTAATTCTTTCTAATATTTTTTTTGCGTCTAACATATCTATGCCTTTTTATTATTTGCTGCAAAATTAGCTGCAGCTTCTTTACTTCCAAATCCCCATGCTTTAAGAGCTAACGCAAGTCTAGTTGGTTTTCCATTTTCATCTTTCATTGAGCCTTTCATTTTTGAAAAGCGAGCTGCAAAAGATACCCTTCTTCCATCAGTTCCTGTCTTCAGTGGTCTTTTTAAATTACTGCCTTCAGTTCTATTAAAGTATTCTCTGCCTTTTTCATTTAATCCACCACTTGGATTTTGATGTTCTTTAGAATATCCCATTAGAAAATTATAGCTCCTAAAATAAATGCAATTAGATAACTACCAATCATCCATTTCCATTTATGAAAAATTCTAACCCACTCTTTGTGGCTGTGTCCAAATATAATCATGCTTTCTTTTTAAACCCTTCTTTCATTCTTTTCCAAGCATCCTTGGAAACTGTTGATTTAGATTTAGAATTGGATGTACCTCGCTTCTTGGCTCTGTTCATGTAATAGTACAAACCCTTTTTAGCTTTGCTACCATCTTTTGTTTTATGATATTCACTAGCCATATTTTTTCTTTCCTATTTTTCTTTTCATAGCAGATTTCATATCCATTTCCATTTTACCACCAGAAGCTTTAGCATAAGCTTTAGCTTGAGCTGTTCCTTTTTTAGAATAAGCAAAGTGTCTTACTTTGCCATCTTTACTTGTTACTTTTGGCATCTCGTTGCTCCTTTAACGTTTTCCTATTTTTAGGATTACGTTTGTATTTAGTTTTTGCTTTAGACATTTCTAGTGTAGCCTAAAGTTCCAGATCTACCGAATGGCACTCCAAGCTCTGCATCTTGCCTAGCTTGAGAAATTAATTGTCTTCTTCCACCAGTAGCTCTAGCTCTTACTCGTCTTGAAAGTTCTTGCTTTTGTTTTGCCTCTGCTCTTTCAGCAGCTTTTTCTCTTGCAGAAACATCAGCTTCAACTGGAGCAGGTGGTGGTGGTGCTTTTGGTTTAGATACTATTCCTCCCATAAATGTTCTCCTATTGTTTTAATCTACTATACATGGCATAGTCGTGGCCCTCTGGGCCAAATTTACGTTTTATGCCATCTCTCGTAAATAACATAGTTTCAATCCATTTCAAAGCATCTTTATTAGTCAGATCCACAGTACACTCAATCCTTCTTAAATTGAATAAATCAAAAGCATTATCAAAAAAAGCCTTGGTAGCTTTATGAAAGGGTAAGGCAACTCTGATATTATTTAGTTCTTTGCTTGGTATTAGCCAGGCCTCTGCAACTCCTGGAAACATATTAATTAGGCCAAAGGATACAACTGGTGTGCCATAATAGAAACCAGTGTAAGAAGCATTATGAATTGTATTTTTAGCCAGGTAACTTTCATAGTTTGGAATGTAATCAAAATACTTCTTCTCATGTTCTCGCAAATTTATCAACCATAAATGTTTGGGGTGGAAAGGTGTAATTTTTTTATTGACACCATCTAGGCCCATTAAATTTTCAATATGCTTGATTTGTAATTCTACCATAAATCAAAATCTAGTTTAGCAAGTGCAGCTCTTACAAATCCAGTTTGATTTGGTCTAGTCAATCTTCTAAATTCTCCACCACCTAATAAACAATAACCCAAAGCATCTCCAACGTGGGAGTGTTGATTTTTATTTGGCTGATCTTTAAATCTTTCCTGGCCAGATATTTGTACTCGCTTATAGTGATAACCTCCTGCTAAAGATTTTCTAGTTCTGCTGCATCTGCTATCAATTAAAAATCCTGGTTTGCCCTGGATCAATCTTGTCATAGGAGCTGCAACAGCTTCACGTCTAGTTTTAAAATCATTCGTTGCAGTTGGCTTTGCCATGATCCCTAAACTTTTTAAATGTTCAAATGCAGTAACTTCATAGATCTGATCCCTGGAGCTACCTGCAGGATCTCCCCATATTGATAAATCAAATTTTGGAAATTTTATTTCTATTTCTGATTTTAATATTTGACCAAATCTTTCTAGGCCCATATCAAAGGTTACTAATTCATGCAGCACGTGCCATCTACCATTACCAAGTCTTTGAGCAAAGACAGCAGCAGGAGTTAAACCAAAGTCTAATCCAATTACAATCGGTACACCAGGCTCTGGTTCTAATCGTTCAACACACATAGAGCCATCATCATATTCACTCCAAACTGGTTTGCCATCCTGGACAAAAGTATATTTACCTTCAGCATAACATCTAATCCAATCTTTAGATTTTCCTGCAAGGATCTGTGTATAGTATCCATCTGGTAAATTATTTATGTTCTCTGCTTTTTCATTTTCTTTCCACCAACTCCCTGCAGAAAAAATAAATCCATTAGCTTCAGGCATCTCTGGTAATTCATCTTGTGTAACTTCTCTTACTCCTCCAGGCTGCTCATAAAATTTCCAGGCAAATTTTCCTTTTGGTAAATTTCCTTTTTTAGAAATATCATACCACCAATGATCGTCTTCCATTGGGTTCGTATCCATCCATACTCCTCTCCAGGAAGGGCCACCATCTGCTTTAGAAGGATACCTTCCAACTCGGTGTGTTAATCCATCAATAACTTGTTTAGGTAATTCTCTAGCTTCATTTACCCAAGCTCCTGTAAGTTCTAGTGATAAAAGTTTTCTAACATCTTTAGGCTGATCCAATGCTAGGAATATAACTTCGCAATCAATTCCTGCAGCTCCTTCTCTTGCAGGTAATTTTATATGATGAGAAATAGGAGGCGACCATCTCATGCCTCCCCAAATATTTTCTGGGAAAATTTCTTGCCAAGTTTTAATTGTTGTAGTTCGCAGCTCTGGATATGAGTTTCTAACAATTACAAATCTTGAATATTTAATTCCATCTTTAGGAGATGGTTTTTGTTTTACTGCACGCATAAAAACTTCTGCAGCACAAGCATAAGATTTTCCAGATCCAACTGGCCCAACTATTCCTCTAACAAAACTGTTGTCCTGGAGGAATTCATAAACAGTTGGAGATTTTTTAAAATTAAATTTTAGATCATCCATATAAGTTCTATCAACTCAATAACTAATAATCCTGCAAGCAGCAAAGCAAGTATGGTGTGATAAATATTCCAAAGCAACCATTGTTTATTTTTCTTTTTACGCACCTTTAAATTCTCTACATTCAAATTTTATTGCTAATCTTTGTTCGTTAATTTTATCCAATCCAAAATAATATTGATCTTGAGCTAAAGCTTTTAAAGCTTCTTGTGAAAAAGCATAGCCTGCTATTGCACAATCATAATGACTTTCAAAAGTATATCCTGGAATATGATGGTCAGTACATTGGCCAGTAATCATGCTGCATAAATACAAAACCAAAAAAAACTTCATAATCCATTCTTTCGCATATTATCCAAGTTCTGTCTATGGACTTCTCCTTCTAAAAAATTAAACAAAGCTTTGATCCTGGTATCATCCTCAAGTCTTTGACCATTAAACAAATGCCTTAACTCATTCTTCTGCAGGCCGATCCTCGTTGCCAATCTCTTGTCGTTGGTCGCTGTCTTCAACATCAATGCTGTGATCCTGTCCACTTCCTGCTTGGTCATTCTCCTTCTTGACATATTTCATCTCCTTAATTTCAACTTTATCTGGCCCTTCAATCTTTATACCAATAACTGCAGGTTTATCATCATCTGATTTTTCTTGTTCTAATAATCCTGCTGCTTTGGCTACAGTTTGTAAGGTTCGGATTTTATCGTGCATCTCCACTTCAAAATTAGAATTTTCTTTTCCATAAACTCTAATTTTTTTAATGGATCGCAAAGCTCGTTTAGGAATATCTTTGATTTCCTTTAATCTGATTTTACCTTCTTCCCAATCAATAATATCGGTAATATCGGATAAGGATAAATCCACCAGTTCCTGGGCCACAGCATCCTTATTGTGGTCTATGACTTCGCTGCGTTTTATTCTTTTTTGCAGCATCCTTACACCACCATATTTTACAACTGGGTGTGTTTTATCGCTTTTTAACTTCGCCATCTTTCTCCAAATGTACGTTATCTAAATTAGTGTTAAATAGGGTTTCAATATCCTCCTCGTTTTCAACATAGAAGAAAATCGTTTTTAAAGGCTCTGGAGTGGTGTTTTCACTTTCCTGGGCCTTTGTACCCCATTTAACAAACTTTACCCTTGTAAGCTTCTCTATGGCCATTAGAAGGGTATATTATCATCCATGTCATCTGCAGGAGTTCCTGTAGCTTGACTATCTGGTTTTTTCCAAGGTTCTTTGATCTCAACAGAAAGGTATGGCTGTTCCTTCTTGTTGCCTCTATCATCAACCTTTTTTTCCTGCCAATTTTCCCAAACATCAATATCATATTCGCCTGCTTCCAAAGTAATAGGCTGTTCTAGCTTAAACTTTTTCCATGAATATTTTGGGCCTTTTGGTTTATCGTTTTTGTAAGCTCTTAACTTTAAAAACGTCTTTTGCATTTATCCTCCTTGGTTTAAGTTCATAGATTTCTTTAATCCATGTTTTTTCAACAGTTAAATCTCCATCAACATCATCCTCCTCATCTGGTGCTTCGCCTGGAGCTATGGCACTACAGAGAGTTATCTTGTCTAATGTTTCGTCTATGATCCAACCTATTTGAAAACTTTTTGCTGCTTGCATCTTTTTTACATCTGAAATCTTTTTCCATCCACTTTCTGCTATGGATACTGCATCATTCCATAAAATTAAAACCATTTTTTTTTCTTTTATAGAATAAGGAAAATTTTTTGAGATACCCCCATACGTACTATTGTGGCCAGGGGAGGCATATATCGCTTTTTTTGCACGTGCCTTATTTTTGCCACCACCCTTATTTTTATTTTTCCTAGTATTTGTCATGTTCAAAAATTAAATCAACGTTTAGATTTTGTACGCATTAAAGTTTTTTCCTATTAATCATTCTCTTTACCATAGTTTTCACATCCATTGGAGCTGTATTTTGGCCCAATAAAAAGCTTTTAAAGAAGTTTATATGTCCTGGAGCATCCTTCATTGGTTCTTTCTTCCTAAACCAAAGGAGAGCTGCTTTCATTTTCTCATAGGTTTCCTTATTCACTTCCAATCCCTGGTCTATCATCCTGGCTGCCTCATCCTCTTGCTTTTGATTATACTGAAAGTCCTTACCATAGACTTCCATTATGCAATTTTTCATATACATCATTAGCAATCTATTTAGCTTATTATCCCTTATATTATTATTAACGTTATATGATACGTTACGTGCAACATCAGAGGTTTCCCTGTCGGCAACATCAGAGGTTGCCTTACCTTTAGTATTGTGCAACGTGGAGGTTTCCTTAACCTGTGGAGATCTGTTAATAACCTTGCTACCTGTGGAAATCTTGTTCATTGTTTCTTTAGCTGTTTCCTGCTCCTGCGTGGGTATTTCATGCTTAACCAATGACACATTCTTCCTGGCCATGCTCTCTGTAGTCTTTGGATCATAGATGATGAAATAGCAGTTCCCTTTCTGGCCCTTAAACTCTTTCCTGGCATATTTAACATACTTCCAGTTTATAAGCTTTCTAATGTACCTGGTAACAGCTTGCCTGGATACGTTCAGATCTTTCGCCAGTGTCGCCTGGTTGGGCCAACAAATGCCTCTAAAGTCAGTGTAGCTGCAGAGAGCTGCGAGAACAAACAAAGCCTGCCTGTGCTGCTGCAATCGTGGATCTTTGTAAGCTCTTATCGGTAAATGGATATACAGCCTGTAATCAGTTGGAGTTTTTTTCTTTGGCATTTAGCTCTGCTTTTAATTGTCTATAAACTTCTTCATAACTAATTTGTCCTTTACCTAAATATTCATCACAAATTTTAATAATTCTGGAGCAAACGTCTTGTAGTTGCCCTTCTCTTTTGATTTCTACGAGCCAAACTGGATCTGGCCCTCTCCTGTGCGTCATATTTGATTTTCTCCAGATATAGCAACGTATCCACTAATTCTTCCTGGGTATCAGTGATCCACTCTTTCAGAGGCTTTTTCCTAGCCTGCATTGTGATCTTAAACTTGGCCCTGGATTTGGCCTGCTGCTTGTTAATTATTTTCCTTACATTTGTGTAAATGATGTCCTGGCGACTAGGCTGCTTTTTTCTTGCCATTTTTCTGCCTCCAGGTTCTCTCAATTAATTTTTCAATAAATTTAGAGATTGATCTCCCATCCTTTGAGGCAAGCTCTTTAAGCTGTTTCCTGGTGCTTGGATTAAGCAATAATATTTGTTGTTCCATTGTTGTTCTCCTAATAAAAAAAATTATTTTTAAATATTGAAATCAGATATATAGCTGTTATATATATTATGTAAGTGATAAAAAATAGAACATTTCAAAAAAAAACAATCAAACAAGGAGAGCAAATGAAAAAGAAAAAGAAACCTATCCAGGTTGTTTATAACAATAAACCAGATCCAGTAGTTAAGGTTACAGAATATACCTACACTGGCGAAGGTTTAAAAATGACCAAACAAACAACTTACAAAGATGAGCCAGAGCCTAACAAGGAATATTTTTTGACAGGTGGCCCTGGTGTTAAATGTATTGCTAATGGCAACACTTGGAAAGAAAGCGAGGTTAAATAATGAATAAAATATATCAAAAATATAAAGCTGAATATGATGAGGATGTTAAAAAATATGGAGATAAAACTTCAACTCACATATCAGCAACAGATCTTGCAATTTTAATTATGGATGGTTTAAAAAAGAAATATCCAGAATATAAATTTGCAAAGACTTCAAGATATTTTGCAGGTGGAAGTTCTGTAGATATTAATCTTCAAACAGGTTGGAAAAACCTTTCAGAAGAAAAATCAAAAGAAATAAATAAATTTATTGATAGTTATTCTGGAGCTGCTTTTGATGGAATGATTGATCTTAAATACAATGAGAAAATTTGGTTAATGCCAGATGGATCTGTTACTGCTGCAGATAATGGAGGAGGCACAAGTGGATCTGTTTCTGGTTATATTTTTCCAAAACCTTCAGAGGATGCTATCAAAATTTCTTCTGGAGCTTGGGTAATGTTTGATGCTTATCCAAAATACAAAACAAAAGCTTACAAAGCTTATTCAGAATATCAAAAACAAAAAAACCAGGAGGCTGCGTAATGTACCAAAGAGATCACAAACAAGCTTTTGAAAACGCAAAATCCCAGGGCATGAAAAACCCTGGGAGTTGGATGTATATGTATTCAAAAGACAATTATGATTTTTTCAAAAACATAAAATTTAGAAACTACGAAAAATATAAACAGGAGGTAAAGCAATAATGGCAATACAAAATATAGCTAGTACAAACATAATGAAAAAACCTTTGGTAAAATATTTCAAAGATACTTTTTCAGCATCAAAAGTTACCAGTGTAAAATTTGATACCAAGAAAAATATTTTCACTGCAAACTGTTTTCAGAAATTTAATTTTATTGGAAATAAATCTGCAAATGCAGAGGATGTTTATAAACACATGGGAGTTACACAATGAAACATGAATACCTAGTTCAAACAAAACTGAAAGGCTCTGCGATCCAGGGCCTTCACACTGTGAGCATGAGTGAGAGCAAGCTCCAGGAAATAGTTGGTGGAGTTATGATGTACAAACTTAACCAGGAAGGGCAATTAAGAACAACTGTTGTAA
>Ga0208898_1001226_pt1 | contig 17312 bp, 33 predicted proteins | sample VirMetDEL_Mar_4_FD_184513 | JGI IMG/M metagenome (GOLD analysis project Ga0208898, IMG submission 184513) | Aqueous microbial communities from the Delaware River and Bay under freshwater to marine salinity gradient to study organic matter... | ecosystem: Environmental > Aquatic > Marine >...
CAGGAATTAACGCTGCACCAATGAGCATACGCTGGTCTTCATCCTCGATGCTCGCCAGCGAAACCATCTCCTTCTTCTTGCCTTGCTTAGAGAAAAAAATGAAGTTACTCTCGATGGCAGGAAACTTAACAAGGCTGATAGCTTCTACCGCTACGTCAGCCTCGTCTTCAATAAGTAATTCAATCAGTTTGCGTTCTGCCATATCTCTGTTGTTTAAAATCGGCTTGCGTTCGCGGGGTCAAGAATGATTGCCACCTGTTCGCGGTCAAAAGAATCGCCCCCCCCCCAATCGTTTGTTGTCGCTAAATACTTTTCAGTAGCCTCAATAATTTCATCTTCCGTGTAACCTCGTCCATTGTTTACTTCATACTCATACATCCCCTCTCCTGCCCCATAGAAATCCATCATATATTCAATGAAGTTGTCAAATTCTCTTTGACTTATTGAGCGTTTTTCGTTCCGATACATATCTCTGTTGTTTAAATAATGTGAGTTACCTCCAAATCTTGTAAGGTATCGCCGCCGAATCTAAAATGTCTTCGACCAATCTCAGGTCGAACATATTGATAACAATTTCTAATTTATCGGGATTTGGCACAACATCTCGTACATCCTCTTCCATTATAAATTCTAATGCGTCCTCGTAATCCTCGACTGTTTCAAAAAGAATGTACTCTTTCATATACATATCTCTGTTGTTTAGTTCTGTGATGGTTTATGCATCTGCCATTACACCCATTCCTTCGCGCTCTAGAATAAACACTGCTTCATCAAAATATCTATCTTCAACTTCAATCATAACTTCGTATTGGTGTAATCCACTTATTTCGTACACGTCGTAAACCCAAAATGGCAAGTCATCGTATGACCCTTGACTATACAAAACGTCCAACACGTCTTCAATGTCTGCGTTCACACGCATCAAATAACCGCCTTTTCTTCCCTGTGTCATATCTCTGTTGTTTAAATGCCGTAGCTGTTGGTTTCAAAGGCGTATTGTTCGATAGCATCTTCTAGCTTGCGAATAAATTGCGCAGGCAAATAACGATTTGCTCCCCATTCATTCAAAATCAAGTGCATACGCATTGGGTTTCCATCGTATAAAGCGTCAGCTAGTTTTTCGATAATGTCGTCTGCCCAATCCATATCCTTAGCTCGAACCTCTTCGTAAATCTCACTAATTAACCAGTCAAGTTGATTAAATGAAGTAGAACTGTCTTGTCCGTAGTTACTCATATCTCTGTTGTTTAGTTCATTACAACCACTTGATTCCGATTGTCTAATTCAATAGTCAAATTGTATACTTTCTCAATTGCTAAGATTGCGGCATATACTTGGTCTCTCGTAATGCCTAATTCAGCCGCAAAATCATCTAAGTGACCTAAATAAACATCTTGATAAAACACTTCATCCAGCAATGCATCAACATCGTAAGCCATTTCAAAATTGTGTACGTAATCCATATCTCTGTTGTTTAGTTGTAAGTAATAGTTGCCCCGTCAGCCTCCATTTCAATTAAGATGCTTCGGAAAACATTATCCTTGCTACTTATACTACGGGTGTCAATTTCAATGATTTCGTATCTTCCGTATGCTTCGAGATATGTTTCAAAACTGTAACCATATAAGTCTAACAGTTCCACCCAATTATAGAAGGCATCACTACGTAGCCCGTCAATAAAAATTTTATCTCCCAAAAATCCCATATCTCTGTTGTTTAAATGCGTTTCAACCAACTTGCTAATTCAGGGAAATTGCGTTCAGCTACAATAATGGCAAGTTCAATTGCAACTGCTGGGTCGAAATCAAAACTACTGCCTGGTGTCAAATCGTAATAAACGCCACTCATAACACGGTCAACGTGCGCATCAATTTGCCCGAACTTCTGAATCATTGCCCGATTCTCTGGATGGTAATTCATATCCTCTAATGCCATATACGCATAGCCTAATGCAAACATTTCTGCATTTGACATATCGCTAATATCCTGCGCTATTGTTTCTGCTACCTCGTAAGGCGTGTTCCCAAATACTCCCATATCTCTATTGTTTAGTATTCAAATGTTGACACACGCTCAAAGGCTAGTTCCAATTCGTATACAAGTTCTTCGTAATCAATATAGTTTTCATAAATTACGATTAACTCCACGCCGCCTGCCTTTTCTTTAACTTGTCGAATTGGGGCTTTTGCGCTTAGTCCTTGCATTGCAATTACATCGTGCGCTACGTCTAGCACATCCTCCTGACGTGCGTAATCTATATAGATGTTTGCTTCAACCATATCTCTGTTGTTTTGTCAAATATATGTACTTTTACATAAAATCCTAGTACCTATGATTTGCCCTTCATTCATAAATATACCAATCCTTAAAGGCGTAACCTTTTTGCTAGATTGGATTGGAAGTGCATCTGTCCTTGTAGCTGGCTCTGAACTACGTATGCTTGCGCTGGTATACCTAAATCTAATTGTCGCCCACCTGCTCCTTGAGGCACTAGAGCGTTGGTAACACCCCTTCCACCTCCTCCTCCACTACCCCCACTCGGTGCGTTTGCTCCAGCTTGTTTAAGGATAGAACGTACTTGTGCAAATGAACTTAAGGCAATACCTACCATCTGTGCAATAAACAAAGGTGCTGTAAATGGTGCTGCTGCACCCGTTTGTGCTGCTGCTTTTAATGCTCCCGTAATAGCTGACTGTACTGCTTGAGCTTGACTCAACAATACGCTTGTGACCGCAAAGGCTTTTTGGGCGTTTGTCCCTTCTTCGCTCAATCGCTCCAGTTGCGTGCTGATGTTTTCTGCTGCACGAAAATTAGAGTTTCTCGCTTGAGCAATTAAATCCAGTAGTCGTAACTCGTCCCGCAATTCTTTATCTCTCGCTGCTTCTTCTGCCAACTGATTTGCTAAACGCTGTGCATCCATCTCGGCATACATAGCTTCGTCCGCTTCTTTCTGTCTACGGTTGCGCTCTTCTAATGCTTGGTCACGGCGAAACTGAGCCATCAACTCATTATTAGCTTCACGCTCAAATGCCTCGTCATCTGCCTCCTCCATTTGTTGCATCTGGAATTCCCAATCCTTGCCGTACTTCAATCGTGCGGCTTCAAGCAATCGCAGACGTTCTTGTTTCGCTGCTTGTCGGTCGAGTTCGGCAGTGGTTTCCGCTTCTAACGCTAATCGGTCTTTTTGCAGTTGTTGGTAATCTGCAATCAAAGCGTTCATCTGCGCTTGAATACCTGCGCGTTTTTCTTCTAACGCTCCTGCTGCGCCACCACGCCTAAACATATCTTGTCCAGCACGCTGCCACCAACTGCCTTCTGCTTCGTTGTTTTCGATGCGCAAATCGGCTATCTGATTCAGCAATGTCTGTTCCTCATTCTGAATCCTAACTAAATCTAACTGGCGTTCAATAGCCTTGTTAAATCGTTCTAATCCGTCGGCTGATTCAATATCTAGGTCACGTACTTCGCGCAGTGACGTAGCAAGGTTGCTTAACGCTTCGCTACGCAAATTGGTTTCTTCCGTAGTGTCATTGACAATTCGAATGTATTCCGAGTTGCGAGTGTTGTATTCTTCCAGGGCTTTTGTGCCTGCATTGATTCTTTCATTGTATCGTTCCTGTTCCTTTGTAACACCGCTAATCAATCGCGAGATGTCGTCCCAACGGTCAATAAGCGTTTCAAGTGCAATGATGAGCAAACCGATTCCAAGACCAGCAAATGCGCCTTTTAAAAACTTGAGTCCTTTTGACAAACGCCCTACAGCACGAAAAGTGCTTTCGAACTTTCGAATCATCATCTGGACGTTACGAGGCAACAAGCCAGAAAACAACTTGGCAAAACCTCCCCAGTCTTTGGATGCATCTTCTGCGCCTTCCCCTACCTTTTTACGCAGGTCGTCTACCGAATCACCAAACTTCTTTACGTCCTCAATTGCTTCTTTTACTTCCGCCTTTACCTTGGTCTCAATTACTGCTGTCTTAGCCATTATAGATTGCTAGTTTTAGTTTACGCCAGAACTTACCGTCCAAAGCATACCTGCCGTACCATTGCTTGTACAGTGGGCTACCTTTATATATACGCTGGTTCATCAAAAAAATGGTAGGCGTAATGCCTCGCCCCACGTTATTCATAAATGTGTCCATCACAGTAAATTGATTGCGTTCATAGCCGTGACCTTGGCATTCACATACCACGTCAAGGTGTGGTTATTTTGTCCCGATACTTGCAATTGAAGAATAGGAGGTCGAGTAGCTCCTGCCGCAACAAACCATTGCAAACCGTGTACGTGATTGTGGTCAGAATGCGTACTTAACGTAACGAAATTGCCTACCGATTGGCTAGTGCCTAAAATGGATTTTACTGCCGCAGTTGCTTTTATGTAATCTACATCACCCACAGTTCCTGATGTGCCACCTGTTTGGATAACCAGAACATCTAATTCAACTCCGTAAAAAGTGTTAGGCTCAAGGGGAATGGTACTACCGCCACCAATGATTTTGAGCGTTGCATAGGTGTTGCTAGTAGTTTCCCCTTCCATAGCAAACATACTTTGCGTAGCTGTAAACGTAGTTGCGCTGTAACTCTTGTTAAAGGAGTTTGGGATAGGTAATGGGTTTTTAGTAGCACCTCCATCTAAGGTGTACGCAGATTCAAAACTGGGTACGGTAGGGTTACCTCCAATCGTACCGCCTGACGTTATGTAGTGACATTTATTTGTAGCTGTATTCCACTTGTAGCCAAATAGCTCACAACAATCTTTATTGCCATCACCGCTACTACCTGTTACCGAATCGGTGAAAGTAATTGTTCCGTTAGCGTTGTAAGACTTTGGATAGTATCGGCACTCCCAGTCTCCCTTGTCAATGACTTTCAGCAACTTCGCTTTACACGGTTGACTTCCATTAACTACGTAATTGTTTATGCTTAAAATGCGCCAGTATGAATCTTCAATCCATATGTTGTCGTTGTGCCGCATATCTCGCACGTCCTGTGGTGTCAGAAACAAAGAGCATTCCATCAATCGCGCATCTTCACTGTATATCTCGTTAATGTACTTCGCCCAATACTTTCGGAACATAAAGGAGAACGGAATGCCTTCTACGAATGGATGAGAGTCATCATCAGGATAGTCGTATCCCCAATTAAGATGCACGGTAGCTGAAGCTACGGTAAGCCTACTGTATGGACTAAACAATGGATATTCTGTAACCGATGTTGTATCGACAATAAAATTGTAACCGTTTCCTATGTCTCGTAATCCGTTGTAGTACGCTAGTATAGGCTTGTTGCTAATGTTTTTCGCTCCGTTTTCCGAGTTAATCCACTGGCGACTGACCAGCACATTTGGGATTAATGTTTCTTCCGTTTGCGAGTTTTTACGAATTGCTTGACTACGAAACGGAACAAATGTTCCGCCAATAGTTTCTTCATCAACCGCAAAATCATTCTGGTTTTCATATGTGTATTTTCCTTTGACCCAACCCCAGTTTCGTTGCCACCATTCGTTACGGTGGTCTTCACCTTTGTGGTCTTCAAAGATGATGCGTTTGCTCTGTAACTCGGTGGTCGGTTTGATTACTTTGTTTTTACTTAAATCTAGCTTTGCTGTCCAGTCCTTTTCGACTCCACTACTGAAATACGTAAGGGCTGTACTCACATTGATGCGCGTGGGAGTATCGTTATCGTACTCAAGGATGATGTTGAATTTTTCAATGATGCCTTTTAACCATTTGTCCAAAGTCATATCGGGCATATTGGCTGCCATATCCACAATCGCTCCCGTCGGGTTTTCCGTATTGTATTGTGGTACGCTAATAAAGGAATCGCCTATATTTAACGAGGGAACAACATCTACCGCCGCAGAACAGTTTGCCCCTACGCTTAACGATACGCTATCGCCTGCTGTGACATTCATTACAAATGTTTGCGTATACAGATAACCCGAATTTGCAGAAGCGGGAACAATTACTTGGTCGTTAAATGTCTCGTCTGGGCTTGCGATGTTTACGCTGAAGTAATAATCTCCTGTTGCCGTGGTTTGAGTAACGAGTTGAACAAAGAAGGTAAACGTCCCTGTAAATGGAGCTACAAATACTCCACTTTGAAACAAATTGTCTGGGTCAAAGTATGCTCCTGTTTCGTAAGTAAATAGTAAAGATGTAGTCGTTTGAGTATTAGCGGGAATCGTAAGTGTACTGTTGGTTCGCACTTTAGCACCATACATAGGTCGTACCGCTACCGACTTCTGCTCTGTACCCGTCAGCATATACAACTTAGTCCATCGGGGAGTACTCAGTTCGGAATCGTAAGCGGCTGTATACCCTGCGTAATTCAGTATTTGCTCAAACAGGTACTGGACTTTTATAGATGGCTTTAGATGGCTCGGCTGAATGACATAGTAATTGTTCAGTCCGCTTTGCACAAAGTTTCCCGCTAAAAACCATCCAAAAGGATATTGACCGTGGTCTACCAAAGGATACACTACCGTGCCGTTCCCTACACTACCGTTTGTGATGTCATTGGTTACTGTCCAAGAACTGATGATGTTTGCAGCCGTCAGTGCGTGGTCGGTATCCGTGCCTATAAAATCAAACAAATCAGCAAATGACTTCCCGCGTATCGCTCGAAACAAATCGGCTGTAATACCCAATACGTTGACGCTGTACGCCTCGTCGTTTACTTCATTTAATTGAAGTACACCACTCAAGACCAAGATACCATCATCCAGCACCTCGACTATGGTATCGCTGTATGCTGACCAAGTTGATGTCGAGATATTGACGTTGTGGTAATGCTCAAAGAACTGGTTGTTCTTCTTTGTGCGTAGGCAATTAAACGAAAGGCTATGTGGGCTACTACGCTCACTGAGCTTTGTATTGTTTTGAATCTCAAAGTTGAGTTCTACCCGTGGGTCTTGTAGGTCGAGGCTGACCTGCTGTACGTCGTCTTGAACTTTTACCAGTACCTCTGTCATATCGTGACTTTGTATCGTGATTCTTCAATCGTCACCGTATAGACGATGCCTTTATCGTTTACGCTTGTCTTAAAGTCGATGCCCGTATCCGTCACTACGCATCCACGCCAGACGTTGTTGTAATTCCACAAAACCATTGGACTGTTCATTATGCTGTCGACGACAAAGTTGAAGTCCTCGTCTTCTGGGTCTGTGTTCAACACCCACTCGTTAGTGGTTCGGACGTTGCTTACTTTCAGTCCACCTTCATAAGGCAACATAGCAAAATTGGTAATGTTTCCGTCCGCTACGTAACTGTTGCCCCCTACCTCTCGGTATGTGCTGCGCTGTATCTTTTCGCTGTGCGTGTTCTTCGAATAAAAAGTGTAGTAATCCCAACCTCCCAATTCATTCCACCACGCTAAACGAATCGGAGTGTATTTGCACGCGGGCTTGCGAGTCACCTTGTACTCTATGCTGGTTTCGTTTCCAGATAACGTAGTGCTGCTTGCCGCTTGTACGGTATAGTGAGTCCAGCCTACGTTACCTGAATCGCTAGGTTGTAAAGTAGTAACAGAAGTTTGCGCTTCTAGGTTAGCAGGATAGATACCAAACCAAATCAAAAAATTCGATGAGGTCGTAACTACGCTCGGCACATAGGGAGATGTAAAGTAGCCTGAATTAAGGGCGGTAGTGCCATCGTAATACTTGACGTGTATGTACGATGGGTTCGATGACCAAGGTGCGTTTGTAGTGCCGTTAATTAAGCCTACGATGCCTTCGTCGGTCGGTTGGGCAACCAACTTCTGAGGCTGGTATACAGACAAGAATTTTTTGGTGCTGCCGTCCAACACATACGTATCGTAATTCGTACTGTCATAAGCGTTGTACACTGGCGTGAATGTCCCGTTGACTACATACGTCACATCGGTAACTCCAGCGGCTGGATATTCTACTGGCGTGTCCGATGTCGTGGTAGCGTACTCGTAGTAGAACTTGCAGCTAAACTTGTTCATCGCATCTACGTTACCAGAGAACAATGCAAGGTCGTGTTTATTCTGGTCTTGCTGTTGGTAAGCGTGAATGACCCCCGACACATCAAACACCCCACAATCAGCCGAGTTTGGTAATTGCTTGAGCTTCGCTACGATAGTTGACTCACGAGTAATTTCGCAGATGTATCGAAACTTGGCGTTAGAAGGCAGACCAGTGTTTTCAAATACTACGTATACGATTCGGTCTGCTGAACCGAGCAAATCTGGTGTGGGTGCTTGGGTAATGCTAATAGCCATTACAGTGTGATTACGATTTCAAAGTTGGTGGGCAGTTCTTTCTTGTAAAAGTGCCAGATGTCTGAAGCCATAGCTTCTTCAATTTTGCTCTTGTACTTTTTAAACAATATACGCATTGTAGGACGTATAAATGGAGTTGGTTTGATGCCGTGACGATACACGTTAATGGCAATCTTTCGTACCAATTCCTTACGAGGGATGAAGCGTCCCTTGGCATCTCGCACGGCTTTAATAGGTTTAACCACCGTCCAGCGGTCAATGGCTGGCACTAGCTTTCCTTTCTCGCCTGTGCCTGACCCAAATTTAAAAGGGCTGTCTGGTGCTTTCTTTTCAGACACAGCACCACGAACCCCTGACTCTACAAAATCCCAATACGGTGCGCCGTCAAAATCGAAACTCAAAACGAATTGTTTGTCGTCAATTTGAAAGCTATGATTCATCGACTTGCTCAAATTCCCTGAAGCGTTTTTGCCTTCTTCTTCGAGGATGAACCGTGCTTGCTTTATGACTGCGTTGGCATAGTTCTCAAACTCTTTTTGAGTTCGGTACATTTCCAGTTTCTTAGTCTCACCGCCAATGTCTAGGAGATACTTAATAGAGGGCATTACACAAGTTAGTTGGGCTTGGTACTTTGATGGTAAACGAAGCAGACCATCCCGTAAGGCTGTTTGTCAACTTAGCTGTAAACGGCTCACACGACACAGGCATCTCAAATGACCAGTCCGAAGGTGTGAAATTGTTCTGACCTGACGAAGCGAGATGAAACTCGGCAATGACATCTTGCATAATGCCCAGCGTCTCAGAATAGATTTGCGTTACGAAATCGCGTTGGTTTTCAAATACCACGGTAGCTACAAATACCTCGTATGTAAATTCGGTATGCGTCCCCTGTACGCTGGCTTCCGTGACCTGAGCATACAACAAAGGAAACTGGTCAATCGTAATCTGGTCGATATCTACCTCATCCACGGAATGCGTGTAGAACGATTTGAGTTGCTGGTGATTGGTAACGATGGTTTGAAATACGTCGTTAACGTCGTTTACGGTCTGCATTGATATTTATTTTCTGAGACAAGTTGAGGTCTTTTTCATAAGCCAAGAAGGTGAAGGCTTCCTCTACCAATATACGTGTGACTCCTTCCATTCTTAATATATCGCCGTCAGCAAGTTGGTAGATGATTGCGTACCATCCCCATTTCTGACTCATCTTGTCCTGCTCTCCACTGCTGGTGAATAACGCTCTAAAGCGTTTGCTAATAGAATCTCGATACGATAAAAAAAAACCACCGCACCGATTGCTACGTCCATCGGGCATTCGCTCATCGCATCTACCTTTATCTTGCTGGGGCTGTACGCTTCGATTTCGTACAACTGTGCTTTCTTGGCAATCACAGGTCGGTACAAAACTGCCATCACTTCTTGCAAGTTTTCATACATACCTTTCTCTAAGTACGTTTCCAAATCGGCAAACTCACCTACCGTCAATTCCTGCATATTCGGAATAAACCCGTACTCTACACCGTGTAGCATAAAGGTTTGTTTCAGAGGAAACTCGTGTACTTGTGGTTCTTGGAACAGCCAAAACAAATCCTTCGTGAGCTTGGCAACATCTTCTACGTGCATCCGTTCCACGAGGTCTGCTTCTGCACCGCACAAAACTTCCAGCACGTCCGTGATAGTCTTCTTGTTTCGCTGCCCTTCTTTCCATCGCTTCATCATCTCTTTGTATTGAGAGATGGTAATGTCTGCGTAGCTCTCTGGAATTGTAATGCGTACCTTCATTGGATAAAGTATTTGCCCGTTCTACGAAGCAGTTTATTAAGACAAACATACCGCACTGCGTCGATACAGTGATTCCATTCGTCTTTGGGTTGATTCAGCACCTTGCCGTTTTTGTCGGTCATCCACTTGTAGTTGCGGAATTCTTTTTGAGCATTGGTACTCGTGTCTTTGATGTACAGCTTGTACCTACGCATCAGGTCAATACCAATCCTCACGCTGTCTGCTCCTTTCTTGGCTGGTTTGATGTTGAAGTTCATACGGTGAATCTCCTCGATACTCTTCGGCTCACTGCTGTCTGCTATGATTTCTTCGTGCCTTGTAATGCCAAAATCCTTGAGCTTGTCGCCTATGTCGCTGTTCGTTAATCCACCGCTGTACAGTACCTCTTCAATATACAGAGCGTGGTCGTGTTCATAGACTTTGACTAAAGCCGTCGGGTCGTTGGCATATCCCCAGTCTAATCCCCAAGCCAAGAACTTTGCTCGCTCTGGCAACTCGCTGTACACGTCAGACCTAAAGATGGTCTCTCGGCTAATTCCGCGCTCACCTAGACCATAAACCGTCCAGTAGTACTCGTCAGTATCTCTGAGCCTTTCAATCTCGTCTATGGTCTCCTGATTAAGAAACGGGTTGTCTAGGTACGTGGACTTGTAAAACGAAGCATCGTCGCGTGGAATTACGTGGTCATATATCCAGTGGTATTCATCAGACGGGTTGTAGTCCAGAATCATAGAAACGCCTTGGAAGTCATTGGAGGTACGCAAAGCTAACTGCCTGTACGATTCGAGGTCTAGCTCGTTGGCTTCGTTGATGAAACAGAACTGTCGTTTCGCTCCTCGTATCTTTTGAGGCTGGTCAATGGAAATGAACTCCCACGTATTTCCAAATAGGCTGTACGTGTTCTCGGTCTTGTTGTGGTTGCGTTCGTCGTACCAATCCTCTCTGTCTAAGATGAAGAAGAAGTCCCGCATCACAGACGCACGCAAAGAGGGGAATGACTTCCGTACTACGGTGATGAGGTAGCCTGCATTTGGATTGCGATAGCACCACTCGCATAGCAGTGTAATAGTTGAGAAAGTCTTGCCACTACGAGTGCCACCTTGCAGTACGGCAATCCTCGTCTTGCAGTGCAATAAATCGTAATATGCTTTGGCTTGACGCATCTAAACAAAAATAGGGCTTTCGCCCTACTTTCTACAGTTTCACTATGTACTCTGGTGGAAGCTGTTTGGCACAAGTGCTGCCGATTGTGAACATCCCCGTGTAACCTGCCTCATCGTTAATGTCTGGGTCATTTGGGTGGATGATGTCCCCGCCTCCGTATGTGTGAACCCAGAGCGACTCGTCTGTTTCTCTACCGCACATACAGCACTGGTTGCTTTCGAGGTAGTCCGTGTCCATCTTCTTTGCAAATGTTTTCATTTCGTTTGGTGTTTAAATCTGTACAAATATACACATCTTCCACAAACAAGCAAACATTCTACATATTTTTTTAATCAATCAAAAGGTGTGTCGTAAATAAATACAGGTGCGTTATCGCCTGATGGAATGCCTCCAATGATGTTGTAACTAAAGTGTTCTAACGCTGTCTCCTCGTCCATACCTTCTTTCATTAACTTCAATATTATCCGAGATGTACTGTATACCGCACGAGTACTGTAACCTACTGTATAGGTCAAGACGCAATCATCAAAGCCGTCGGCTAAGAGGCATTCGTTTTCTACTAGGATGTTTTTCAGTTCTTCATTCATCAATTAAGTTGTTTGATTCGCCCTCACGTTCCAGCACCTCATCAAACCAAGATGGTGGCTTGACTGCTTCGTCAAACTTAATCTCGGTCTCTTGTTGCTTAGGCATAAAGTATGGCATCAGACTGCTTAGAGCTTTGAGGTATTTCTCGTCGCTGTTCTCTCGCAAGACGGCAAGTGAATCTTGGATGTTTTCCATCTCGCCTTCCATTACCTGCACAAACAACTCACGAGCCGCTGACCCTACTTTGTCTTTAGAACCCTTGGGTCGTCCAGTTGGATTTCCGCTTTTCCCTTTTACAAATGTCATTTGCTTGTTTTTGCTTGTTCTTTACAACTCAATTTGACTTTTTAGGTATTCGATAATGGCATCCGTCTTTTGCTTGTAGAAGGTTTTAAACTCCCCTCGTTTACCTTGTGACTCCCAAACCTTGTATATGACATTGCGTAGCCTCTGGCTTTGCGTCTTTGGTTGGTCATATAGGTCGAGGTCAATTGATTCTAACTCTTCTAGTTCGGATTCCTCCATCGTCTCCCCTGCTTTGAAATATAAGATTCCATAAGTGTCGGTCAGTTCGTCGATGGTCATCACTTCGCTACTCGTCTTTTCTTGAGTTACAAAGCGTAGGCTTACCGTCTTGTCTTTCCGTCGTTGGTAGCCATCGAGGATGCCCGCCGTTATGATTCGCACGACGCTTCGTATACCTGTTGCAATTTGACCAGACGTTCTTTGAGGCAGCTACCGCATCGAGTGAAGCGTGCTTTGAACTTGTACAGGTCACGGTACATATCGTTTACCGCTTTTTGTGTTACTGCTGTCAGCACACCTTTGTCTGCTTCTGGTTTAATGATGTCTTCGTACACCTTCTTTTGGTGTGCGTTCATCGTAGTGGCATATGGAAAGCGTTTGTTCAGCCATTCCTTACGCTCTTGGCAACCGCAATCGTCAGTGATAGCTTCAACTATCTCCTTTATTCCCGTTGCTTCTGCTATCTTTTCGATTGTATCTCCCAGACCCTTGGACTTTTTCGATGTTCGCTTTGATGTAGTCCTTGGTTTTTTGGAGACTGACTTGGATTGTTTTTCTACTGATTCCTGTGGCATCGGTTAGTGTGTTTATGCTGTGATTATGCAGGTAATATACCTTGAAAATTTCGGCATCGAACCAATACAAATCGTCCAGCAGATGTTCTACGTTCTCCAGTTGTTCTTTGTAGTCCATCTCCTTGTAGCTGTCGGGCATCGTACCCAAAGCATTGAGGGGATATTCGAAAGTCAGATGCTCTTGCCATTTCTTGTACTTGTAGTAAAAGCGTGTGGTCTTGGAGAAGTTGCAGATTTTAATCCATCTAATGATGTACCAAAGCAACTCGCCCCGCTCGCACATCGCCTCGTACTTGTCGTCTTCGCGTTCGAAGATAGTCAAGGCTATGTCATTCACCAAGTCTTCAGCGTATTTAGATTCTATATATATGCTGGAGATTGTGATTATTTCTTTGTAGTTCTCCGACCAAAATTTATGTATGCAGGTCACAGTCGTGGGTTAGCTTCTTAAAGAATTGAGTTAGCTCGCGTAACTCTGGCGTGGTGAACTTGCGCAATGCATTACTCTCGGCAATAATACGTTCGGCTGTGCCTTCTCCGTACACTTGGTTGAGACGGTTGCCGAACTCGTAGTTCCTGCCACCCATCACCAAATTGCAACCTCCGCATTGTGGCTTACAATTTAGCGTAACTACCTTACCGTCTATCTCCTCGTAATGCCATCGCGTGCTGTACTTGTTGCGTGTCTGGAAATGTCCTGCCTGCATCCCTTCTTTTTCCCAGTACGTTTTTTTGCCGCACGTCCAGCAAGCTACCATACCGTATTCATCGGCGTGGCTTTTACGGACGTATATGCTGTACGCTGCGTCTAGTGCTTTGACTGCTTTTGTTCGCTCGCTCACGCTTTACAATATAAGAAAAGGAGGCATAAGCCTCCCTTTCCGTTCAACCCAAAAAGAATGAAAACTACCTAATGAACCAAAGCGATAGTGCTGCAATCTAATTCGTTTTTTGCGTTTCTGCAAGCGTAGGGTCATATTCTGCATATGCGTCGAGGTGGTCGCGCAGTCTGCTTCCGATGCCTTTGCCTTTCGCCTTGGGGCTGTCTTTTACCAATTGCGCCAGATTTAGCGGTTCAAGTTTCTGCTCCGTGTATTTGCGGTATTCGTCTTTTTCTGCCTGTCGTTTGGCTTCCATAATATCCGTGCGTACCTCACCTTCATAACGCCGTAAGCATTCGAGGATTTCTGCCGACTTCAGACGCTCGTACAGCTTTCCGAATTTGCCCATACGAATCATATCAAAACAGACTTTGATTTCTTCAAGCGTAATAGTAGGGTGTTCTTCGATGATTGCCCGACACGTAAACCGCATCTCTTCGTCACTGCTCAACGTCTTCTTCGCATCTACGTCTTTGCATAGCCTACCTACTTCCGACATAATCCATCCACGGCATACAGCGGGATGAGTCTTTAAGGCTACTTGTATGTTCGTGCCTTTTGTCCAAGCCTCAGCGGGCGTTATCAGCCCCACCTTGTCCTCTTTATCCGTTAACAACAAAGTCGTTGATTCCGTCAACGCTAAAGTTTTCTCCTTTGAATCCATTTTTTTCCTTTTTAAAATCATTGCTTCTTCGAACCCACAATCTAGCACAGGCTTTCCAATCTTTCAAGGGTTTGTTCTTGCCCTGCACCCAGCCGTTCGCGGAATAGTAATCATAGAACGCTATCGCCTGGTCTTTGGCGTTGCCTGCGGGCATAATCTCAAAGAAATAGTCCTCGCATTCTTCAAAGTTTTTTGGCGTGCGAGTCCTATCTATTGTTTTCTTAGATTGTTTTATTATATTGTTCTTATTAGGTAGACAAATTGGCGAGGCAGAGTCGCCATATTGTCTAGGCAGACTAGACAAATTGTCTACCCTGACTGGACACAAGTGTCTAGTCCGACCGTTTGAAGTCACCGTAACCAACCCAGCTTCTTTGAGTCTACCGACTGCTCGACTGATGGTTCGTTCACTCACTCCGTACTCTTCTGCTATCGTATCGTTCGACTTAAAGAACGTATGTTCATTCCAGTTAAACGAGTCGATGTCACCCCATAGAATTTTGTCTACGGGTTGAAGTAAGGGATGTTCGAGGATTTCCCTTGGAATCCATATTCCTTTAAATTGCCTCATAGATTACTTCGATTTGAAAGTACGTGCTGTTACTGAAGAGTTCGGCTTCCATAATGGATGCAGTCCACTGATAGTTGCCGTCGTCATCGCGATACAAGTACACGTACCGTTCCATTAATACTTCGTTTCCTTTGTTTTTTGGTTCAACACCAACTTGCATTGATTGAGCATTTCGGTGAGTTTAGCACACTTTGCTCCGTCCGAAGCTACGATTAACGCAAGCAAATGCCTACGGTAATATCGTAACTCCGAAACGGTGCATCGTGACCAATCCTTAAATTCCATACTGCTGCAACTCGGACATACGTAAAGCTACCATATTTGCCCACTCTACCCTGTCCACGTCCGTATGCTTTATGATTTCGTCAGTGAAGTCGATAAAGCGATGTGGAGTCTTGTTGTAGTACCTGTTGCTCGTTTGACGTTTCCACCCCAGCTTTTTGTTCATATGCTCGAACGTGCCGAAATGGTAGTCGATAAATGTTTTAAGTGTCATTTTTTCTTCTGTTTTTTTTGCCATTGTTCCCAATACGCAGGGTAATCTTTTTCGTGTTGTACCGCTGTCTTCGTAGGAAACAAAAATTTCTCTCCATCGTTGCCGTCAACCAAGGTATACCCCAATTGAAATACCAGTGTAGATACCTTATCCTTATTCATTTGCTGGCGCATATACGGTTGACGCTTTAGCCATAACAAAAAGTTATTTACTCCCTCGTGGTACTCCTTTTCCGAAGGTGCAAGTTTTGGAGTGGTCAGAAACTGGTTCATCTTCTATGTTTTCAATTAATTTGATAAAATCAGATAGTTTGCGCGGGGAGACAAAAAACTCGTTTGAGTGCATATATTTTGTTTTTATCGTTATACCTAGGTCAAGCGTAACTATTGATTCGGGAGTTATTGGTTTGCCTGCTTCCGCAGTTCCTCCTTCTATGTCTAACCAGAATGCTTTTTGATTCATTAGAATGGCGTTTTTTGTTCAAGTGTATCCTCGGTCAAGGTGTCGCGTAGATGCAGCATCATACGAGCCGCCTGCTTAATCTCCTGCTCGTTGAATTGTGAAGCGTGCGTAGTAGCGTGAGCAAGGTATTCCATCGCAGCATTGATTGCCCACTGACGACTGATACGTTCGTCTTTCTCAGCCCAGTACGCTTCTTTATTTCCACCGCTTTGACCTTCAGCCTTGACCTTTTTAATCTTCAGTTTTGTACCCCATTTATTGGACTGTACTTCTACCTCTACCTCATCGCCAACGGCATAAGGTGGGGCTTCTGGTGACGTGCTAGACGCTGTTCCTTCCGTTCCGTTTTCCAGCTTTACCCAGAAGTCGTAAAAGTTCTTTCCGTTCCACGTCCAAGGGTTGTTGTCGGTCTTTTCAATTGATGCAATCTTAGTATTCATCTCTATGGATTTTTAATGGTTTGTAGATTTTGATTAGTCCCCAAAGGTATCGTTTCACTGTGTACACTTTGAGTGGTGGTTCAGGCTTCGTTTCGATAATCACGCATTCGCTGAGTATCTTATCTATGGCATCTTGAGAGACGGGAGGCAAGCCTAGTTCTTCCCGCCACGCAAGCCATTTATTGAGCTGTGTCTTGTCCATCTCGCTTCTTTTTCATTTTTTCCGAATGTTCCGTAAGGCAGTAGTACAGCGTGAAGTAAATCCAACCCGATTGCTTCAACGCTATCTCTAACTCGTCTTTTGATAAATCAGACACAAACGATTTATCACCACCGCTTGCGCCCTTTGTGCAAGCAAATGAACGGTAGCCTTTGTCAATGAAGTATTCGGGATTGAACCATACTTCATCATCATCGCACGGAGTCCAAATCTTAGCGTTGTACGTTTCGTACACAGTGCCACTCGTAGCACCAGTGACCCACGTTTCTTCTTGACTATACTGCATAACCCAAATCGTTTTTTACGTTAGATGAAATTTTGTGGCGTTTCTCATATGCCTTCCCACGCAAAGCAGGTTCTTCTTCTTGCAACTTTGCTCGCATACGTCGGATGCTTTCTGAATTCGTCAGTTGTCCAGAAGCAAGCATATGTAGGAAATCCATAGCCGTAGCTTCCGTGGTTTTTACGTTGTGACGACGCAGTTCTATATTCCACACGTTTGCCAGTAGGCGATAGTCGTTATCCCGCAGTTCGGGATACTGAATCAGTAGTCGTCTGACTACTTCTTTTGCTTTGTTGATTTTCATCTCTTTGATAGTTTGAATGAATTTGTACGCAAATATAGTAAACATTTACATACATCCAAGACTTGCGTAAAAAATGCGTGGATTTTGCGTGTTTGCGTGAATCGTGCGGGAAT
>Ga0208898_1001233_pt1 | contig 17274 bp, 13 predicted proteins | sample VirMetDEL_Mar_4_FD_184513 | JGI IMG/M metagenome (GOLD analysis project Ga0208898, IMG submission 184513) | Aqueous microbial communities from the Delaware River and Bay under freshwater to marine salinity gradient to study organic matter... | ecosystem: Environmental > Aquatic > Marine >...
TCTGCGCGATGCTTTGATGAGTGCGAAGCCTAGCCCGCGTTATGCGTATATGGCGCCGACATATCGCCAGGCGAAGAACGTGGCGTGGGATTACATTAAGCAGTTTGCTGGTAAGATCCCTGGTGTGAAGTTTCACGAGACTGAATTGCGCTGTGACTTACCGAATGGCGCTAGGATTTCTTTGCTTGGTGCTGAGAACCCGGACAGCTTGCGTGGTATTTATCTCGATGGCTGTGTGATGGACGAAGTTGCGGATATGCCTGAGAATGTGTTTCCCGAGGTTATTCGCCCTGCGTTGTCCGATCGCAAGGGTTGGTGTGTATTTGTTGGCACGCCGAAGGGGCACAATGCTTTTTATGAGGTGTATGAGCAGGCTTCTCAGAGTGAGGAGTGGTTAAGTGCGATTTACCGTGCGAGTGAGACTGGCATTTTGGATGACGAGGAATTGGCTGCTGCGCGTCAGATGATGAGTGCGGATCAGTATTCTCAGGAATTTGAGTGCTCGTGGACAGCGAATGTGCCAGGTGCGATTTATGGCAAGGAGTTGGAAGAGGCCCAGGGTGCTGGTCAGATTACGACTGTGCCGTATGATCCGAGTGTGCGGGTAGATACTTGGTGGGATTTGGGTGTTGGGGATTCTACGGCGATTTGGTTTACGCAGTTGATTGGTCGGCAGGTTTGTGTGATTGATTATTACGAGGCTCGTGGTGAGGGCTTGCCGCATTACTGCAAGATTTTATCTTCTAAGAATTATCTTTACGGGACACATAACGCTCCACATGATATAGAGGTAAGGGAATTGGGTAGTGGTAAGAGCCGCCGCGAGGTTGCCTGGGATCTAGGTTTGAACTTTCGCGTGGTTCCGAAGCTGCCTTTGGAAGATGGGATACATGCGGCACAGATGCTGATACCGAGGCTGATGTTTGATGCTGAGAAGTGCAAGGTTGGTTTGGAAGCCTTGCGTCAGTATCACCGTGCGTATAATGAGCGCACGCGGAGTTTCCGCGCTACGCCGGTGCATGATTGGTCTAGTCACGCGGCGGATGCGTTTCGTTATTTAGCGGTTGGTATTCGGGAAAGTGGTATTCGTGTTAGTATTCCACAGACGCAGGCGGTAATGGATTATGATCCATTCGCAGCATAGGAGAAAGTAAGATGGCCCCTGTTATTCCAATTTTGGCTGGTGTGGGCGGTGGCGCAACGGCTGCTTTCCTTGGCGCTAGCACGGCTGTTTCTACTGGCGTAGGCGTTGCGACTGGTGTTGCTACTGCGTCAATGATGAACCGTGCAAGCGGATCTGCTTCGGTGGCCCCTCCGCCTGTGCCAGAAGTTCCGACTGCGGAGACTGATACGACTGTGGTGGACACGTCTTCGCCTACGGGCGGTCCTGATACGACGATCAATGACGTGGTTTCTGTGCAAGAGGATGTTCGAACACAGGCTGATACAACCCAGCAAGCACCGATTACGGATACTGCTGCGCAGGTTGGAACGGCGGCTGGTGGTCAGGCGGAAGCTACTGCGGCGATGCAAACCAGCGTTGGTCAGGCTGAGGATGAAGCTATTTCTTTTTATGAGAAAGGCAGGCGGTCAACAATCTTAACTAGAGCCACAGGCTTGCTATCAGAGCAGGCGCAAGAGGGCACGTTCCGTCGCCGCCGAACGCTAGTTGGTTCTGGACTAATCGCATGATGTATCGCCAGCCAAAGAACCAGGCTGGCGTTATGGGCGCTAAGTCTGCACAGCCTGCAAAGATTAGCAGCGCTATGACGGTTGATCCGATCGAGCGCTTAAACCAGAAGATGGCTGGCCGCACCGAGGGTGGTGATAAACCCAAGAAGCGGCGCAGTATGATGAACAGCTATAGGATGATGTGATGCCACAGATTAACCCGATGGTGGCGCAGCTAGACCGGCGCTATCGCACATTGCAGGCGCAGCGTTCTAACTGGGAAAAGCATTGGCAAGAGCTTGCCGATTACATGCTACCTCGGAAGGCTGACATTACGAAGAAGCGCACCCAGGGTGATAAGCGCACGGACTTGCTGTTTGACGGAACGGCGGTTCATGCTGTGGAATTGCTTGCGTCTTCTTTGCATGGAATGTTGACGAGCCCAAGCACGCCTTGGTTCTCGATGCGGTTCCGCGATCCTGTGTTGCAGCAAGACGATGAGTCGAATGAGTGGTTGGAAGTATGCCTGGATCAGATGTATCAGCATTTCCACCGCTCGAATTTCCAGCAAGAGATCCACGAACTGTATTATGACCTAGTGGTTTTTGGCACTGCGGCGTTCTACGTTGAGGGTGACAAAGAGGGTTTGCGGTTTTCTTCTCGGCATATCGCTGAAGTTTGCATTTCTGAAGACCCCTATGGCCGCGTCGATACAGTTTACCGCAAGTTTAAGCTGACTGCGCGCTCGATCGCTATGCAGTTTGGCGAGGAAAACTTGCCGTTAGAGGTTAAGAAAAGCCTGGAAAAAGAGCCCTACGAGGAACATACGGTTATCCATGCCGTGTATCCGCGCAAGGGTAAGCCTGGTCGGGCGGCGAAAAGTAAACCTGTAGCGTCTATCTATTACACTGCAGACACCCGGCAGTTGCTTTCTGAGGGTGGATTTGACGAGTTTCCGTTTATGGTGCCACGTTTCACCAAGGATAGCGTTTCGACTTACGGTCGATCGCCTGCGATGAATGCGTTGCCTGATACGAAGATGGTAAACAAGATGAGCGAAACGACTATTCGTGCCGCTCAGAAACAGATCGACCCACCGCTTATGGTTCCCGACGATGGGTTTATGCTGCCGGTGCGAACAACGCCTGGTGCGCTAAACTTTTATCGGACTGGAACGCGCGATCGACTAGAGCCTTTGCAGATTGGCGCTAACAATCCGCTTGGCTTGAACATGGAAGAGCAGCGCCGCAACGCTATTCGCCAGTCATTCTTTGTGGATCAGTTGCTTTTGTCAAACGGTCCAACGATGACAGCGACTGAGGTTCTGCAGCGCAACGAAGAGAAGATGCGCTTGCTGGGTCCGGTGCTTGGCCGACTGCAGGCGGAACTTCTGCAGCCAATGATCTCGCGTTCTTTTGCATTGCTTCTGCGTAACGGCTTGTTGCCCCCTGCGCCAGAGCAGTTGCAGGGTCAAGATATTGACATTGAGTATGTGTCCCCGCTGGCCAAGGCGCAGAAGATGACGGATCTGCAATCGATGCTGCGTGGCTTTGAGGTATTGCTGCAGATGAGCCAGGTTGCGCCGGTGATGGATTACCTGGACGACGATAAGCTTGTGCAATACCTGGTAGAAACTACTGGTATTCCGGCACGGGTTATCCGCAGCCCTGGCCAGGTAGAGGATATTCGCCGTGAGCGTGCTACCCAGCAGCAGCAACAAGCGCAGATGCAGCAAGATATGATGCTGGCAGAGCAAGCAAACAAGGCCGCACCATTGGCTAAGGTTGCTTCTGATGCCGCAGAGCGTGGTCAGTTATGACGAAAAAGATCCAGGACTTAAAGCTTTCATACCGCAGAACGTTTAATTCGGACGATGGTGTTGTGGTTTTGGAGGATCTAAAAAAGCGTTTTAGCTTTGAAACCACGACATTTGTTTCTGGCGATCCACATCAATCAGCGTTCCAAGAGGGACAGCGTGCAGCAGTGCTATTGATCGCCAGGATGCTGTCCGAGGAACCAGACCCTAGATAGGAAATACTATGAGCGAAGAGACAATCCTGGACACAGGATCTCAAGAGATCGCTGAGGCGGCGCCGGTAGAAGCTGCCCAAACAAGTGTCATGTCGCAGGCGGAACCAGCGCCTGCACCTGCACAGCCGGTCGCGGCGCAGCCTGTTTCGCCGCGCAGTTGGCTAGAAGATTTGCCAGAAGATGTGCGCAATCATCCTTCTATGCAGCATGTTCCAGATACGATTACCCTGGCTAAGAACTATGTGAACGCCCAGCGCTTGATTGGCGCTGATAAAATCCCTGTGCCTAGCAAATCTGCTACAGAAGATGAGTGGCGTGCGGTGTATCGCAAGCTTGGCGCGCCTGAAGATCCGCAGCAATATGAGGTGGAGAAGACCGAGGTTTTCGACGATACTTCTTTTGAAGCATTCCGAAATCGTGCGTATGAGGTTGGACTAAACAATCGCCAGGCAAAAGCCATTGCAGATCTTTACCAGGAGCAGATCAGCACAGCCCAGGCGGCGATGGACCAGCGCGCAGAAGAAATCCGGTTCTCTGGTGAGCAAGAGTTGCGCCAGGAGTTTGGGCAATACTTTGAAGAGCGTATGGGAATGGCGCAGGACGCTGCCCGCACGATCTTTGGCGATGCTGCTTTGTTCGATGAGATTAAGCTGGCGGATGGTCGCCTGCTTGGTGATGACCCCCGTATTATTCGTGGCTTGGTGAAGATGCGCGAGATGCTTGGCGAGGACTCGATTGTTGGTGAATCGAGTGAACTTGTTATGAGTGCTTCCGATGCACGCCGTGAATATGATAGAATAACGGCAAAAGGATCGCCTTGGTATGACAAGTATCATCCTGAACACGACAGGTATGTTCAGGAGGCTGTGCATTACCGGTCGTTCTTTAGTGGATAACCTTTATGGCCCACGACATAAGCATGTGCGTCATGCGGAGTAGCTGGCCTAACCAGCAGCAAGGCCCCGCAAGGGATAACCGAGCGCAGCAACATTAACTAGAAACTGTAGGAGTTTGGCAATGTCCACTCAAATCACTACGGCTTTCGTCCAACAGTTCTCGTCGAACGTCCAGATGCTGTCACAGCAGATGGGTTCGCTGCTGCGTAACGCGGTGGATTCCGAGAGCGTGAACGGCGAAAAAGCCTTCTTCGACCAGGTAGGCAGCGCTGCTGCTATCCTGCGCACTACCCGTCATGCGGATACTCCGCTGATCGACACCCCGCACAGCCGCCGCATGGTTACGCTGTCGGACTATGAGTATGCGGATCTGATCGACGATCAGGACAAAGTTCGCCTGCTGGTAGACCCGACCTCGACCTATACCCGCGCTGCTGCTGCTGCAATGGGTCGCGCGATGGATGACGTAATTATCTCTGCTGCTCTGGGCACCGCCAAGACCGGCAAAGATGGTTCGACTTCGACTGCCTTTGACACCAGCAACAACCAGATCGCCGCAGGCGCATCGGGCTTGACCCTGGCAAAGCTGATCGAAGCGAAGGAAATCTTGGACAGCGGCGACGTTGATCCTTCGATTCCTCGTTACATCGCGGTTTCGCCTAAGCAGGTTACTGATCTGCTGAACAACACCACCGTGACTTCAAGCGACTACAACACCGTTAAGGCGCTGGCTATGGGTGAAATCAACAGCTTCGTTGGTTTTAACTTCATCGTCACCAACCGTCTGGGTGTTGATGGTTCCTCGAACCGCCGCGTCTTTGCATGGGCAATGGATGGCATCAAGCTAGCCGTTGGCAAAGAGCCCACCGCGCGGATCGACGAGCGCGCTGACAAGTCGTATGCGACACAGATCTACTACGCTCAGACCATCGGGGCTACCCGCATGGAAGAGAAAAAGGTAGTAGAAGTTCTGTGCGCAGAATCGTAAGGAGGACTGAGTAATGGCTACTGTTTACTCCGCACAGCGCACTAATTCGCTGGCAACCCCGGTTGCAATGAACAAGGCGAATGAACTGGGTGGTCGCATTCGTGTCGCACACGGCACCTATGAGGCTTCCTCGCTGGCATCCGGCGACGTGATCGAAATGTTTGTGCTGCCTGACGGTGCGCGCCTTGTTGAAGGTTCGCTTGCTCACGACGCACTTGGCGCTTCGACCACTCTTTCGGTTGGCTACGCTGCACACACCAATGCTGCAGGCACTGCAGTATCGGCTTCGGCTGCTGCTTACAAAGCTGCTGCCGCTTCGACTTCGGCACAGAAGGTAGACGTTTTGGCTACCCTGGCGCTGGGCTCGGGCACCGAGGTTGATGCAGACGCCGATGGCATGCCCGTCACTGTGACGATGGGCGGTGCTGCTGGCACAGGCACGATCGAGTTGACCATCAAGTATGTGGTTGACTAAAAATAAGAGAGGGGGCGGTAACGCCCCCTCTTCCCGATGAAAGGGGTGAGCAATGACAAGCACCGTAGATATTGCAAATTACGCGCTCAATACGTTGGGCGCTTCTAATATTTCTGCATTCGATGAAAACAGCAAAGTTGGTCGCCTTGTGAACCAGCGCTATGACGCTGTTCGTGACTCGGTGTTTCGCGCCCACCCGTGGAATTGCTTGATCCGCCGGTTAGAGTTAGCGCAGGATTCGACTGCCCCGGCTTATGGATATACATATCAATATACGCTGCCAACAGATCCGTATTGCTTGCGCGTGCTAGAGTTTAGCAACGGCTCAATGACATACCCGTTTGATAACATGCGCAGCAACAATAACCGTGAGCCATTCATTATTGAGGGCCGCAAGCTTCTGACGGATGAAGGCACGGCAAAGATTAAGTATGTGGCTCGGATTACTGATCCGCAAGAATATGACTCGACGCTGATCGAGGCTTTGGCTGCGCGATTGGCAATGGAACTGTGCTATGCTGTTACAGGTTCGGCATCGATGATCCAGGTAACTGCCAGCATGTATGATGCAAAGCTTAAAGAGGCTCGGTTTATCGACGCTACAGAAGGCGCACCGCAGCGCATCGAGGCAAGCGACTTTATTGAAGCGAGGTTCTAATGGCTCGGTCGTCACCAGCACTCGTTACATTTACTGCGGGTGAGATTTCTCCGCGCCTTGAAGGGCGTGTGGACCTTGAGAAATATCGCGGCGGTCTGTCTGACTTGACCAATATGGTAGTGCAGCCACACGGCGGCGTGACGCGCAGGCCAGGGACAGAATACCTGGGCGCAGTAAAAGATAACAGCGTCAAGACCAGGCTGATCCCGTTCCAGTTCAAAACTAGTGATACCTATATCCTGGAGTTTGGCGATCAATACATGCGCGTTTTCCGCGACGGGCTGCAGGTTCTGACTGGCTCTGCGCAATCCATCACTGACGTTACACAAGCAAACCCTGGCGTTGTTACGATCGCAGGGCATGGCTATTCAAATGGTGACGAGATCTATCTTGATAACATTGTCGGCATGACAGAGTTAAATGGCCGTAACTATCTGATAGCAAATGTCACTACAAATACATTCACGCTGCAGGATCTGTTCGGCAACGACATAGATACCACAGGTTTTACTGCCTACGATTCAGATGGTGCTGTAGATACTATCTATGAAGAAGCAACGCCTTATGCGGCTGCTGATATTTTCGATGTGCGCTTTGCGCAGTCTGCCGATATTATGTATATGGTGCATCCAAGCTACGCCATACGCACGTTATCCCGTACGGATCACAATGCCTGGACGTTTGCCACAGCAACAATTACGGGCAGTCCTACGCCAGCGCTGACTGGCACGGATAACTATCCAAGCGTCGTATCGTTCTTTGAGCAACGCCTTGTCTTTGGATCGACAAACAATAACCCGCAAACGCTTTGGTTTTCAAAGAGCGCGGATTACTTGAACTTTACCACTGGCACATCTGCAAATGATGCTTTGATCTATACGATTGCATCCAACCAGGTAAACAGTATCCGGTTCTTGTCGGCCACGCGGGTTCTGGTGATTGGAACCTCTGGCGGTGAGTATGTGCTGACAACGACTAATGACGGTCCGATTACGCCTACTACTACACAGATCCGCAAGTATTCGAACTATGGATCTGCTTCAATCGAGCCTGTCCAGGTTGCTGACGTGACTTTGTTTTTGCAGCGCGGCAATAGGAAGGTGCGCGAATTTAGATATGTGGGCGAGGTTGACACTGCAGGATACCAGGCGCCAGATCTTACGGTTCTAGCTGAGCATATTACAGAAGGTGGGCTGGCTGGGTTTGCCTACCAGCAAGAGCCCGAGAATATTATCTGGTGCATCCGAAACGATGGCACATTGCTTGGTTTAACATACCGCCGTGAAGAGCAAGTTGTTGCCTGGCACAAGCATGTCATTGGCGGCTCTTTTAACGGTGGCCAGGCTGTAGTGGAAAGCATTGCTACATTGCCTACTGATACTGGCGACGATGATCTATACATGATTGTGAAACGCACCATCAATGGCCAGACCCGGCGTTACGTCGAGATCCTAAAAGCATTTAACTTTGGCGGTGTTACTACTGGCGCATTCTTTGTGGATAGCGGCCTTGCCTACCAAAACTCTGCGGTAACGTCTTTGGCTGGCTTGTATCACTTGGAAGGCGAAACCATTTCGATCCTGGCAAATGGTGCAAGCCACCCAGACAAGACTGTTTCTGATGGTTCGGTTTCTTTGGATTTCTCTGTGACGACTGCCGCTATTGGTTATGGGTTTACCAGCAATATGCAGACGATGCGTATTGAATCGGGTTCTCAGGACGGGACAAGCCAAGGCAAACCAAAGCGCATTCATGGCATCACTGTTCGCTTGGATCAGACTGTTGGCTTTGAGGTCGGAAACGACTCGACATCTATCGATCGTGTGTATTTCCGCGATAGCTCAATGGCGATGGACCAAGCTGTTCCGCTGTTTACTGGCGATAAAGAGATCGAGTTTGATGGCGGTTACGATGACGATGATAGGATTTACATTAGACAGTCACAGCCATTGCCGCTGACTGTGCTTGCGTTCTATCCAAGAATGAACACGTTTGACATATGATAGTTGCACCACTCACTAGAGCACACATGCTGCACCTGGCAAGCAACGCCAAGGAACGAAATCGTGTAATGCTCGGGACCGTCTTAGACGGTCTTCCTGCATATACGGCCCCTGGTCGCGGCCTGGCTATTATGGATCGCGGCGAGATTTATGCGGCTACCGGGCTGGCCCCAATATGGGATGGCGTGGCAGAAGCATGGTTTATCCCAAGCAAGTTTTTGGATCGCCGCAAGATTTCTGTTATTAGGGTAGTTAGAAAAGAACTTGAAAGTGCTATAGTGCGATTAAAGCTGCGCCGTGTTCAGGCTGTAGTTCGGTCTGATTTCCGCGATGCTCACAAGCTTGCTAACTGGCTTGGCTTTGAGAGTGAAGGTCTGATGCGCCGTTATGGTCCTGACGGGTTTGATTACGAGAGGTATGCAAAATGGCCGACCCAATGAGCGCAATGGCGCTAGTAAGTGCCGGTTCAAGCATTGCTGGTGGCATTGCCCAAAAGAAAGCTGCAGACCAAGCTGCGGCGAATGCGCGGGCTGTTGGTGAGTTTAATGCCAAAGTTATCGAGCGTGATGTAAACCTTCTCGAAAACCAGCGCACGATTATCAACAACAATTTGTTGATCTCAAATGAACGCAAGCGCGTAGCCTTTAAGAAGATCCAGGGCGAGGTTGTCGCCGGGTTTGCTTATGGCGGCATTGATATTGCGCAGGGCACGCCGATGCGCGTTCTCCGCGAAAATGCGCGTGAACTTGAATACGAAATAACGGTGGACAAGTTTAACAACTACGTCACGAACATGCAGATCAACGATGCTCAAGAAGATGCGCGATTGAATGCGCAGCTTTCTCGCATGGAGTCCGGCGCTGCTGCTGCTGCATTGCGCGCCCAGGGCACGGCAAGCTTGATCTCTGGCTTTGGTTCTGCCGCGAAGATTGGTTATCAAAGCGGATTGTTTGGGGGCTAATAAATGAGAATACCGACTTATACATCAGGCGCCCAGCCAACCAGTGAAGCCCCTGGCCGCAGATTTTCAGCGCGGATGAACGCACAGCCGTTTATCGCTGAGGCGCAGGCGAAGGGTGCGGTCTTTGCCGAAGCTGCCCGCCAGGTTGGTGAGTTCGCTCAGATGCGCTACAAAGCGGCGCGTGAAACTCAGATCAATGAGAAGGTTCTTGCTGCAGAAGAAGCGCTGAGAACTAAGTCATATGAGTTTGCCAAAACTCCTACGGGGAAGCTTGGCTCTGTTTTCAATGAAGGTGGAGATCCAAACGAAGGCACCTGGGCAAAGTCCACATCTGAAACGCTAAGCACATTGCTGAGCGACGTTAAGGACGTTGACGCTCGACGGATCTTGACCGATCGCTTTAACCAGATGGAACTTACGCAGCGCTTTAGTTTGCGTGGGGTTATCGATCGCAAGCTTGAAGCTGCTAACGCTGCTGCGCGCGCAGCAATGATGCGCAATGCAGAAAGTAAGTTGTCGCAAGCAACAACGATCGATGAGGTGACTGGAACGCTAAATAACGTAGGCGTTACATCTGCGCGCCTTGGTGCCCTTGGCTTGGGCGATCCTAATGCACTTAAAGCGCAAGAATATGCGCTTTTGGTAAATGGCGCAAAAGCAAACGTGATGGCTTATCTTGGCCGACAAGAAGTGCCATCAGAAGCGGCTGAGAACCTGCGCCTGGCTTTGCGAAATGATGACAATACGTTGGCGGGCAATGGGCAAGTTCAATATAAACTGCTAAAAATGCTGCCGCTGGAAGCGCAGGCAAGCATTCTCGGCTCGGCCACCCGAACTGCAGGATTTATTGATGCGCTTAGTGAGTCTGAAAAGCGCGCTATCCGCTTAGCGGATGGTTATGCAAAAGACGCCGGACAATCAATTACTAGCTACACATCGCAGTTGCAGAATGGCTGGGCTTTGCCTGATGCTGCGTTAGATGATCTTCGCAATGTTGCTCAGCAGGTTAAGCCGCATGTTGATCCCAATGTGGCCGTAGAACTTGCCCAGGGTATCGATGACCTAGAATATCTAAATGGCATTGTAAAAGATACTCGCGCATTTGCTTCGCCTAGTATGATCCAAGACAAGATCTTTGAACTTGAAGCGCTTAAATCTTCTGGAAACGTGCCGCTGGCAGAACGCGACCGTGTAGACATGGCGCTTGAGTTTATGAGCGGCTGGAAGAAAAAGATGGTAGATGGCCTGGCGTCTGACCCCATCGCATACGCTTCTCGCGCAGGCGCTTATTCTGTCGAGCCTGTGGATCTTAGCCCTGCAGCAATGCAGAGCGGTGATGCTATGGAAGGCGTGCAGAACCGTATCGAGGTAGCGCGCGCTATTCAAAGCCACTATGAGGTTCCTGGTCCACTACGGATCTTCTCAAAAGCAGAACTTTCTCAGTTTATTCCGCAGTTGACGCAAGGCACTGCGGCGACAAAGCTTATGGCGATCGAAGGCTTTAACCGCATGTTCGACAACTATGCGCCTGATGTTCTGGCGCAGGTGGCGGAGAAGGAGCCCATGTTCGCTCACGTTGCAGGGCTTTCGCGTGACGGGCGTTATGCCGAATCGGAGACTATCCTCAAGGGCATGGAGCGTATTGAGGCAGGCTTCAAGCCTTTCGAGGGAGCAGATGTTTCCGTCGCAAAGCAGAATTTCAACGATGTAGCGGGCGCCGCATTAGCCATGCTGCCCGCATCTGTTGGCGCTAACTTGCGCAAAAATATTTACGATGGCGCACAGGCATACTACGCAGAGAAAATTGCCCAGCGCGCCGACAAAGAATTTGACGAAGATCTCTGGACTGAAAGCGTCCAGGCGGCGAGTGGCTATGACACGGTTACTGGCAAGGGTGGCATTCAGACCGTGCGAGATGTGCCTACGTTGCTGCCTCCGATGTATAAGGCTTCTGACCTAGAGGATGCGTTAAGCAACCTAACGCCAGAGCGCCTAGAGGCTGTGACTGGTCTTGTAGGCACAATCGATCGTGACTTGGCCGAGGACATTATCGATGACGAAGATTATCGCTTGCAGGTTTTTGGCAAATCTAATGGGCGTATAATCTATGGTATAATGTATGGACAGTATGGGGATGCTCGTTATGGAATTGCTACTGACAATGATGGTGTTCCTATTCGCTTTAGCGCTGAGCGCCTTACCAGCATTTCCAACCTGCCAATCGGCGCGACTATCCTATCGCCAGCGCAAGCGTTTACAATCCAAGAACCCACGCAAATGAACCAGCAGGGACAGTAATATGAGCGGGCTTCTTCGTGACGAACTAGATCCCCTGGCTACAGCGTCGATCCCAAAGCTTGATAAGCCAGAGGGAACGCTGCTGGAAAACATTAGCGGAGCGTTCAACGCTGGGCTGATGCAAAGCGGTTCATCCGAAGAGCGCTATATCCAGGAGACTTGGCAGCCAATCGTCGATGAGATTGAGTCAATAACCGGTAAGTCATTCAAGAACCCTGGCGATTATTTGCGACCTAATGTCTTTGCTATACTTACTGGCGAGGCCATGCGCGGCTATGGCGATGCACGCTACAGCTATGAAACGAATGACATTGAAAAGTTTGTTAGGCAAAATCGTGAGTCTCTGCCTGAAAAGGTGGTTGTTTCTATTCTCGACCCAGACCGTGATAAGGTTTGGCGTGAGGCAGCGCGTGCAAAGTTCTTTGAAGAGCAGAATGAACTGGCGGAACTGACCGAGCGATCGCCAGGATTAGCTGCTGGCGCCGCACGTTTAACAGGATTCATTGCGTCTGGCGTTGAAGATCCGCTTAACCAAGCATTCATGGTGACGCCTGTCGGGGCCAGCCGCACATTCGCAGGCTTGATGCTTAAAGAGGCTGTGGTAAATGCTGGCGTGGAAGCTATCCAGCAGCCGCAGATCGCTGACTGGTATGCAAGCCTGGGCTTAGAATATTCGTGGCAAGACTTTGCCGAGAATGTTGGCGGCGCTGCTGTTGCCGGTGCAGGTCTTCCCTTGGCGTTTCGCATCGGCGGTCAGACAGTTCGCTTGACTGCTGAGCAAGCCAAGACAGGTGCCAAGGTTATCTCGGATTACATTGCCAAGCGCGATGGCAAAAAGCCTGCATCGCTTGAAGGCGCAGAGATGCTATCCGATGCTGCTGATGAGGTTGTGGCAACAAACCCTCTGGTGCCATCTGTAAAGGCAGACGTGGAGCATAATGCCAGGCTGCGTGAGGCGGAGATCGCCATTCATAACGGCAAGTTGCCTAAGATCTCTGAGCGCCCAGAAAGCCCTGTAAAGGTTTCTCAGGACATTAACGATGTTGGTGTTCGCAGCGCTGGTGCTGAGAAATTCAACCCGGCTGATATTCAGATTGACGCTAAGACATTCCAGTTCAAAGAAGGTGGCGATGAGTTTGGCGTGACCGATCGCTTGGCTGGCGTTACCGAATGGGATCCTATCAAAGCTGGCACTGTTATTATCTACGAGCGTGCAGACGGTGGCTTGTTTATCGCAGATGGACATCAGCGTGTCGGCTTAGCTAAGCGTATCCAGGAAGCCAGCCCAGAGCAGCAGGTAGAGTTGCTAGGCTATCGCTTGCGTGAGGTGGATGGCGTTTCGGCAGACGAAGCAATGGTTATTGCTGCGCTCAAGAATATCTCTGAGGGTAGTGGCACGGTGATTGATGCGGCTAAGATTGCGCGCATTTCGCCTGAACTGCTGGCAGGTCCAAGCTTTCCTAAGTCTTCTGCGTTTGTTAAGCAGGCTCGGGCCCTGGGAAACCTGGATGATCGCGCATGGGGCATGGTCAAGAACGAGGTGGTGCCAGCAAACTACAGCGCCATTGTTGGCCGGTTAATTCCGCAGGATGGCGATCTGCAGCTTGCAGCTATGGATGTGCTTTCGAAGGTAGAACCGGCAAACGAGTTCCAGGCAGAGGCGGTTATTCGCCAGGTGATGGAAAGCGGTGTTACGCGCGAAACCCAGGAAAGCTTGTTCGGTGAAGAAACGCTTACGACAAGCTTGTTCTTGGAGCGGGCCAAGGTGCTCGATCGCGCGGTTAAGCAGCTTCGCAAAGACCGTGGTGCATTCAAGAACCTGATCGACAACGCTGCGCGCCTGGAAGGCGAAGGCAATCAGCTTGCGCGGCAAGCAAATGAAAGAAGGGCAACCGACGATGGCAAAGCAATCGCTCTCCTCCAAAGCCAAGCAAGCCGCAAAGGCGGGCTCTCAGATGCCCTCTCAGCAGCAGCAAGGCAAGCCAAAGAAACAGGAAACTTTAACGCCGCTGCAAGAAGCTTTGTCGAAGATGTCCGAAGATCAATTGATTCAGGCGAATTTGACCGCGCAGAAGTTAGCGATGTTGGACGCACTTTCGATTTTGCAGAAGAAAAACCTGCGATACGAACAGCTACAGAGCAAGAAAGCCTAGACGACTTTGGCGATATGTTTGGGCCTGGTGTTGAGCGGCAGGCACAATCGCTCGATGCCGGTCTTCGCCAGGATCTGTCAGAGCCAGAACTGCAGATGCGTGATCTGGATCGCCTGGCAAGGTCTGGCGCAGATGAGGACACGATTATCAATCACCCTGCAGTTATTGCAGCCGTTGAAGATATGCAGTCTCGCCCGCGCACTGATGAGCAGCCTGGCTTTCCGCAGAGCCCAGATGACGATGCGGCTATTGAATGGTTCGATAACCGTCGCTATATCATTGATGGAAGCAATGAAGCGACTTACGACGACACGATTAAATACCTTGTCAAAGGTGCGCGTGAACTTGGTTGGGTCGATGACAAGCTTGATTTCCCGACAGATGGTGTGATGCAGCAGCGCAAGGCTGCGATTATTCTTGGCCCACCGGCTGCAGGCAAAAGCACTATTGCTAATCCCCTGGCCCGCAAAATGCGCGCAGCGATCGTTGACGCTGACGAGGCAAAGAAGGTGATGCCTGAGTATGAAGGCGGCATTGGCGCTAACGCGGTGCATGAAGAAAGTTCTCTGCTGTCTGACATTGCTTTCAAGCTTTTGATGGATCAGGGCGACAACCTGGTTATTCCAAAGGTCGGCGGAAAAGCAGCAAGCATTGAGCGCACCATTGCCTTGCTAAAGTCTAAGGGCTATGAGGTAAGTATAGTAGATATGAAGGTCGGCCCGACCGAAGCAATGAAGCGTATGATCGCACGGTTCATTTCTACGAAGCGCCTAATCCCACCAGACTATGTGCGCGCTACCGGCGACAATCCTTCTAAAACATATGACGCTATTAAACAGAAAGGCTTAGCAGATGGCTATGCGCGGATCGACAATGAAGGACCAAGAGATGCCTTCAAAGATGTCCTCGAAGACACAGGAAACCTCTTCGAAGGTGTCGAACTTCGACTACGACGAGATGGAGTTGAAAGCGGCCCAGAAATCGGACGGACGGATCGGCCAGCTACTGTTGGAGCGGGCGCGGAAAGCGTTGAACAGCTAGACGTTCCGCGTATCCAGGATGATTTCTTAGACCAGGAATTTCCGATCGAGGTGCTGGACGAGTTTGACATTGATGGCAATCCGGTATTGCGCAGCGTTACATCGCGGCAGCTACTGGACGAGATCGACCAGGACGACGCAATGATCGACGCTATATCGAGGTGCCCGCTATGAGTTTCCGCAAGTGTATAGATGACCTTGAAAACAGCCAGCAGCTAACCAAAGAGCAGGCTAAGGAAGCGCGCGATCTCTTCGAGGATCTGGCAGAAGAATATCGCGGCAAGATGGGCAATCCGTTTGCTGATGAGAAGGCTGCGCAAGATGCGTTCAACTCTCTACGCAATCAGAAGATCCGCGCTAAGCGTAACAAGATCGCCCAGATGCGTGCCTGGCAAGAGATCAGCTTCAACATGGACCAATACCGCGATCGCCTTGGCCGCGCTGATCCGTTTGCTGCAGCAATGTCTTTGTTCGAGCAGGACGGAATGTCCACATTCTCTAGCGCAACTCAGCGTATTGAGGCAATCAAGGGGCAATCCTTTGCAGAAATGTCTCAAGTTCTAGCCACGTTCCGCCGCAACCTGGTTGGCGAGGTGCGCCAGAAAGCGAAACTAAAGAACATGGCCCGCGAGATTTTTGGTGAAAGCACCGGCGATTCAAGCGCACGCGAGATGGCGGAAGCCTGGAACAAGACAGCCGAAAGCCTACGTAAACGATATAACCGTGCTGGCGGCAACATTCCTAAGCGCCAGGACTGGGGGCTTCCACAGCGTCACGATACGCTGAAGGTTCGCAAGGCAAGCTACACACAGTGGCGTGATTCGATCCTGCCAAAGCTTGATACGAACAAGATGATCGATGAGATGACCGGGCTTCCGTTTTCACCGGAGCGCCTCGAGGTTGCTTTGCGCGATGTATATGAAACCATCAGCACAGATGGCTTGAACAAGCTAAAGCCAGGCGCAGGGCGTAATAGCAAGATGATGGCCAACCGGCGCCAGGACCACCGCTTCTTAGCATTTAAGAACGCAGATGCCTGGCTGGAATATCAGCGCGAGTTTGGTGATGATAATGTTTTTGACGTGATGGTTTCGCACATCGATGCGATGTCGCGCGACATTGGTTTGATGGAAATTTTTGGCCCTAACCCTGGCGCTACTGTAAACTTCATCAAGCAAACGTTGACGAAGAAAACAATGGATAACCCGGACTGGGAAACTAGGGCAGCCCGCACAAACAAGCGGATCGATGAACTTTATGCAGCGATCACAGGATCGAGCAACGCACCTATCAGTTCTAACTTTGCGGCTACAATGGCGGGCACGCGCCAGGTTCTGCAGTCTGCACAGCTTGGGGCTGCAGCTATCTCGGCAATCACTGACTTGAATTTCCAGCGCATGGCGCGCCAGTTTTCGGGTTTGCCGCAGACCACAATGCTAAAGCAATACCTGGATCTTGTTTCTCCTCTTAGTGCTACAGAGAAAGGTGAACTTGCTATTCGCCTTGGTCTTATCGCAGAAGGCTGGACAAGTCTTGCCGCAGGCCAGGCTCGTTTCGTCGGTGACATTTCTGGGCCAGAGGTTACGCGCCGGATTGCAGATTTTGTAATGCGTGCATCTCTGCTATCGCCAATGACAAACGCCGGGCGCTGGGCATTCGGCATGGAGTTTCTTGGCACTATGGCCGATAACTCTGGCAAAGCGTTCAAAGACCTGGACCCTAATTTCCGTGGCACACTAGAGCGCTATGGGATCAGCGAAAGCCGGTGGGACATTATCCGATCGACGGAACTATATGATGAGAAGGGTGCTAAGTTTCTGCGCCCATCTGACATTGCCGATCGCACCGATGTGCCGGAATCTTTGCGTGAAGATCTGGCAACGCGCGTTTTGGAAATGGTGAACACAGAGACAAACTTTGCTGTTCCATCTAATTCGCTTCGAGGCCGCACATACATTACGGGTGAAACGCAGCCTGGCACGCTCATTGGGGAATTGGCGCGATCTGTGGCCATGTATAAGAACTTTGGCGTGACGCTTGTGAACACTCACTTGATGCGCGGGATGCAGCAAAAGACCACGGCCAGCAAAGGTTCGTATT
>Ga0208898_1001236_pt1 | contig 17257 bp, 18 predicted proteins | sample VirMetDEL_Mar_4_FD_184513 | JGI IMG/M metagenome (GOLD analysis project Ga0208898, IMG submission 184513) | Aqueous microbial communities from the Delaware River and Bay under freshwater to marine salinity gradient to study organic matter... | ecosystem: Environmental > Aquatic > Marine >...
CTGAAGGAGTGGCTGTTATCGAAGGTGTTGGAGTGACTGTAACTCCTGTTATTATTGTAGAAGTCGATGGTGTAACTGAAGGAGTGGCTGTTATCGAAGGTGTTGGAGTAACTGTAACTCCTGTTATTATTGTAGAAGTCGATGGTGTAACTGAAGGAGTAGTTGTTATCGAAGGTGTCGGAGTGACCGAACCTATAAAGGTTTGACCACTACAAATTAAACCGGTTACACTCTCTGAAACTTTGTAATTATAACATGAAATTACACCAAACTCTTCATCTAAATTAACTAAATAAGGAAAATCGGAATACGTTAATCCCGTCTGAATTGTAGTAAAATTAGGAGAACTACATTCCTTCATATCAACAGTAAAGAAATTAGTTACACCTGTTAAATTTGTACTAGTTAATGTAATTTCAGCAAATTGCGCCATTTTTTACTTTTTTTAATAAATACTTTATTTTTATTAATTTACCGTCCCTAATTGAAAGTACTTATTACCATTTATGATTACTTCGGATAAAGAAGAAAATCCAGGTTCATAATGTATTATTGGATTTTCATTATCACTGTAGTTCACTGACTGACCAGTGAACGCACTTATGTTAAGTTCTTCCGCAACTCTATCAATTCTACAGGCTCTACCAATAGTAAAATAACCATCAGGACTACCTGTTGTTGAACCGGCAAAACATAAACCAATAATTTTTATCGTACCATTGATATTTGCTAATAACGCCGAACCTGAATCTCCACTGTTAATTGGATAATAACATCCATTACCATTTGTTGTTGTACTAGCACTAGCTACGTATGAAATACATTCATCATACCTACATACTCTCTCAGTTGAAGAAGTTAAAGTATTGTTTACAAATACCGTATCGTAACTTAAAAATTTTAATTTTGTCTCTCCTTCTCCTTTTGCTCCGGTAGTCCTACCAACACTATAAAAGTCATAATTATTATTTATTAAATCATCTATTTCAGACGTTGTGGCGAATTCGGGTGCTCCCGTAAAAGAAAAACCATGATATAGATAAGATTGTGACGTGTCAACAGAAGTTGAGTCTAAGGTGAACAATGCTCCATCAACATAATTAATTCCACCTGAAGAATTACCCTGTACTGGAACATACCTTTTTGTTACCCCAACTTTTTGTGAAGCTGAAGAACTTGGTTGTCCCATATTATCACCGTATACATTTTCTACACCTCTACCTGACTCGTCAGCTTTAAAAAATATTTCAGTCATAACATGCGCGTTTGTTACTCCGACAATGGAGTTAGTTTCGTTATCAACAGCAACGAACCCCATCGTACCTACCCACCCTTTAGTCTGATTCCTAACTTGTAGACCTCCTTTTATGGGTCTTATTTCTGATTGTTGAGTTGGAGTTGTGGAACCAGTAGGGTTTAGTGTTGAGTTACTACTCCATGAGTAAAAACTTGATGGACACGCCTCATAAGCGACAAATCGGTCTTCTCCTTGACATACGTCAGTTTTTAATGTTTCATTACCCACTGTTATTGTTTTGGGTACTATCTCACTTGGTAATAAGTCAGTTATTGGTTTTTTTTCTTTAAATCTGAAGATTAACGCTCTTTCATTAGTTAACTCTCCGTTAACTTCTTTAAACCCAAAACCTATCGAAGTACAGTTATCTGAACTGTTATTAGCTAAATCACTTATCTTATCTTTTATTTCCTGAGTATATAACATTTTATAATAAATTTGGTCTACAACATAAATTAGGGTCTGCAAATGAGTCAATTATGTTAATAATAATTTCATTTTCTATAGGTAAAATTTCAGTACCATTAGAGTTTGTAATTTTAAATTCACCTAAAAAACTACCGATATTTTTTGTTTCTTTTGATGTGAATTGAGTTTCTAAATAGTAACTTTTTAATGGACTATCACCTGTAGAATATTTTTCTTTAATAGAAACGCTTTTACCAATAATTCTATATATATCGGTTTCAACGTCCTTCATATTAAAGGTGATTGTAGATGACGAAAAACTTTCGTTTGTATTACCGAATGTAGTTCTACTGTCTACTATAACTTCTACAGTTAACTTAGGTAGGGTACTATTTTTCTTTATATAAAAATTCATATTAGTTTATTGTGTTGGGCAATTTGTTTTATATGGGTGACCTGAAGGTAATAATGACTGTAATCCCCACTTACAGGCTAAGTAACCTTCAGCCTTTTCTAAATCAGTTAAGTCGGTACCACTAACTCCTGGTATATCCGCGACAGCAAAAAACTCAGCCATACGACCATCTAATTCTACTGATGCCCTATTTCTCATTAATCTTAATTCCTGAGATGTCTGTATACTATTGTCATAATCATTAACAGGTGTAAATGCGTTATTACCATTAACTCTTGTACCTATTTGATTACCCGATTTGTTAAACCAACAAGAAACAATCGCCCATGTATTTTGAGAAATACTCTGAGAGTCCCAAATTTGTAGATTACCGATTGTAGAACTAATTCGGTTAGAAGATAAACCATCTAAATCTAATTCACCTGGCCATGTATTATTAGATGCACCCGCACTTATTGCATAATCTCTTTTTGGTGTCTGGTCTGTTTCATAACTCCAAAAAGAATTTTTAGTGTTATTTGTTGTATGGTATTGAAATACTCCAATAGACCAGTGATTGCCTGACGATACTTGTGTTTCAAAAGATGAACTTTGTATAAACTCATCATTACCATCAAAATCAAATACACTTAAACCATTTAATCCATTTGTAACTATTGTTGGTGTACCATTAACATTTAAGGTACCATACGTTCCTGTTTTATCATTTACTGAGGATAATGTACCGGTAGACGGGCTGTATGAAGTGGTGTCTGAAGCGTCAACCCATGCAACTATATTTACATCTGTAGGTGACCAATCTACGGGTGGGGATGTTGATGGAGTTATTGTGGGTGTTACTGATGGAGTTGGTGTTGGTGTAGGTGTTACACAATCATCGGCGACATATCCTGAACTACCCCCTCCATTATTTTGGAAAATATTTCTTAGTGTTGTAAAACTAGGTTTAGTCAGTACTGGTGCAAAGTAATTATTAAACAATGTATATCCTGAAATGTTATTAGTTTGAATTCCTGATGGAGTTCTCATACTATCATTCCATTCTGGAGATAATGACCCACCATCCCAAAACTCGGACATTTCCCACATACCGAAGTTTAATAAGTACATATACTCTTTATATGCCACTTGAGCTTGACCTGTATCCCCACTCCAATTAGGGGCGTAGTCAGTTGGGTCATACATACCATTCTCGATGGCTTGTTTCATGGATAAGTGTAAGTCTGTTGTTTGCCAATCTGGATTTTCTTCTGCCATCCAATTCACCGCGGTCGATGAGCCGGGAACCGCACCCATTATCCCAAATAGATGTACGGTATGTAAAATATGTTCAAATACCTCATTTATTACCGTATCACCACTTGTGGAACCGCTTTGGTACCATACCATGTCATTAACTGCATGAGTATCTAAGAATTCTTGATATCCTGTGTATCCTGATATACCCTCATCTGTTAACCAATTAGGGTCATAGTCATCCCCACTACCGTACCCGACTCTTTGTGCCGTTGGTAACCCTGCGTGTATAGTACCCTCATCACCTCTTAAAGTTGCTACTAAATTATTTTGATATGATAAGGTAATTCCTGTGGCTAATGGGTCCATTATTAATTGGAATGAGCGAGCGACTTTTTTAGAAAATTCATCAGGTACCGCTGCCTGTCCTCCAACAGCGCCCGCAATAACCTCTAATACTCCACTAACGTTAATACTTCTATCGAATACCGCTCCGTTAGATGTGTCGGCAGTTAATGGACCGGCAACATAACAACTAAGTAATGAGTTGATTGATGGAGTAGGTGTCACAGAGTTAGTAGGGGTTACTGAATTGGTAGGGGTGACAGACTTGGTTGGTGTTACAGAGTTTGTCGGAGTTATTGAATTGGTTGGTGTTACGGAGTTTGTCGGAGTTATTGAATTAGTAGGTGTCACAGAGTTAGTAGGGGTTACTGAATTGGTAGGAGTTACACTAATAGTTGGTGTTACAGAGTTTGTCGGAGTTATTGAATTAGTAGGTGTAACTGAATTGGTTGGTGTTACAGAGTTTGTCGGAGTTATTGAATTAGTAGGAGTTACACTAATAGTTGGTGTTACAGAGTTTGTAGGTGTAACTGAATTGGTTGGTGTTACAGAGTTTGTCGGAGTTATTGAAGGCGTAACTGAGTTAGTAGGTGTGATAGATGGAGTAGGTGTTGTAGATGAGCCAGGTGTCAGTGATGGTGTTGGTGTTACTGAGTTGGTCGGTGTCAATGATTGTGTCGGAGTTAATGAAGGCGTAACTGAATTGGTAGGAGTAACAGAATTGGTAGGAGTTATTGAGATGGTGGGAGTTACAGAATTTGTTGGTGTCACTGATTGTGTCGGAGTTAATGAAGGAGTGACTGAAGAAGTTGGTGTAACTGAATCGGTAGGAGTGACTGAATTAGTCGGTGTAACTGAATTAGTTGGTGTAACTGAATTGGTAGGAGTGACTGAAGAAGTTGGTGTAACTGAATTAGTTGGTGTTGGTGTTATAGAGTTGGTTGGAGTAACGGAGTTAGTTGGTGTGAGTGTTGGTGTTGGTGTTATAGAGTTGGTTGGAGTAACGGAGTTAGCTGGTGTGAGTGTTGGTGTTGGTGTTATAGAGTTAGTTGGTGTGAGTGTTGGTGTTATTGTTTGTGTAGGTGTCGGACTAACTGGTAAATCATTAAAGTTTAATTCATAAATAAAATTAGTTTTAAAGTTACAGTTAAATGGTGTTGTTGTGGCTGATACTGTAGTCGCTGACAACACATAAGAACCTGTTTCAGTTAACGCACTAAATTCATAATCGTTTAAAGTTTTTATACCCGTAGAACCCGTACTATTTCCCTTTAATATTGTTATGTTCTCATCAAAAGTAATTGTCCCACCCGTTACAGTATCGAGTAAACAAGTAAAACTAATATTATAATCTTCGTTACAAATCGTAGTTGCAGACGCATCAAATGAATAAACTATAGAACCAGGGTTAAAAGACCCACTAATGTCTATTTCTTCAACGGTACAATCCTTACAGTTGTCACACCAAAAATCATATAAGTTAAATTTATCTTTTAAAATTCTAAAATTATGTTGTATTTGTGGTGAGGACAAAGGTTCAGTATACATCCTAAATTGAGATATGCCTCCCATGAATGTACCACCAAATGTGGGTTCCATAATAATATCTGTAGTCAAACCTGATAAACTAGTACCTGATAAGGTTTGATTTGGCATAAGTTCAGGGTCTTGAATATATGGACCTTCACGATTCGTACACCCACTAAACACTAAACTTTCTCTTAATCCCTGAGTACCTCCTCCGATTGAGATATTAAACGGCACCCCCAACTGTTTTTCTTTTTCGGTATTTAATTCATGCGGTATTATTTCTTCAAAATCTGCAATTTCCATGAACAGATACCCATTAACATAAATTTTTAGAACACCTAATCTTTTAATTTTATCCTCAAACCATTTTCTATTTAATTCAATATATGAACGTAACTCTTCTTTAGTGTCACCACTGTGTGTTTGTGGAGGCATAATCATATTATATGACGCACCATTAATCTCAGATGGGTAGAACAGTTCCCTAACATCACCTAACCCACCCCAATTCAATAAGTCGCAATCTTCTAAGGTAACATACCTTTCGAAAACAGTACTAACCATAACCCAAGACTCGTCTTTTGTTAATGTACAACCACTATATAAACAATCATCATAAATTCCGTTAGTTGAACATGTTTCTACTATTGTGTATCCCGAAGAATATGTGACACCTGTACTTTCACAAGTACCTGTTGTAATACAGTCTCCTGTAAATTTAATATATTTTACACAAATTCTTGGATTTTGGGGGTCACCCGAAAAACGTATGGACAAAGCATTTGAAAATAAATCTTCGTCGGGGTCTTGTAGTTTTGTCGGGACTGATTCAGTGTAACTACCACAACTACCTGTTCTATGTACTTGAGTTGTTGCGGTCTGAGGATAAACTTTAAAGCAATCTGAGTTAGTTACACCAGTATCGGCACATGCACATGTTTTAATACATTCAGTAAGCCCTGACGTTACTCTCGTATAACCAGTATCACTTACAGGTGAACCCGAAGCGGGGTGATAATATTTGTTTTCAGCCCTTGTACCCATAAAGAAGAAAGTACCTGAATTACCTGAATAAACATCATTTAGGTAAGTTTGACCTGAAGATGGAAAATAAATTTCTTTTAATCTTGGCTTTAGTAGTAATTCTGATGTCCACCCTTTATTAACCCTTTCAGGGAATACTTCATAATCATAACCAAATAACTTATAAAACCCTTGGTAAAATCCACCATACAATTCATTATAATACCCTACTGTATTACCACTTTTAGATACTATGTTGTAAAGAGTGTCTTTTGAATTACCTGAGAATCTTTGGTTGGGAGAATTCGTATAACCTGTTACAGGGTGTAACTTAAATCGTCTATCGTAATAATGTGGGTTAAACTGCTCAAAGTCGTTAATACCCATAGTAAAAGTTATACTTTCACCTGACATTTTATCATAAAGTCCATTATCTGTGGCGGTTAAACCAATATCACATAGTGTAGTTGCGGTTTTACAACTTAAATCTTCATTGTTAGGGTTATAATACGTTTTAGAAATAAGAGTATTACCTGAGTAAAATTTATCCCATAATAAAGTTTCTTTCTGATTACACAAATCGGAGTTTAAATCTATATTAATTGGTAATAAAGTACTGTTATTTTCACCAATAATATTGTCCGAGAAGACTACCTCAGTATCATATCCGTCTTTATCGGATGATAACGTTATATCAAAATAATCGTGCTCTGAAAGTTTAGCGTCTAATTTATTAAAATAATAATTATTTATATTCTGCCCCGGCATACTCCTTTTTTTATGATAAATACTTCCTTCGATGTATTTATAGAAAAAAAGTGAATATGAAATCATATCTTTTTGATACTAGAAAAGAGGCTGAAGAGTCAGGAAAAGAACTCGGTTGTAAGGGAACCCATATACATAGAGAAGGGGGTAAAAAGAAATTTATGCCCTGTTCAACACACAGACAGTTTGAAAAACACCTTAACAAGGAAACCGAAAGTAAAGAAGAAATTGATGAGTTAATCGATTATGATGGTACAATGAATAATTCTAAAATACCTATTCTTGACCCCATGACGACAGCACCTGGTTTATCTACTATGGACAAAAGAGTTGCTTCAGGTCATCAAACCCAAGACCCGCTCACTAGAGGATATAGGGTTTATTATGGGGAGTCGGTTGTTCGAGAAGAAGATATGGAGGACGCTTTTGGTTATGATGAAACAAAATTTATGGACGCCGTAGAAACTATTGAATATTTTGTTGACGAGTTAGATTTTAATGAGAGAGATGCGGAAGATAGGGCGTCTGAAATGGGTAAGGACCCCAAATTAGATGATACTTCTAAATTTAAAAAATTTAAGAATTTTGTCATGAAGGGTAGATTAGTCGAAAAAGAAAGGTCTTTTACCAAAGAAGACGTACAAAAAATGGCAGAAGAAATACTAATCCAAAAATCTGATGATTTAGGAATCACATCAAAAGACGATGAAGATGTTTCACCTATTATAAAAAGAAATATAAAAGCCTTAAAAAACATGGCAGATGCCGAAGGTATCTCAATACCTAAGCTAATTAAGATGTTTAAAAATGAATAAGGATTTATACCATAGAAAGGCAAAACTACCCGATTCATTAAAAAACCATTTACAAAAGTCTTTTGAAATGGTTGAGGGAGATAGTAATACTGAGGGTTATAATCGTAACAAAGAGTTACGAGAGACCGGTATTGTTAGTTACCCTGTCATTAAAAGAATTAAAAATTGGTTTGATTCTTACAATGGTGATGGTAAGGATAGTCCATACATTTTAAATGGTGGTGACAGAATGAATAAATGGTGTAACCATGTTTTAGATGGGTGGAGAAAAACATTAGACAGTGGAAAAACTGTTAAATCAGATACAGGTATGGAAAATCAATTTATAGATTCCCATGAAAAAGATGGTATTGTGGTTAACCCTCATGATAAACACGAAAAAGGAATAAATAAATTCGACACCTCAATCACTGAGGAAATAAAAAAAATAAACCAACTATTTAAATCAATAAAATAATGGCAACTCAAAACGATAGACTAGATTTCGAACAACCGAAAAACCAATTATCTGCAATAGCAGAAGCTGAAAGAGCTAAGTTATTCCCAAAAAATGATTTCTCACCGAGGTCAGATAAATACTCTCCTGTACACCCTGATGCGGTAGCAGACGGTGATGAAATTGGTAGGGGTACGGGAACATTCTTAGATGTATATAACGAAAACGCAGGTACGTCCACTGATGTATTTGAAAGAAAAGATGATATAAAAATCAATAAGTATAATTCTAAACAACCGTATACCGTAGAAGGATGAAATTAATAACAACGTTCAAATCTTTATTGACAGAAGTCGCTTCATTGGGGGATATTCAAGACTCAATAAAGAAGAGAATTGTTGTTACAGTATATTATGATGGTGACATACCCGGCGGTAAAGGTTATAGAAGAATTGAACCCGTATGTGTCGGGTATAGTAAAGCAGGTAACCTTGTGGTTAGGGCTTGGGATATCGACGGAGCCTCCCATACTGCTTCAATCGGTGAAAAGCCCTTACCTGGTTGGAGATTGTTTAGAGCGGATAAAATATTTACTTACCAACCAACCGCAGATACCTTTAGTGAAGTAAGACCCAACTATAACCCTAACGGAGATAAAAGTATGGAAAGGGTCATATTAAACGCAAAATTTAACGTAGAACCAGATGAGTGATTTAATGCAAAAATTAGCAATGTCTAAAAAAATAATGGATAAACACAATGAAGTTCCTAGAGGGCAGACAGGAGGTTTATCAATGGTTAACGAGAATACTAATGCGAAATATAACATACCACAAGACGTATTATCGGAATCTGCACCTCAACAACAACCAAATATCCAAAATACTATCTCAACTAAAACGGTAACAAATGATGCAGTACTTAACTCTAAGTTACCCGACGAGATTAAAAAACTTATGCTTGAGAACCCGATTGTACAACCACAAATGAACGGAGCAACACTTTCTAATGATGTTATAGAAGGAGCAGTAAGACTAATGAACAATGGGACTACAAATACACAAGTAACACAAGAATCTACCAACACAAAAACATCTAATAATGATTTAAAACAGATGATAAGAGATGTTGTTAGAGACACTGTAAGAGATGTGGTAAAAGAGGAATTAACTAATGCAGGTCTAATAAGTGAAAGTAGTCAAAAAACAAATGAAACTTTATCATTAAGAGTGGGTAAACATATTTTTGAGGGTAGAGTCACAAAAATCAAAAAAGTCAAACAATAACTTTTCTTATAAAACATTATTTACTATACTTTTTCTAAACTGAATAAGTATGTCAAAAATTAATGTTTTAGTTTTACCATCTGACCGTACAGGTGTTGGTAAATTCAGGTCTGTTGACCCCCACGTATATCTACAAAACCATTATTCTGAAGAATTCCACGTAGATATTGATTACGAACCAAAAATCAACGATGAAAACTACTGGAAAAAGTACCAAATAGTACATTTTCACAGAGTTATCGGTAGAGATTACGTAAATTCCCCTAAAATTATTGAACAATTAAGTAAATGGGGAATAGTCACTATTTGTGATATCGACGACTATTGGTCTCCAGGTAAAGAACATCCCGCATATGACTTAGTTAAAAAAAATAATTTAGAGTTTCATATACAAGAAAATATAAAAGCGGCTCAGTACGTAACTACCACAACTACTTTATTTGCTGAAGAGATTAAAAAAATCAACAAGAACGTATTCGTACTACCAAATGCAGTAGACCCTGAAGAGGAACAATTTAAATCAAAGACAGAAGAATCCGAAAAATTACGTTTTGGTTGGTTAGGTGGCTCATCTCACTTACACGATTTAATGTTGTTAGATGGTACGGTCAGTAAATTAATTGAATTCAAAAACGAATTTCAAATGTATGTGTGCGGGTTTGACACAAGAGGTACTGTAACTGAAATCAATCCTCAAACGGGAGAACAAAAACAAAGACCTATTAAACCACACGAAACTGTGTGGAAGAAATACGAAGAGATTTTCACTAATAATTATAAAACATTAAGTGAAGACCATCACAACTTTTTAATGAGGTTTGAGGTAGATGGTGATTATTCCGATAAGGACGCATTTTATCACAGAGTGTGGACACAACCCGTCACAAGCTACGCAAAAAACTATTCTAAATTTGATGTGTCATTAGCGCCTATTAAAGATACTATGTTTAATAGGATGAAGTCCCAACTTAAAGTTATTGAGGCAGGATTCTATAAAAAAGCGTTAATTGCGTCTGATGTTGGTCCATACACAATTGATTTAATCCACGCTCTTGATAAAGGAGAATTCACTAATGGTAACGCTCTTGTTGTTGATAAACACAGAAATAAATCTGATTGGGCAAAATATATTAAAAAGTTAATTAAGAACCCTTCTTTTGCCGAGGATTTGGGGGAGAGGTTGTATGAGACAGTTAATGGAACTTATGACATGAAAACTGTAACGAAGACTCGTTCAGAAATTTATAAAGAATTAGTAAGATGATTGAAGTACCACTAAATAAACTTTTATTTTTTGATTTAGAAACTGTAGGAATCGAAAAAGATTATACTACACTAAATAACAAAAATCCTGAGATGGGTAGACTTTTTGAAAGTTACCGTAATTGGTTTGAGAAGAGATACCCCGATGATGTAGGTAAATCACTTGATGAAATTTTTACTAATCACGCGGCATTAGTATCTGATTTTTCTAAAATTATCGTAGCGTCATTTTCATTTATAACCCCTAAAGGTGAAATACATACAACCACTTTTGCTGAAGACGATGAGAAAAAATTATTGTTAGGTGTAAAAGACTTATTAAACAAAGTTTTAAAATTAGACTTTCACCTTTGTGGACATAACATAAAAGGGTTTGATATGCCGATGTTATCAAAGAGATTTGTAGTTAATGGGATTAAACCACCAAAAATATTACCATCATTAGGTACTAAACCGTGGGATTTAAAAGCGGTAGATACTAAAGAGTTTTGGCAATTTGGTTCATTTAACTCACCCGCATCTTTGGATTTAATGTGTGTCGCTTTAGACGTACAAAGCCCAAAAACAGGTGAAGTTTCAGGTAACTTAGTGCATGATACCTACTGGAATTCTAATGGTTTACAACCTATTGCGGATTATTGTGAAAGAGATGTAAAAGTATTAGTGGATGTAATGAAAAAAATATACGATTTAAAATGATAGGAAAATTTAACGAATTTAAAGACAGTTTAAAAACACTTAAGGAACTTGAGTCTAAACTAACCAACGTGGACATGTCCGACCCTACTGAAATGCTAAAGAATTTAGGTATAAACATAGATGAGATTGAAAGTAATTTTAACGAGGAGTATGAGATACCTAAAATAACTTTAAATTATGTTTACAAATCAGACAATCAAGAACCTGAATACGCATATTCAACAGACTCAGGATTTGATTTAAGGGCTAACGAAACCGTTAATTTAGAACCTTTCGGTAGAGCGTTAGTACCAACAGGACTATTCTTAGACGTACCCGAAAGATGTGAAATACAAGTGAGACCTAAGAGTGGATTAGCAATAAAAAGAGGGTTATCAGTATTAAACACACCTGGTACCGTAGATTATGGTTATACAGGAGAAATTAAAGTTATTATTTTTAATTTTAATAATGAACCACAAACAATTTATAAAGGTGATAAAATTGCTCAAGCAGTTGTTTGCCCCGTGGCTCAAGGTAATCAAGTAAATCTAGTTAAAGTAGAGTCAATAAAAGAAAAAGACCGAAATGATAATGGGTTCGGGTCTACAGGAAATTAATTAATTATGAAAAAAACAATCGAATTAAAGACAACAACAAATGATGAGGGATATGCGAATAGTCCTACATTACCCGATGGATTAAAAAACTATCTAATAGATATTGATGGTACAATCACTGATGATGTACCTAACGAGGAACCTGAACGTATGAGACAAGTAATACCTTATGAGGGGTCGGTTGAGACTTTAAATAGATGGTTTGATGAAGGTCACATTATAACTTTCTTTACTTCACGCACAGAAGAGGTAAGAGAGATTACTGAGGAATGGTTGGATAAATGGGGATTTAAATATAGTAATTTATTAATGGGTAAACCTCGTGGTGGTAATTATCATTGGATAGATAATCATATTGTTAGAGGAACAAGATATAAAGGTCAGTGGACTGAGTTAACACTTAAGACATTAGAAATAGAAGTATTTGATGACTAATGATAACCATCGGATTTAGTACGAGAGAAGTTAGCCCTGATTTTATAGAACACATAAAATCTACATGTGGTCCTAAAAACATTGAAATAATACCCTTTGAAAATAAAGGTACACACTCTTTGTCAGAGGCTTATAATATAATATTAGAAAAATCTTCTAATGATATTGTAATTTTATGTCATGATGATATATACTTTGATAAAAAGGGTTGGGGTAATAAAATAGTTAAACATTTTAATAAAAACCCCGATTACGGTATACTTGGTTTAGCTGGTAGTATATCAATGCCCGATACAGGAAGATGGTGGGACGATAATACAAAAATGAAAGGTATTGTTAACCATGAGCACGAAGGGAAAAAATGGGAGTCTAAGTACTCAAATAGTTTAGGTAATAAGGTTGAGGAAGTTCTATTAGTTGATGGTTTATTTATTGCAATAAATAAAAATAATATAGTACATACGTTTGATGAGTCAGTAAATGGGTTTCATTTTTATGATATTTATTTTTCATTTAAAAATCATTTATCGGGTGTTAAAATAGGTGTGATGTATGATGTTCGAGTAACCCATTTATCGATAGGACAAACCAATGATGAGTGGGAAAAAAACAGAATCTTATTTACTGAAAGGTTTAAATCTGATTTACCTAAAAAACTACCTGAGTTATTTGAAAACAAAAAGTTAAAAGTTCTATTAGGAGTTTTAAACTTCCAAGGGCTTACAGGTTCTGAAATTTCAACTATAGAGTTAGCTAAGGGATTATCTAAAAAAGGATGTGATGTTTCTGTTATATCATTTAACGTAAGTAATCACTTTAAACAAGTATGTAATAATCACGGAATTAAGACATATCTTATGTCTGAACCACCTGGTTATAAGGTTGGGGATGGGTTATGGTCTATGAAAACCCCAAACGGGTTAAAGACATCTGAGAAAGGAAAACTATATAGATTAAAGAATGTTAATTTTGACATCATACAAACAAACCACACACCAATAACTGAAAGGTTATTAGAACTTTATCCCGAAAAAAAATTCGTAACAATTGTAAGGTCAGAAATTATAGACTTAGAAAATCCTGTTGTTAATGATAATGTAAAAGGGTATATCGCAATAAGACCTTCAATTAAAGATTACTTAATCAGTGATTTCGATTTAGATAGTGATTCTATTGAGGTTATATATAATCCTTTCGACGATACTCGATTTAAACCAAAAACTAAACAGGAAATAAGTAAAAAAATAACCTTATTTGTTGGTACTATGGATTACCTTAGAAAAAGTAGTATTGAAGATTTAATAACATCTTTAGATAAAAGTAAGGAAGAGTTGTGGTTAGTCGGTAAGGACACCATGGGATATGCGAGTAAATATGGGGAGATGTATGACCACGTAAATTACTACCCTCCGACAGAAAAAATAGAAGATTTTTATCATCAGTGTGACGTAACCGCAGGTATAATGTTAGGTAGAACTACTATTGAGGGTTACTTATGTGGTAAACCTGGTATAATCTACACTGTGGATAAGGAAGGAAATATTAAAGGAAAAGATTTTACGGAAGTTCCTTTAGATATTGAAAAATTCAATAAAGAGACAATCATAAATAACTTTAAAAATTTTTATATAAAAAAAATAAATGAGTAATATTAATATAACAAATAACCCTTATAAATTTTATATAGATAAAATAAACAATAAGGAAAATTTTTCGTTTACGAGATGGGGAGATGGTGAGTGGTTTTGTACGTGGGGTGTGTCTGGTCGAAACACTGATAGTCATGAATATTTTCCTGAACTTAGAAGTGGCTTAAATAAGGCACTTAAAAACGACAAAGGTTACTACAAGGCAATATGGAATATAACACATGGACAAATTGCAAGAATATTAAATCCACTAACAAATTTTCTAAATCAAGAAAATATTATAGTTGACTGGGTTAACGCCGGAATATGGGAAGACCTTGTTTTGAAAGGTGGTATTGAAGAATTGATTGAATCACTAGAAAAAAGAAATTTTGTAATAGTTTCTAACGATAGTTTAAGAGATTTAAACGTAAAATATACTGATTTTATCTCAGTTCCTTTAGTAAATTGTTTCTTAGATAAAGAAAGAATTAAAAAAGAAATGATAGATATCTCAGAAAAATATGACAATGTGGTTTTTGGTATGTCTTCCTCTATGGCAACAAATGTTATAGTGGATGAGTTATATGATGTAATAGGTGATAAATGTAGTATGATAGATTTTGGTTCTATATGGGACCCGTTTGTCGGAAGAAATACAAGAGGATACCATAAAGATTATGTAAAAATGAAGTTATGATTAATTGTATACCCTATGGTGGTATATCTAATCGGATGAAATGTATAATTTCGTCAATCGCAGAATATGAAAAAATAAACCTACAGTGGGACACTAAACCCTCCGTTGGTGGTGTAAGGTGTGAATTCTCAGATTTGTATGAGAATACTTTTAAATGTGACTATAATGAAAGTGTATCAGATTGTCAGTTTATTCACCCTAATATGAACACTCACAACACCAACATTGGAAAGGACGATATAGACTTTAGTATACAACAAAAATACATCGAAGTAATAAATAATCTACGTCCCATAGATTATATAAAAGAAAGAGTGTCTATTGAAAAAGATTATTTAGGTGAGTTTGATACTGTATCTGTTAGGACATTTAAAAGTTTTCCAAGAGAATATAAATCATGGGGTCATAAATTTAAAATAGAAAAGTTATATAAATATATGGATAATATTAAACACAAAATATTATTAACTTGTGATGATGAGGACACAGTATGTCATCTCAAAGAAAGATATGACGTATACACCACTATTAAAAGAACAAAATTTGGAGACTTCTCAAGTGTAGAAGGAATGCAAGATATATTAATTGATTTATATCTTGGTGGTTTATCTAAAAATATATATGGCACTAAGGAAAGTAGTTTTACAGAAATGCAGTGGTGGTTGGGCCAATGTAAATCTAATTATATAAACATGGATTTACATTAACTGAAAAAAGATTAAATTTTAAAAAAAATTACATGCCATACAAAGTAGTTAAAAAAGAAGAGATAAAGAGTATAATTGGGAAAGTTTCAAGGAAGAAGTTTTTATCTGAAAATCAAAAAGTATATTATAATGAATTAATAGATAATGAAATAACAATATGCTCTGGTCCTGCAGGTGTAGGTAAATCATATGTCGCAATGAGGGCGGCTATAGATTTACTAATGGATGATACAAATTCATATGAAAAAATTATTATAGTTAGACCCGCTGTTGAAGCGGAAGAGAAACTAGGTTCTTTACCTGGTAATTTAGAAGAAAAATTAGACCCGTATATATTTCCATCATATTATCTTTTAAATAAAATAATAGGAAAAGAATCAAGAGAAAAATTAAAACAAAATGATGTTATTGAGGTGTTCGCATTGGCATATATGAGAGGTATGAATATAGATAACTCAATATTAATTTTTGAAGAAGCTCAAAACTCAACACCGTCACAAATGAAATTGTTACTTACACGTATTGGGTTTAATTCTAAGTTTTTTATATCTGGTGATGTTGAACAAACTGATAGATATAGAGATAAGACACAATCGGGTTTATATGATGCCTTAAATAGATTTCGCGAAATAGAAAGAATAGGTGTGTTTGAGTTTGAGAATAAGGATGTAATTAGAAATCCTTTGATAAGTAAGATTTTAGATAAGTACGAGTAATGAAAATTGCATTTGACTTAAATGGTGTAATTAGAGATGTTTTTCTAAAAACTGAGCAAGTTTATACTAAATTCTATTTAGAGGAAAAAGACGATGAGGTTGTGTCTAAGTACAACGAGGAAACTGAAAAATGGGAAGAAGAAACTAAATCTGATGGTTTCGAGTATGGATTAGAGTTACCTGTTACTTCCATGAATTTAATAGACCACTTTAAATTTGAGACTCCTGATGATTTATACAACTTTTTTTATGTGGATTTTCCGATGAACATTTTTGGTCACAGTCCTTCAATAAGCGGTAATACATTTAATATTTTAAACGACTTATATATTGATTATAGAGATGAAAATGAAATTTATATTATATCAGATGAAATCGGTAAATCTAAACCAGCAACATTGTTTTTCTTATCCAAATATGGGTGTTTAGTAGAAAACATTAAATTTTATTCTAAGTCTACTTTAGAGCATACTTTTGATGAGTTTGATATTATTATTACATCAAATCCGGATTTTTTATCAAAAGATTCAAATAGTAAAAAAATTATAAAGGTTAATACAACTTACAATCAGAATTATGAATCCGATTTTACGATTGATGATATTTCGGAGGTTAATGATATATTTAAAAAAATAATTTAATAATGTTAGAAGTTTTAGGTGAACTATATTATATAGATTTAGATAATGTTAGTAACACTATCGATATGTCTGATGACAATTTTTCAGGTGAAACTGAACAAACCATAAATTTGGTATCTTTTGAAGTTATAAAAATGATGTTAGAAATTATAATGACAGAAAGAGAAGAAATAGATAATAATTTGGGCGTACACAATACTAAAGATTTAAGTATTCCTTTTAGGATTGCTTTTAATACTTTATTAAAACATCAAATATTAAAACATTTATAAAAATGAATGAAGAAACAATATTAAAAGTAGAACAATCT
>Ga0208898_1001237_pt1 | contig 17255 bp, 14 predicted proteins | sample VirMetDEL_Mar_4_FD_184513 | JGI IMG/M metagenome (GOLD analysis project Ga0208898, IMG submission 184513) | Aqueous microbial communities from the Delaware River and Bay under freshwater to marine salinity gradient to study organic matter... | ecosystem: Environmental > Aquatic > Marine >...
AAGTAATGGCATTTAAGTTAGACAAGCCACCATACAATCTTGACGGGCCTGCCGTATACTTAAATGACTTTAGTGATGAGCCTGCTGTTCTTGGTAGAACCAATAAGAACGGTACCATACTATTGAATAAAGACCTTGACCCAAAGTATCACGATGCAGTCATCAAACACGAAAAGGTCCACGTTGACCAAATCGAGAGGGGTGACTTAGATTGGGATGGCCCTAACTTCTATTGGAAGGGTAAGAAATATTCTCGTTCATTGAACATGATGGGTACTGGTAAAGAGCCTTGGGAAAAGGAAGCATATAGAAAAGGTGGGGTACCTTTTGGTAAAATACCCGTTTAATAACTAACAACACAACAATTAGAAAAAATGGCAAACGAAGTAATTAATTTAGGAACTGTATTTAGCGGATTCAATAGCGGTACAGACCTACAACCAGCAAACTCAAGAACAAACAACCAAGGTGTTACAATAAGTGACATCGCAGGGTTTGTTAAGATTTTAGATACAGCACCAGCAACAGCAACCCTTGTAAAAGGTGATATGTTCCTTGCTCTTGATACAGGTGCATTAACTGTTTGTACAGTTACTGCTACTACGGTTATCAGTGTAACTTTATCTTAATAATTAAATAAACACCCCTGTAGGATAAAACCTATGGGGGTTTTAACTTAAATAAACAAAATGGGACAATTCGGGAATCAACCAGATTTTGGAACAGAGGCGGCTACAGTAGCGGCATCAGACACTATATCACCAGCTACTAACCTTACTGGCTCTGTATTGTATATCGGTACAGGTGGGTCTGTTAAAGTTTTAATGGCAGGTAAAAGAGAGGTTGGAGATGCAATTATTTTTGCAAACGTACCTGACGGAAGTTTTCTTCCAGTTACCGTGGACTATGTTCTAGCCACTGGAACCACAGCTAGTGACATTATATCTTTAAAGTAGTATGTCTTTAGGCTTAGGTATAGACTTAGCAATTATAGGTGCAGGGGGTTTTGCTGTGCCGTTTGAGTTTGTTAACTCGCTGTACAGTGACGGTGACCGAAGCTTTGTAGAGATGTCATCTGCTGTAAATAAGCCAGAACCTTTTGGTAATGCGTTGGAATTTGATGGTGTAAATGATTACGTTTCTCTTACAACGGGAATTGCTACATCAGGAGATATTACGCTTAGTTGCTGGTTTAAGTACACAGGTGGGGACATGGGTAATATTTACGGGAATAGCGGTTCAGGTTCACTGTCAATTCGAGTAATTTCGTCTACACAGGTCAGATGGTATGATGGGTCAAACAATGATTGGACCGTTTCGTCTATGTCAGTAGGGGAGTGGTATCATTTATTTATAACAAAAGACGGAACAGTTGGACGATGTTATTTGAACGGGGTTGAGGCTACGAACACAGTCACCTTAAATGGAACAATGCCAACAATCAACCAAATAGGTAGATATCACAACGGCACAATAGTACCTCTGGATGGCCAACTTGATGATGTAGCAATAAAGACTGGATATGTCGGCACTTTAAGTAACGCTCAAGATATATACAATGAAGGTGCTGGACAAAGACCTAATAACGTAATAAGCGCGCTTGATGTTTACTATAAATTTAACGAGTCATCAGGTACAAGTGCAGCAGACTCAAGCGGAAACAGCAATACAGGTACATTAAATAACTTTACAGGAACTTATTTTGTTCCTCATGATAATATATATACAGCTGGGTTTGTGTTAAGCTGTTGGATTTATTTTGATGGTAGTATTTCTAATGAGTATATCTTTGGTCATGTTGGGGATGCTGACATGTTTTTCCGATTTGATTCAAGCACCTCTGCTACATTTCAAACCTCAACAGGTACTAGCACTACTTGGACTATATCAGCAAATTCTACGGGGTGGAATCATGTAGCCATGTCATTAAATGGTGGTGTAAACGAGCTGTGGATTAACTCAGTAAAGTCTACAGGTACAACAGAAGACTATGACGAAGAGGCTATAAACATAAGCCTTATAGGTAGAAGTGATACATCTTACGGTTTGTTTGTCATGGACGAACTAATTATAGATGCACGAAACGCAACATTAACTCAGGCTCAAGTAGATTTATTATATAAAGGAGGAAAAGGGGTGTTAAGCAATACTGTAATAACAGCCCCTGATATATTTTACAGGTTTGACCAAACAAGTGGGACCACTGTTGTTGACTCAAGCGGTAACGGTAATAACGCAACGCTATACTTCCCAACAAACGGGGATTGGTCACCACATGAATTAGAAGCACCAACAATTACTAGCGGTTCTGTAAATACTACATCACCAGCTCAGGTTGTACTAACTGGTACAAACTTTTATTCTGTTACAAGTTTAAGTGCATCTGGTACTGCTGTCGTTGAAAGCTACACCATAGACAGTGTAACTCAGATAACAGCCACTGTAAATGTAGAAACCCCTGGGTATTATAGTATAACAGTAAACAACATTGTAGGCTCTGACACTATAGATAGTCAAACAATAACGCTGTATGACTTTGGTAATTACATTCAACCAAGTTTGGGTAATACAACTGAAACAGGTACAATAAGCACTCCGTGGAGTAGTACAAATAGATTTTCTAATATGGTTGTCGCTTATTGGGCTAAAAGACCAATTAGTGCTGACACATCTAAAACTAATGTAACAGCATCAAGTAATACCAACTCTAGCACATATATATTTCATAGAAACACCTCTCCATACATTAGGTTTGCGTCTGACGGAGACGGAAATTCTAGACGAGTTGAATGGAACTTAAATATAACAGACAACGATTGGCATCATTTTTATTACTTTTATAATAACAACTCATTAACTGAGGACATAACACAGCAACCAACAGGTGCCGCTGATGGAACGTATGGCTCAATTTTTCCATCAGTTTATCCACCTGGAGGTACAGGATTAAGATTAAAAGCGGTTGTTACGGGAGGCTTTGGTAATATAGATAGACTTATTGTAGAGGTTGCAGGCTCTGGTTATAGGGTGGGTGACGAAATTACTTTTACAGTAGACGGACAAGAAGCGAAAGCAGTTTTATCAAAAGTGCCAGATACTGTTGACGGTGAACTTTACCTTGTATATGACGGTGTACTACAAACACGCTCTAGTTCTTCTTTTCAATTTGATGGTCTTGATAACTTTGGTTCTTTTTTCTACAGGGGTAGCACTAATAGTCTTCACTCTGAAATAGGTATGGATGATATAGTCTTTGACGAAAGGGTTACTACGCTTGCTGAAGCACAGGCAATATACAACAGTGGAAGGGGTGGAAACGTAACAAACATATTTGGAAGTCAACCTCTTTACTGGTATAAGTTTAATGAGGCAAATGGTGCAACAACTATAGCGCAAAGCGGTTCTGTCGGTAGTGCGGATATGACATTAACTAACTTTACAGGGGATTACCTACTAAATAAAAATTTTGAAAATGCACTTTCATATGATGGTGTGGATGACTACTGCGATTTACCAGCGAACTTAGAAATTGCCGCATTTAGCACAGAGTTTACAATTTCCGTTTGGTTAAAACCTGAATTTGGATTAAGCAGTGGGCAAATGTGGATTTTTGAAAATACCAACGCAAGAGATTTTTGGTTCTTTTATCCAAATGCCACTTATTTTAGATTAGATGGAAACACTAATCAAAACGCTTGGAGTTATGGTTATGATACAGCAGGGCATACGGGAAGTTGGCATCACTACGTTGTAACAAGAGATAGCAGTAATGTCATTGAAATGTATGTTGATGGTGTAAAGCAAACAAAAATCACAAGCAATGTTAATTCTAAAAATGCTCAAATTCGATACATTGGCACTCGTGCTAGTTTTTCAGCTACTAAATATAGAGGGGTGATGGATGAGTTTATAGTTAAGTCTGGATACGCTGCAACCCCTTCCGATGTTGTTTCGCTATATAACGGGGGTGCAGGCACTGATTCATCATTAGTTTTACCTTCACCATTAGCTTATTGGAAATTTAACGAAACAACAGGTACTACAGCAAGTGATTCTTCAGGTAATGGAAATGACTTAACACTCAATAACTTTACAGGAACGCCTTGGGTACCACACTAAAATTAAATTAAATTAAATTAAATGAAAATAGAAAAAGAAGAGCTTGACAAGATTGTTGAGCAACAGGTAGAGTTAAATAATCTACTTAAAAGAATAGGTTTTATAGAGACCGAAAAGGATGGTCTTTTGAAGATGTATATTGAAGCGTTAGGGGAGTCTAACGCCACCAAGAAAGAACTTGAAGATAAGTACGGGGCTATTAACATAGACCTATCCGATGGCTCGTATACTAAAGTTGAAACTGAGTAGCTGTGTCTATAATAAGGAAGATAACTATAGGTAAGGAGTACAAGGAAAACGCTATGCACTACGCTGTGGGTCAAGAAGTTTATGGTGGCCACTGTGTATCAAACATAGAAGACATCGAGAAGGAGAATGTGTACAGGATATACATAACCAAGAACGATGAGGTGATGCCCTGGAAGGACTTCAATAAGAACATGGGTATATCTGTGGAGTACGACCTAAAATACTAACACCCATGAGGAGTGTGTACGATTTTATTGTTAAGCCTATATCTGGTAGGTATAACAATACCAAAGATATTGGTGGAGTTAAGTTTGTAACTAACACAAAGATTGAAAGCTACAAAAGCGTTAGTAACGAGGCAGAGGTAATAGCCACGCCACTATCCATTGTAACAGACATCAAGGTTGGTGACAAGGTTATTGTCCACCATAATGTGTTTAGAAGGTTTTACGACATAAGGGGTAATGAAAAGAACAGTCGTAGTCATATAAAAGAAGATATGTACGCTTGCTCACCAGAGCAGATATATCTTTACGGGGACAATGAGTCACACCTTGATTATTGTTTTGTACAACCCGTTGTTAATGACGATGAGTGGTCATCTCAAAAAGAAAAACCACTTACAGGAATACTTAGGTATGGCAACAAAATTCTTGAAGAGAACGATGTACATCCAGGAATGGTTGTAGGGTTTACCCCAGAGTCAGAGTTTGAGTTTGTTGTGGATGGTGAACTATTATATTGTATGAAATCTAAAAATATTGTTTTGACCTATGGAAACGAAGGAAGCGAAACTAAATATAATCCAAGCTGGACGAGCAGCGGTTGAGGAGCTAATTAAGGTGGCTAGGGAGCCGATAGTTACTGGTGGTGAGGATGATGTATCAGCAGATAGATTGAAGAACGCAGCGGCCACTAAAAAGCTTGCGATATTTGATGCGTTTGAAATATTAAACAGGATTAACGAGGAGGAGAATATGCTCAACAACGTAGAAAAAGTTGAGGCACCAAAAAAAGTATTCTCTGGTTTTGCTGAGAACAGGTCTAAGAAGTAATGTACGAGCAGACATTAGTAAATATAATAGATGACCATATAAAGCCACATGTTCTGAAAAGAATGAACAAGGGTAAGAAATGGAAGTATGGGTACAACGAAGCACACGACATTGTAGTCATAAGTAAGAACGGTCAGATTGGTGAGATATACGAGATACAAAACCTAAAGATAGCTTTACCAACAGAGTTTGATGTGGTTAAGTTTGAAGATAACAAATGGCAGTACACTGAATACCCAAAAGAGTTATCTAGGTTTAAGAGTGTTTTTGATTGGAACGAGGCTCCAGATGAGTTTAAGAATAAATGGTTTGACTACATAGACACGGAGTTTACTAGAAGAGAAGATGGTTTTTGGTTTATAAACAACAAAAAGCCAACATACATAACAGGTTCTCACTACAACTACCTACAGTGGTCTAAGATAGATGTTGGTAAACCAGATTTTAGAGAGTCTAATAGATTGTTCTTTATATTTTGGGAGGCTTGTAAGGCTGACCACAGAAGCTACGGGATGTGCTACTTAAAGAATAGACGCTCTGGTTTTTCTTTTATGTCATCAGCAGAAACTGTAAACTTAGCAACACTATCTAGTGACTCAAGGTTTGGTATACTGTCTAAGACAGGACCCGATGCTAAGAAGATGTTCACAGACAAGGTGGTGCCGATATCGGTTAACTACCCATTCTTCTTCAAACCCATACAGGATGGTATGGATAGACCTAAGACAGAGCTTGCGTACCGTGTACCAGCTTCTAAGTTTACTAGAAAGAAGCTAGACACAAATACTCAAGTTGAAGACATTACAGGTCTTGATACAACCATAGACTGGAAGAACACAGGGGACAACTCATACGATGGTGAAAAACTATCGTTGTTAGTACACGATGAGAGTGGTAAGTGGGAGAAACCCACAAACATACTTAACAACTGGAGGGTTACTAAGACATGTCTAAGGTTAGGTAGTAGAGTGATTGGTAAGTGTATGATGGGGAGTACATCAAACTCTTTGGATAAAGGGGGTGAGAACTTTAAGAAGTTATATGAGGACTCTGATGTAACCAAAAGAAACGCCAACGGACAGACAGCATCTGGGTTGTATAGCCTGTTTATACCAATGGAGTGGAACTACGAGGGATACATAGACGAGTATGGATACCCTGTGTTTGACACACCAGAAAAAAAGGTTTACGATACCTTTGGTAATGAAATACGGATGGGTGTTATTGATTATTGGGAGAACGAGGTAGAGGGATTAAAGAACGACCAGGATGGTCTTAACGAATTTTACAGGCAGTTTCCAAGAACAGTGGAGCATGCGTTTAGGGATGAGGCTAAGAACTCTTTGTTTAACCTCACCAGGATATATCAGCAGATAGATTATAACCAAGACCTAAGAAACACCAACATACTCACAAAGGGTAACTTTCAGTGGGAGAACGGTATAAAGGATACAAGGGTGATATTTTTACCTAGCAACAACGGAAGATTTTTAATTTCATGGGTTCCTAACACAAATCTGCAAAATAGAGTAATAATAAAGAATGGGGTTAAGTATCCTGGTAATGAACACTTAGGGGCATTTGGGTGTGATAGTTACGATATATCGGGTACTGTAAGTGGCGTAGGTTCAAATGGTTCTCTTCACGGACTAACAAAGTTTTCTATGGAGGAGGCACCAGCAAACCACTTTTTTCTAGAGTACATATCTAGACCACAGACCGCTGAGATATTTTTTGAGGATATATTGATGGCTATTGTTTTTTACGGTATGCCAATACTTTGTGAGAATAACAAGCCAAGACTCTTGTATCACATCAAAAGAAGGGGGTATAGGGGTTACTCTATGAATAGACCAGATAGAACTTGGAACAACCTCTCACAAACAGAAAGAGAGATAGGTGGTATACCTAACTCAAGTGAAGACGTTAAGCAGGCTCATGCAGCCGCAATAGAGACTTACATAGACGAATGTGTTGGGGTCATAGGTGATGACCAATACGGAGATATGTATTTCGACAGAACATTAAATGATTGGGCAAGATTTGATATAAACAACAGAACTAAGTTTGATGCGTCTATTAGTTCAGGACTAGCGATAATGGCCTGTAATAAAAATAGATACGCACCTATAAACAAAGTGGTTAGAAACAATATTAAACTTGGCTTCAAAAGATATGACAATACTGGTAGTGTTTCCAAAATAATAGATAGATGAATATAAGTACAAATCCAAATAGTTCGTTCCCAAGCCAAGTCGTTAGCGATGAGGAGAAAAAGAGCTTTGAATATGGCGTTCAAGTAGGAAGGGCTATAGAGGGTGAGTGGTTTCATGGTGGGAGAAGCGGTAACAGGTTTGCAACTAATTGGAATAGGTATCACAACTTAAGGCTTTACGCTAGAGGTGAGCAGCCAATACAGAAGTATAAGGATGAGTTATCTATTAACGGTGACCTATCATACCTTAACTTAGATTGGAAGCCAGTACCAGTTATATCTAAGTTTGTTGACATCGTTGTTAATGGTATGTCTGAGAAGAAGTATAAGGTTAATGCTTACGCTCAAGACCCGTCATCACTAAAAGAAAGAACAAACTACGCAGAAAACTTACTTAGAGATATAGTAGCGCAGGAGGATATACAAATACTTAGAGATAGTATAGGTGTGGATACAGCGAACTTTAAGGGTAAAACTGATTTACCAGAAACACCCGAAGATGTTTCCCTGTATATGCAGCTCAAATATAAGCCGTCTATAGAAATAGCTGAAGAAGAAGCTATAAATAACACTTTAGCTAAAAATAAATTTGAGTTAGTAAGGAGAAGGTTAAATTATGACTTAACAGTTCTTGGTATTGCTGCGGTAAAAACTGATTGGAACAAGGCTGAAGGAGTTGTGGTAGACTACTGCGACCCAGCTAAAATGGTTTGGTCTTACACTGAGGACCCAAACTTTGAGGACATTTACTATGTTGGTGAGGTTAAGTCCATAACAATACCAGAGCTTAAAAAGCAGTACCCATTTATTTCTGAGGAAGAGTTGGACAGAATATCTAAGATGGGTAACAGAAGCGACTATGTTGTTGGTTGGAACGACTATGACGAGAATACTGTTCAGGTTTTATACTTTGAGTACAAGACTTATATGAACCAAGTGTTTAAAATAAAACACACAGCAAACGGGTTAGAAAAAGCTATAGAAAAAACAGATTCTTTTAACCCACCAGAAGCGGACACATTTAAAAAAGTGTCAAGAACCATAGAGGTGTTGTTCACTGGTGCTAAGATTCTTGGTTACGACCAAATGATTGATTGGAAAATGTCAGAGAACATGACAAGACCTAAATCAGACACGACTAAGGTTTGCATGAATTATGCTATTACAGCACCTAGGATGTATAAGGGCAGGATAGAGTCAACGGTAAGTAAGATTACTGGGTTTGCTGATATGATAAACATCACTAACCTGAAGATTCAACAGGTAATGTCTAAGCTGGTGCCAGACGGTGTATACCTAGACATTGATGGATTGGCTGAGGTGGACCTGGGTAATGGCACAAGCTATAATCCCCAAGAGGCTTTGAACATGTACTTCCAAACGGGTAGTATACTTGGTAGGTCTCTGACACAGGAGGGTGATATGAATAGGGGTAAGGTTCCGATACAAGAACTAAGTTCGTCAAACGGTCAGTCAAAGTTAGCGGCATTGATTAACACCTATCAGTATTACTTGCAAATGATTAGGGATGTCACAGGGCTTAACGAGGCTCGTGACGGTAGTGCGCCTATGGAAGACACACTCGTAGGGCTACAAAAGCTTGCCGCTAACGCATCGAACGTAGCAACACGGCACATACTACAGTCTAGCCTTTATTTAATCGCTAGAACCTGTGAAAACATATCTTTAAGAATATCAGATTCTGTTGAGTTTGCCTTGACTGACCAATCTTTAAGAAGAGCTATAAGCTCATTTAACGTGGGTACGCTAGAGGAAATATCAAGCCTGCATCTACACGACTTTGGTATATACTTAGAACTTGAACCAGAAGAAGAGGAAAAAGCACAGCTTGAGCAAAACATACAGGCTTCTATAAAAATGGGGGGTATTGATATTGAGGATGCAATAGACATAAGGCAAATAAACAACCTAAAGCTTGCTAACGAGGTACTGAAGCAGAAAAGAAAGAAGAAGGCTGAGGCAGATAGACAGGCTCAGTTACAAAACATTCAGGCTCAAGCCAACGCTAATGCTGAGGCAGCCGAAAAAGCGGCAATGGCTGAGGCACAAAAACAACAAATCCTAACTCAAGAAAAGATTAGTATAGAGCAGGCTAAGGCGCAGTTTGAAATACAAAGACTTCAGACTGAGGCTGAAATAAAAAGAGGATTAATGCAGGCTGAGTTTGATTTCAACATGCAGTTAGCTCAAGTAAGGGCTAATGCTGAGGGTAAAAAAGAACAAGAGATAGAGGACCGAAAAGATAAAAGAATTAGGATGCAGGGTACTCAGCAGAGTGAACTCATCAACCAAAGAAAAAACAACTTACTACCAACAGACTTTGAGTCCTCTGGAAATGATGTGTTAGGTGGTATCGGTTTAGAGCAATTTGAGCCAAGATGATTTTAAACAATTATATATTATATTATTATGTCGGAAACAAAAGTAGACTTGTCAAAAGTCAAGCCCAAGAAGGCTAAAGAAACAGTAACCAAGTTAGACCTTTCTAAAAAGAAAGAGGAACTAAAAGAAAAAGAAGATGCCGTTCAAGAGCAAAGCGCAAATGACGTACATGAGGATAAACCTACCGAAACTGTACAAAAAGTGGAGGAAGGAACACCCGAACCAAAACCTGAAGGCACTCCCGAAGAAGTCACCAGTTCAGATGATGGGGGTAAGTCAGAAGAAGGAGAGGTAGTAATACAGGAGATTACTGAAAAAGAAGAAGAAAAAGAAGAGGTAACACCCGTTGTTGAGCAGACAGAAGACAAGGTTAAGATAAATCTACCAGAAGGTGTAGATAAACTTGTTAAGTTTATTGACGAAACAGGTGGTGACCTACAGGACTATGTTCGACTAAACACAGACTACTCAAACGTAGATGAAGAAACACTACTAAGAGAGTATTATAAGAAAACAAAACCACATCTTGACGATGAGGAAATAGATTTTGTAATTGAAGAAAACTTTCGTTACGATGAAGACCTTGATGATGAGCGAGACATCAAGAGAAAAAAACTTGCTCAAAAAGAAGAGGTTTCAAAAGCCCATTCATTTCTAAATGATTTGAAGGATAAATACTACGAGGAAATCAAGTCGAGGCCCACGTTATCCAACGAACAAAGAAAAGCAATGGACTTTTTTAATCGCTACAAGGAGAGTGAACAAAAAGCTGAAGAATCTAGAAGTTTATTCAAATCTAAAACTAAAGATTTTTTCCAAAACGATTTCAAAGGTTTTGATTTTAAGGTTGGAGAGAAGAAATTTAGATACGGGGTAAGTAATCCAGAATCAATTGCTGATACTCAGTCTAGTATTAACAACATATTGGGAAAGTTTCTCGATGAAAGTGGTAATGTAAAGAGATTTGACGAGTATCATAAAGCAATGTATGCGGCCCAAAATGTTGACAAAATTGCCTCGCACTTTTACGAACAGGGTAAGGCTGACGCTATCAAGGAGGTCGCTGTTAAGTCTAAGAACATAACAGGTGAAGCACCTAGACAAACGTCAAACGATAGTCTGTTTATAAATGGTTTAAAGGTTAAGGCTGTCAACGGTATCGACTCTTCAAAACTTAAAATTAATAAAAACAAGTTCAAAAATTAATAAATTATGGGAACATTTGCAACTAACGACCCATTGGGTTCGTTTTCCTTGGTACCTACTCCATTTAAGAGTATTACTCAAGGTTCTTATTTAAACTTTGCTGATGGAAGCGGAAACGACTTCGCACAGCAGTATCTACCTGAAATCTATGAAGCTGAAGTAGAGCGTTACGGTAACCGTACAATCTCTGGTTTTCTTCGTATGGTTGGGGCTGAGATGCCAATGACTTCTGACCAAGTTATTTGGTCTGAGCAAAACCGTCTACACCTTTCTTTCGAGAGTGGTATGGGTGGTGGAGGAGCTACTACTGTTTCTGCTCCTGCTATTGCCGCTGGTGCAACAGTAATCACAAACGTAGCTGGTGAAAACTCTGCTGGAGAATCTATTCAACCTATTATCCGAGCTGGTTCTACTATTGTTGTTTATAACACAGTAAGCCTAAACTCTGTTAAGTGTTTTGTTGATGCCGAGCCTGCTGCTGGAGCTACTAACTGGGATGTTAACGCTTTTCCTTACACTGCCGCTAACTTGAACGCAGTTTCTACTGCTGTTGGACAGCCAGGTGAAGGTGGAGAGGTTAAAATCTTCGTATATGGTTCTGAATTTGGTAAGGGTACCGACTCTATGAGTGGTTCTATTACACCATCATTCACTCAGTACAACAATAGCCCAGTAATCATCAAAGACCAGTATGAGGTTTCAGGTTCTGACGCTTCTCAAATTGGTTGGGTTGAAGTTACTGATGAGGCTGGACTTTCTGGATATCTTTGGTACTTGAAGGCTGAAGGCGAGACTCGTCTACGTTTTCAGGATTACCTAGAGATGGTTTCTGTAGAAGGTGAGCTTGCTGCTGCTGGTTCTGCTGCTATCGGACAACTAGCTGGAGGTAGTGCTAGTGCTAACGTGAAGGGTACACAGGGTCTTTTTGCTGCTATCGAGGAGCGAGGAAACGTGTACAACAACTTCACTGCTGCTACTGGTTTAGCTGACTTCGACAAGATTCTAGCTAACCTTGACAAGCAGGGTGCTATTGAGGAGAACATGCTATTCTTGAATCGCGCTACGTCACTAGACATGGATGATATGCTTGCTGCTCAGAACTCTTACGGTGCTGGTGGTACTTCTTACGGAGTATTTGAGAATAGCTCTGAAATGGCTCTGAACTTAGGATTCTCTGGATTCCGAAGAGGTTCTTACGACTTCTACAAGACTGATTGGAAATATCTTAACGATGCTTCTACTCGTGGTCTTACAGGAGACATAGAGGGTGTATTGGTTCCTGCTGGAACAACTACCGTTTACGACCAGATGTTGGGTACCAACATTCGTAGACCATTCCTTCACGCTCGTTATCGTGCTTCTGAAGCTGATGACCGAAGAATGAAGTCTTGGATTACAGGTTCTGTAGGTGGTGCTGCTACCTCAGGAGAGGATTTAATGAAGGTTCATTTCCTTTCTGAGCGTTGCTTGGTTACTCAGGCTGCTAACAACTTCGTGTTGTTCAAGGCTACTGCGTAAGCATTAATCTTATAAACTTGGGGCTGCATTATGTGGCCTCAAGTTTTATTTTTTTTAAACTATTTAATTATATTATATCATGGCAAGGCCAAGAAAAACAACAACAACAACAACACCTCAAGTAGAAGAGGTTGTAAAAGAAACTGAAACTGTAATTGAGGCTCCAGTAGCTACTGAGCCAGTTGAAGTAAAAGAAACCAAGAAGAAAGATGAGTGGGAGATTAAGTCCCGTCAATACTATTTGACAGGAGGTAAGTCACCATTAACTTATACATTGGCAAGTAAACACACTTCAAGGCATCCACTATTGTGGTTTGACCCTGAGACAAACTCTCAGAGAGAGATACGGTACGCAACAAATCAGAAAAGCTGTTTTGTAGATGAACAGAGTGGCTCTGTAACATTGGAACACATTGTGTTTAAAGATGGTGTTTTGAATGTACCTAAAGAGAAGCAGTCACTTCAAAAGTTATTGTCTTTATATCACCCTCACAAGGATAAACTATATACAGAGTTTGACCCTGTACAAGAGGCTGAATATGGATTAGAAGATTTGGAGACTGAGCTTGAGGCAATGACAGCAGCAAGGGAGATTGACATCGACCATGCAGAGGCTATACTTAGAGCTGAAAAGGGTTCAAGTGTTTCTAATATGACAAGTAAGGAAATACGAAGAGACCTTATGATACTGGCTAAGAGTAATCCAAGACTGTTTATTAGTCTAGCGTTAGATGATAACATTCAGCTTAGAAACTTTGCAATTAAAGCGGCTGAACAGGGTATCATTAAACTATCTCAAGACCAACGTACATTTACATGGGCCAGTAATGGTAGAAAGTTAATGACCGTTCCATTTGATGAACACCCATACTCAGCTATGGCTTCATTTTTCAAGACAGACGAGGGTATGGAAATATTTTCATCTATCGAGAAAAAACTAATGTAACAACGTAATATATATTATAGGGTTAGGTCAGTGTAAAGCTGGCCTATCCCTTATAATTAATAAAAAATAAATATGGCTATAAACATTAACGAGGTATATAAAACCGCATTACTGATTCTTAACAAGGAACAGAGAGGTTATGTTACACCTAATGAGTTCAATAAGATAGCCAATCAAGTTCAACTGCAAATGTTTGAAAGCTATGCAGAAGAACTAAACCAACAGATTCGTGTTCCGCAGGCAGACGCTGATTATTCAGACAGAATAATGAACACAGACGAGAAGCTTTCTATATTCAAAGCTTTCGGTGACGCAACATACGACAATGTCACCACACCAAGCACACCATATTATACACTACCATCTGACCTATATCGCTTAGGTACAGTTGTTTACACTGGTATAAATGGAAATCAAGTAGAACTTCAAAGATTGCAGAGACATGACTTTTACAATATACAGAAGTCATTACTTACAGCATCGACAAAATATTTCCCTACATACCTTTATGAAAATGAAAGGATGTATGTCAAACCAGATAGTATAAGCTCAGGGGTCGCTGTAAACTACCTCAGAAAACCTACAGAGCCAAGATGGGGTTACAGTGTTGGTTCATTGGGTCAATACATATATGACCCCACTGTTTATGGTGAGTCTTTACTGAACACAGGTACAAACACACTAACAAGTAGTATAACCACTAATCCTACAGATAAGAATGCAAACTCAACTACAGGGGTTACTCAATCAGCAACTTCTGGTGTGGGGTCTGGGCTAACGGTTACAATTACCACATCAGGTGGCTCTGGAACTTCAACAGTAACGAGTGTAGATGTTACAACATCAGGTTCTGGTTATTCCGCAGGAGACACAGTTACATTTGCGGCAGCTAGTTTTGGTGGAGGTGTTGGTAGTGATTTAATAATTACACTAACCGAATCTAATTTTAATAATGCAAGCACATACGGCTCAACAAACATAGAGCTACATCCATCGGAGCAAACTGACTTTATAATTAAGCTATTGTTCTACTTCGGTGTAGTGATTAGAGACCCACAAATAGTTCAAGCTGCTGCACAAGAGGCTAGAGCAGAAGAGATAAACGAAAAAAGCTAATAGAATATGTCAACACCAAACGGAGGTTTAGTTACCGAAACAAATGAAGAATATTATGTTGGCCAGAAGGTTTACACACTTGGGGCTGCAACAACTCAAAGTGAGTTTGTAACAACCTTCAATACTGAACTTACTGACGGTGTTGCAGGTGAGTATGACAGAAACTATTACCTACAGACAAGTAACGACAATGGGGTTACATGGGTTACCGTACCCTCAGAGGTTAAGACAAACACAAGTAACACTATAATAAGTGGTACAAACTCTGTTCCTGTAGCTTTGGGTCCAAGTATTCTTGTAAGGGTGGCGTTATTCGTAACCGCAGTACAGTCGAATTACGGGGGTTATTCATACATAAAGCTAGGGGACATCGTAAACAACTTTTTAATCGCTTACGTTGGAGCTGGTAAGCTTATACCTAGCGTTAAAAGAACCGATGTTATATTCCATGCAAAGCGAGGGTTACAAGAGTTCACATACGACACACTAAAAAGTGTAAGTTCAATAGAATTAACCGTACCATCAAGCCTGAGTTTGCCACTACCACAGGACTATGTCAACTACGTTAGGGTGTCTTGGATAGACTCTATAGGTGTTAAGCATATTGTATATCCAGCTAATAACTTGACAATCAACCCAGTACAAAGCCCAGAGCAGGACTCTACAGGTGAGATTGTACAAGACGGTTTCGGGACTAACGTACAACTTAGTTCACAGACAGAAGAAAATTGGAAGACCAACGATACAAATCAAATTACAGGTATATTCACTCAAGACCAAGTTAATCAAGGGTATGATTGGTGGGGATATGGTCAGGGTTATGCTTGGGGCTACGGTGGATACTTCGGTCAGAGATACGGGTTAGACCCAACATTGACACAGGGTAACGGTTGGTTTAGTATAAGTGAAAGAACCAACTCCTTTAGCTTCTCAAGTAACCTTGCAAACCAACTGGTTGTAATAGAGTATGTGTCCGATGGTTTAGCTTATCACGAGGACTCTAGGGTACCTAAGATGGCTGAGGATGCAATGTACGCACACTTGGTATACTCTATACTATCAACAAGGTCTAACCAACCAGAGTATGCTGTAAGAAGATGGAAGCAAGAGAGGTACGCCAAGTTAAGAAACGCTAAGATTAGACTCTCTAACCTCAAGATAGGAGAACTTACTCAAGTAATGAGGGGTAAGTCCAAGATGATTAAAAACTAGAATTAAATGGCAGAAACTAAAAATGTTTTTCTTGGGGCTAAGATGAATAAAGACCTAGACCCAAGATTAATATCTAACCGAGAATACATAGAGGCTAGAAATGCTTCGGTTACAGACTCTGCTGGGGGTGACTCAGGGGTGTTAGAGAATGTTCTTGGTAACATAGAGCTGACTGACTTTAAGGTTCTTAACACCTATACTTCTGCTTACGACACCAATCTAAAGATTATAGGTTTTTATGTAGACAACACCAACGACAGGTTGTTTGCGTTTATAACTAACTACACAGACTCTTCCCCCACAGCTTTAACAAATCCAGCACCAGCCGCATCTGGTCACTACATAGCTGTATACAACACAATATCAAACGATTACACGGTATTGGTCGGTGGTAGCTTCCTAAACTTCTCTGATACACACGAGGTTTTGGGCATCGACCTTATAGAGAACTTGTTATTCTTCACTGACAATAGAAACCAACCAAGAAAGATTAACGTAAACCTAGCGTTAGCAAACCCATACGGTTCTGCAAATCCATACTACACATCTGAGGACCATATATCTGTAGCTAAGTACTACCCATGCCTTGCACCAGACATCACAAAGCTTTCAGGTAATGGAGACCTGTTTGTAGATAGTCGGTTACAAATACAGACTAATTCTAGAATGTTTGGCCTAACCCCACCCGTGCTTCCTCAAACCTTCACAGTGGGTGTTGGTACACCATCCCCAGTCACAACAAGTGGTGCTGGGACAGGAACATTGAGTTTTACTGTTGATGCTACGGAAACAAGTGTTGGTTCAGGGGAGTACACCCTACAGCCAGGAATCATAACCTCTGGAGGACTAGACTACGAACCAGGTGACACCATAACTATACCAGGAAACACTCTATCTACTGTGTTTGGAGGCTCATTAGCATTTGCTGACGCAGTATTTGTTATTGGTAGAGAGAACATGGTTAGAACACCATCTATGTATGATGTTACCAGCTCTCTATTACCTGACGGAAGCACAGCCAATCCTTACTACGATGCGTCATTTACGGGAGATGAACAGTTTTTGTCAGATAAGTTTGTAAGATTTAGTTACAGGTTTAAGTTTGAAGACAACGAATACTCTTTGATAGCCCCATTCTCTCAGGCAGCGTTTATACCAAAGCAGGATGGATACTTTCAAGAAGACTCTATACCTACGAGTATATTAGACGATGCGG
>Ga0208898_1001242_pt1 | contig 17233 bp, 36 predicted proteins | sample VirMetDEL_Mar_4_FD_184513 | JGI IMG/M metagenome (GOLD analysis project Ga0208898, IMG submission 184513) | Aqueous microbial communities from the Delaware River and Bay under freshwater to marine salinity gradient to study organic matter... | ecosystem: Environmental > Aquatic > Marine >...
AATGGTACTTCCGTGACTTGCAATACACGGTAGACACCATCAACCGACTAGAGAAGTCTGGCGCACTGTCAGACACCGAAATATCCTTCTACTACAGAGCATGGTGGTGAGCATGGATAGGGAGTTCACGGCGAACGTGGTGACGACGGCAGTGGAATCCGGCACTCACGGCATCCAGTATTGGGCGGATGTTTTGGCTTATGAGTGGAAGGGTGACGACTATGCGGAGGCAGTCATCATGGATCGTGAGTCAGGCAGGCCGCACATGTATCCGCTGACGCATGAAGTGATCGAAGCAGGCATCAATATGATCATTGATAGACACAACGCTATGCATTTGGATGATTCTTACAGGGTGGCGGTGAGGATAGCGGTGGAAGACAACGATGCTGGACAGATTGATTCAGAGTTAGCGGATCAGATTGTGCAGGCCGCTACGTTAGGTGATGTAGTCTACGGGTAAGTGACAGAAAGGATGGAAGTGTGAAAGAAAAAATCTATCAAGTGGAGTTCGCTCTGCGAGACATACTTGACGTTGCCAACGAGGGTGACAGGACGTACCGTATCGCTGGCATGGAACTAACGATGCCCGTGGAATACAAGTTCGGGGAGTTAGATCACATCCAGAAGTATGCGAACGCAGTAATACGGGACTACAACGGTCGGCATGACACACGACACAAGAAAGTGAGGGTGGTGGAAGGACGTAAAAGTCTGCACAGGAAGGCTTACTACACGCACAGCATGGCCCGTATCACTCTTCCGCAGAGAGATAGAGGATCGTGGGCGTGGCGGCAAGTGGTGGTGTTGCATGAGATAGCGCATCATCTCGCATCATGTCACGGGCACGGTGTAGAGTTCGCTAGGGTGATGTTGGATCTGCTGGAAAACTATGTAGGTCCACAGGCAGGGTTGGTGTATATGATCCTGCTGGATAAAGAAGGAATAACTATAGGAAGGAAAGAGCATGTCTGATTTGATGGGTAAGATCGGTGCGCTGCTGATGAAGGCAGAGTCTACCGATAGTGAGCATGAGCGTGATGCTCTCATGTCTAAGGCGCAGGAGTTAGCGACGATTGCGTCTATTGACTTGGAGGTGGCACGCAATAAGCAGAAGGATAAGCATAAGCGTGAGCAGGTTACGAGCAAGCACATCACTTTGTTTGAGTGGGGTGATAGGTCGCGCACTAAGCCGTTCTTTGTGCAGTTGATGACTTGTATCGGTCACGCTAACGATGTGAGATTCACAATCGCACACAACAGTATGTATGTGAACGCTTATGGTTTCCCATCTGACATTGAGGTTACCGAAGCGTTGTACAACAGTCTCAGTGTGCAGATGGTGGACGCAGCGGAACGGTATCTGAAGACTAAAGAGTACCGTAATGACACGATTCAGTACGAAACCTACAGTTACTGGGGACCGCAGTATGAGGAAAAGCCGATGGATGGGCGTACCGCTAGGCGGTCTTTCTACACGGCATTCAGGAGCGAGGTGACTAGCCGGTTGATGCAGGCCAGGAAGGATGCAGCCGATAGTGTGGAGGTGACCGATGATGACGGGTCGGTAACGTCCGGTGCGCTCGTTCTGGCAAGCAAGTCCGAAGAGGTAGATAACTATTACCGTGAGAACAATAATGCGCGAGGGACGTATCGTGGTAGTGGCTATGAGTCCCGTGGCAGGGGTACGCAAAATGCTGGACGTACTGCTGGTTCTCGCGCTAATCTAGGTAGCAGGGGTAGCATTGGCACAGTGTCTGGTGCTATCTCGTAACAGAAAGGATAGAGATGAAGCAAGTAACTGTGTACGAAGTAGACAGTGACCGTGGCACTTACTGGGAGTTCGATGATCCCGACGAGGGTTTCATTACCTTTGAGGGTTCGGATGCTGAGATGGGTGCGAACGTCATGGACTTGGCACGCCGGGGCCATGAAGTAATCGTGAAGAGCCAAGAGGCTTACCACAACTGGCTTGTGGAGAACCACGAGCCTAGCGATTAGGAGAGGGTATGGCTTTCATTAGTACATATTGTAAGAAGAGGACAGGCCAGGAGCAGGAGCATGATAGGTGCTATGGGAATGGTAAGTATCTGATCTGTGAATGCAAGTGTCACAAGGAGGCAGAGTGAGCAGGCTGTACATAATGGTTGCTATTGAAGTAGATGACAAGCCAGAAATGAGCGACGAGTCCTTCATGAAGTACGTCGGGAACATGATCGCGGAAGGCGGTGGGGAACTGGTCAAGTGCTCCACTGTCTTTGGGGAGGAAGCATGAGTGCGATTCACATGAACGAAAGCATGTTCGAAATCTTGACGAACAACAGCACGCGGTGGGGTTCCTATTGGGAAGACAAGTCAGATCGTTTCGAGGTGCATGCCAAGCACTACACGGAACTGCCAGGGTTCCAGTGGAAGATGGCGTATTGGGTTGGCGAGAACGCTGCCAGCATGGTGCTGGCTAGGTCATGGCTGATCGACCAAGGCCACGATTTCGAATTGGTGTGGGACATGGCTGAGCATCCCAACGGTGAGTACCTGGGTTGGGTGCTGCTCACGGACTACGAAACCGAGTCATGGAAAGAGATCAACACTAGGGAGACAGCATGAGCGACTGCCAACACCCATACGCAAGGCCCTTTAGCCTCACCGACCAAACGCTTTGGTGCTTCCAATGCGGAGACTTTTTAGAGGAGACAGCATGACCGAATACACCTACACCTGTCAGCGGTGCAAGACGCAGTTCACGCGCACCTACGACAGCCCCTATCCACAGTTCTCTAAGTGTTCTGACTGCATGGTGGACGACATCATGCGTTATGCAGATACGTTTGGGGTTGACTAGCATGAGCGACAAGTTCACGTTCGTGTTCAGCGACAAAGAACTAAGCATCATCGAAGAAGCACTAGAAGATCACATCTCTAGGGCTTTCGGTTACCCTGGACAGGAACAACCACCGTACTCACCGTATGATGTTGCTGAGTTGAGTGCAAAGATTAGTGAAAGGATGGCATGGTAATGATTCTTGACGACACACACCGATGCTTGGAGTGTGAAAAACTTCTTATGAATCAACGGGTTTTCGTGTGCGACGAATGTAGCAAGATACAACACATCTACAACATGGAGGTAAAGTAATGGAGTTCTCAATATACGAAGAAAGAAATGGCGAACCTGTGGTTTCGCTTGTCTTGAATGCAAACGAAATGATGTCCATTCATGCAGCATTGGTTGCTGCTACCCGCTCTCACCTTGAGTGGCTGATGGATAACAAGGGCAAAGACGAGCATCGTAATGCTAAGATGGAGGTGTTCTTGGATAAAGCAGAGTTGCTTGGTGGTATCGCAGCGGTGAGTTTCAACTTGTGGGAGAAGTTTGAGTTGTGGCTTGATGAAGATCCAGTGTGCGATACTTGCATTGAGGAGATGATTGAAGAGGAAACTAAGAAAGGGAATGGAAAGAAGTGACTAAGGCAAAACAGTTAGGGTGGAGGAAGTATGAATGAGGAAATGGAACGCACATATGTGACACAGTTAGTTGGTCGTGCCATGTATCTGCGCTACGCAAAGTACAAGGGCTACAACATCAAGCCGTGGCCCTACGTTGATCCTGGCAGCCAGCAGTACGCTGACACTGCCGTAGAACTACTGGGCTACCAGCCCGATGACATACCAGAGATTGCGAAGGCATTGGAGGACTTCTAATGCGCTATCAAGTGGCTGTCTTTGGTGGTTACAACCCTGACTACTATCACTTCTCCGACCCTAAAGAGTTGGCGCAGTGGTTAGTGGATCAAGATGGCATATTGGAGGTTGAGATCAGTGAGGTATGACGAGGTTGAGTGGCAGGCTGCTGCTTGTAAGGGGATAGATACCGAACTGTTCTTTGTGGATCAGACAGAAGCACTGGCCTACAATCCACAACTCAGAAAGATATGTCACGAATGTCCTATTTATTCTGAATGCCTGGAATATTCTATTTGGAATGAATCGCAGGGTTTTTGGGCAGCAACGACAGCAACTGACAGGCAAAAGTTGCGTGCCAAATTCAGGAGGAGGGATCATGCGGCCTAGAGCCACCGAAATCAGGGCTGTAACGGCTCTGCTGGACCAGGAATGGGAGGATGTGGATACCCTATCACGGGAGGTAATTCAAACCGTCTATGATGGCCTGAGTAAGAGAGACACTTGGGTTGTTTTGGCTCGTGACGCTAGGCTAGGGTGGTTCACGTTCGGTCCATACGAAAGCAAACACCAGGCAACGAAAGCAATAGGGAAGGAGATCGTAAGCCCTGGCCCTGAGCCAATGCAAGCGATGATAACTAAACTTACAAGGGGTTCTGATGATTGAGGCTTTAGTGATGACTGCCGCACTGATGGGGCAGTCTGACTTTGATCCACCAGAGTATCGTGGCTACCACTACAGCAAGAAGGCTGATAAGTTTCTAACTTGCGTAGCGAAAAGGGAATCGAATTTTGGTTGGCGAAAGGATGGACCATACGGGAGCGGCATAGTGCAGACCGTCCAGTCTACTTGGGATGTGTACGCAGAGCGTGCCGATTACCCTGAGTGGGTGGGTGTTCGACCATACAAAGCACCAAAGTATGTGCAGTGGGAGATTGCTTTTGTGATGGTTGACCCTTACCCTAAGAAGAAAGGTTTGGAAGGTAGACACCATTGGAGCAGTAAACATGCACTCACAATCGGCAAGAAAATCAAGGACTGCTGATGAACATATTTAGGAAACCCAAAAAACCCTTGAAAAATAAGGGTTTTTCGCACCCTCTACCTTGGATGCGACATCTGCAACGAGTGTACAACCCATCCGATTACCGTGGCATGCCCACTTTCGTGTGCCCGTGTGGTTCGGATATGTTTCTTATCGCAGCCATATTTGATGGCGACACACAAGAGCCTGGGATGTACCTACTTGACGGTGTGTGCATATCCTGTGGCGCAGTAGTGACAGTACCCTGCCCTGCCGATGGGCCTGACCCTTTGGAGAGAAACGATGATATGTATACCCTGTAGTGTTGGTGGTGACATGAACGCTAACGCACGCATGCTCGCTGAGAGTGGGCAAAAGCGTGCCGCTGAAACATCATACGAGCAGGCTAAGTTTTTCCACAGTGAATGCACGGATTGTTTCTGTCAGCATGTTGTGGGTGAACGGCTCCATGATTGAATGCTTTTGGTGCGGCACAGAGTATGATGGAACGTACTACCGTTGGCTCTGCCCAACCTGCCACTACAAAGATAACTGTTGCGAAGGAGAACCATGTCAGACGAAATAGAACTAACGGGGTGGGTTGTGGCGAAAGCACCACTGCGCACTGTTGAGGATGTTCGCACCCTGGCAGGATGGCTGAACCGTTACAACGTGCCCAACAGCATCACGCTGGAGTTAGATAAGCAGACAGTGTGGATAGAACTGGTGGGGGAGAACAGTGTTGAGGCGGAATGGATTGAATGTGGTAACCATATCCCTCCAGCCCACGCCTACGATGTGATCATCAGTACGCACAGTCATGGTGATCTTGCAGATGCACCGTCTATTCCGGCACGTTTCGATTGGCCTGCCAGGGATCGTTACGGTGACGAAACGAGGCCAGAATGACTCACCAATGTGTCTACTCTGAGTGGCGTGGCATGATGATATGTGATGTGTGTGGGAATAAATCTAACGAGTCCACGGAGGCTCACCACCAAGACGCTCCACCATCTTCTCCATAATCCTGTCGTCACGACGACGGACAGTGCGCTCTGTAACTTCTAGTCGTGCTGCCATGATATCAGATGTGATACCACCGTCACGGTAGAAGTCTTCAAGGAAGTTCTGATCTTTCTCTGAGAGGGTGTAGAAAGATGAACGCACATCAGCAACCATCGCTAACCTGTTGTTACCTTCTGCTGGGCGTGATGGGTTTCTGATTTCTTCAGCGTTGTTCGTGCTGGCACTAACCCAGTCGTCTTCATCCCAAATATCAGGCAGTAACTCACGGATCATGGCTGGAGTGTAATAGAAAATGTCACCTGGCTGTAGACCAGAACGGATACGACGCTCTTTAGCGATCACAGTTAGGCAACGTTGACGTACAGCGTGACGTAACTTGTTCTGCCCGTGTCTGCCCTGTGTTCGCCAGTGAACCACCTTATCCAAGTGTTTCACCATCCACAGGTTAGCCTCACCTACCATGTCATCGACGGTGACAAGACCACGACCAGAACGGTAAGCACTCAACGCACCTTGCTTGGCGATACGCAAGTCCTGAGTGGTGATCTCAGGTGTTTCGTCTACCACGAATACACCTTACCTTCCACCATGAAAGATTTCTTCTCAATGGGGATAGGTTGTGGGTAAACATTATTGCCGTCCACATACAGGATACCGAATCCCTGCTGCCAATTGTGGGTCTTAGCGTACTTCGCTTGACGCATATCCATAAGGTTGCCCACCTCAAACCCATAAAGGGTACGGGTGATGCGACCGTTCACGCTTGTCGTGTGTGGCTGCAAACCTAGACGGTGAGTGTGACCACAGACCACAGATAAACCGACCTTCTTCGTGAGTCCTGCCGCTGTCTGCCCACTTATCTGCGAGACACCTGCTTCATCACCATGCATAGCCACCCAGCCAGGGGCGAAACGGAAAGCCTGCTCATGGTAAGTGATCTTGTTCTCAGGTAGCCGCAGGAAGTTTTGTATCTCTATCTCAGGTAAACCAAGCAGACCAGGCAGTCGGCGCATCACCTGATTGTACAGCCTGTCGGTGTGGTTACTGCGGATAACGTGCTGGATCTGTAAGTCCTTGAGAACCTGAACTGTAGTGTCACGATCACGACCGATAGAGCGTTCATGTTCTAGCGGTGTACCAGCCGACCAGCGTGAGATAGTTTGGAAGTCCATCTCGTCACCGATACTGATAACGATATCGTTCTTGCTCTTCATGTCAGCGATACACTGAGCCAAGGCAGCAGTCGCACGCTTGTCGTGGAATGGAACCTGTAAGTCGCTGACGACCCATACTCGCTTCACAACTTTTCCTCCAATGTGGATTTCCACCTAGACAATTGAATATCCAGAAAGGTCAGATAGTTCACGGCATCTGCAATCTCGTCCCGTAACTCATCAATCAGGCGGTGTAAGTGCATGTCTTCAAAGGCTTGCTTGCTGCCACGGGAATACTCACGGTTACCTGTACCCAAGATACGCAACCGTGCATAGTTCGTGAACCTGCGTTGCGCTTCGGCTAGTTCGTCAGTGGTTACCCCGTACCCTTTATGTATTGGCGGGGCAATGGGTATACCGACAGTGTTATCTTCCCTGTCTGCCTGTTCTGGCTTTCGATTCGTATACCCAAGGAAGTCAGAGAGAGCAGCAGCATCTCCCAATCGTGCGGTGGCATCATCCACGATCAAACCCCTCGCTTGCAATCTCGCTCATGCGCTTTCGCCATTTGCGTTCGTCCAACTCAGCGGTGGCCCACATAGTCAGAGCGATGATTCCCATGCCAGTGATGATACCAGCCAGGGTCCACATTGCGTACCACATCCAAGTGTCCACTACAAACCCACCCTCTTTCTCATGCCTTCTTCACCTTCCGCTAGGAACACTTCGTTCACATCCATGCCGTCTGGCATAGACACAATCACTGCTACATCTATCGCTTGCATGATCTTCTTACCCATCTCGTGCCCTGATGAGTCACCATCAGTGAGAACAAGAACTTTCCTGTAGTCGCTGAACGCACGGGCGTACCAGTTTTTCCAACCGTTAGACCCAGGCATCCCAACGGCAGGGATCTTGACCATGCTGTGCATGATGATAGTGTCGATCTCTCCTTCGCAAATGCAGATAATGTCGGAGTCTTCTTGGAATGCCAGCACGTTATAGATGTGTTGTTCCGCACCAGGGCGGGAAAGATATTTAGGTGAGTCGTCTGGGTTGATGGATCGAAAGCGTAAGTCTGCGAGGCCGCTGGGTGTGAGATAGGGTATGGATAGTCTACCTTTGTAGGCTTCATGGCCTATCACCGGGTCTTTGACGTAGCCTAGGCGGTGTGTACGAGTTGCGTACCCGTCGATTCCGCGACCTAGAAGGTAGTCTTGAATGTCTACGACCTGATTGTAGTACGTTTCCGCTGCCTCTTTCAGAGATTTCTTCGCATCTGTTGACAGCATCTTTGTAACTCAACCCTTCGTAGTGTTGGACAACTTGTATGGCATCGCCTTTGAAGTCACATGCTAGACATTTTACTCTACCTGCATCGTAACTTACGCGACATGAGGCGTGCGTGTCATTGTGAATTTGGCATTTGACTGACTGCCAAGATCCACGAGGTGAAGGCAGTTCCCATCCGTAGTGTTCTAGTACGGGCCAGATATCGAACTGCGCTTCGGTCATGGTGAGTTAAGTCTATCAAGCGGCAGGTATCTTGTGCCCTGGAACTGGCTTTCTTCAGCAAGATTCCAGGCTTGGTCATAATCTATGTGTCCTAAAAGTTCAACTTCTTTCAACTCAGGTTCTATCGCTCGTGCAGCCCAAAGATAAAGGCAACGGCCTAAATCTTTTTGCCGCACAGCAACGCTATTCCTTGTCCTAACTCTGCGAACTTCTATGTTGTAGCCAACGTCGGCACTTCTTTTATATTTTTCGTGAGAATCTTTAGACCAAACTGAGCCAGACCAGTATTGATTTGTGTACTTAGCAACCGCTAACTCGCATGCGGCTGCCGCAACCTGCGCTGTTCTCTCGTCTTGCATGCGCGACTTGTCGTAGTAAGCAGCGTCTTGTTTTTCCCAGTTTGCCGTGTATCTTCCTATGCCCACACGGTTAACATGTTCGTACTCCCAAGGCTCTAGATCAATAATCATGTGATCTTGCCTAGCCTCAACAGATCCAGCAAAGTGTCCAGCGTCATCGTCACCCTGGCCTCACCGATCCCCTTCTGCCGGGTTTTAGTTGCCACGACAGGGACAGTAGGCACACCATATTTCATTTCATAATTGCATGACTCTACGTCTGCCTGACGTAACCATTCAGCCATGTCTTGCTTCTTGACGTTCTTGGCTTCAATCACGATAGTGAAATCTTTCAGGGTGAGCGATACGTCACCGATATCTTTCGACCCGGCACGAGGTAGCCTGCGACCCTTGACCCCCGACTCGTTAAGGTAGTTCTCTAGGTCTGTCTCAAACTTAGTACCCTTGACCTTGTTGTATGTACTCATCAGTCTATGTCCTTAATCTGCATGGTAGCCGGATGGTAGTCCATCCACACAGCAGTCTGACCTGACCCGTCAGCAGGACCGTAACGGTTCTTGACCGCTGCGGCTGCCATCATGTTCGGTTGATCGGACGACAATGTGACCACGAGGCTAGGAACCTGGGCGATCTTGCCATGCAGTGACGAGCGTGGAGGACACGGGTAACCCTCGTACCCTTCAGATGTGTGGTGCAAGATAAGGAATGCAGCCCCAGTGTCACGGCTCCACCACTTCACCTCACGCATCAATGACCTGAGCGAACTGAACTCGTCACCACTATCGTGAGTCACATCCACGGCATTATCAACAACCACCAAGGCAGGGTTCTCACCCATCAACTCACGATACACATTGATTTCATCTTCAAGATCAGCCAACGTGGGTGACGCATCGAACATCCACCGGATGTGACCAGCGTTTTCCTTCAACATGGCTGAAGCCCACTCAGGTTCGCTTTCTATGCGCTCTTCAATCACACTCTGCTGAATGCCCGTACACATAGCCAAAGATCGGATAGCCATAGTGGACTCGTGACTGTCGGCACTGGCATACAAAGTGGGAACTTGTGCTTGCATGGCGATAGCCAAAGCGACCGTGGATTTCCCAGCACCGGGTGGGCCAGCGATCATGCTGACCTCACCACGGCGTATAGAGATATGGCTATCCGACCAAGACTTGAACGGAATAGGTATGACCGTTTTGCCTTGATCTATGTGGCGGATAGCCCTATCAAGTAGTCTCATGCTGGGAAGTTATTCCACTCCGGTGTGCCACGGTTCACGAAATCAGGTGAACACTGATCTGGTGTGCCCTTAGGTGATGGGCAGAACCAACCCTTCCACGGTCCCTTCGCACCACTGCCAGTCCTAGCGACCATCTCGCCATGCATGCACTGCTTTGCTGCGGCTGCTGAGAATGAGGCAGGAGCGGAAGGTGCTGCGGTCGCAGTGGTAGCCGGGGCTGGTGTTTGTGCGACATTACCTACAGCCTTAGCCAAAGTCAGCAGGTCGTAGCAGGCTTGCAGGTCTGCCTTAGCCATCTCCAACTGATCAACGAACTCGTCATGTGTGTCAGCCTGGACGGTACGCAAAGCATCTCCGACCTTGACTGTCAACTTGTGCATCGGTTCACTACTCATTGCTTCTCCAAATCACTATCAAATTGAGGGATGTATTCAGTTGCTCCGTGAGCATAGCAGAACTTACGGACACCACAATAGTCACACAGCATGGAAATTGTGGGAACGAATATCTGCATGTCGATGGCTTTCTTAACATCACGCATCCAGCGTTGCACCATCGGCAGTGGGTACTCGCCAAGGTTGTAGACCTTATCCAGCGTGCCTTCCCTAGCCATCCAGAATGCGCCGTAGTCGGGCGACTCACCGAACTGCTCTTGTAGAGCAAGACGGTACACGGCTAACTGCAAGCCACCCTTCGGTGGTTTACCTGTCTTCAGGTCCACGATCATGGTCTGGCCTGTGGCCTTGTCCACAAACACGCGGTCAATGTAGGACTTCAGTGTCACACCACCTGGCAGGTTCACCACCACACCTAGTTCGATGGCTGGTACTCCTTCAGGGGTGTGCCAGATATCTAGGTTGGGGTTTTGTTGCCGCCAGTTGTAGTAGTTATGCACCATGGTTGGGCCTTCAGCCATCCACCAAGACTTATCTTCCTTGTTGGGGAACTTCTTGGTTGCCCTACCCCCGGCTCTCCATGGGCCTTCGGGTGCTTTGGCTTCTTCAGCGGCGAACGCTTCACGGAACGCTGCTAGACCGGCATCGTATGCTGCTTGACTCACGCCTGCTCCTTGAGGAGTTGGTGGTCGATAGCATCTGCGGCACTGTGAACGCTTGTGCCACCGACGAAGTACCAGGCTGGGTCTTCCTGCACGCCCACGATCTTGGTGAGCCGGTACTTCTCTCCGCATTGCAGCCACGATGTCAGTTGACTGTGGCTCAGATAGTCGGGTTGTTTATCCATGAGGCTGGATTATGCACACGACACGCCCACTTGTCAAGGATGCGGCGTGTGGTAGTGTTGCTGTTGCGCGAGAGCGTGGGGCAGAAACTCCATTTGACGGGCGACGGCAAGTGCCGGTCCTGAAGGGGATGTTTCTCCTACCTGCTACGATCTTGAAATCGTGGGGGGTAGGGGGGCATTTCTCTTTTTCAGGGTTCCGGCAGGGAGCGAGCCTTAGGCGAGCGACCTAGGGGTAGGTTTTTAGGGGTTTGTTTGGGGAAACAACAAATCCCTGTAAGAGTCATAGAGACAACGAAAAAGCCCCCCAACCATATATGGTCAGGGGGCTAATTCTAAGCCGTCTACGGCCCTTAAAAGGCCAATTTCGGGGGGTTAAATTGGGGGTTTTAGGCTAAGTCACGACGGACCCTCTATCCAAGTTCCGTTGCCAGATTTTTGCCTGTTCCCGGCTAGTAGCCAAAATAGGAAGAGGCCATACCTTTTTGTCCGTTTCGGCATGCTTTGTGAAAGATATGTGGATATGATGGTAATGTCCCCATTGTCCCTTTCGCCACTTCCACCATGTGGAACGGTAAGTACCTGAGGTAAGCCTACCCTCATACACCACATACTTCACACGTTCATGACCAGGCAAAGACGAAGCAGCATACAACCTCAATTGGTTAGCCAACTTACGGGCATTACGACCATTACGCCACACACCCTTCTTGCCCATGTTCTCATCAATATCCAGAGCATGAACCCAACCATTCTTGTCAGGGTTATGATCCGACTTACGGGCAGAATGGGCACGATCCCCAATCCAACCGTCCGATTTCCGGTCACGCCTAGGCCACTTCCGGTCAACCTGACTGCGGAGTTTCACCCCACCAGGAACCAACTTAGCCATCTACAACATCTCCGTCCCACACCAGCGAAGGCGTATTCTCAGGACCGAACGGTGCCGAAGCAAGGCTTGTGAGAAAACTCGCAATCGCGGCAACCGCCGCCACGCCACCGATCGTCGCCCAATCAACGTCAGCAACTCCCGTTTCTCCCACTATAAAGAACGCAAGCCCCGCTTGCGCTGCCGTCTTGATCGCTCGTTCTGCCGCCCCGCGCCAGAAACCAATAGACCACATCACAACAGTCCCTCCACATCTTGCTCTAGTTTGTCCACATCGTCCTCTAACTCAAGGACAGCGTTCTTCAGGATGGTAATATCCACACTCAAAGAATCAATTTTATTGTGCAAATCAGACAGAGAAAAACCACCATTAGTCTTTGGTTGAATCTGATAGGTGGCATCCTTAATCTCTTGAATGATGCGCCGCTCTAAACTACGGTTAGCCCAACGATAAATGCCATACACCAAAGCACCCACCGCACCAACAGCAATAACTAAATCAAGCCAAGCATTAGCGACATCAACAAACATCACACAATCCGAAGGAGAACCGTGGCGACACCGCCAACACCACTGACACGATTAGTCGGAGGAGTCAAACGAGTGAAAGACACCCGCTCCACATACACCGTGGCAGCCTCACCAGTAGTGAAGTCACGCCACTGCACCACCACAGCGTTCTCTTCCAACTCATGCAACTTCTGCAAAGTATCCCAAGCAAACCCAGTGCGACCGATCTTCATGCCCTTACGGTCAGTGATATAATCAAACAACATGATCGGAACCGACAACAACCTCGTTCGGGAAGGAGCCGGGACTGCACGCAACTGGTAGCCGATCAACTGCGCTGGACACAAGCATGTAGCATCAGTGCGCAAACGGAAACCAAGGAACAAGTTAGATGCAGGCTCAGGTGCTGCACTGTTCAACTTGCCAGTGATATCGCTGTTGTCACCACCAGCGGTAATGACCTCAGTCCACGAAGAAGGGGAACCAATATCGGTAGTGGAAGCATACGCGGTGACAGTCCCGTCGATATTCTCCTGCGTCAACAGGCGAAGATCACGCCAACCCTTCTTCTCCACCGTACCCAAACGGATGCGACCAGTCTCAAACCAGCCCTCGTCAAGGTACGAGTCAGACTCCTTGAAGACACCACCATCCGTGCCAGTAACCGCATACCAGATTTTATCCCCAGAAGTAGTGACGCTAACGCAGTCACCATCCAACGCGGTTGGCGTATACAAGTCAGCAGCATGAGCGAAATCAAGAGTAGTGTTGTTAATGTTCTGGCCAAGATCAATCCGGTACAAGCCAGGGCGGTCCACGCGGTCACCAGCCCGACCCTTATCCCTAACCGTGACATAAACGTAAGAACCAAAAGCAACAACGTCATCAACCGCAGCAGCGGAAACAACCAAAGGACCGATAGTTAGCGAACCATCGTCATTAATCTGCGCCACACGCACACCGCTAGTCGTCCCAATAATTAGGAAAGACCCAACATACGAGTACATGGAGATAACATTCTCACCGCGAGGCATCTCCGCGACAATCGTAGGCACAGACAACGTAGTAGTCGTCGTAGTAGTAGCGACACCGATACGGTAAATAGCGGAATTTTCCAGGCTGTAGCCACTAGCGTAAATACTCGTAGGCCCGTCAGAGAAATCCGTCCACACCCACCCACTATTCGGGTGCGAAAACAATTCAGTCGGTAATGTCGCGGAACTAGGGGTAAGGTCGGTGATCTCGTGAATGTCCACACCATCGGCGTACATGACACGGTTCTTAACCCAACGAATCCTCGTGTACGTTGGAGTGGACTTGTTGTTGTAGATCAACGTGCCAGTGCCGCTAGGTAGATCGCCACGATAAATGCCAGTAGCATTCGACACTAGATAGTATTGACCAGTGTCGGTCATCGAACCAATAGTTCCCGACCCACCCCAAGTGACAGTAGAAGCGGAACCAGCGTTCGTGATGTAGGTGAGTGTAGAATCCTCACGGAACAACACACCAGTCTGGACACCAAGGACACTCATGCTGGAAGCAGAAGAAGAATGCACATTCTCCGAAGCCTTCAGCAAAGAAATCTGTCCCGGTGTCCACGGGTCAACACCACCACCCTGACGGTAACGGAACTGTGCCTCCTCGTCATTCACCTCTAACGGTTCAGCCGATGTCAAACCAGTGCCGTAATGCCAAGATGACTGCGAGCGAATCCAGTAACCAGAGTCAAGGGACTGCTCGCCAGGGTTACGTTCCGTGTCGATACGTTGCCGACGGAAGTCAGCGGTTTCCCGAACGAACGGGTTCCGCTCGCTTGTGGCGAGGAGGAAGGTGAGGTCACCGATGGCGCAGTCCCAGTTCGTTGAGTCGGGAGCGTTGACCTGACCCACACCGGACACGGTGGAACCAAACGACAAATCCTCCACAACATCTGTCGTTACGTCAAAATCAACCACTACTTATCCAATCTGGGTATGAGTAAACCCCCGCACCTCACACATGCGGGGGTTGAATCGCTTGCGGTTATTTGGTTGTGGGACTTACCGGGTAGTCCCTGCTACAACTCGGCACTAAAGGCTACTGAGGCCGAAGCATCGTTGGTATCAACAACTCCACCATCGCCTGCAGTTCCTCCGATATTATTAGTGTTACTCAAACCAGCGCCGTTTTCGGTTGCACCAGCAATAATGAAGGAGGCCAAATAGTCAACGGCATTATTTCTACCAAATGCGTAGTAATTTGTGCCAGTTGTATGCTCTAAATTAGGCGCTGCACGCATTGTCACCGGAAACGGGACATGACAAACAAGTGTTGTTGAATTGTAGTTTGCGCCCATCGCAATTCGTTTACCAGATCCACTTGCGTGGAGGTAGTAGTACCGCTGGCATTCCGCCAACTCCACACCATACGGCTTATGCTCAAAGTCGGTTGCGGTGTCACCGACCTCCAACTGCACACCCGTGACCTGCCAGTAGTTGTTGACAGCGGCAGCGAGATTGGTTTGGCCTGTAACACGAGTGTTCGTCGCTGTACCCCACGCCGTCTGTAACGGCGAACCGCCAGTAAAGTTTGAACCAGCACCAAGCCAGAAGAATAGTTGCAGAGATGCTGCGTTGTCATTATCAAACGCGCCCGTAATATCAGCAGGAAACGTGATTGTCTTTTTCTCCCACGTTGCTGACGCAGAGATGGAATAGGATGCTGATACGTTGCGAGTATTATCAACATCCGCTAGTTCGGCAACATACGCACCAGTCACGTTTGACTTCACCCAGAAGGACAGGGTGAGTTTTTGTGCAGATGACGTTCCCTTATAGATGCGCTGCAAATCTTGTCCTTCTAAGAGTTGCGCAACATATAGAACATCTCCGGCGGCTGGTGATGCCTGAGCAGTCGTAGTCAAAACACGAAATGATTTACGAAAACCGCTTCCAGTCGGAGCATCATTTTGAATATCTTGAGTTTGCGTCCCAAAGGTATTAGCGGAAACAAACCACCAACGGTCGGCGGTATTATACGTTGCAGTACCAGAAAGACCCGTGACGGAAGTTCCCCGTTGCGCTACCTGCATCGCACCGTTGTACAACAAGTTCTTGCCCTTGGCTGGCGGGATCGCGTCGATAGCAGCCGTCACCTCCGCATCCGTGGCAAGCGAAGCAGACCCAAGGTCAGCGAGCGTCCTTGCTCTGGTCATATGAAAACTCCTTGCGAATCAATCAAACGTGGACTACGGGACAAGTCACGGGGCCAATGCCGGATACATCACAGCGATCATCTCGTCAGTAAAACCAAGCGACTTCGCATGATCGACCGCTGCCTGACGAGCAGCCGCTTCTGCGGCAGCCTTACCAGCAGCCTCCTGCTCAGCGGCAGCAGCAGCAGCCTGATCCTTCTCGCGCTGCACTAACTCGTCGGCGGTGAAGTCGCGTTCGATCCGCTCGCCTGTTGCAACGTTGATTTCTAATACGTCAGCCATAGTTAGTCCTTGTACCCGTAAATCCGCATAGTTCCTGTGAACGTTCCTACGTTTGGGAAAATGGTTATCCCGTCATAGGCAGTTGATAAATTGTGGTAGGTCCCCGTTATTTCGACCGATGGGTGCAATGTGCGGCCACTTGAGATTGACATTGTTGGTGCGGCAAGATTTGGGCCATGAATGTCGATTTTGACAAATGCTAAACCCGTGTGCCCATTGACGGTGTAATAGCCTTGTGACTCAAGAGCCGGATTTACTGCCGAAGCACTAGAGCCGTCTCCCCAAAGTGATTGCCTGTTGTAATTGCTTGTCGATGCGTCCGATCCAGAGGCTCTATATCGGAAACTTGATGTTCCAGTTGATCCATTTGTCTGCTCTATGACTATGCTGTAGTTGGTGTAATCGCTTGTGAAACAACCGTTCACAGAAACGCTTGACACGGCTACGCTAAAGGCTTCTGTCGTAATCAAATCCAAGCCGCCACCCGTCACACCACCGTCAGCAGCCAACACAAGATTCGGTGACCCAGCGGAAGGGTGCTGGATGTTCGTCGTTTTCAACGTACTCATGCCGCCACCTCAATCGCGTACATTTGTCCTGTTATTAGGTCGTTTCGAATAGTTGTTGTGGTAGAGGCGACGCTACTTTTGAACCGTAATTTGTAAGTAGTTGCGCTTGTCGTGGCTGGTGTCGCATAGGCAATAAGTGAAGGTGAGTCTAGGGTGGTACGTGTTGATGTGCCCGTTACGTTGAACGTTCCACCTTCAACATCTTCACAACCACTTATTGCATTGTTACTGCTGTCGGTTATTTGGCAGTACCACAGTAAATTGTCAGTTGTTGATGTGGCTTGGACTCTACACACTGCCATTATGATGACCGCGCTGTCAGTTTTTTGTGGCGTGATAGTTACAGTCATGCCGGTGACGTCTGTGTAACTTGTGCTTGTGGTGCCTCGGCTTGTAGTGTCCGTCGCCCTAACGATCTGAACGATCTTCCCCAACCCGGCAATATCGCCGGACAAAGTAAGCGGCATCACGCACCCACAATCGCCGCAACCTCAGACTCCGACAGTCCAAGAGCAGCCAACTTCTCCATCGCGCTCGCCTTC
>Ga0208898_1001244_pt1 | contig 17215 bp, 17 predicted proteins | sample VirMetDEL_Mar_4_FD_184513 | JGI IMG/M metagenome (GOLD analysis project Ga0208898, IMG submission 184513) | Aqueous microbial communities from the Delaware River and Bay under freshwater to marine salinity gradient to study organic matter... | ecosystem: Environmental > Aquatic > Marine >...
CCATTTTCGCCCCGTGTAAAATTTCATAGTTTTCCGTGTAAAATATTATCCGCAAAATGGTCCAAAATATTATCCGCAAAATGGTCCAAAATTTTTTCCGTAAAATGGTCCAAAATCAAAAAAAAATAGAAAAATCAAGAAACTCTATATATAATTTTTTTATCCTTACAACTAATCAAGAATAAAAATATTATATAGATTAAATACCCTTTTCATAACAGAAATTAACACCTCGTTTAAATTCTCCAACACTTGAAACAGACATATCTTTGTTATATTTAAATTTAATCAAATCACCTCCACATAGTAAATCAAATTTATCGTTATCCCATAATACATCATCATCATACAATTTATTATAAATATCACTAATACTTTTATCATTTTCTTCACCATAATAATATATTGATTCACTTGGAATACCTTTCATTCTTATATGGTCTCCATTAACAATATCATCATTTTCTAAAACTGCTTCTAATTTATCATAATAGCATTTCTTTCCTAAAATTATACTTTCGATAGCGTAAATTTCTTTTGGTTTTTCTTCTAATCCCGATATATCAAAATCACTATGAAATTGACCCATTCCTTTACCAATTAATTCTCTTTTATACATTTTTGTATATTCTTGTTGTAATATTTTAATGTCTTTATCATCGATATGGATTGAATCGGTATCTTGATAATATATATTTAATTTCTTGTCTTCCGCTAGACATATTACCTCGTTCATAATTCTCTTACTCATAGTAAGAATTTCTACACCTGCATATACATTATTAAAATGTTCGTTAATTGTTTTGCTTTCTTTAACAATACTAAAATTATCTAATTCAGTAATCTCTTTAATAAAATTATATCGTTTATCTATGTATTCATCAACTTTATTTGAAGATATGATTTTAGTATCATTATCAATAGGTTTTAAAAGACATTTACCATAACAACTATTCATTAACAATTTATATATAACTTGTATTGGATTATTTAATTTTTTAGCATCTAATCTCGCTTGGAATAAATGTTGAATTACGGTTTTAATTTTTGGATTATGTCCTTCATCATAATAATATCCACTAATAATTTCAAAATCTTCTATTCTCAATTTTTGAAATTTTATAATATCTTCTAAGCCTATTTTATCTATATAGATAAACTCACCTTTTAATTCATTTGTAAATTCTCTAATTGCATTTTTCAAAACACTCAATAGCGGAAAATCTCTTTTTATTAAAGGGTTTTCCTTAATAAAAATCTTAACAAAATATCCACTTTGTTTATTTAACCATTTCATATTTAAATTATCTTTATCAATAATTTTAGGTTGTCCCATTAAAAATCCTTCAATTCTCTTCATCGCACTTGGATATAAGCTAACAGCGTCAAAGTCATTAATTTTACCTTTCACTCTCCATTTCTTATTTTGCTTAGTCATACATCGACCTCCAACTACACATCTTTGTATAAAATCTCTTGGAATTCCTGATAGTTTATAACACCCATCAAAACAAGCTTTAGAAATAAGGTAATCTAGACTTAAACTCGCAATAGAACAGTAATTAACTACATCTAAACCAGTAATTTCTTCAATCCATATTCTAAATTGATTGTATCCATTTTTTAAAACTAGACAATCCATTTCACAATATTTTTCACTATATTTTAATATGTCTATTTTTCCGTTTATAATACAATCCCATTCCTTAGCATTATTATAATACTCAATATATTCATCAGTTTGTAAATAATTACTACAAATATCCATATCAATATATCTTTCATTTATATTATCTTCATTATACATATCATAAGGTAAAATCTCTTTTTTCATATCTAATTTAAACATATCTTTAAATTCTTTGAGTTTAGTGGGAATTAAATTACAACTATCTTGAAATTCAATATTGAGAAATCCATTACATTTATTACCGTTTTCATCAATAAATCTTTTCCCCGTATAAATCCGTGCTTTACCTCCCATAAGGCGATTACCTTTTAAAATTGGTGATAAAGCATATAAATAATTTAATATGAAGGTAAAATCATACCTACAATTATGAGCTATTAATATGATATTTTTTTGGTTACCTTTTAATCTTCCTTTTAAATCTATTATATCATTATCTTTATATTTGTTTTTAATATAATTTATAAAGTTTTCTCCACATTTATCACCAAAAAAACTTTGTTTATCATCATGATCATCAACAGAACACATCAAATAAGGACGATGTGGTAAATTATTACCATCTTTATCTTTTATCTGTGTATTTGTCTCAAAATCAAAGAATATCTTTAAATGTTCTTTTCTATTAGTATTTATTTGTTTATTTGTATCTATACAACAGTCATCATATTCTAAATTGTTGTTATCTATCAAATCATTATAATAGGGTGTTTTCATTAATTCATCAATAGATATAGGGGTTAATAAATGTTTCTTTTCTAATAACAATTTTATGATTTTATAACTATCGATAAATCTATCATTTCGTTTTTTATAGTATTTTTTACCTTTTACAATATCAACTTTGAAAATTTTATTATAATCTTCTATATCTTTAATTTCTTCATAATTTTCAATAGCATAAGATGTTATTTTAGTCTCTTTATCTATAATAAAATAATGTTCGTCAAGTAATCCAAGGTTATAAATATTTTCCTTTGATTTTCCGTATTGTATAGTTTTTGTTCTTGTTTCTTGATCCTTTCTTGTTGTTAATTTACTAACATTAATAGTAATATCTAATATATCACATATTTCATTTAATTTACAAGTAGGAACAGATGAATTTTTAACAAAGGTTTTCATATTATTTAAATCTTTAATATCCATTCCACCATTTTTAAGGGCAATATATAAACAATTATCTTTATTATAGTTTTTATCAAATTTATCATTTTCGTTAAATATTCCATATCTTGTTAAATCCAAATCATTAATTTTATGGTGATATTTGAAAAATGCACCGCTTGGAATAGCTTTTTTCTCTTTCAATGTAAATTTAATTTCATATTTCTTTGATTTTAAAGTGTTATATATAAATTCATTATCGCTTCCATAACGAGTTGTAAAATCACTACCTTGTAAATCTTCATATTTGTTTAATTTTATAATATTATTTGATGATAACATAATCCAAGTATTGCTATTAGTTGGTTTTGCTACCATAGATATGATTTTATCATTTGTATTTGATAAAATTAGTGATTTGATTACATCTAAACTATCTTTAAAATTTATTTTTTGTAAATCTACAATAACTTTTTTAGTAGCATATTTTTCTTTTCCAATATTTGCTTTTAAATCATCTTTGATAGTTCTTATTTTACTGTATAAATTTAGTTTATATGTATTATTTGTTTTAGAAGTAAATATTTCACCTACATTTACTTGACCTACTGTTGTTTGTTCTTTAAATTTTTTCTTCAATACTTTTGTCTTAAATCTTTTGTCGTCTGATATTTTATAAAAGGAACCTTTACCTTTATTTGATAAAGGGTTAAATCTTACTTTTTCATCTAAATATAAAAATGTTTTTCCTTCTCTTATTAATTTTCTATTATATGCTAATGCTTTTTTGCTTGGTTTTCCATTAACAATTAAATTGTTTATATTTGGCTGATATGATTTTATACCGTTAATCCGTATATCCTCTTTCAAAATTTTTTTAATTTCATTTAAAATTAATGAAGTCATATTATCTTGTTATTATATTTTACTTATTTATTTTTATCTGAGATATTTATTATAGTTATTTAACGCATTTTCTTTAAATTAAAAAATAAAAACAAAAATTAAAAAAACAATATGTAAATCATTTTTTTTCTATTGGTAATAATATATCTTTTTTATATAAATTGTATATATTGGTAAAAAAATTTCGGTAAAATTAAATTTAAATTGACTAGACTAAAAAAAAGTCCAAATGTCTTTTTGTTTTATCGTGGCGTAATTTATGCGCAATTGTATATTCAACTCCACAATCACATACTTTTTTCTCTTTATTACGATTTAAAATTTTTGATTTATTCTTTTGGTAATATTCTTTTTTTTGCTCTTTATTTAATTCAGCATATTTTCTACCATATTCTTTTATTTTCTCTTTATTTGTTTCTTTATATTCTTTTTGTTTTCTTGTTGGTAATCTAACATTAACACAATTTTTTATATTTTGCTCTATATAATACCTTTCTCTTTTCCCCAACTCTTCTTTATTATTACACGGACAATTTTCAATTAATACTATATAAGCATCGTCATATTGTAAAATATGTTTAGAAGTTCCTTTATTATCTTTACAATCAGTTTTATGTTTTCCTAATCTTGCTGATAATAATTGAGTAGTTGAACCTATATATAACTTATCTGTTTGATAGGATTTTATAGCATAAATTTTACCTTTGTTATAATCGGGCATCGTGAAGGGTATAAATCTTTTTATATCTTTTTATATCTTTTTATATCTTTTTATATTAATCATTCTTTAAGTTAAAAATATGTCTTCTTAATATATTCTAGGGCTTCTTTGTATGTCTTAAACTTCCATAGAAAAAACCAAGCCCACCACCCAGCAGTATTTACTCCTGATTTAGTCCAATCTTCTCTTTTTTTATGTCTTGCTATATAGTTCTCACGCCGTTTCTCATCTAAATGACCTGATGTATAATGTTCGTATCCAGAAGCTCCGAATTTAATTGAATTTTCTCTACCAGTTTTATTATTTTTCAGTATAACTTTAAATTTTTTCTTATCTGTAGAAGGTAATTTAACTATTTTTAAAAAAGAAAACTCTGACATTTTGATTTTATTAATATAATATAATATAACAATAAAATCAAGTTTCAGTATAAAATTTATAAGAAACTTTATTCCCGTTTTTACTCAACCACCGTAAGACTGCCTTATCTTTATGGTATTCTTTCCAACTATCAGCCATTTCTTTATCTTCTATTACATAATTGAATTTACTAGTATCATAAACCACATTGGGCTTATTGTTTAATAGCCACGCATTACGTATTATATGAAATGGGATTGAATGATCTACCTGGGCGTCTTTATCTAGTTTATACCCTGTAATAGGACATAATAAATTGATGTCTAGAGGGTTATTTTCAATAAATTCTTTGATTTGGTCTTCAATTTCATATCGTAATGCTCTAGTAATATTTAAATTTTGACATATCGATGCCCCTGATAAACGCTTAATACTAGTATTATATCTAACATCATCTACAATTACATTAAAACATTTGTTATTATATTTATCTTTATCAATTGATACACAACAAATATCATCTATATTGAATTTAATTTCTCCATCATCTGGGGTATAAAATTTTTCAAAAATATGTTTAAATGCGATACTATCCTTTTTGTTTAAAATACCAATTTCATTATTTTTAAGATATTCCTGAAGAATTGTATAACGCATCTTAATAGTTTTTTGATTTAATACATTTTCCATTTTTATTGTGTTTATTATATTACTGGGATATTTCGTTTAAAAACATTAAACGCATAATTAAAAAAGTATAAAAATATATATATATAATTAAAATTTCAATAGTGAAATTTCGATAAAATTAAATTGCGGTAAAATTAAATTTCGATAAAATTAAATATTACTTTTTTTTACATTTAATACATTTTTAAGAAAAACATTCTTAGTTCTACCCTCATTCATTAGATTAAATAAGATATTTCTTGTAATATTGAAATCTTCTAATCCATAGTATTCTTTTAAACTTTTTTTAACATCAATAATCATATTTTTCATATTCATTTTTTTAAAGGTAATTTGTTCCCCCTGTGGGGTATTAATCGTATAATCGTAAAACATTTTTTTTTTTAATCTCTTTTAATATTAACATATATTTTAATTTATATTATATAGACGCATTTTTTCTTTAAATTAAAAATTAGTTTTGTAATAAAAATACTTATTCTAAAAAAATAATATCATTTGCTAAATTCATTTTCCAACAAACATATAAGCAATCAAATGATGCCGAATATTTTTCATAATCGTGTTTCTTGGTCTTTGTTTTTTTATCATAATGTATAAATTTAATTCTTTTCTTTGGAATTAATAATTGTAAGTCCTTACCTAATATTTTAGCATACTTATAACATATTGTAGAGACTGGTAATATTAAGATAAATGGCTTATTCCTTTCTATAAGTGTTTCTATAATTTGTTTTTTAATCTCAAACGGCGGGTTGTCTATAACGATATCACCCCTGTCGTGCTTAAAAAAATCCTCATCTTTATGTATTACATCAAAACCTAGTTTAGTCATATCATTTGCACAACTGCCTTCACAATAGAATGGCATACTAATTTTTTTGTTTTTTGGGATGTATTCCTTAATATCTTCCCAAACACTCATTGGGGTAATAAAATCATTGTCTTTACTAGGGTTCCAATCTCTATATGTAGCCATTATTATTATTATTATTAGTATTATTATATCACTAGATTATAAAATGATATGCGTTTTATGTTTAGAATACATTGAAATCCCACCGAAAAATTTATCACTTTGTTCGTTCTGTAGTAATATTGGAAAACTAATAATGATTTATAGAAAACCATTTATAAATGAAATCTTGATGAATAACCTTAGATGTGTAAATTTATTAGAGAAAGATGACTATAATATTACAGCAAAAGTGTCAAATGAAATGTTTAATTTACAATTGAATAGATTAAATAATCACTAGATTAACTTTTTTACATTTTTTTAGATTAATATAGTAAATACTATGAAAATCAATGAAGATGAATTTAAGCCATTATTAGAGTTATTAAGTAAGATAACTATATATAAAAGTTGGACTAGACAACACACCGCAGGGGCTGGTAGGAGCCTCTCTTTTGGGTATGGGAAAATCAGAAAACAGAAACATGGAAGTGCCTTTATGGGAAATACCAAATATCCAGAGATATATAAGGAAATTCTTAGATTGCGTGAGATAATTTGCCCTAATGATACATATAAAATGATAGTACTAAACCATAATTTTGAATGTAAACCACACCGAGACAGTGTTAATAGCACAGATAGCATTGCTATAGGATTTGGGGACTACATAGGTGGACAATTAGTTATAGATGACATAGAACATAATATACAATATGATAGTATACAGTTTAATGGCAGCAAATCCATACATTTCGTAAGCAAAATTATTTGGGGAGACAGATATAGCCTGATTTTTACAAATAACTAGATTAAATAATTCTTTAAACGCACTAAATAGGTCTTTATATTACATCGTATAATCTGAAGTTAAAAATAAAGCACGAATAACCATTTTTTAACATTAAATTTTTTCTCATTATATTACAATAAACAAAAAAACAAAACAAAATGTCAACTACTACAAATGACACAGATTTAGATGACCTATTAGATGATTTAATAGAAATCCATACAAACACAGAGATTTTAGATAGCGAAGAACTAGATGCCTTGGTTTTGTCATATGAAAAAATACAAATTGAGAAAGAAAAACACAGAGAAAGATGTCGAAATTACTATGATAAGCATTATAAAATACAAAGTAATCTTTCCCCTGCTAGGAATGCGGTTATCTTACACAACAGAGCACTAAGAAAACAATATTATCAGGATTATCATAAAAAAAGAAAAAATAATATCGAAAAATAATATATATAGATAGTAAAACAAATAAAATATGTCTTTTTATATAATGCTTAATAGCGCTGCTGGTGTTGGTAATAGTTATGACTATACTACAACCCTCGCTAATACAATTAATTTGAATGATAATTTGAATTATGAAATTGCTGTGATAAAAGGGTCATACCAAACCCCAGACCCACATAGCAATAAGAATGTATATTTCTTATGTGATTTGGTTGAAATGTCTTATGTTGGTAATACTTTAAAAAATGTAATACACAAAACGAATACAATACAACCTACTAAAATTCAAGCAGATGTAGTACATTTTGAAAATAACCAGAAAGTATGGTTCAAAATGAATTCGAAGCATTTTTCAACTATTAGAATACAAGTTCAAGATGAAGATGGGACAAATATCCCTTCTGGATATAGCGATGTCTTATTAGAAATTAGACAAATTTAAATAACGTTTTTACATTTTTCTTATTATATATATAAATGGCTATTCCAATCAATAAAGAATTATATGAAAAAGCAAAAGAAATAGTATATAAGCAATATTCAAAACCCAGTGCATATCGTTCTGGAGCATTAGTAAAAAAATACAAATCAATGGGGGGTAAGTATAAAGACGATGATAAAAAACAAAGACCTCTAGCAGATTGGTTCAAAGAAGATTGGCGTGACGTTAATCCAAATGAAACAAAAACTTCATATCCAGTATATAGACCAACAAAAAGAGTTAATAAAGCTACACCGCTAACAGTTTCTGAAATAGACCCTAAAAATCTTAAAGAACAAAGTAAATTGAAACAGAAAATAAAAGGTAAATCGAATCTACCAGCATTCAAAAAGAAATAATTTTAATATGCTTTATTTTTAATATAATTTTTATTTTTACGAAAATGCTTCTATCTTGATTTTAGGTGGTGAGAATGTATCTAATCCACCTTCAGTAAATCCGTATTTGGTATGTAATTGAAATGAACCATTTTGTAGTTGTTGAGCACAAGACCATTTCAAAGTCTGTAAATTATCCCAACCATCCAAAGTAGCACTATTTACAGGGTCATAAGTTCCACCAATATTAATACATACTGAAAACTCAATATATCCAAACGCAAATCTATTATTACTAATAAATACTCTTGCTGGTAGTATTTCATTTGCTCCATAAAAACATTTAAATTGAGCGTCTTGATTACCAAAAACATCATATTGTCGCCCGCTTAATTGGGTTTGTAATGTATAAATTACTAATTTTGCTCCATCAGGCGGTCTGTAAGAAATAGTAGAACCTGTTATATCTGTATATGTCGGTGTTTGACTTGTTATATTTTGAACTGCCGAAACATTTTCAATTACTAAACTATCGCCTTTTTTTGTCGTAAGTGTCTGTCCTTTACAATATACATTAATACACTCTAAACATATACCACCGCCACCACCACCACCAGATAAACTATCCAAAGCAGTCTGTAATCCACCCACTTTTGAAATACTTAAATCACCATCATTAATAATTGCTTGTTTTGTATCAATAGCAGACTGTAATCCGCTTACTTTTGAAATACTTAAATCACCATCATTAATAATTGCCTGTTTTGTATCAATAGCAGACTGTAATCCGCTTACTTTTGAAATACTTAAATCACCATCATTAATAATTGCCTGTTTTGTATCAATAGCAGACTGTAATCCGCTTACTTTTGAAATACTTAAATCACCATCATTAATAATTGCCTGTTTTGTATCAATAGCAGACTGTAATCCGCTTACTTTTGAAATACTTAAATCACCATCATTAATAATTGCCTGTTTTGTATCAATAGCAGACTGTAATCCGCTTACTTTTGAAATACTTAAATCACCGTCATTAATAATAGGTTGTTTTGTATTAACAGTAATCTCTAACGCCTGTAACGAATTGCTTAAATTAACATCACCATTAAGTCTGTCTGTTGTTTCACCATCTATTCTCAAGTCTATTGCGGCAATAGAAGACTGTAATCCATTCACCTCTGTAATTTGTATATTTTGTTGAACTCCGCTATAATTTGGATTTAGGGGCATTTTATATTAAAAGTTTTACTTATTTTACTATGTATATATATATATTTTTAATTAATATAAAAAATATTTTTATTAAAGATATTTATTCCTTGCTTAAAGCATAAGACATATATACGTTGTTTCCAGTCGTAGAACCAACGTGAATACGGATATAAGGCACACTAACATTTAGACGACTTACGACAAACTCGTATGTTGTCCCATTATTGTAATGACTACTAAAAACGCCGTCAGAATACCAGTTAGTCCCATCGATAGAAAAATCAAATCGGAAGTCAAATCCGTTAGTAACACTACTGCCGATTACTTGAATAGCATTATAGCGGTCTTTACCAGCTCCCATATTAATAGTAGTTGTTGTAGTTCCAGAGGTAACGGTTGCGTTGTTATATATAACCGCAGCAGTAACCGCTTTATTAATTCCAGTTTCAATATTATCTAAAACACCGTCCATAGTTGTTAGAGTATTTGAGATTGTTGTAAGGGTGTTATTGCCGTCAGTTTGAAGGGTTGCTTTCGCCATTCCAGAATTATTTACAGCATCGGCGTTCATGTCATCAACGAACACTGATAAATCTCCATTTACAGATCTCAAACCATTAAAAGCACTTCCAGATGTTCCCACCATTAGTCTTACTGGGATTGCTTGTTGAACATTATTATCAGTAGGCGATACTCTAACAAGGTTCGCAGTATCCAGTTTAATAGCATCTAATGTGGTGTTAGTAGTTGCTAAATTGGTATTGATATCAGTTGTTTGAAGAACAACATTATTAAGGTAATCGTTTCCAGATGTTTGTAGTGCCGAAGTAGAAGCGCCAGTAGGTAAAACACTACTGGTTATAGACACATCAGCAGTATTGACCTCTGTAATCTTACTATCAATAGAAGTTAAATAACTAATTTGCGTTGTTGCTTGTGTGCTTAATGTATCTAATTTTTCACCAACATCATCAGTATCACAAGTGACGATTTTACTATCAATACTCGTTAAAGAAGCATTACCAGTTTCTTGAAGTGCTTTTGTAGAAAGACCGCTATTAACCGCAACATCGGGATTGACGTCATCTAAATACACTGATAAATCAGAACCATTTGCTCTTAGCGGATTGTAAAAATCACCAGAGATTCCAGCAACCAGTCTAACTGGTATAGCGTCTGCGACATTATCAGTTGTTTTAACTCGTGTGGTATTTAATTTAACATCATCTAAAAGTCCCTTAACCAGTTGTTGTGTTGCTTCTAAATTGAACTCATTTGTAATTGTAGCAGTTAAAGTATCCTCTAAATTAACATTAACATCGATATTTTCATGTGATTCCTCATGCACCGCAGCGGATATTCTGGTGGCAGTCATATCAGTAGGACCTAAATGACTCACCTCATATTTACAATAGCGGGCGTGGATAGGCATAGAGAGATTTTGACCTATACCATTTTGAATAGTAAATTCATCACGACTATCAAAATTAACACCATCGCTACTAAATAGAAACACAATTGAGGTTACCTCACTACCACCGACCCATTCCAAATACACCTGTGATGTAAGAGAGTTAAAGCTTTTTAAGTCTGCTATTGCTGAAATGTAATTTTGACCTGCTGTTAAGGGAGTTGTCTTTGTAAATTCTGAAACGATACTCATTTTATATATCTATTATTTAAAATACTATTATATATTATTTTGAAATATAATTTAATTTTATTTTTTTTATTAAGAACCTCTTTGAAATGAAGGATTGATGAATTTGGGCTGTGCTGGGTGGTCGTCACTACCAAATATAGTCCCTAAAATGATACCAGCACCTACGCCGATACCTATGACCGCCGTTAGCGGGTCTAAACTTAGACCAACGGCAAGAGCTTCACCAGTTGCTTCACCAGCAGTAATTCCCGTTGCTTCACCAGCAGCAATTCCAGTTGCTTCACCAGTAGCAATCCCCGCTCCTTCACCAGTAGCAACTCCCGTTGTTTCAGCTGTTGTTTCTTCTATTAAAGGTGTTGTTTCTGAAGTATCAAAGAATTCATCTTCTTCTTCTGCTGGTTCAATTTCTCGGTCAATTTCTGTCTCTTGTATTTGACTTTCTTGTTGTATTTGTTCGGTTATGTCTTGTATTTGATTTTCATTTCCTGTTTCATCTATATCAAAAGTTCTTCTTACTGTGGTGTATGGGTCATCTTCTTGCGCCATTTCACTAAATGCTTGATCCATAACCTGCTGAGGACTGCCTACTTCTACAAACTCATCACCTTCTGCTGCTGTTTCTAATGGTGATACTCTGCTTGAAGCAATACGACGGTTTAACACACCTTCAACAACCCTTTGCACTCCGCCTTCTTCATAATCTGCTGCCATATTAGTAATTGCTTTCGAACCTGTCCTTTTTGCTATTTGACTTGAGGCGAATCGGATACCCTTGTCTATACCAGTTTGCAAGAATACGTGTGATAATGGACTGATGGCTAAAGCCACTTTTTCCCTAAACATCTGTGCTTCTTCATAAGAATCGTCGATTTTTTGGACTTGATTCTGGTGTGCTACTAAAGTAGATTGTAATACAGACTGATAATTATTCATTTAACTTTATATATTATTTTATATATATTTATTATAAAGAAATATATAAATTTATAATACTAATAATGAATACTAATAAAAAATTTGAAATTCATAAAGCAAGAGACGGATTTGATAAAGCAATAAAAACACACCCCAGTTTATTCCAATTACCTATGAAGATGCTGTTGATATCAAAATCACAGGTAGGGTGTGGAAAAAGTAATATAATTCTAAATATGCTGGTAAAACCAGAGGGATATAAAGATTTCTTTGATGGAGATAATATTTATATCTTTAATCCATCAACACTTGATAAAAAATTTCAGATTATTATAGAACAATTAGATGTGCCATCTCATAATATTTTTCATGAATTTGACGATGATATATTAAATATGTTATTAGATAATATAACAGAACAAACAGAAGAAGAAAAAGAAGAAAAAATTATTAAACATAAATTGATTATTATTGATGATTGTAGTTTTGGTGGAAAACTTAAAAGCAAAAAAAATGGGGCTATGTCACGGTTGTTTTCTAATGGAAGACATATCTTATGTAGTGTTATTTTAACCTCACAGAAACTAACTGATATCCCAGTAACAGCAAGAGAGAACGCTACCGTAATTATATCAGGCAATTCAAGTAATAGACAATTAGACGTATTAGCCGATGACTGTAATTTATTAAGTAATAAAAAACAATTTGTGAAGATGTTTAGGGATCTAACTGATGAGCCGTATTCCTTTATGTGTGTTGATTTCTGTAGAAAACCGAGTGAGCGTTACCTAGATAAAAATTTTGAACCAGTAGAACAATCTAAATATATTTAATTTAATTTTTTAATTTTTTATTACTTTTGATAACCCGTAATAAAATAGTGTTATCATCTCCGAGGTCTTCAGCAACCTGCCCATTTGAGTCTAATATTCTAATTTGAAATGCTTTTAATGTAATTGGGTTTCCTGAATGAATATAAGGGATTGAACTTTCATTACCAGCAGATGTGTAATTTTGATTTGTATAATACTTATTAACAATTGCTGATATATTCCTTTTAGTATAGTTATCTGAAACGAATTCGGTCGAAATTTCTGAATTTATTTCAATTTGATAATATCCAGTTGAAGTTGGTCTAGCACTACCAATAACACTATTAGAATAGATAGAAGTTGTTTGGTCTCCTATACTGCTTTCTAGACCTGAAGGGTTCGGACAAAAATCATAATACTGGTTTTTCATAATCCCAATATCAACAGAAATTAAACCTTCAGTATAGTTTCTCCCTGCTGTTAAAGCGAATATCGGAATTTTAGATTGAACACCATTCAATACTGTTTCAAAAGACTTTATTTGGGGACATAATAGACCTAGTTTAAATCCCATTTCAAGTTGAAAAAAATGATTTTCTGTTTGTGCTAAATCATTTGTATTATAACACCTGATATGATGAATAAACACGCCACCAGCAGAAGAAACAGCTTTGTATTGCTCTTCACTTTGAAGAAATTTTACTATTTTGAGACCGCTTTCACTATACACTGGCATATGCATTTGAGATATAAAAAACCTTTGCTGACTATCATATTCAACGGCAAACTGATTAGTTCCTATCCACATAGGTGCATGTTCAGCATCTGCTTGAGTAAAAGTAAATGATTTACCACCTCCAATATTAATAAATCGCCCAGCTAGTACCCTAGGATCATTACTCGTAACTAAGATATTATTTTGAACTGGTCTATAATTACTGCCTAATGATAGAGTGTTTGCAGTCAATTGGTCTGTGATGGTTTTAGCAATATATATAGGGTCGTAATTTCCACTTGGAATTTTTACGTCCACTTTAAAAATCTCAGGACTATAGACATCAATCGTTGGACTAATGGGTCGAACAGTAGGCGGGAAGTACTGTGTATAGTATTTATTATACATATCAGCAACACTTGGTGATATTAAGGTAAATGAACCTTTTTTAACAACTATATTAATTGGAATAGTGACTGCGACTGGGTCTCTAAAATCAAATAGCCGTAGAGTATGATTGAAAAACAGTTTATTCCCCCTAATATCTATATAACTATAAGACGCAGTAAAATTTCCCCACTGCTCCAGAAAAGCGCCCTCTCTCTGGAAAAATCCGACTTGGACTACTTCTTCATAATCATCATTCGAATGGTCTGGTTCTGTATTTTTATTACATAATAAATAAATTTCGCCGTCTGGTCCAACATTTGGGTCATATGTTTTCAAATTTGGGTTGATATTCACATTATACACCATAAAATTGAATTCTATTGTTAAATCGTCCTTTAAATAGATAGAATTAACTGATTCGGTAGTATTGTCTATAAAGCATTTATGAACCTCGATACTATCACCATCGTCTATGTAAATTGGTTTTGATAAAGAATTCGCCCATACTCCATTCTTTACTACAGTTTTATTAGAATTCCTTTCTTTTAACTCTAGTGTTGTAAATACATTCATTTTAAGTCTTTACTATATTTAAATATTTTATTATAAAAAAAAAAAATTGAAATTAAAGATATTCAACTTTATAACCTCCATTTTTGAAAACCACTGCTTTCTGAACCTCTGCTATAAAGTTAAGTCTTAGTGCTTGGTTATATCTCGATGTTGCTTGACTAGCAGCAGTATCAACTCGCCCATCTGATGTGTCATAATTTGCAGTTCTTCTAAAATTGAAATAAAGGTCATTAACTCTTTTTCCACTAAGGGAAAACCCAATATAACTGGTAGTTCCTACCACCTCAGATGCTCTAATAATTCTTTCACTCTGTCCCTGTAGAGCAAGAACACCTCCAACGGGCAGGATACAATCGCCATAAATATCTGTAAGTTCTGCTTGAATTTTATTACCGCCAGACACACCATCGCCAGGGTAAATGTTTTCACCATTTACTCGAACTTGGAAACCTTCGTTAATCATACCAAATGAAGCAACAGACCCATAATCTTCATTATTATTACCAGATTTATAAGTTATAATTTGTGTTGCTTCTTTTTGAACTAATACTCTGTTTACTTTCTTATCATTAAACCCCATTAAACTAAGAGTTAAATTTTGGGTTGGGTTGGGGGTTGCTTGAGATACACCTGGAATAGCAGGAATATAAAGACTATCATTTTCCAGACCAACATAAGTAATTGGGGTCATATCATTCATTATTTCTTCTTTTACTTGACTATTGACTAATTCATCAACAACAAGGGAAGGGCGAGTATGAACTTTACTTCCTGTATTAAACAGTAAAACTTTATCGTAGTTGTCCTGATATTCAATAACAACACTAAGATTTTTAAACATCTTCGTATTTAGAAATGAAGCAGAATTCAAAAAAGGCATTATAGATTTTAAATCAACCCAAGCTTTGCTTGTATTTTCTTCATTAAAGGCAATTAGTCCAGATTGATTTAAAGGTTGAATTGTCTTAAATGACGTAGCATTTAAAGTTCCATCGAGAACAAAACTTAAACCATTCTTTGTAAGAGTGTTATAAGCATTTAATCCTTTTGTATTTTTCTGATTTACGGCTTTCCAACCTGCCCAATCAGAAAAATTTCTAATAGCATCAAGTTGAACTCCATTATCTAATAGAGTAATACTTTTAATTACACCTAAAGCACCGCATAAAACGTTATATTGTGTTGCAGAACCTCCTACTTTGTAAATTCCTACATCTAACAGCCGCATATTTGTTAGATACACCGTGTCAGCATTTAGGCGAAACTCAGTTCGTTGACTATTGTCAGTTTCTGGGTCTAGTATAGTTGTCTTAATCCCTGATGAATATAGTGCCATTTTGATTTGATTTCTTAATATTGTTTATTATATAATATACATATATTTTTTATTTAATAAAATAAATTATAAAAAAATTAATAAATTATTTTAGAGTTCTACGATACCGTGGAAAAATAAATAGGCAACATACGGACTACCTGATGTAATACCACTTCTCATTTCAATATTGAACGCTTTACTAGATAGGTTCATGTACTCGAAAGGAAGACCTACCCCAAAGGACTTATTTGCTTTGAGAAGATTTAGATTACAAGTATTAGTCAATCCCATTACTTTCATAGATTCAATATAATTATCAAGGACTTCGATTCTGTCACGGATAACATAAGTAATGTGCTCTGAGTTGCTATTACTAAATAAAAATGTAGTTTCAGTAAGGTCTGGTAGTTCTTCCTGCCGAACGTTATTTGGGATTGCTGCATTTTCGTTTTCTACTTGTTGGAATGATACGCTACACCCATTAGCAACAATAGGAACTCTTGTAGTAATAACGGCATTTCCACTATTGAGTGAGGTTTTAACAGATGCTTCGACTTTCATTTGAATGGTCTTTTTTTCTTTCATATCTGGGACACTTGTATAACAAATTTCAAGGTTTTTGAGACTAAAATCAAATTGTGAATCCAAATCATCGCCGAACAGTGCTTGAAACACTGAACTTAGTTGAATATTAATACGAACCACACCTGTGCTATCAAAAGGAACCGTATTGTCTTCGGTATTTGATAAAACCCTGTTTAGGCAGTTAAATAGTCTATGTGAGAAATCTGGGTTATAATCAAATCCTTGGTCTGTGGTTCCTAATGTTGTGGGTTGCATCAGATATAGTTGTGAGTATTGGTCGTCTGGTGATTTGAGTTCAACTGATTTAGAAGAATTCATCATATCCCAAGTGCTTTCAGTTGCGTTAGAAGTCATAGCAACAAGTCTTGGATAGTCTTGAATATTTTCAATTAATCCTTTATTACCAAAGGAAACACTCATATTGTTAAAAAAGGAAGCGATGCCGCATCTGTGGTCGAATTTAACATCTTGCGATGCTGTTAGTGTCTGTTGATTATATAATACTTCTAATTCGCCTGTAATACGAA
>Ga0208898_1001246_pt1 | contig 17209 bp, 21 predicted proteins | sample VirMetDEL_Mar_4_FD_184513 | JGI IMG/M metagenome (GOLD analysis project Ga0208898, IMG submission 184513) | Aqueous microbial communities from the Delaware River and Bay under freshwater to marine salinity gradient to study organic matter... | ecosystem: Environmental > Aquatic > Marine >...
GGGGCAGACTTCTTTCATTGCGTCGATCTTTGCCAATACATTTGCACCTATTGCGAATCGTATGCTGATGATCCTGAGTGCGATGACCCACCATGTTTAGAGTATTGCCTGTGGGAATGGGACGGTATCGCTAACTGGGAGCAAGTCGAGGACAACTGTACTGACGAGCCCGACTGCCAGTGTCCCGGCGAACCGAACTTTGACGGCACTATTCTCGGGCAACAGGTCGAGGTTCCCTGTGAGAAGGTTCCAGAATTTACCGATTGCCCTAATTGCACCGATTGCGATCCAAATCAGCGGATGCTGATAAGTACGCTTAACTTTAATCACAGTACCAGTTCTGTAAACAATCCAATTGGTGGGTTGATTGATGGGGAGGGCGCAATCGCCGCTTATTCGCAGAATGGCGCGGCTACACCGAGGTCGCAATGCGAGTGGCGAGTTCCGATTCGCTGGAGAGTAACGGGTAAGCTATCCCGGGTAGACGTTTTTGAAGACGACATGGCGACCGTTTCTTACGACCATGGAACGAGTACATGGACAGTCGATGTTGATAACGGATCACCCGCTACTCCAGATACCGGCGATTACGAGGGCATCGGAAACTGTGCCGGGTTGACTTGCGGACCTTTCGGGAATTGCACCTGGGTCGATGGGACTTTCCCACTTCAGACTCTCGGAGGGCAGATTGGGACTACTACAGAACCGTGCCCACCGGCACAAGCAGTGTCAACGCTGATGTTCCAAACCCGATCGGTGCCTGATGTCACTAAGTTCGGGGATTATTTTAAGAATGCAAACCCCGAGCTATTCGCTAACTGTACCGGATGCAGTAACGGGTTTGTGGCAACACTGAACCGCATGGGCTCGGACTTGCGGGATACCACCGTCGATAAAGTGGCGGCCGGTATCGCTAAGAAGTCAAAACAAGCGGATGCGGAAGAAGTTAAACAGCGTATTCGCAACGCTCACGCTAGCTGGTTATCTTCACAGTTATGACCAAGAATTTAAAATACCGCACAGATCAACGTCTGACGTTCGCCGACGTTGATGCTAACTTCGATGCACTACAGCACTACAGCGGTTCGCATACCGCAGCTTCGCTGTACCGAGTTAATGAAGTAGTGCGGAGCATGGGTGGGGTATGGATATGTTTGCAGAACACGGTATCTCTGCCATACCTGTCTCCAGCTGATTGGTCATTGATCGGTACTACTCCAGGCCGCATTGGGATGCAGTTGGATACCCCAACGGCTGGGGCCAATCTTGGCGGAACGTATGTTGTTCCCCCGTATGACAATTCGTCGCGATGGGGAGAAGGCGCAGCGGTAGACCTGTCCACGGGAAAAGCGACTATTAGCTGGCCGGGATTGTGGTTGCTGCATGTGAGCATCTCTTTAGAGCATGACGAATCAACTAGTGCCCGGCAAACCGTTGCGAGGTTGTACAACGTCACGCAAAGTTCATCGGTGCAATCGATCACAGTACCGATCGCGAAGAATCAACCGGCGACATTCATCTCGACAACTTTCGCCGTGCAGATTACTGCGGCGACGATCGGGGATGAGTTTCGCGTCGAGTTGGGAGGCGGATCGACCGTATCGTCAATTATTTACGAGTCGAACACTTTTGCCGCCGTGCAGCATACGCCGGTAACAGACGGCACTTACACGCTGACCGCTGCCAGGGAAAGCGATGTCGCTCAACGGTTGACTGTTTTGGACGGCACCTACACGCTGACCGCAGCAACCGAAACGGATGCTGCCACCACCATCGCGGCCGTCGTCAATCCTCGAACTTATCAACCGGTGTTCCCGATCAAACGCGAGGCTAACCATGCAGTCGGTTTGACGGTCGTCAATCCTCGGGTGTATCCGCTGACGGCCGCCAGCGAAACCAATTCTGCGACCGCGTTGACGGTCATGGACGGGGTTTACCCCCTGGGGGCCGCCACTGAGGTCAGTGTCGCCGAGCCGATGAATGTATGGATTATCTAATGCGGGCAGCAGTTAAATCGCGCAGATGTGCGATTGTTTATTGATTTTTCCCCCTAAATAGGTACAAGAGCATCATGATTATGCTCCCACATTGCCTGATTTCGCTGGCCGCATCACTGCTGCTAGCTACCTGCTGTTTCGGTCAATTAACCGTTGATTTACGATCAGCGGTTCAGCTTTCCGGCATTGAAGGCGCGGAGAAAATCGGGGATGCCGTGTTTGTTGCTTCGGATTCCGAAGTCGTAAAAACGCCGGTAATTCTCATCACTGCGGAAACTGAAGCGGCGAACGTCACCTTCGAAGTTAGCGACCAAGATCGCATCCCGGTCGCGTTTGACCAGCTTACTGCAAGCACAATTTTGATCTCTAAGCCGGGAAAGTCTTGGGTGCGAATTGTTGCTATCGACTTCGACAAAAATTTGTATGCAACCAAGTTGTTGCCCGTCGAATTGGGTCCGAGCCCAACCCCTCCTGATCCGCCAGAACCACCGCTGCCGCCCGATGGGCCTTTTGACGCTTTAGCGGTGCGGGTTGCGGTGATCGCAGCACAGATGTCCGCGAGCGAGCGGGACGAGCTATCGAAACTGCTAGCGGATGTAATTGATAAAATGGAGCGGTACGAATTCCGTACGCTTTCCCAGGCAAGAGATTTCGTCGAAGCGGGTTGGACGAATACTGTACCTGCAAATCAACTGCTTGAATTGCTGGCCGAAGATTCTAAAGACCGACTACTCAGTTGGGATCAAGCAATCGCGTACTACCGAGAACTGCTGAAGGGATTGCAATGAGCGCAGAGTTTATGGGACCGGGAGGTTGGCTCGGATCGGTTGACGGTGAGCGTCGGGCTTTCGGCGAAATGGGCAACTCCATGCCCGAGGTGGTTTGCCGTCATGTTGCCAAGAAAACATTAAACGATCAATTGCTAGAGCAGACAAAGCTCTTGCAAGATGAGAACGGGATTGATGACGGTTTTAGCTTTTTGCATTTCAGCGAAGCGATCTTCGGCAATGAACTGCCATGGAAAAAACAACTCATAGGGAGTTGCGTGGCGAGCGGCGATATGCGAACGACTAGCTATCGGATGTTAGCCGAAGTGTTTTTGTTGGGTGATCCAGAAATCCTCCCCGGCATCGACATCGAAGGAACCGATGCGTTTGCTCCGTTTGCACCGTTCAGTTATCGAGCAGGCCGCAAACGCGGGAACTTGAACGGTCGATCTGACGGCAGCTACTGTTCGGTGCATATGCAAGGGAAGATCGAAGATGGCATCTTGTTTTGCAATAGCGGAGTTCAGTCCGACACTTATCCCGAACCGCAAAACACATCGCTTTATAGGAAGTGGGGAGGCGACGATAATCTCTACAACCAGTGGAAAGATAAAGCGGGCGAAATCAAGCAGATAGAGACTGAAGAGGTCAGGACGTTCGATGATGTTAAAGAACTGCTGACTGTTCACTACAAGCCGATGAACATTTGCAGCAGTTGGGGGTTTGCACCGAGTCACAAGCATCCGACTTGGCGACTCGATAACGGCGATCCCGTTTGGGTTTACAAACGCAGCGGTTCATGGGCACATAACATGTCGTTGGTTGCGTGCGTCGAAATCAAAAATGAATGGTTTGTAGTGGTAGAGAACTCATGGGGTAGCACCCATAAGAACGGTCGGTGGTTTGTTGTCACCGAATCGACAATGAATAGTTGGTTGCGTTCTGCCTCCTGTTTGTCAGTAGGCGAAATCGACCTGAAAGATCAGTTGCCAATTTTTACTGGAGCAAATTAATGTCGGACTGTTGCGACTTTCAGCCTGAGTTCAAACTGGAGTGCATTACCGAGATCATCCGATTGCTGCGAAGTGGCAATATGGATCGGGACAAGACGCTTGAAGTGGCGAAGCATGCTGCCTGTTTCATCGGTTGCGGTGCCGCGTTGATGCAAGGCAACAATGAGCCCGCTGGACCTTTCGGTGCCTTGGAGGCGGCCGATAAACTTGAAGCGTTGGTTCCGCAAAACGACACTCTTGCTAAGGGACCGGCGCAGGCTGTTCCTTGGCTTTCGATCATCCAAATTCTGTTACCGATTCTGTTAGACCTTTTGAAGGAAGAAAAATGAACCGTAAATGGACTACGATTTTGGTCGCCATCGCAGTGATGTTTTTCGCTGCTGCTAATTTGGTCAACGATTCTGTCGCTGGCGAGTCAGTAGCGCAACCTGTGCCCGTTGCCGAAGTCGGTTGTGCAGGCAGCAGTCAACCTGCATTGTTGGTTGCGAGATGGACTCCTGTTCGCAATCTATTCACCAGGGCTAGGATTCGCCGGGCCGCACGCAGAAGTTGCAGTGGTTACTCTGCACCCAGTGGATGCTCCGCACCGCAGGCAGCGCCGAGTTGCTCCGGTTCGGTTGAGATCATTCAACCGGTACAAGCGATTTCGGTCGCGCCGATTCGCTTGTTCCGAAACTGTGCTAACGGTCAATGCCGTTAGCCTTTGGCATGCTGTAGCGATCGAGTGGCTATTGCTGCTCATCGCTACACTTTTGATTTGCTGTTTTGGGGATGGATCATGACATCGACCAACGATCCCGACTTTAAGAAACTGCAAATCATTTTAGCAACGCTGCGCTTCTGCATAGTCATGCTCGTCTTAGTGTTCATTTTGTACGCGAAAGCGGAGCATTTTGACAAAACGGAATTAATCGCCATCGTCACCGTGGCGTTTGCTGCGGCAGCGGGCGAATCTTTGACAGGATGGTTTTCGAGAGGCAAAGAATGAGATTCTTATTTTTGCTTGCGGCGTTGATTTGCGTTCCGGTGCAGGCTCAGGTTTGCCAATCGTGCGGACGGGTACACGGACCAAAGGTGTCTGGTGTTGCAATCGCTGCGGACGGTTACCCCGTAATCTGTCGGACAGATGAGCGAGCGTATCAGCACGCTTTGCGAGAGGCACAAATACTGGCATCGCAAGGCCGGGTGTACCATCCGCTGGGTTGTGCCCCCGGTACAAGAGCGAGCGGTTGCGGGTCGAGCTTCGATGGCAATAGGCCGAATCATTGTTACTTTCGCAGTGGCAAACGGCTTGTTGCCCGGGCGAGAGTCCAAGGCCGAAACGGACGTTGGTATTTCTCAGCACATTACAGGTAATTGACATGGCAGCACCAGACCCAACAACGATCGGAATGTTTGTCTCTGCCATCGGAGGTTTGAGTGGCGTAATCGGGATTTTGTGGAAACAGGTTCAGTCACATTTTGCTGATATAGAAAAGAAACTCGATCTCAGCGAACAACGCTACCTAGATTGCGAGCAGGACCGTCTGCGTATCTGGCAGAGACTTGCAGAGCAATCAGGTAAGGACGTACAAGACCTTAAAAGCGATACCGAGTAACCGATCTTCTGAGGGGGATTACAAGTGGCAAAGAAAAAAGCGAAAAGCAAAACGATTGTTAATCCGAAAACTGGTCGGAAGAAAACCGTTCACTATGGGCAAAAAGGTGCGAAGGTAAAACCAGGGACCGCTAAAGGCGATGCGTACTGTGCGAGAAGCGCGGCTCAAATGAAAGAGCATCCTAAAGCCGCAAAAGATCCCAACAGCCCACTCAGGTTAAGTCGGAAACGCTGGAAATGTTCTGGTAAGAAATCAAGACGCTCATAAAAGTTAATTAAGGAAACGGACAAATGGTTGCTAAATAGATTTCCAGCAGACGAAGTTATTAAACCCAAGACAAACAAGTCTCATGCGAGGAGTTAGAAATGGCAGACACAATTCGGTCACTATCTGAACTTAATTCACTACTGTCCGACAACACAATTGGCGCACTGGGCGTGCAGGACATTCGAGATCTGATGGTTTCGCAGATGGTTCACGGCGAGATCGGCAGCGGTGCGAAAGCACCAGTCACTCTTGGTGCTTCTTGGGATGCTCTTGACTTTGATGTCGCTGGCGTGTTCGGCAGAGGGCTGAACGTGGACACCGCAAACAAGTTGATCGACCAAGTCCCGGTGCGAATGAAAGCGGTCCTGTCATTGGAGGTACTATTCTCAGGCGATGCTGGAGAAAGCTATGACTTCTCCGTGTGGAAAGACCCTGCTGGGAAGCCGTCAAACATCACCAGGATGCAGCGTACCCTCAGGGCTTCTTCTGCTGGCGAGACTCACGCAAGTTGGTCGGTTGGTGTGCAACTCGAAGCTGGGGATGTCTTACAACCTGCGGTTCGATCTGCCAGCAACGAGTTTGAGTTGCTGTTTGGTCTGTTTCGGGTTCAACGAATCGGAGTGGAATAATGGTGCGAGTCACAGATTTCTCAAGCGGGTTTAATGACGGATTCGGCAGTGCGAACGCTAGGTCGTATTTACAGATCGTGACTCCCGTTTCAGCCGGAAGTTACGACGATGGCGACATCTTGAGTGCCGTGACTTACAGGCATGTTCGGGCTGAACGGGCTGAGGGCGTTTGTGCAAGAAAAGTAAAAGCCAACGGGGTCCGCAACTTTGAACGACTTAACGCCGACGGACTGTTCGACCCTGGCGATGTACTTGAAGACTGGTTTGAAGCAACAAGCGAATTTAAGTTCGAGAGGCTGAACAAAACGGAGGGACGCATTACTCGGCTCAGCGACATGAACGAGATCACGTTTACAACAAAACAGCCCTTTGTTCAGCACGATGGCAAAACCGTTCAGATGGACATGGACTCTTTCCTCGCTAGGAGGAAGAGATCGCTAGCTGGTCCTGGGGGGAGGGGTAAGCCGATATTCGGAACTCCCGGCAACGAGTATTGGTACGGAGGTCGTTCAAGTCGAGAACATGCGAACCTTGATGTCGCATGGCTAGCAATCGAAAACAAGCTACAGATCAGCGAAGCAGAGGTCGCAGACAAGGCAGTCTTTAGTGATTACCGGAAGCGGCTCGTCATTGCCGTGAACGATATGTCTGATGAGTCGGCAGGATTGCTTACGAAAGGAAAGACGGACATTGAAGACGCTACCGTCAATACAGTTGTTGCCGATGGCGATGACTGGACGGTCACCCTTTCTTCGTCGGCATCCGCATTGGCTTCTGCCAGCGGAGCGAAACTTGTGATTGAAGGAAAGGAACACCCTATCCTCAGTGTCAACGGATCGCAGTTATCGGTCATTTCCGTGTCAGCACCGGCTACAGGGATCGCAACGATCCAAGCGGAGACAGCGAAGCGGGGCAACACTATTCAGTGGAGGGGATTGCGAGATGTAATCGAGCCAGATGTTTTAGATCGACGGATCGAGGTGCGAATTGACACGATTCGCAAACACGTCACTCAGGAAATCGTTGAGGCAAAGCAATGAGTGAAGTGATTACTTCACTCGGTGTTGGGATTACTCACGACACCACCGGACTAACGATCTCAAGCGTTACTGGGAGCGGCCCCTTTACCGTCACGATGAGTGCTGGGGAAGGAGATAACTTCGACGTTGGTGATGCACTGTGGGATGAACACGCAACGCCAAGAAAGTATCTAGTGCTTGCCGTTTCTGGCGACGTACTTACCGTGCGTGACAGTGAAGCAGTTGGTTCGGCACCAGACAATAGTGGTACATCAGCAGCGGCAGCAAGGAGATACTACAACGGCTCAACGCCAATCGCTGATTGGGAGAGTGAACTTACCTCCACCGACCTTTACTCGTCTGGCGATGACGCTATAGGTGAATGCTGGAACGATGCTTCGTTGCCGCAAAGCAACTTAACAATGAACTCAGCTCCACCGAGTGGGACAGCGACTCTAAGCGTTGCGGAATCGGAGCGGCACGATGGCACCGAGGGCACTGGTGCAGTCGTAGACGTGATCGGCAATGGAAAGTGGACCTTGACCGGTGGCCGAACACTTGCAGTTGAATGGTTAGAGTTTAATTGTTCATACACGACTAACGCCAACAACTTGTTCAATCTGGGCAACAACACTAACACAACTTTTCATTCGTTCAGCCACAACATCGTCCACGGTGGGGGACATATCTACGACGGGCGTGCTATTGTAAGCGTGGGTGGTTCATCATATGCAAAGATCCACAATAACTTTATATATGACAACAATGGCACTGTAAATTATTTTTACGGCATCTATGCCTCAGCGTATCCAGGTCGTGATTCTTATGTTTACAACAACACACTGCTCAACAACACGGCGACATCGGGATCGTGCCGAGGCATTAGAACATCTTCTGATACGGAGTTACAGAACAACATTGTTCTTGACTCGGACATATGTTTTTATGCTGGCAGTTCAGCAGATTCCTACAACTTGTCCTCCGACTTGACGGCGGCGGGAACTGGGTCAATCACCAATGCAACCGCCTCGGACATCGTTATATCCACAGTGGGTGGGTCTGAGGATCTTCACCTTAAAGCCGGTTCCCAGGCTATCAATGCGGGGAGCAGTGCTGTTGGATCAGAATACTCCATCGACATCAACGGGAACGACAGAACGGGAATGCCGGGATGGTCGATTGGCGCACACAATTACGCACTGAACATTGACGATCAAATTCTAACTAGCATCGGTGCTGGGATTACTCACGACACCACCGGACTAACGATCTCAAGCGTTACTGGGTCTGGCCCCTTCGCCGTCACGATGGGTGTTGGGGAAGGAGATTACTTCGATGCTGGTGATGCTCTGTGGGACGAGCATAGTGCACAACGAAAGTATCGAGTCTTCGATACTGCCGGTGATGTCGTTTACGCTGTTGATTCAGAAGCAGTTGGCGAACAGCCAGACAATAGTGGTACGTCAACAGCGGCAGCAAAAAGATACTACAACGGCTCAACGCCCGCCACCGACTGGGAAATCGAACTTGACTCGAATGCGGACCTATATGCAAGCGGAGACACTGCTGTAGGTGAACTCTGGAATGACGCAGACTTCACTGAAAGTTTTAATTTCTATGGCGGCTCGACCCTAGGTCTTCCAATGGTAAGACTTACAGTCGCTCCAAGCGAAAGGCATGATGGAACTGCTGGAACAGGAGTAAGATTCTTTGGCAAACGCAGAATTTCGGCGTATGGCACCAGCGGGTCTCGGAAGAGAGCGGACTGGATTGAGATGGACGGCAATGGGACTTCACCCTCTGGCGCTGGCGGACTCTTCGTCGTAGGCAAGTTCTGCTACGCTTCAAAATTGATCGTGCATTCTATTTATGGCGTCCAAGATGCGGCTATTGTTATTGTTGACAGCGTTGGCAGTGGCACTAACCCCCAAGCGTGCCTTCAAAACAGCATTGTTTACGATGGTGACTCGAGTGGCACGGCTGGAAGTTCGACCATTGAGACCTGGGGCATCTTAATGTTGCTGGGATCAGCAACTGATGTCGCCGTGTACAATTGCACCATCCACAACGTAAACAACCACGACATGAGCAACAGTGGCTCATCATCTTACGGGTTATATTCCAACAGAGGCGGCACAGATAAAGAATACATAAACCTAATATCGACAGATGTGGCCAACGACGGTGCTGGCACTGTTGCTTCTTGCCTTAGAATCTATAGTGGCAGCCGAGTACGCAACTGCTTAACATCGGATGGAACAGCGGCAGTCTCTTCGGGAATTAACCCCCAGATAAACAAATTAACGGCCAACCAGTACCAATCCACCGTTGTTGGATCAGAGGATCTTCACTTAAAAGCTGGGTCAGACGCGATTGACAACGGTGTAAACCTATCAATCGGTATTTATGAGCAATACGATTACGCCGTCGATATTGATGGAAATGATCGAGACGTGTTGGGCGGCGATTGGGACATCGGTGCCCATGAGTACATCGCTTCTCTAGTGATCGTTCCGCTGACGGCGGCAACCGAGACTGACACTGCCATCGTGCTGACCGTCGAACTGTCAAAGATAGTCTCGCTAGCTTCGGCAGCCGAAACTGATTTGGCCGTTGCGATCACGGTCGTCAACCCTCGCAGTTACCAACTGACTTCGGCAGCCGAAACTGATTTGGCCGTTGCGATCACGGTCGTCAACCCTCGCAGCTACCAACTAGCTTCGGTAGCGGAAACCGATTCGGCCGTTGCGATCACGGTCGTCAATCCTCGCAGCTACCAACTGACTTCGGTATCTGAAACCGACGCTGTTGCTCCGCTGACCGTCGAACAGTCAAAGATAGTCTCGCTAGCTTCGGCAGCCGAAACTGATTCCGCCATCGCGATCGCCGTCGCTAATCCCCGCAGTTACCAACTAGCTTCGGCAGCCGAAACTGATTCCGCCATCGCGATCTCGCTGGTCAACCCTCGCAGCTACCAACTAGCTTCGGTAGCGGAAACCGATTCGGCCGTTGCGATTACGGTCATCAGTCCGCGCGAGTACCAGCTAACTTCAGCGGCCGAAACTGATTCCGCCACCGCAATTTCGGCAATACACAAAACAATCACTGTTGGATCCGGCAACGAAATCGATGATTCATCGTTGCTGACCGTGCGAAACACTGTACTATTGTCTGGTGTATTTGAAGTCAATACCGCTCCAGAGATAACAGTAGTTTCTGTTGCGGCCGTCTGTATTCACGTTGGATCGGCGACTATTGCTACTTCTAAAGCGACAGGGCACATTGCCACCGCTAAAGCAACCGGTTTCTTTAAATGTTTGTAGGAGAGTTCAAATGGCAAATTTCGTTTTTAATGTTGCGTTGGGTCGAGTCGCTGAAAAGATTAGTGACGGTGCTACGCTTCGCATCCTGGTCCTAAAAGCGGCCGGTACAGATGCCGCGTTGAAAGACTTGGATACGGTATCAGCAGTTTTGGCAGAAGGTTCAACGACCGAAGCTGATTTCACCAACTACCCAGCTACGCGAAAAGCGTTGGCGGCAGTCACCGCGACGGTTGATGACGCAAACGACAAAGTGATTTGTGATGCTGACAACGTGACCTACACGTCAGCTGGCGGCGCGACCAACAATACCACTACCTCGGTTGTCATCTTTGAGGACGTTGCCGGGAGCGACAGTAACGATGCGACCGCTGTTCCGCTCGTCAAACTCGATGCCGTTTTTACGACAGACGGTAATGATGTTACGCTTCAATTCGATGGAACTGACGGTTTCTATACTGCGAGCTAATCCATGGTACGCGAACTGTTGAAAGACTCCACTGGTTGCAAACAACTAGTGGATGAGGGCGAGAGCGCGGTCATCATTGCGACTCTGGTAGATATCGGAAATGCGCCGATCGTTAAAGGGGCGATACAGACGCTGACGCTGACTCTGGTCAACGCCAGTGACCTATCGGTCATTAACGGACGAAGTAATCAAGATATCCTAGATGCTAACGACGGGACGGTCGCTGAGGATGGTACGGTCACGCTCAAGCTCGGGCCAGCAGATAACCCGGTGGTTGGTACTGCGGAGTACGGCATCGAGGATCACTACGCCACCATGCGGTGGACGTGGATCGATCCGGATGGCGATACCCTTTCGGGGGCGCAGCAATGGATCCTCCAAATTCTGGCATCCGCGTAACCGGCAGGCTACCGGCTTTCCCTCCAAGCATCGTAATTCATGTCATCGGCGACGTAGTCGTAATCGTCGGCAGCGTCATCACGCCTCATCGGCGTGATACGGTACTCGATGACTTTGACGCTCTCATGGGCGAAGATTACCCCGCGAGTTTCATCGCGGGTTTCGATCACTGAATGGCTGAAGGGGTATCGCCTCGCATGCTGCTCCGCAGCGGCGATGTGAGTCACATCCCCGTAATCTTCCCAAGCATACGCATATCCGTTTCGCGATTGCACTCTAGCTTGGATGTTGGTCATTTTGATTTCTCTGCGGGATACCAGAGTCGTCGTCGAGCATCGCCATCTTCGCCCCCGGCGGGGATTTCGGCAAATACCTGATCCCGTTCGAATAACACTTTCATGGCGCGGACGATCGTTTCCTTACTAGTGAAATGATCTGGGTCTTCCGCATTATGAGCGGCGACCAGTTCATCGTAGTGCATGCCTGGATTCTGCTCAACAATCCACTGCATCAGTCGCAATCGAAAGACTTTGGGTGGTTCGTCGAAAAGGGGTTCAGGTTTCTCAGGTTTTGTAGAATTGGTCACTTGGTATATCTCCGAGAGAAATGGGTTTCTGCTTCCAAGGGCAGATCCGAATCTGCCCAACTGGGATTAGTAGACATTATTTGATTGACAGTCGCAAGAGCTTTGGGTTCGCCTTCGACCAACACTTCATCGTGTACATGACCGACGATTTTGTGACCGTCTTCGTCGAGGCGAATCATCGCGTCCATCAGCACATCGCGGGCAACCGCTTGCGTGATGTTCTCGCAGAGTTTGCCGCCGTAGAGATATCCCTCGGCATTTTTGGCAGTAAGAAACGTCAGACTGTTTTCTTTAGGATCAAACTTCAAATTTGGATAGTGCAGGGTTCGTCCCGAGGGTAGCGTCACCACCACCTCACCAGTATTAGCGTTGCGACGAATCAGCACTTTTCCTACGGTTCGAACCGGGTTAGCTATATCGACCGTCACGTCGGCAAACGCTCGATCCAGGGCTCGCCAGAACGCGGGTATTTCTTCAAACGCAGATCGGTAGGTATCAATGATTTGCCCCGACTGCTGCACGTCCAACTCGATGCCGATCGTACTGCGGACAGTTTCGGCAAACTTGTCTTTGCCCATTCCATACCCTGCACCCAAGATGCATGCTTTGCCGAGTTGCCGTCCCTCGGTGCCCTTACCAAACTCGGTTGCTGGTCGATGGTAGATTTCGCCTGCCATCTCCGAATAGGGATCACGCTCTGAATCGGCGAATAGATCAATCAGCTTGGTGCATCCGGCTAACCAAGCAGCGACCCGACATTCGATTTGCGCGAGATCCGATACGATCAATACTTTGCCTTCAGGAGCGCAAAACATCGGGCGAATCATCCTCTTCGCGATCTCCAGGGGATCCCCGAAAATGACGCGGATAGCATCGAGGTTTCCCAACTCAAACATCTTCAAAATTGCTTCGATGCTCTCATCACTGAGCGACATGCGGGGCAGGTTCTGAAACTGCACCAATCGACCTGCCCATCGGCCGGTTTGGGATGCTCCGTACAACTGGAACAGACCTCGCATTCGGTTATCACTTGGATCGGCGGCCGTCGCGATTACCCCGTACTTCGCCAGGGATCCCAGAGCGAGCGTCTGCCGTATCCGCAACACTTCCATCGCCTCGGTCGTCATGCCGGATGGGGACGCTAGAGAGGCTCGGACGGTGCCCGCCTGTAGATCGTTGCCAGGGTAGCCTTGCGTCTGCAACCAACCAAGCATCTTCGCCTGTTGGCGGCCGGTCGTCACTTCGCCACCAGTCAATTCGGGTAGTCGTTCAGCTTGTCGCTTCGCCTCCCGGTGGACTGCCTTGTCGATTGTCTTGGCGGCCGCAACATCGCAGTACACTCCGTTGTCATTGATTTTTTGATCGAGTCGGAATTCAGTCGAATCGACGGGGAATCCCCCGAAGTATTTTTCGATTGCCATCTCGGTACGCACATCCTGCTCGCAGTATGCGATCAGCGTTTTCATATTTTCGGCGTGATTCTTATGCGCGGTCGATCCTTCTTTGGTGGGCTCATAGGTTTTGCGGTTCGCCATGCGGACCATCATCCGCGATGCGGTCACGTCTTTTTTCTGATCTACGCCCAGACGCTCGGCGAGCGTTGCGAGAGCGGCCGGAAGGTTACGCCGCATTGCAGTCACCATGGTGCAGCGATACGCGGCAGGAGCGACCGAGAAGCAGTAACGGGGCATCAAGATATTCGCCCATATCGCTGCTTCAAATCGGTAATTGTGGGCGGCCAAAACAAACGGCTCGGTGAAGATATCCGGCACCGGATCACCAGGGAGCCACGTCCGCACGTCATCGGCATCGGCATCAGTTGCATAACTCATGCACCAGATATCGGTACTGGCATCCAAAGAATATGCCCAAGTACCGAGCTTTTGCAGCGATGCTGATGATCGCGTTTCAAAATCGACGTGGACGGTGGGATGATTCATTAGCTACGGTCCTGCTGACAACTTCTCTCGTGCCTCTTGAATCGCTCCACAAGCACCGTGCTTGTCAATCGCAACCACCAACTCGTTTAACCGCTTTTCGCGTTGTCTTGCTCTAAGCAACTCCGCTGCGAGTTTGCGAACCTGTTGAAACCCAACTCCGTAAGGTTGCTTCGACCATGCGACCAGCTTCTCTTCTGGCAGTGGTCCTTCTGACGGTTTAGGTCGTCGCATCGCCCGACTCGCTTTCGGTTTCTTTTTGGACATCACGGTAGGTTTGCAGAAACAGATCCCACGCGTGGTCTAGGTCGTCTGTTCTGTAATCTGATGGCGGCAGATCGACGTAATCGCACAACTCCCAGACAGCTTGCCGAGTTGCGGCAAGCTGGGACTTCAACTCTTCGTTCTCATCACGCAACTGAATCGCAACCTTCTTCCACTGCCCTCGGTCCAATGGTTTGATCTCACTCATCGCTCGCCTCGCTTATTCGTTTACATAAGGTGGTCGCTGACCTTAAAAATTTCGGTCGGTGGTTGCTGCTTATATGGGCCGTTCAACTTGAAGTGCATGTTCCTGCTGGTCGTAACCATACCTGCTACATCTCTGTTCCACGCTTGAGTCACCAAAACCCTTTGCATGAATGGTGACAGCATTGACGATGCTGTTTGCTTGATCCAACGGTTTCGGAGGTGGAACACTGCATCGTTCTCACCGATACCAACCCCGGTGTGCAGGGCATTGAAAAACCAGCAAACGGATTTGCACTTACTCGGCATTTTGTCTTCCGAAGCAACGAATGCGACTGTCGCTCTGATCGGGAGAGCGTAAAAAGATTTTTGCCTGACAACTGCTAAAGAATCTTGAATCTTCTCTAGGTTGTCTTTAGCAAACTGAATTGTCTCACTGTCTGTGATGGTGACGTTATTCATGTGGACCTTGCCCCACTGTCCTGCTTGATAGCTCAGGATTGTTCGCACAGTTGCGGAGACTCTGGAAGCGGAGGGAATCCCGAGGTGGGAAAGCCACTGAGCTACTGTCCTCGTCTGCCCGCGATCAATCGATCTACCCTCGCAGGAAAGACCTCGGACCACCAGCATCTGGATGGTGATCCCACTTTTGATGATCGCATTCAGTCGATGCTGCCCGTCCAAGATGGTGCCATCCACAGCGATCTTGATCGTTTCCCCATTCAGTTCCCAGTTAGCGTCGATCATGTCTTTTGCCATGGTATCGACGCGCCTGTCTGAGATGTTCCTGAAGTTTTTGTCGTTGCCTCGCAATAACTCAGATGCCATATCGGGGGTAATGTCAATTAACTCAGCGTTGATCGTGTACTTGCTCATGTAATTGCCTGTGTTAGTTGGAAGTTAGTTGGGGGGTTAGTTGGTTGGTTAAAAGGAGTCCCCCGGCTACCACATTGGCAGCCGGGGGACAGTCAAGTCGTCGCAATTACGCCGCATCGACGACTCGACTACGCGAACGGGTTTTTTGGTTCCGTTGCTTTTTCAACGTAATCACCGAACATCGATTCAGCTGATGGCGGACCTCCTTTGCCGAGTTGCTGCTCGCCTTTGGACTCCCACATGATGCCGTTCAGAGCGGCAGAAACCCCATTCGATCCGCGAACCGAATAAGCAAACAGGCGAATCGAAGCATACACCCAGTCGCCGTCACCGGGTTTCGCCGGATCCATGATCGGCGACAGATCTCGATTGACCAGTCGGGGACGCTGCTTGCTCTTCGCGCGAATGACGTAGCACCCGGCGAGATTCTCGTTGGACGAATCAACCTTGAGCGGCAGATTCTGTGCATTCGGCATGTTGCCGTCTAGCTCCGACTCGACCAACGCTTTGGTCGCAGTGGTGAGTTTTTCGACGATCTCGTCGTCCTGCGCAACGACTAGCGAAGCGCGGAACTGAGGCTCGTCGGTTTCCTGAAACGCATGCGGAGTATGCAGATGTGGATACGCAACTCGGCAACGAAAAGTGAAATCTTGATACGACACAATAAGTCTCCTGACGTGAGAAAAAAGTAAGTGTTAGAGAGTGGCGATTGCCTGCAATTGGCTAATCACCTGTTTGGTTGTTTCCTCGGGCCAATTGTCAGAATTGGCACCGTGCTGATCCATTGCCGCTGATGCGGTTTTACCAGCATCAGCGGCATCTACTGCCGTCGCCGCGTTGAATGCTTCGGCCAACTGCTGTTTGAGCGGAACGGGCACTTCGACCGGAGCAGGCTCGGGAGCAGGCTCGGGAGCAGGCTCGGGAGCAGGATCAACCGAAGCGACTTCGCCGACCGAGGTATCGGTCGCGGATTGTGAGGCGAGAAATGCCTCCATGAGCTTTCTGTGTGGGATCCAAGTAAGATCCAATTCGATAGTTACTTTCATGGGTTCTCCGAGGGTTGTTGGTTGTTAGTTGTCTTCTGGATTTTAGAAAGCGGCAAAAGTCTGTCAACTAGTGACAGACGAAAATTTATCGTAATTCGGATCAACCGAATTTACCGGCACAAATCGGCCCCAATCCACGTCGGCGTGATTCAGGATCCTCCAGCACTCGACCGCACATCGCACATTGCCCGGTGATTTGCCCGTACTCAGCAGCGCGGGCGGCGGGATCGGCACAGATGGCGGTCAGTACCGCATGGGGTTTGACGACGTGCCCGTCGGGTGCGACCATCGCGAGTGTTTTGGAATCGTGATAGTCGCTGCCGGTGGCGACAAACGTCCACGCAGACCATTTGCCGGTCGCGGGGCGAGTAACGCGGTAACGCTTACCGTCGTTAGCAAACTTGCCGACGGGGATGTCGCGGGGATCGGTCGGTGCCGACCACAAACACTCAGCTTTGCCGGTCGAGTCGATGACCATGCATCGCTGAGTGTTTGCGCGTTTGATCCTCGCCCAGTGGTTGCGACCAAATTGGACGGCAGATTCGCGATCAGCGAAATCGTCCGAGATTCGGCAGCGATCACGGGTTTCTGCGATGAAGCGAAAAGTCATTGCTATTCTCCTTGTGGTGGAATTGGTTGCGAGATGTCACTAAGATATAGATATCGGAAATGCATGTCAACTCTTGCCAGGGAAATTTTTGATGTTTTTTGAATTACGCAAATATCAGATGGATGCTTTGCAATTCGCCTACCGGCAGCGGCGGGTAGCGATGTGGCTGCCGATGGGGCTCGGCAAGACGCTGACTACGCTTGCTACG
>Ga0208898_1001248_pt1 | contig 17187 bp, 21 predicted proteins | sample VirMetDEL_Mar_4_FD_184513 | JGI IMG/M metagenome (GOLD analysis project Ga0208898, IMG submission 184513) | Aqueous microbial communities from the Delaware River and Bay under freshwater to marine salinity gradient to study organic matter... | ecosystem: Environmental > Aquatic > Marine >...
CGCGGGAAGTCTGGGGAGCCGTATTGGACAAGCGTCAAGCACGTGAAGGACGACTAGCCCACAACCCTCTATGGCGTGCCATAATGTCCGTGTTGGGAACGACGCCCCAGCGCACCGCGCCCCTGGACTGGCCGCCCCGGCAGTCAACCGGCGAGAGCACCGCCAGGGTCCAACTGGGCGAGACGCCTCAACACCGAGAACATTGAAAACTGAATGAACTGATCGGTCCTTGGGGTTTCCTTCCTCGACCGCTTGAGCCTGGAAGCGATGGCTCGCGGTCGCACTGCTACCGGAAACCACCATGAACATCCCGACCACCAATCAGGTTGCTGCTGGGCTTGAGCGTGCTGCTCGCCTTGCTGCTCCTGTCATTGCATTGCTGGTCACCTGCCTGCTGTTGGCCGCTGAGCTGGCGTACCGCCTCGGCTACCTGACGGGTGAAGCCATTCACGCTCGCAACGATCAGATGGCCGCGGCCTGGCGCCGACTGTGGGTGCATGAGGCTGAGGTATTGGCTGAGCCTGCTGCGCTGCCGATACCTGCCGTGCATCCGTTGAGCCTGTTGGCCGCCGATTTTGAGCAGATGACTTGCAAGCAGATCCGAGAGCTGACTGGGCTGCGTCGCAAGACGGCCAAGCGTGAGCTGATCGCGCTGGCAGTGGCCTGCTGATGAATGCCTCAAGGACCGATCAGGCTTGAGCGGGGATTGTTGCCGAATGTTGCGCATGGCTCCCCATCCCCATCTATGGCGTGCCATACTGCGTTCACCGGGGCGGACCCGGTGAGTCACAAGCAAATTGCCAACAATGCAACCCAAACAAACGCAACACGACACTTCACAACGCCCCAAACCACGCCCATCATTGACACGCAAGCGCCGCGCTCAAATGCCAGGTCCGATCAGGCTTGAAACTTACAGCCGCAAATCTGAATTAAAACCTCGCCTTGTTGGCCTTGCTTTTGGCTTCTTTCTCGGTTGCGCCGCCTTCGCTTATGGGACTGATCGCACGCCTAGTTCTATGGTTCATCCGCCTACTTCTGTGGCTCATCACTCTCAAGCCACCGTCTCCGAATGCTCCGAGCAATCGCACGCAACAGGTGAACACACCGGACACTGAGCAGCAGGTTGACGACGACGGTCAACAAGTCCGCGATCTTATCAACCATTCATACGACGCTTGGGGACATGACAACTGGGTGGAATACATCCAGTTTTGCTACGAGACTGATTCCGCAAAGCATCACCATGACAACGCCAGCTGAAGCCGCGGCCGAGATCTTCGACATCATCGGCACGATCAAACGCCTGAATGAACGTAAGGAAGAGCTACAGGCAGTGATCAGCACCGCCATAGACATCGGCGAGCTTGATGACAGCTTGATGGCTGATGACAAGGGTTACGCCTTGGAAGGCATCCGCGTCTGCCCTGTCTCGCGCACCACCTACAAGTTTTTCGATGAGATTGAGAAACAGATCAGCGTGCTGAAAGAGCAGGCAAAGATGGAAGACAAGGTGATTCCCAAGACCACCGTCTCTTACCGCTTTACCCCAATCGAGGCCGAATGACTTTCCCAGTAGCCCTCTCGGAGGATTTAGTAAAAAAATGGGTCAAAGAATTTCACGAGCTGCACCTAAGGGAATGCAGAGAGTATGACTACGAACAATACATTGCCAATCAGGCTGCTCTTTGGGCAGCAAAACAAACAGAAAAGCAAATAGGCAAAACACTTGTTGAGATGGGCCCAGATGGTGTGGCTAGATTTCTTCGCTATGCACAGGAGATGTTTCGCAGTTGACCGCGTTCACGGTTTTTGTTGAAGGCATCCCAGTGCCTCAAGGCTCAATGGTTAGCAATGGCGTAGGCCGCGGCCTGCGGCACAGCAACCACCTTGAGCTGAAGCCCTGGCGGTATCAGGTCGTTGAAATGCTCAACAGGCATCGGCCAGATGATTGGGATCCATCAAAGCCAATTACCGTCAGCGCCATCTTTCGTTTGCCGCGCCCTGTCAGCCATTACGGCACAGGCAAGAACGCAAACCGCCTCAAGCCAACAGCACCCAAGTTCCACATCGTCAAACCAGACTTAGACAAGCTGCAGCGTTCCATCGGTGACGCCGTAGAAGAGTCTGGCTTGGTGCGGGGCGATCAGCAGATTTCAAATTGGAACTCTGCGAAGCGCTACTGCATCGGCGGTGAAGTTCCTGGCGTGCTGTTGACCATCGCCACCCTGCCATCGTAAAGTGGCACGCCACACAATGAGTCGCCAACCATGCCAACCCCGAATCTCGCAGGCGTCATCAAAAAGGATGATGTCTTCCGCAAAGGCACCGGCTCCTATGCCGCTGATTACGTCAGTTGGGCACGCATCGCCAACCACCTTCACACTCACGCGCCTGAATGGGAGTTCGCACTACGCGAAGCACCAGAAGGCGGCCACGTTTGGAAGGCGCCTGATGGCACTGGTTACGTCGTTTCCTATTTCATCGGACCCGACCGCCAGTTCACGCCGGATTTTGTCTTCCCTTGCCAAGACAACCGAAACCAACCGATTCCATTTGAAAAGGTCAGTTGCCGCACGTTGACCGATACGCACCGCCGCGCACTATGCGCGAACGCTGCTTTCACGTTCAGCCTTGGGTATGAGCTGTGGGCCAAGGAGGAAGTTGAAGCGGCCACCAGCACTGATCCTGCGCCAGCACCGGCCAAGACAAAGGCAAAGCCTGAGCCCAAGCCTGAGCCTGCTGCAGATCCTGCTGACCAGCCGCTAACGCAAGACGATCGCAAGCTCATCCTTGCCCTGATGAAGGACTTGCCTACAGACAAGCTGCAACCCATCCTGAATCAGTTCCGTGAGGCGTTCTCCCTTCCTGCTGACGCAAAGGTGTCTGCGCACATCACAACGCAGGCTCACGCCGCCATGCTCCGCAGTGCCTTGGAGGCTGCCTAATGCCCTCAATGCCAACCCCAGAGCAGATCCATGAAGACATGGCCAAAGGCTATGCAGCCCAACGCAAAGACCATTGGAAGCCGTACTGCGAGATCGATTCCGAGCGTCGCAACTGCCAATTCTCTGTAAGGCTGCCCAAGCCTCTGGCGCTTCAAATGCGCGACTTCATGCGCGCAAACGGCCTGAACAAAAACCAGGCACTGCTCACCATCGTCAAACAATTCTTTTCCTGATCATGGCCAACACCTTCAACGCCTCGTTCTCTCTGTTTCCTGCGAAGGATCGCGCCAAGGAAACTTCGCCTAATCACAGCGGCACGATTGAGGTGCCTGCTGCTGAATTGCAGGCGATGATCGCATGGCTTCAGGCCGCTCAACCTGAAAACAATTGGAAAGATGAACCCGTTGTAAAGCTGAGTATTGCAGCATGGGACAACTCATCTGAGAAAATCCCTCAGTACCTGCGTGGTCGCATCAGCCCGCCGATGCCCAAGAAGGAAGACGCAAGCGACATGCCCTTCTGACAAGAAAAAGGGAGGCCGCCCAGCCTCCCTCACCTACTTCACCACAAAAAGGCTAGCAACCAATGGCTGATGATGGCATCTCCTTTTACTTAAACCAAGCCGGGAAAATCCCGCTGCTAACGCCAGCCGAAGAGATTGAGCTTGGTCGCTGCGTTCAGGCAATGATGCAGCTGCTAAACGAAAAACCAGACGGACCATACACAACAGCTGAACGGCGCCGCCTACGTGCTGGCAAGCGTGCCAGGGAGCGGATGATCTTGGCCAACATGCGCCTTGTCACCAAGCTGGCTAAAAAGTACCTGCCACGCTGCCGCAAGCTTGACATGCAAGACCTATTGCAGGAAGGCGTTGCTGGCCTTGTCCGTGGCGTTGAAAAGTTCGACCCTGCCCTTGGCTACAAGTTTTCAACCTATGCCTACTGGTGGATTAGGCAAGGCATCACTCGCGCTGTATCGCAGACCGATCGCACCATCAAGCTGCCATACGCTGCGTCTGACTGCTTGGTAAAAGCTCGATACTTTGTCGAGCGGTTTCGCTTTGAGAATGGCCGCGCACCAACAGTCGAAGAGATCGCTGAAGAGTGCAACGTCTCGCCCATGATTATGGGCGAATACCTAAAGCACGCCTCCGATGCATCATCGCTTGACGTAAGGACAAGCACCAAAGATGAAGAGGGATCCTCGATCCTTGAATTGATCGCAAGCGATGGTGAAACCCCATGGGACTATGCGGAAAAAATGGAGCTATTCGGCAGTGAAGGCCGAGCACTCAAAGCCATCAGACAATTGCCGCCTAGAGATCAAACGATCATTCAACTGCGGTTTGCCATAACGGAGGAGGATGGCACCGATTTTTTTCCTCTGTCACAAACTGAAGTCGCCAAGAGGCTTGGTATCAGCAGGCAGTACGTGCAAAACCGTGAAGTGCTGGCGATAATGAAACTCAAAAAGATCTTTGCCGCGTGACGATCCAAGACATCATGTTTTCCGAGGAAGACTGGGGTAACTTCTGGGTTTATTTCAGAGGCGAACCGCAACAGCTTGACGGCATTGAGCTGCTGCGTAAGGCAATCGCTGATGTCGATCCTGCTCTGTTGACTGACTCGGCGGAGTGGGTGCAAAAGTACCGCGAACGGCCGAGCACCAACGACGGCTTTACCTTCGCCAAGCCTTTTGGTTACCACGTCACCGAGCACATCACCTACGGTGAAATCTGCAAGTACCAAGAGATTAGGCGGTTCACTCACCAGCATCAGTGCGAAACCGCTCTAAAGCTCTGCCAGTTCCTAGAGAAGGTGCGCAGCCATTTTGGCGGCAATCCCATCATCATCACAAGCGGCCACCGGCCAGAGCCATTGAATAGCCAGCTGGGCGGTGCCACAAACTCTGAGCACACCTATTCAGTGCCAGGCAAAGGCGCTGTTGATTTTCTGATTGATGGTGTCAGCATCCAAGCGGTGCAGGACTATTGCGATAGGCACTGGCCACACAGCGTTGGCTATGGCGCGCCTCGTGGGTTTTGCCACCTAGGGATTCGTCCTAATGGCGGCCGGATTCGCTGGAATTATTGAACGGCCCTGGATCGTTGCCAGTCCGCTGAACTGCACAGGCACGACGGTAGAAGTCGCAATCGGTCTTGCCTGCTGCCTCAAGTGCTGCCTTTACCTTGAGCCAATTCTCCCTAGTTTGCGCGTCCACTTTTCACCTCTTTGATTGAAGTCTATGAAGCGCGACCGTTTGAACCTTCACGGTGGCATGACCGTTGAAACCGGCAGAGATTGGGATGGCCGCTATTTCATCGCCTACCGCAAGGGTTGCAGCATGTACTTCCGAGAGCTGAAGCCACTGCGCAAGTTTCTGTCACTTCCGATCAAGACCGCCTCGCGTGATGCGCTTGATTCGTGGCTTGCTTCGCTAGATGCGATGGATGAAGAACGCAGAGCGCCCGAGCCGGTTGGTGATGCAAACGTGGATGGCTCTTTTGATCCTCTTGCGCATGAAGAGGATCCAGCGCTGTCCACGAAGATGGTGATCTAAAGGATTGCCCGGTGGCCAGCCTTCTCGGGGGTCTGGCCTCACCGCAGCCGGGCAGCTACGGACGCTTGCGATCTCTCGTAAAAGATTGCCCGTATATGGTAACGTGTCTGAGTAATTTACCGGAGACGGTAGGTTGCGTTACTTGATCGCTTCGCCAGCGATCACATCGAGTGCCCGAGAAGCCACTCGAACCACCGCTTTCACAAAGAGGAGCAGCCGCGAACTGCTCCTTTTTTATGCGGTGATTGTTTGAAGAGTTGCGTCAGGAAGGCGTTCTACTTTTCGACGATAAGCAGGGCTTCCTGCACGGCTTTGAATTGATGAGGCAACCCTTTATAGTTTTTAATTACGTCAAAAAGGTTGATACTCATGGTTGGTTACGGTGTTTGTGTCCATTCACCAGTGCCTGTTGAATAGGTCCAAGAGATTCCGGTATTAATATCTACAAATACCTGACCATCACTAGGGCTTTCAGGAAATGGTGGAATATATTGTGCTCGGCATTTCCAGGTCATGGGATAGCTGCTCCAAGGTCTGAGATAAGGGTAGATACGCGGGCGTCAAGTAGGGCAAGGTCAAGGGCTTCGCCGATAGAATAAAAGGCAATCCGACCATTTGATCTGTTAGTACCATCACTAAGACTAAAAAGAACAGTATCTGCATTTGGTGCAGCACTACTTCCTTGATTTATGTCTGCCGTCAAAGTACTGTTAACAAAAAAATCAAAAGTAGATGCGTTGTCCCTAGAATGTCCTGTAAATCCAGTTGGTGATCCACCGCCAGAGTCTGCTCCAATGCTTGTAGTGTTTGGAAAGACATATATACCTAAACCGATATTCCAAGCTATGTTTCTGAACCTAGAACCATCAGAAGAGCTGATATATTGAGGGTATCCACCACCAGTTGCAGAAGTAGATACATAAATTGACTGGTGTTGATTGTTTGTTGGATCGGCATCTCCTAGCCTATTTGCATTTAAATTCTTCGCACTATTATCACCTTTCAATCCAGTCTTTCGGTTGTAATCCGCCGCCACAAAGTTAAAGTTAGTAGGAGCCGTTCCAACAAGTGGAACCAAGGCTCCACTCAAAGTTCTAGCACCTGCAAGGATACAAGATGCTTTGATAGCGTTCCAGATACCGTCAGCTTTGCAACCAGTAATAAAATTTGAATAGGCAGCTTTCACTTCTTCTTCAAGCCCTTGACCATCTGCCGTTTCAACCGCAGCAATGTATGCAGCAACATCAGGGTCAGCAGGACCGTAAATGTAGTCCTTCGCCAGGATTAGTTTTCCAGCTGTTAGTGTCATGGGATAGCAGCTCCAATGGCGGTGATAAAGGCAGAAATACGGGTGTCGAGGAGTGCGAGGTCTAGGGATTCTCCGAGGGAGTAGAAGGGGATTCGGGCGTCTGTTGGATAACCGTTTCTAAAAGCAGGATCTCCAGCAAAAACACTTACGGGAGTTGTCAGGGGAGTTGTTGAATTATTCCCTGAACCAGTTGTGCCGTTCAAAGATCCAATTCGGTATGTATAAGATGCAGAAGAAGAGCGCTCTATACCTACAAAACCAACAGTTAGTTGTATCCCGGCAGAAACAACCTGAAAAGCTCCGGCTGTATTATTTGCTAGGACATAAACGTTAGTGTTTGGGTAAAATCCAAAACCGGCTCCATCTTTGTTGCCTAAAAGTATGTAACCTACGCTTGGCTGACTAGACAGCCATACTGCGCCGTGGTTATTGTTCTGTAAAGGAGTATAACTTGTAAGCAGTCTGCCATTTACAGGATTACCTGCAAGGCCTAATTTGCGGTCGTATCCACTCAAATTAAAGTTAGTTGGAGCAACACCTTTCAACGGAACCAACGCACCAGCAAGAGTACGTGCCCCAGCGAGGATGCAACTAGCTTTAATTGCATCCCAAATACCATCGCTTATACAGCCAAGGATAAACTCGGTGTATGCAGCTTTTACCTCTTCTTCTAGTCCTTGACCATCAGCAGCTTCTACCGCAGCAATGTATGTTGCGGGAGCGTCCTCGTAGTCGGGACTCCATACCATAGTCATCACACACCTCCAACGGTGGGACGCTCATAAGAAGTAATAGTGGCGGGACGATCAGAACCAAGGAGACCACGGCTAACCAGCAAGGAAAGACCGTCAGTCACACGTTGGTCATCAAGAGCAACACGTTCAGCGTTGGTCAGTTCAACAACAAGAGCTTGGACTTCATCAGCAGCATCGTTCTTAGCCTCGGCTGCGTCAATCTCAGCTTGGTTATCGGGAGTACATGCAGCTTGGTAGGAAGCAACCATGGCTTCATACAGGTCGGTTTGTTCCTGAGTAGGGTTCTCCAGGGCTGCATAAGCAGCTACTGCATCATCATACATCTTCTGTTCATCGGCGGTAGGAACACCACCAATTGGATCAGGTACTACAACACGGTCAGCTGCTGCAGTCAAAACATCATTATATTCAGTTGGAGTAAAGCGTGCAAAGAATGCAGCGCTGGTAATGACACCGTAGCTGTTGGCATCGGCGTAACGCTTACCGTCTTGAGTGAGGAGCCAGGTGGCGTAATCTTCGGGAGAAAGTTTGGCGCTATTGGCGGCAAAAATAAGGCCGTCAATGGTGCGGGTGTCGGTGATCGTAACGGTGAGGATGTCCATGGGATCAGAGAATCGAAGGGTGTGCAGAGGAAGTCATCAGCCGATCCTCCAGGCTCCACCGTCAGAATAAACCGGGACGGTGTTAGATCCAGTGCCAGCGACAATGCCGCCAAAGTTGCCAGCAGCCGCAACAGTGGAGTCAGAGACAAAGGCTCGGGCGCCTGCATTCCCGGCAGCTGCTGTAGGCAATGCGCCGACTGTGGTTACGGCTTGAATGGCATAACCTTCAAGAGTTACAGCAAACTTGCTAGTGGCATTGTCCTGAAGATCCAGCAGGTTGCCGCTGCCTAAAGCAGCGCCACTTGAACCGTCGTCAACGTTGACCTTGAGGCCGGTGTAAGTACCGCCGGCACTGGTCCATTCCAGCTCTACATTCAGATCTGCGGTGCCAGCCAGCTTGCCAGCATTGTTGTACTGGATGTTGCCGGTTGCTCCAGAGACAAGGCCGACGGTGCCGGTTTGGTCTGGGAAGCTGATCGTACGGTTGGCGGTTGGGGTGACCGATTGAATTGTGGTCGAGAAGCTGCCGCCGCTGTCAAGATTGAGATCACCCTTGACTGTTGCAGTGCCAGGGTCGGCATTGCTAACACCAACGGTGAGTTCGTTGGTGGTCTTGTTAAACGTCAGACCAGAATCAGCACCAAACCCGCCATCATCGTTGAATTGGATATGGCCGTTCGATCCAGCAACTGGGTCGATGCTGGTGCCGGTAAGGACCAGCGTGCCGGTGCTGGCCTGAATGCGGCCGACGTAGGCCACAATCTGGCGATAGCCGCTTGTTGGTTGGACGTTGGTTAGCCCGCCGCCATTGGCAACATAAAGCTCATCATTGGTGCTCCAGCCCGGAGTAGCCGTGTCGAAGTTGAAGATCTCGCCAATGATCGTGCCATTGCCTTCGCCATTGATTGCCAGCGTGGTTTCCAACAAGCCCACTGCCGGGCCTTTGGCGGGGTCGGAGCTGTCGGCGGCTTGAATCTCTACGCGATCACTAGCGCCAACCGTGCCGGTGATATAAAACGGCGTGCCTGCATCAAGCTGCACCGTATCGGTGTTCTTAACGTGGATGTAGACGCTGCCGGCCAGATTGCCGTGAATGTGCTCGGCAGTAAGCAGCGTGTTGACGGTGAGGTTGTTCAGCGTCAACGGGTCAGGCACTGACACGTCATCAGCAACCCACCCTGCGCCGTCGTAGGTCAGGATCTGGCCAGTTGTTGGCGGCGTTGTAGTTAGATCAACGTCACCCAGCTGATCAAGGCTGTAATCACCTTCAGTAGCGACGACTGCGCCGGTCCGGCCAAACACCGAATCAACAGCGTTGACTTCGGCGCCAGTTTGAATGCCATCTAGCTTTGTCTTGTCGCCAGGCGCCATCAGACCGGCGTTGGTCCCTGTGACCAGCGGAACCGTGGCATCGGTGCCGGTGCTAGAGGTTACGGTGCCATCCGTTGCGCTGGCGGTGTAACCAAGGTCAGTGGCATCACCCGGAGGTGCCGCCCATGTGCCATCAGCTCGAAGATAGTTGGCTGTGCCGCCACCACTGCCACCAACTAGGCCTGCATTGGTTGAAGTAAATGCAGGGATCGTTGCGTCGGTGCCCGCTGTATTGGTTACGGTGCCACTGCTGGCGGCCGCTGTGTAACCAAGGTCAACGCTACTTACGACGCTGCCGGGCACCCAGTTGGCGCCGTCATACTTCAAAAATTGCCCGCTCGTTGGCGCGGAGCTTGTCAGATCAACATCGCCAAGCTGGTCTAGGTCGTAATCGCCTTCTGTCGCGACAACTGCGCCAGTGCGACCAAAGACCGAATCGACAGGTGCCGATGCTGTTGTGTGCGGCACCCAGTTGGTGCCGTCATAGCTCAACACTTGACCGCTGCTTGGCGGTGTAGTCGTAAGGTCTACGTCACCAAGTTCTCCCAGGTCATAGTCGCCGTCAGTCGCGACTACAGCGCCAGTACGGCCAAAAACAGAATCAACAGCATTGACCTCTGCACCAGCTTGGATGCCATCAAGCTTTGTCTTGTCGCCGGGCGAGATGAGGCCAGCATCTGCAGCAGTGACAAGCGGGATGATTGCATCGAGGCCAGCGCTATTGGTCACCGTGCCATCAGTGGCCGATGCGGTGTAACCAAGATCAACGCTGCTTACGACATCACCCGGCACCCAGTTGGCACCGTCGTAAGACAAAAACTGGCCGTTGGTCGGCGCTGTGGTGCTTAGGTCAACATCGCCAAGCTCGCCTAGGTCATAGTCGCCATCGGCGGCCACGACGGCACCAGTGCGGCCAAAGACCGAATCAACCGGCGCATCAGTCGGCGCCAGTTTGACCACAGCGCCTGCACTGTTCTTGGTATAGAGCGCAGTGCTGTTCGCGTTGATGTTCAGCGCGATTTCGCCGTTTACCAGATCCGACGGCTGCGGTGCTTGGTCCTGAACGGAGCTGTGTTTATGTCGGACGTTGAGCGACATGGATAAACCTCCCGGTCAAAGGCGCATACCGCGCTGGACGCATTCTAGAGAAGGTACTTTCCGGCCACGTCGTGCAACAGTCTGACTTGGCCTGTCGTGACGAACTGAATTTGGCTCTGGATCAATTCGCCAGGCGTGAGCTGAGTGGCCACTGATGTCACCACACAGTTCGCCAGATAAAACAAGGCGCGGTCACTGGTGTTGCACAGCTCATCAAGCGGGATGGCATCGGTGCGCTTGAGCAAAAACACGCCCGTGAAATCAGAGCCAATTTCCTGCCGAATGGCTAGCTGGTGCATGTAGACCGGCGACTCGGTGTCGTATGAGCCGTCTTGCAGCCGCCAGTTGGCATCAAAAAAACAGGTGATGTCACCGCTGCCCGAGACAAGCATTCCCATCTGCTGGCGGAACGCATCGCCAAGGCTGGTGAAGTCTGCAAGCTCGCGGTTGGTGTTCAGCGTCCAGCTGGTGGTCTGAGCTAGGCAGAGATCAACATCGGTTACCACCTCATAGGCGATCCGGTACGAACTGCTAGGAGCCACCAGCGTCAGGGCTGCATCAAGGCTGCCCTCAAGTGCATTGCTCCACAGGTCATAGAGCCTGATTCCGCCAACGCCATCCACGTTGACGTAGAGAGTGATCTCCGTGTCCAGCACGCCGCTGATGAAGTCAAGCGGACCGCCAGAAACACCGCTGTTATCAACACGCGTGAACTTGACCTGATCGCCAGTGATCAGGCTTGTCTTTGCCAAGCCAAGATCAAAACGCTTCTCAGGGATGTCAACATTGGCCGCCTCTAGCAAGCCATATGCAGGGCCTGCATATGCTCGGCCAAGACGTAGGCCACCTGCTTCACCAAGCCAAAGAGCCATCAGACAACAGTCACGGTGGTGAGCGGGCCAGTCACATTGTATTGAATGTTGGCCTGAATAATCTGAGCGGCTTGTGCCGTGATATCAACCGATGAGATCAGGCAAGTGAACTCAAGAATCCTTTCAGCCACTCCACCGTTGTTTAGCTGCAGCTTCAGCACGGTGGCCGGAGCGTTTGGCGTCTGAGTGGTGCGCAGCACATCATCTAGCAATGCCGCGCCTTCAATCTGATTGCTTGCGTTCTCGTAATAAAAGATCGTTGCGCTGCCAGAGTATGACTGGTTGCCGTTGATGTAGGTTTTGGCGTACTGGCCAAGGTTGGTGGTTTCTAGGCTGTCAACATTGCCGCTAAGGTTCCACGACTCAACGCGTGCGACCTTTGCGCCGTTGACGTACAAGGCGCCATCAATGCCGGTGTATTGCTTGTTTGCCATGGCGCGATCAAGCCTTGCTCAGAGTCTAAGGAATTGGAACAGAAGCAACAAGATCAACGCTCACGCTGCCAACGCCTGGCGATGTCCACTGCACCGAAGGCGGCGACGCATAGCGATATGTGTAAGAGGCGGGCTGCAGATAGGTCGAGCTTGAAACGCCAGCCAACACCTCTGGGCTGAGGTTGAAATCTAGGTAGCCGCCTTGCACGGCAAGGTAATGAGCAAAGATCAGGTTGTATTGAGCTTCTGTAAGGTTTTGGAAGCCCAAGCTCAACGACAAGCCGATCTGATTGGCGCCAAGCAGCACACGATTCTCAAGGCCGGAGTAGGTCTGAAAAGTGCTGAATGGCTGCGATCCTTGCGTGAAGGTTCGCGCTGAAGGTGCAAGCGCAGGAAAGTCAACGCCAGCAGCAGGCGGCACTGATGCGCTTGAACTACTGTTTGGCGCACCATCAGCTTCAAGGACGGTGATCAATCCAAAGACACCGCTCCCCACCTCTGCCGTTGGCATACCGCCAGGCAGTGTTGTCTCTGTAGCTGTGATTGTGAAATCAGCTGCCATGGCAATCAGGTAAGGTCAGGCTCAGAGGTGCCAAAATCAAAGATCAGACTTGGCTGATTCATGTCAGCCTGAGAGCGTATCCAATAGCGGCTATTGGCAAGCAGCAAAACTCCGTTAAAGTTAAAAGCCGATCCATATGCCGATCTGTTGCTGCTGGTCAAGGCTGCGGGCACGTGGTAGCGCACGTCTGATTGGTTGATAAAAAATGCCGGGCCATAGTCGAAAGAGTTCCAGTAGTTCATGCCAAAATTTGTAAAAAATATCTCTGGCATTAGACCTTGAAAGTTATTGTTGTACCACGGCTGCGGCAAAAGCTGATATTCACCAGCGCCTGCCCCAGAAGCTATCGGCGCGTTGGTCTGCCAAATTGCCCCATCAGTATTCATGGGCCAAATGCAAGTATTGGGGTTGTCAGCAGTACCGTTCCACGTCCCAGCCTGCACAAAGGCAGCAGTATCGAACCCTGGGTGGTACCACATCACTTTTTTATTTCTTGTAACTAGCGTGGCATTCGCAACCTGATCGCTTGTCCAAAAACGCCAGTTGGCGCCATAGAAAGAGTAACTGGTGTCATTGTATTCGATATTTTTTAAGTTAGTTGTGTCGGTTGCCAAGTCACCTGGCGATGCCGTATAGGTCGCGTCTTCGTAAATGCTGCAACTAGTTGAAGTCGTAGCGCTAGTCCAGTTTGCCCAGAAGTAGCTTCGCCATGTGCCACCCTGCAAGCTATCAGTTGCGCCATACGAGAAAACGCGTTTGAAGCTGCTGCCGTCTGGATGCGCTCCCGTAGTCCAGCCCTTGGATGGCAGGTAGGTATCAAACAGATATTCCATCGCGGTATTGTTCTCGGCGCGGTCGCCGGTCCAAGTCACGGAATTGGCTAGCGTCCAAGTCATTGATAGCGTTAAACCTTTTCCTACAGGTTACAGCGGCAAAATCCTGACTGATTAGTGGATAGGGTCAGAGGGAGAAACTTGGATGCCATCCCTCGCTTAATAAATTTCCACCAGAAGCTCACCGCTAAGAACAGTGCCAGGAGGCACGTCCGCCTGCGGAACAGTAATTGTCCAGTATTGGCCAAAGGGGTTTCTGGTGATGCTTAGCGATTGATACGTAGCGAAAGGATCGCCGTTGGACGATATTTTTACAATCTTGCCCGGAACAGCAACGTAGGCATTAAATGCTGTGTCCACATCTTTTGCGTCTGCGTCTGTAAAGCTTATGTTGTAATTTAAGCTCGGCGCAGCACTTTGTGCATCCCAAGTCCCAGACGTAGAACCATTCCCCTTGGTAAATCTGAATGAATCAATCAGGCGCGGCTGCACTTGTGCGATAATCGCTAAATCTTTTTCTATTACTATTGGATCAACAGTCGCCTGACTCATTGGCACCAATGGCGCATCATCCGTAGCGGCAAGGCAGTAGTCGTAAAAAGTAGAGGCATCAGAGGTCTTTGTGAAACCTCGGGTCTGGAAATCTTTCTTGTTTGTTGGCGGATTGTATGTAATCCCGCCAGGGCTTGTGCCAACTAGGCTGCCATCGATCCAAAGGCTAATGGTCGGGATATTGTCGGTGCCATTAAGCCAATAGACCTGAACATAGGCATGAACCCACGACTGAACGGGGACGGTAGCCGTTCCAATTAGATCTATGGCTATCTCTCCGGCAACAACACGAAAACTCATTTCAGAGGAAGAAACACGCACGCCTCTAAGTTGCCAACCGATGCCATTTGTTGACACCCTAGCGAAGGTTTCACGTTGCCCGGCAATTGTCAACGTACCTGTGCTAAGGATCGACGGGCTATTGTAGTAAAAACGCGTAGACCACATATAGTAAGGTTTGTCGTGATACGGGAAGGCATTGGTAAACAGCAGGCCCACCTCTTGCGTTGCTGGCGTTACCGCTGAATATGCACCATCAAACGCTCTTGTGATGCTGCGGGTCGTGTTATCTTGAACCCCAAGCTGAGCCTCACCATTCTCAAAACTAAATCTGGTCCCAAGCGGTGCCGATGACACAGATGTAATGGTCACATATTGACCATCAGCAAACACCGAGAACAAGTTGTCTGGTATCCCAAAGCGGACCCAAGCACCAGATACATCAAACTGGACTGATGAAACCGTCTGGGAAATCTCGTTGCCGCCTCCGTTGTATGAAAATCTAATCGTATCGTTTACGGCAATTGCGCTTAGATCCGAGTACCTATCAACTCCTATCGAATCAACAGAATTGATTTCAACGTAATATAGATTGCTTGCGTCAACAAAGAACTTAAACTCACCGCCAAGCAGCGCAGTAACATCAGCAGCTGTTGGGGTGTAGCTCCAAGCAAATGCGCTCGGTCCATCGCCTGGTACTTCAGTTTCAGGCGGAGGTGATGTCAACGCTGGCTGCATATCGGCGCTAATGATGCTGCGCCCGCTTACATCAGTTGGGAAGTGAGTCGCCTCAATCTGATAGTTGCCAAGCTGATCCTCGACAACATTGTCTATCTGGTAAAAATCCGTAGTTTGCTGTTGAACGCCTTGCGCTTCGTATGACCAAGTGACCTCAATGATCTGTGAAGGCAGAAGGCTTGCTGATGCCGATGTGGTCTTAAAAGTGACGTAATGCTTTATGTTTTTCCTGCTTGATATGATATACCTTCCGATGATCTCAGCATGTCTGACATCTGTGCAAAACTCTTCCATGTCGTACTGTTCATATGGGCCATCTAGCGCAGTTCCATCAAATCGAACCTCTAAAGCGCGCGACACTGGGAAGCTTGCAGCGCTTTGTTCACGCCAAGTCATAACGGCGCAAAATGGCCTTAGCTGCTCTGTGGAAGCGTATTCCTTCTGATACGAACCAACAACAATGTTTTCATTATTGAAGGTCGCTACTGGCACCACTGGATCAGCGCTAACCAGCTTGTCCGCGTTTAGAGGAAGCACTGGCAGCATCATATACTTGCCACCAGCCTGGACAAACCTCAGCAAATAATACGGAGCAACACTCGCTAGATAGTCTCTCAAATTGGCACTGTTTGCCAGGACGCCATTAAAAGTTAAAAGACTGTTTTGATTAAATTCAGCGGCGAGCTGGAAGGACGGCAAATCAATGAACGCATTGGCGGCCACTCCTGCCTTTTGCAGCAAATAGTAAGAAAGGTCTGGGAACAGGTTTGAGCTGCCGCTACCGCCGAGCAACTTATTAACCACAATGCCACTACGGACAAAGCAGCGGACTTGCTGATATAGGTTTGAATTTTCTACGCCTGCAACGTATCCGCCTTTTACTGCAAGTGTTGTTAACCCTTCAAAGGTGCCGCCAGAGCCTGGGAACAGAGGTAGATTTGTTGAGACGGCAGGCTCACCCGGCAAATAGTCCGCAGATGCGGGGATGTATATCCACTTAACGTAGTTGTATCGAAAAGCAATTCTAAGCTGACTGCCAGTGGCTTGCTCGTATCCGAGAACGTCTATGTATGCCGCCACTGAGCTGCCACTGGTGGGCAAATCTTGATTTATGTTTGTTGCCAGCTTGTAAGCCCCAGACGGAGCAGGATCGCTTATGGATAGCGATTGCACAACTGCTTGGTTTATCTCGAATCGAATACTTGCAGCAGCAGGAACGCCAGGGTTGTTAAGGTCTTCAGCAATGATCTCAAAGTAAAAAATCTTCCCGATATCTGTGCCTAGAATAATTCTATACTCGCCATTAACTACCCCGGCACTGCCGCTAGATATCGTAGCTAAATTCGTAAAAAGGTTGCCCTCGTATGGCGGGTTGTATATGCCGTAATACAAAGAATCATAGGTGTCGGGGCGAAAATAAGCAGCAGCGCTTAGTTGATACCGCCCAGGCGTCCCAACCTGCGGCGATCCAGCTGTTTCATAGGTCAACGTATAATCAAAGCCAGAGACGGCTAGGCCGTTATACGTGGTCACCGCTGATGGGCTTAGCAACGATGTCAGAGCAGAGGCACCCTGCTGGATGTCTGCCAATGCAATAGAAGGCATCTCGCCGTCACCAAGCACTAAGCCATAGGAAAAGTTGCTGATATCAGATTCCTTGTACTGCGCACCAATACGAACCGCAGGCGGCGCCAACCAAACGCCTCCAATGGCGTTCTCAGGCATGTAAGAGCAAAAGACTAACGGGATTGAATTGCCCGTTTGAATTGCTCGTTGCCTGCTTGTCGCGTTATCGTCTACAGCCTGAAGCGCCGCAAGTTCATCCTTCCGCAGGTTCGTCGTGATTGGCGACGATGCGCTCTGTGGTGAGATATAAATGGTCATAGCTGCGGCGGATCCCCCACCAAGGTAGTGGTGAATTTACGAGGCGGTGCTTGCGCCTTCACTGGATCAAGGTTACTGCCGATCTGAACGGCAAGGATCCGATCGGTCTTGGTGGCAGTCAATAAATTTCCAACGAACTGTGCAAAGGTTGTAATAGTTGCAGGCGGAACGCCCGTCGCAGTCGGCGTGAACTCTTTCAGCTCGCAATCGTAGATGTATCCATTGGTTGCACTATTTTCCACGACCTGCTCAAGCGCAGGCTGTAGACCAAACTCGATGTCAAGTGATTGCTGGCCGCCAGAGACATTTGAGGTGATGGCTCCAACGCTAAAAGGCTTGAAGACGTGACCGCTCACCGTGATGCCAGGCCAGTAGCTCTGATACCTAGCCA
>Ga0208898_1001249_pt1 | contig 17179 bp, 24 predicted proteins | sample VirMetDEL_Mar_4_FD_184513 | JGI IMG/M metagenome (GOLD analysis project Ga0208898, IMG submission 184513) | Aqueous microbial communities from the Delaware River and Bay under freshwater to marine salinity gradient to study organic matter... | ecosystem: Environmental > Aquatic > Marine >...
TCAGGATTAAATAAATGAATTTTATCTAATAAAAATGTAATAACCTCATGTTGAAGGTGTTCAATTTCATCTACCTCGGTATAATAAAATTTAAAAGTATGGATTATATTTTCCGTTAGTTTAAAAAAAGCGTAGTGGATCTCATCTCGATAGATCCTACTACGCTCTTCCGGGTCAATTGTATTATTATATTTTACTATAGCATCCTCTGTTGCTTGAGTAAAGTATTGATTTTTAGTTTTCTTTTTTCTTTTTCTTATTTCACTCATAATTTATCTATCCTAAATTGGGATAGAATTCTCTGAAGTTCTTTTATTTGTTCATACATGAAGCCAATCTCGTCATCGCTTTTAAAGATTCCACGCTCGTCTATTTTTTTGAGCTTTTCATCAGAGATTTCTATAATTCGACTTAATTGATCCAAGTAAGTAATATACCCCGTAAGTATATCTTCTTGTTTTTCATTTTTACGTAAGAGGTTAAAGGTTGTGAATCCTAAGACCACAACCAAAACCCCTAATATACTGATGACGATAGTTTCTATCATAATTTATCAAAGATATTTTTTAAATTCTCATTTTTAAGCTGAGAAAGTGCTTTATCTTTTGTTGATTTTTTGACTTCTTTCTGTAATGTAAAATTACCTTCCTGGGTAGGCACGGGATTTTTAAACTTAGGTAACCACTCACGCTCAAATTCAATACGGGCAGCCATCAGATCTGCTTGGTGTAGAATAAATGGAAGAGAAGTACGTGGCTTTTGTTCTGGTTGGAATGAGAATAGGTATTTTTTGTTGCCCTCATCATACAAACCATCATGTGTTTGAATAGCAACCATTTCATTAAAGCTATACCGAATCCCATGGGATTGGAGTAAAAACAAACCACGGTCTGGGACTGAAGCAAATGGAACTGCCTTGTTAAACATGTAATCCTCTCCAAGTTTTTCCCGTCTCCACTTATCAGTTTGGGGGATGTATGATTCGTTTTCCTCATCACCCATTTTACCCAAATCATGGTTAATAGCGGAGAATACGAGTTCTTCTTCGGTAAAAGTAGACATGTCTGCCCCTTCATCAGCCCATAATCCCTGTTGTTTAATAGCACAACGAACAACTCGATTTACGTGTTCAACATAACCACCTGGGAAAGCATTATGGTATTCTTTTTTATGAGCAGCAGGCATCATCATGATGCGGTCCTCATATTTCTCGTAAAACTCAAGAAGTTTTTCTCTGCGAGGTGATGAAATATAAGTTTCAATATTTTCGCAGAATTCATCCCAATTGGATTGAATCTGTTCAGCTGTAAGCATAATTAAACTTTGTTATATTCGTTAGGGGTACGAGGTTCTCTATCTACTACAGACTTTAAATCTTCAAGTATGTCATGGCATTCTTCTATAGCTCTGTACATTTCTTGAATGTCACCTTGTCCTCTATTTACCCAAAATTTTAATTTTTTAAGACTAGCTTGCCCTGCTTCTAGTTTATTTTGAATGTGGTCTCTAAAATACATTTTTTTAATATTTAATAACTAAGTTAAGTTAAAGATTTTACAAAATCAAGTTGTTTTTTAAGGAAAGCACACTTTTCATATTCTTCTTCATTTTCATAAAATTTAATTGCAAGTGTATATGCTTCTTTTAATTTAGATGTGTTTTCTTCTTTAAGAAGTTTTTGATGGTATTTATCTTCTAAATCTATTTTTTTAATAAACCCATAAGCACGTGAATATAACATCCGTTCCCCTGCATACTCAATCTCATTAATTGCTAAGGAAGGGTCAGCTTGACTAAAAAAATCAACTAATTTTTTACCATAAGAAAGATGATTAATTATCAATTTCCAGAACATTTTAATAAAATACCTAGGATGGTTTTCATCTTCTATAGGAAGTGTTCTAGGGCTATAATAGTTATAGCTCCTCTGATTCCACCCCCAACTATTAGAAGAAGAATCTGGTGAGTCAAATGAGCCAAATATTTTATTTATATCCAAAATGTCTTTCTATAGTTTCAAGTAAATCCTCAGCCTCCCCTAATTTGTTAATTGCTTTTTTAGCTTCTTCTAGGAAATGACCTGAAGTGTGTTCTCCTATACCTGCAGGGTTATCTAAAAGGGTCTCTAATGTAAGTAAAGCTTCCTGTTTATCCGCCTCCGCTTGTGTTTTTAAAGCCTTGATTAATCGTGGTTCCATGTTTATAAATATGTTATAGTTTATTTACAATGATAATCTGCCGCTCTCGTGGCGATTTGTTTGTTGGGTTTGATATTAACTTTATAACCATATGATGTAGCCCACCCTTTAGCAGCTGAGACTAATCTGTTACTCATGTAATATTCATCCTCATTGTAATCCATATCAATTTCAAATCTAAGGCCTGGGAATTCTTTAGATAATGGTTGTACTACTTGCATAGTACGTTCTGTTTCTAACCATAAACGAGACCAATCATCTTTGATAGGAGGAAATATTTCTTTCCAATAAATGTAATGAACTCCTCTAAATGGATAACGATAAGCTATTGCTGTAACGTATATAATTTCTGATCCTACCCTTTGAGAATCGCTTCCAATATGGATTTCAACATGGGGTTCATTTTTCACCACATTTCTTGTATGAATAATGGGGCTAACTTTTTTCCCATTTACTGTTCTAAAATTCATGCGGTGAGAGAGGGATTCGAACCCCCGTTACGTTTCCGTAAACTTGTTTTCAAGACAAGCGCAATCGACCACTCTGCCATCTCACCAAATTGCTACCCTTAACGGGCAGCAATTTCGGATTTGATCTGCTCCAAATCTCGAGCAAGATCACTATAGAGACTTTCAAAGTCACGATCAAGATCTCTATCTACTTCATCAAATGAGTCATCAACATCATCAATCGCTTCTTCAAGATCGCGAACACGATTGTAGAGGTTAAACATAACAGCGAACGTAGCAGCAAAAGCAGCTGCAATCAAATAAGGAATAAATTCCATAATAAAAAAAATTAAAAGGTTAAAAAATTAAAGGATATCCCATTCATAAGCCGCTTGTGTATAAGCGGATCCCATACCAAGATGGGGGTTGTCTTTAATAAAGGCCATTGCGGTAGACCTAACTTCGGACCTCAAACCGTAAATTTCGGCTTGTTCAAGAATCATTTCAACAGTCATGCTTCTTTCCATCATTTTCTAAATATACGAAAATTTTTTTAAAATTCAAAATTTTGTGATCCGGGGGAGGCAATTCCTCCCCCTTCACACAAACAACATGGCTTACGCTGCAAACTCCTTTGCAACGTCGTAAAGTTCTTGGTTAATCTTCAAGTCTTGCTTGAAGTTCTTGATTTGGCGAGCTTTGCGGAGCTTAACACCACTCACATACTCAAAATCACCTTCAATAACCTTCTCTTGAACGACATTAAACACGTTCCAAAGGTCATCACCCGCATCCTCTTTACGGACAGGGGCCAAGATTGCATCAAGATCAATCTTGTAAACATCTTCGATTTTTTGTCCTTCTTGGACTTTAAATCGAGTCGCAAGCGCCTTACGAGCAAGATCATACTTTTGCTCATTAGTAAGTTTGGTTTGCTTGAACTTATTCATGCTCTCAACAGTCAAGGGCAACTGCTCAACCATTTCGGTCATGGTTTCACGGAGGGTTTCAAAATCATAACCCATGTGGCGAATTTTCATTCGACCAAACTCTTGGTCGGCAATAACCAAACCATTAGAGCAAACCAAGCGGTACATACCTGCTTGGAAAGTAAATGAATTCTTACCATCGTGAGAATTCGTAAGGATGATTTGGGGATAAACCGTATCACCATCATTACCTTCAACAACAATATCTGTGTTGCGGAAAGTAATCATATGCTTTTGAGTACCCTTGGTATGGGACTTACGAGCATTAACTTGTTGGGCACTAACAACACCCCATCCAAGTTTTTCCATATCTTCAATCACTCGGAAAGTGGGAATATGAGTGTAATGTGCTGAAACCTCCTTGCTGGGTTTCTCGGTAAATGCCGTAGGGCAATTTTTGCGAATTTGCTCTTGGCTCAGGAACTCCATGTTCTCTTCGTAGGTGGTCATCAAATCTTCCATGTTTAAAAAATTAATTTGTTTTTTCGCGTTTTTCTCGATGCCCGGAAGATACGAAAGGGATCCGGCGCCGCCAAATTTACTGCAAAGGAAGAATGACTTTTATATGACTAAAAAAGGGCCGAAGCCCTTTTTAAATTAGATATATTTAAAATAATCATAATACCATTTATAATTATTTTTTATCCAATCACACGCACCTTTCCCCAGTATTTGTTTAGCATCACTTACTATAGGTTCTAATTTAGGTCTTATATTATGGTCTCCATAAATACCATAAATTTTATCGTCTTCTTCTGTAAGTTGTTCTATGTTATTAAAATCATGCTCAAAATAAGGAAGTTCTAAATAGTTATATATTTTTTCCATTTCTTTTTGAGGGCTTTTACTAAAAGTCTCAAATTTAACAAAATGGATATGTTTATCATTACCTTCTTTTATTATTTGATATAAACGTTCTATAGCCATTCCTACTGGGGGGTTAGCAGCCCATATGTCTATTCTTTTTTCTGTGGTAGTCCCTTGCATTTGAGCATGATTTATTATCTCAGGATGCTTTTCTGGGTGTTTCCTAAAGTTTTTTTCCATAGAAGAATATATATCTCTTAGGTCCCTAACCATACAAATAATTTTAGGATTTGGGTAAAAAGTATTTAAAAGACCATAATGATACCCCCATCCTCTACTTTTATCTAGAACATAAGGTTTATCAGTAACAGCATCAAAAAAACCTAACATTCCTTGTCTACAAAAATTTAAAAACCCTTCTCTCATTAATTGGGGGTCTTGAGCTGTAAATTCGGGGGAATTAGTATAATTTAATCTAGCTCCAAATACTAATTCTAATACACCTGAAGTAGGGGTTACGTAAAAGTTTGGGTTTTGACCCATTATATTTTGGAATAAAGTTGAACCCGCTCTGGGAAGAGAGGCTTGGAAAAATAATTGTTTCATTTTTTAGTTATTAAAAGTATCTCCTTCTATAGAAGAAAAAATTTCGTTTATATCTATAACGCTAGTATCTATAATAGGACATTCATGGGGGGTACCTGTAAAATTATAATCAAACAAATAACTATCAGGGAGATTAAAATCTTCAGGAAGGGAAGCTACTATATTATCATGCATAGTATAACCAAATATTTTAGGAGAAGTACCAAACCAAATTACTGTTGATTTCTTTTCTAAAGCAGCCGCGGCATGTTGTAAACAAGAATCTATTAGTACTTGTTTAGTAGAAAATAATAATAAAGAAAATAACTCCATATTACTCATGTTATTTGAAATAACTTCTACTCCTGGAAGGGCTTGTTCTGGTTTTCTACATATTTGAATAATATGGTATTGTTCTTTATATCTTTCAACTAAAGCTAATCCCAACTCATAAGGCATATCTCTAGTCCATGAATAATTATAAGGTTGTTCTTGGAAAGGACCTCCATTAGTTTGGATTACCATTATAGGTTTGTTTCTAACCCACATTCTGTGTCCTTGTCCTGTTTGGACTGTATTAAAGACTATTTCAGGGGTCTCTCCTGTATAGTTTAAGTTGTATAATTTACACCAGTTTTCAATTAATTTTAACTTTTTATGGACATGATCCGTGGTAAAATAAGGTTCATGTTTAAAAATTAAACTATCTTGGTTTTTTATGTAATCTTGATAAAAATAGGGTGTATTGCCTACGCGATACACCCTATCTACATATTTTAAATTTATAAACACTTCAGGCCAAGCACATACAACTATTAATTCTCTCTCAGGATGATTTTTTTTAATACATTTAGCAACGGCTGTAGCTGCTACATGTTTCCCAAGTCCACCTTCAATGTGAAATACTGAATAACTTTTTTCCATAAGACTAATTATAATAACAATTTAACTATAAGCCAAATTAGCTTATAGTCCCAACTCAGCTTTTAAAGCATTCCAAGTAGTTAAGTCGGTTAAATCTTCCCAATCTAATACTTCTTTTCCATCTGTTCCTATATATACTACTTTACCTTCATCTACTACTCTACATTTCTTACATTGTGTAGTATCTCCATTTACTAAAGTTTCAACATAAGTTTTAAACGCTTCAAAGGTAGTTAATCCACTTAAAGGACTGTTAGTTACTTGAGGACCTCTAACTTCATTGTTTTGAACATCAAAATTTACTATCATGTTATTTGTTTTTAATATTGTTTATTTATTTTTTAATTATCCTAAAGAAATTTTTATATCTGTTCCACTTCTATATAACATGCCTACTATACCAGGATCAGCAGTTGGAAGAGAGCCTGTCTCTAATAATATATTAGGCATATGGACTGAAGATGTTGCTCTAGTGCATATGTTAAATCCTCCAAGAATAATAGCTCGTTCGTGATTTACACAAGCTAATTGAGAAGCTATAACTGATCCAAAACAAACTCCACAAATATATCCTCCTGCAGAAGCAATAACTGAACTTTGGGTAGCTCCTGATCCTGTTATACATGACGCACTACCTCCAATGACAGTATTAGTATTTCCTTGGCAACACATATTATGGCTATTTCCACCTATAATTGTATTAAAATTTGATGCAGCGCCTGTTGTTGCAGATTGTATTGTACTACTGTAAGAGGCAATAATGTTTCCACTTCCTCCTACCTGCATTCCGTAAATCCTATTTTGATATCCTATCACTGTACTACATTGTACATCCTGAATAGTATTATTTCTTATTCCTAAGATAGCATTAGAAGAAACGTTATCGTTATAGTGAGATAAAATTTTATTATTATATCCCCCAGCAATAAAATTCATCCCAACACTACCACCAATAGTAGAATTACTTGCATTACCAATAGTATTACACAAACCACCTACTATATTATTAAGATAGTTATAAGAACCTGAATTAGTACCTGCTATTTGGCATATTGTGTTTATACTTCCTCCCCCTATAAAATTACTTCCTAATGGGTAATTTCCTGAGCAGCTACTTCCTGTTATTTTATTATTTGTTCCTCCTACAATGACATTACCTCCTGTATAGGTCCAATAAGCACTACATGTGTTTGTAGCTTCACTTCTTATTTCATTATCTATACCACCTCCAATAAAGTTAGGAGCTAAACTATAATCATTATTGTAAACACTAGCGGAGTTCATGAAAATAGTATTTCGAGCACCCCCCATTATAGCACTAAATGAACCACTAGCACCTGTAAGGGCAGGAACACTATAATTATTTACCCCTAATGATAAAGCTATATTACAATCTGCTGCAGTATTACACATACCAGAGAAAATACCTATACCCGAATAATTTGAACCATGTGCACAGTTTCGATATCCTCCCCCTATTATAGAGCAATTAGTGTATGCTATACAATTATCACATCCACCTCCTATAAATCCAAATGCACTATAAGTGGAACTGTTAGAACATCCTCCCACTACAACAGCATGCGTTCTTCCCCCAACTGAATTCACACTTCCACCCCCAATAAAACCACAACTTGCACCTATTGAGATGACATTAAGAGTACCACCACTAATAGTAGCTTTATTGACACTAGATCCGTCTACACGATTGGCGCATCCACCCCCAATAGTGTTCATTCCTAGACCTGGAGCATTACATATTTTATTTGTGAGACCTCCTGCAATTGTATTATTTCTACCTGCATTGCAAATGCAATGAGCACTACCTCCTCCAATAGCATTCCATCCATCCTGACCACCAATGGATGCCGAAATAATGTTATTTGCTCCACCATTAATTGAAGCTCCTGGGCTTCTAAATATTCTATTGCAACAACCCCCCGCTATGACACTTGTATATGAGTCCGTAGTATTACTACATCCACCTACAATTGTAGTAAAAATATTAGGTTGAATTCCACTACCTTTTCCATCATTATAGTTAAATCCAAATGATATAGTGTTGTTACTACCATTTAATATGGCAGTATCACTACCACTAATATAATTTCCACTTCCAGATACAGGAACTATACCACGCACAACACTACCAGAGTATATTAAAGCAGTATCTACACTACTTCCACCACCACCGGTTGCTGTTATAGTAACATTACCTGTACCTTGATCAATTGATATTCCACTACCCGCTATAATAGATGTAACACCTCCACCACTACCAGTACTAGCTTCTAGTAAACCGTTGGTTCCTACGGTAACAGTACATCCATTACATGCACTAAAAGTACTTATAATTAAATCATTAACATGTGTTGTACAATCTCTACTAGAAGTTAAATCGCTACCTACTATAAATGATTTTGGATGGGTTACAGAATTCCTAGTACCTCCTAAAATACCACTAAAACTACTAGAAACATTATTATTATCTCCACCCCCAATAAATGTATAGCTGGATGCAGATATTATACAGTTATTACTTCCACCTCCAATAGCACTATAATATCCACTATCGCTTAAAGTAGAGTTTTTGGATACACAATTTCGAAATCCACCTCCAATAAAACTTCCACCTCCACATGCTACGTTATCTGAACCTCCTGCAATAGTGCTATAAAATTGACATATTCTATTTTGATATCCACCTCCAATAGTAGCATCATAAGCACATTCTCCTATTGAATTATAACATCCTGATATAGTAGTACCTCCATCTACTGCAGAGGAAGTGTTACTTACACCAAAAACAGTTACACCAGAAGTAGATGTACTGTTGTTCATTGTTGCGCAGTTATTTCTACCACCAACAATTGTACCGGTTCCTCCTACAACAGTATTATTACATCCTCCTACTATAGCACTAAAAGAGCCGGTTGAAAGAGAGTTACTACCAGATTGAGGGACAATACCATTGGTACTGCCTGAATATATTAGAGCAGTGTCTACACTACTTCCTCCACCCCCTACTACTGTGGTTAAATCAGTTATTGAAAGTTGTTTAGTATCACCACCAGCTACTACAGCTACTACACTGTTTCCAGTTGTTTCTGCAGCACTTCCTGTTGATAATCCTGATATTTTTACGTTTGCCATGTTTTAGTGTTGTTTTTTATGCTATTATAAAGTATTCTTCTGTTGGTGAAAAACCTCTTTCTGCTATTATATTATCGCCTCCTTCTGTAGTTAAAAGTCTTGTTTCTCTTCCGGGATCATCCCCACCACCACTTCCCGATGGAAGAGGCCCTCCAGCACCGGCTGCTGCTGATAAAACGTTTAAAGCACTTATGGTATTTAAAGCACTTATATAATTTTCAAATAAAAGTTGTTCTTGTAAATATCTATTTCTTGCTTCCATTATAGGAAGATTTTTTATATCTTCTCTAAGAAGAAATATATTCCAAGGCCCGGGTCCCATTATATTGTTCATTGTGGATAAATATTATAATAAATTAAAAAACATTAATTTAACCTAAAGAAATTTTTATATCTGTCCCACTTCTATACAACATACCTACTATGCCAGGATCCGATGTAGGGAGTGAACCCGTTTCTAGAAGGAGATTATTTACGTGTAATGATGAAGTAGTTCTAGCTATAATGTTATGTCCTGCTATAAATGAGCAATCACATTCTCCACAGTTTCCTTCACCTCCTATTACTACGGATCCAACACCTGTAGCAGTGTTATTCCTACCTCCACCTACTATAGCATGGTTTCCTGAGGCAACGTTGTTACAACCCCCCCCTACTATAGCACAACAACCTGAAACCGTATTGTCCCTTCCCCCACCTATTGTGGAATAAAAACCTGAAACAGTATTACATTTTCCTCCACTTATTGTAGATGAGTTACAGAAAGTAGCATTACAAGAACCCCCACTTATTACGCTGCAGTTACCTGATCCAGTGTTATAACGACCCCCACCTATTACAGAGCTAACTCCTCCAGCAGTGTTTATAGTTCCCCCACCTATTGTAGATTGAGCAGCTAAAGCATTGTTTTGATATCCCCCACCTATTGTAGCCCAAATACTTGAACCAGAGTTAAGACTTCCCCCACTTATTGTAGCACAATTACCTGAAGCATCATTTCTATATCCCCCACTTATTGTGGCAAATCTACCTGAAATATTATTTTCTTGACCCCCACCTATTGTAGCCATACAATTTGAAATTATGTTAGAAATGCCTCCAACTATTATGGAATAATTACCTGGGGAGCAGACAATGTTGTCACAACCCCCAACTACTATAGATAAAGAAGTGCTGGTAGTGTTATTTCTACCCCCACCTATTATGGAACAAGCACCTGAGGCAACGTTGTTACAACCCCCAACTACTATAGATCTTGTACCTGAGGCGGTGTTACAATTTCCTCCACCTACTAAAGAATAAGGACCTGAGGCAGTATTATTATATCCCCCACTTACTGTAGATGCATTACCTGAAGCTGTGTTTTGCTTTCCTCCAGCTACTGTAGTGCAAGAAAGCGATGCAGTATTACTTAAACCTCCACCTATTGTAGAAAATGGGCATGAGGCGGTGTTACAAAAACCCCCACCTATTGTAGCTCCTGAATTTGAGGCAGTGTTATCACTACCCCCACCTATTGTAGCCTTACAACCTGAAGCTATATTGGAACAGCCCCCACCTATTGTGGAAAAAATACCTGAGGAAGTATTGCTTTCACCCCCACCTATTGTGGATAAAGTACCTGAGGAAGTATTGCTTTTACCCCCACCTATTGTAGTGCAAGCGCCTGAAGCAACATTACATACACCTCCATCTACTACAGAGGAATTTGCTGAAACAACATTACATAAACCTCCACCTACTACAGAGGAATAACTTGAGACCGTATTATTACTTCCCCCACCTATTACAGAACAATTGCTCAATCCTACCGCACTATTTTTATATCCCCCACTTATTGTGGATACCCTGGCTGAAGAAGTGTTACACGCTCCCCCACCTATTGTAGAGCAATGACAAGATGCAGTATTAAGAATGCCCCCACCTATTATGGATGAATTGCCTGAAGCATTGTTACTAATACCCCCACCTACTGTAGCCCCAGTATTTGAGGCAGTGTTATTACGACCCCCACCTACTGTAGATACAACACCTGAGGCAGTGCTGTCACAACCTCCACTTACTACAGCTCCAGTCTGTGAAGTGGTATTACAAATACCCCCTGCTATGGTTGAAAATATACTACTAACAGTATTTTCACATCCTCCTCCTATTGTAGAAAAACTATCTGCTTCTACCCACATCCTATTACTTCCTGATTGGGGGGTTATATTACCACTTGAGCCTGTGTATACTAAAGCAATACTTCCTGTTTCTCCTACTATAGAAGTAGTACTTAATAAGTCTGCTACTGTTATTTTCTTGTTACCCCCATCATTTATTATAGGTAAGACATCTGTAGAGGCAGATATTTCTGATGCTCCTATTTGTGTAAATTGTGTTATTTTTTTATCAGCCATGTTGTCAAGTTATTAATAATCTAATTGTACCCCATATAATAAATCCACAGAACCACTTGGGGTAGAACCACTTCTTACTAAACCGTTAGAAGCCATAAAAGTAACATTTTCTTGAGGAACAGTAGTTGTAGTAGCCCAATTAAATGTAGCAACAGCCCCAGGATCTACTACAAATCCTGCTTGAAGTGATCCTGTTATTACTGAGCAATTTACTAATGTATCTAGAGAAGCGGTGTTAAAAATATCATAATGTTTATACCCATCAAATACTCCTGATTCGCTTATGTAATAACGTGAACCTTCTATGTTAAAATAAACAGATTTGCTTACATTATTTGTTAAAGTAAACGTAGTACCATTAGTAAGATCGGTAGAAGCAGTGTGGCGAGTTCTTAGCTGTTTTCTAGTTAATGTAGGCATGCTAATAAATATTAATTATCTACATCTATTACTCCCCCTCCTCTCCATTTCCCTCGTTTAATAGATACACCCCCATCTCCATACATTTTCATTACAGACCAATCACCAGGTAAAGTTTTTACTTGTTTTTGTATGTAAGCTAAGTAAAATCTACCACGTCGGTTATCCATTCCCTTTTCTTCACCTTCACCAGCTTTTGGTACTATATCAAGTTGCTTAACAGGGATAGGGGTTTTATCTGCTTGTTCAATAAAATCACGAACACATTGTACTACGGTAGCTAATACTCTATATTGTTCTTGAAAATTAGTTTCTTCTTCTTGTCCAAACTCTACATCAAATGATACATTATAAGAACTATCAAATGTTACTTCTTTTGGACCAGCATTTTTTTCTCCTCCAAGTGCCCTTCTTAGACCTCGACTGTAGTACTCATCACTAACTTTAACCCACCCCATAAAGTTTACTTTATATTTATAGCCCTTATCATTTTCAAAATTATAAAAAAACGATAAATCGGCTATCCACGGTTTATTATCATCACCAGGGTGTTTTTTACCAATGTTAGCTAAACGGCTAAGCTCGATAGTAACGGTAGGTTTTGAACTTATGGGGAATGGTTTGGCAGTCCCCTCACCAACCTCACTTAGTATCTCCGTATATACCTCGTATAGCTTCAATCTTTAGTACTTCTAGTATTGTTATTTTGCGGCTTTGGAGATCTTTCGCGGTATTGGCCTAACTGCTCGGGGCGTGGTGTATTAGACAATGTAGGACCGTTATTTACGGGAGGAGCCGTCCAATTTTCAACAGGAACATAATAAACTGTTTGTGTATTTGGGTAATATGGATGAACATTTAAAGGTGGAGTCCAAGTACGGTAAACCCATTTTTTATATTCCCTAGAATAATAACCATACCTGGGCCCAGTAGGACAATTTTCAAATGGGTAAAACTCGTCACACTGACGGTTTTCTTCCCCTTCACAACATTCAATTTCCTTTTGGACAGAACACCCCATGAGGAGGAGGGCTGGGATTATTAGGGTGAGTTTTTTCATTTTTAAAATCCGGTTTGGCCTCCACTATGAACCAATGCTTCCATCATATGGTCTCCTAGTGTTTTTAGGTAGTTATAAATTTGTTTCATTTAGTAGCTAAAATATCTGCAACTTTTTGCTTCATACTACTAACAGCAGTAGACCATGACTCTTCCTGATTATCTACGTTTTGAGGTTGACGACCTATACTAGAAGAATTTAGCCATTTGCGGATAGCAATAATACGTTCGGCTTCCTCATCTTCAAATTGATTTGCTTGTGCATTTTTGATGTAATCGGATTTAGCACCCATATACCAAGCATCGTGTGTCCACCTTAATACTTCAACTTGACCTCCTAATTGTCCTTCGGTATTACCCGTAGTGTAATAAAGGTTTACATTGACTCCAATGGTTTCGGGTAAACTAATAAAATATTCGGCTTGTTTTACCGCTTCATTAAAAGTCATATCTTCTTCAATTTCATAACGAGAATCATGTACAAACTTACCACCTTGCTTATCCGTGCTCATAGTACGTACTTTGAAAACAAAAACGTGAGGATATTTAGTATATTTATCAAGTCCTTGAGTAAAAGTTTGGATTGATCCTTCTTCTAAATTTTCTTTAACATCCTTTGATACAACAGCTTTGAATTTGACACCGGGGCGGTCCATAAATCCTCCATTTATTTTTTTAGCTTGAGCATCGGCAGCTTCTTTAGTGTTATGTATGTTCTGTTCGGTTGTTGTACCGTTTTTCGATATAGTAACCATGTACTTTTCTTCATTAAGATTTTCTTTAACCAAGTCACTAGCAGCATACATTCCTTTACCACCTGGACCACCTTTAACAGGGAACACTATTTCTTTACCACCAGCACCTAATCTGTTAGATTTCATAAATTTACCGGGGCCAGTAATGGTCATAGGAAGTTTTTTACCACCTTTTACATTTTTAAAATAAACAGTATCACCTTTTTTAAACTTGAGTTGATCATCAGCATACTTTTGTTTTTCATTAAGTGACTCTTCTCTAAGACCATAATCTTTAGGAACTCTAATTTCATTTCCTTTACTACCATATATAGGATGTCCTTGAACATAATTGTAGGTGTGTAATTGTTCTTTACTGTTAAAAATAACACAATAATATTCAATTCCCATATTTACATAAGCAGACCCATTCCATTCTCCGACAAATTTAGCTTTGCTTAAATAATCTTCTTTAGGCACCCATGCTATAGGTTTACTGCTTTTAAAATCTACACCTTTATTATCTAAATGTCTAAAGTCTTCTCTAAGATCATACTCATTAGCAGCAGCAGAAATTGCATTATAAGCATCAAGAACGTTAGTGCTAGGATTAATATTAACCCCAAACTTATTTGCTTGACTTAAAAGATCCTTATATTTCTCATACTTGTCAGGATACTCGGTAAAAAATTGGATAACATTCCAATCCCCTTTAATACCAGTAGCTTTAGCATAGCCTAGAGAACCTAATGTGCTAGTATCAAGTTTAAGAGGAATAATAGCTTGGAACATATTTTTAATACCACGCAATGGGTTTCTCTCAGCGTTTGATTCTCCCAAGAAGGCTTCTAAAATAACATCATTCTCATGTAGATCCGTATATCCTTCTATCTCATTCTCTAACCTACTACGTACCTCCCTTATCTTACCAAAGAGGTCATCTTGTTCGTCTCTCCAATCCTGTTCGTATTCAATCTCGTCGGCATAATCAAGTTCTTTATCGGTTGGATCGTAGTACCCTTCCTCAAAATTACGATCGGAGCTACCACCGGGCTCGCTAGCTTTAAAACCAGCATCCTTGATTTTAGCCATGTGCATGTCCATGTATTCTTTGGCTTTTTTACGCACACCTAACTTTTCGGCAATGTTGAGGATTTCGGTGTATAACCGTGTTACATCGTCATTATATTCATCAACCGTGATTCCCATAGAACCCAGTGCTTTGCGCTCTAAATTGAAAAATTTACGGTGTTTTATAGCGAAGTTTAATACGGTAGGGGCAGTGTTGCTGAATCCCTGGTGGACAATAGCTTGGTTTTGAACCAATTTATGAGCGCTGGGACATATATCGGAGAAGTTAAATGTTTCACCCATGATGGTGAAATCGGGCATAGTAGTATTCTCGGATAGAAATTTTCTAAAGTTATTTAATTCTTTCATTCTAAATCGTCAATTTAATTTATTATCTGCTACTATATATCTAAGTGCCCTAGCAATCTCTGCTTTTCCTCCTGGACAGTGTTCGGTCCTGAGGAGGAGATCAAACTCGGCTACTAGCTTTTCTAAAGCTTCTTGAGTACTCATATGAGCAGCAATGAGTTTCACATTGTTATCAATATCATCATCCGCTGCTTCTTCAATTACTTCATCAAGTGCTTTATCGTTTTCCTGTAGAAATTTTCTAAATGTGTTTAGTTCTTCCATGTTGTTTTATGTGTTCTTATTTTATATATGTAAATAAATTCCCATTTTTAATTTCATAAGTATAGGTTTTATTATTTTCTTCATATGAAACTAAACCACCCATTTCTTCAACGGCTTTTTTTATAACTTCTTCTACAATACGGGCGTTACCTGCAGCTATTAAACCTACTGTAATAGGGTCATTAGGGGTTTTCCCTCTTTGTTTCCTTTTAGTGTCTTTTTTTAAAGCTACCTCCCAATCATTTAATACCATTTTTGTTACATTAAAGGGAGTGGGGGTGACCATCCATATATTATGTTTTATAGTATCTATAAGTTCACGCCATGTTTCTTTATTAGCACCTGCCCAATTCATTGAGTGGCTTAGGTTTTTTGCTATAGATAGGAGTTCTTGTTTTTTAGAGTTTTTTTTAAAAGGCCCAAAAAATTCTTGAATTGATTCCCTAGCAACTGATCTATTCCTAGTAAACGCTGGGGATTCATTAAGGAATTTTCTAAATGCTTTTAGCTCTTTCATGTTGTTTAATAGTTGTCTATTCCAAAGTCGGCAATGTTGCCTTTAAATAACTCTTGTTCTTCGGGGTCTAACTTTTCAAATGGAACGCTTAACTCCATTGAGTTGTAGTACTCATATGAGTCTACATAATTGTCTTTCATATACTGGTCGGCCATTGTTTCTGCTTCCTCATTGCTGTTTGCTGCAACGTAAAGAGTTACCTCTAGTCCTTCCATTTCGTCTTGGTATTTGACGCTATAAATGGTTTGGTCCGGGGCAATGTTTTCGGCTAAGAACTTTCTAAAGACGTTTAGTTCTTTCATTTTATTATTATTTGTATACTTCTACCCCACCTTGAGGGCCTGCTACTAATTTACCATCAACAAACAAAGCCATTCCGTGGTTGGAATCACCATCTGGTTCTGAATCGTTAGCGGCTGCTTTCAATCCCTCAAAATCTCCAAATGCACCTTCGTTAAAGAAATCTTCTTCTAATTCCTTCACTAATTCTTCCTCACTGTTAGCAGTATAAATCTGTAAATCTGAGTTGTGCCAAAGTATAGCAGTAAACTTACCTGAAGGGATATCAACTTCATCGTCTAAATCTTCTTCACCGTATGTTATATCCTCAATTTTAGAAGGTGAAAATACGTATAGGGTTTTGTATCTGTCATCCTCATTAAACTTACCTGCTTTCATTCCTGCAAGATTTTCGTTAATCTGTCCTTCTGCGAGAAACTGCCTGAATCTGTTTAATTCTTTCATTTGGTTCTTAATATTGCTTGTCCTATTAAATCACCTTGCTTGTCCTATTAAATCACCTTTATCGTTTACTGTGTAAACAAAATGAAGGTCTGGTACACCGTCACCTGGGCTTACGTCTACTACTTCACCTCCTAATTTGGTAACAGCAGCTGCAATTTGTTCTGCTGCTTCTAAATCCATTTCAAGGTCTTCGTAGTATTGGCTATCTTTATCTTGCATTGCCATCTCCTTTTTAAGATAATCCGTTACATTTACTGGTGGGTTTACGTCATACCCACTTCCAAATTGTGATACGGTGAAAAATCTACCGCCTCCAACAACATCCCTAGCGTATCCATCCAAGGCCGCCATCAAGTCGTCCATTTTGTCTTCATTAATCTGTCCTTCTGCGAGGAACTGTCTAAATCTTTTTAATTCTTTCATTTTAATTTGTTTTTATTATTTTATTTTTTATTATTTTATTTTTGAAGCGGGACCCGAAGTCATTTTAATATTTT
>Ga0208898_1001250_pt1 | contig 17177 bp, 18 predicted proteins | sample VirMetDEL_Mar_4_FD_184513 | JGI IMG/M metagenome (GOLD analysis project Ga0208898, IMG submission 184513) | Aqueous microbial communities from the Delaware River and Bay under freshwater to marine salinity gradient to study organic matter... | ecosystem: Environmental > Aquatic > Marine >...
TTAAGACTAATTGTAATAAATCTATCCAATTTGCCTTAACTTCAAATTCAATAACTCCTGCATCAATAAATACCATAAGTATAGTTGATACAACTAAAAAGATAAGAACTAATGGTCTTACATTTTTACTTAACCAAGAATCACTATTCATATCTACTTTCCATCTTTCAGTAACATTCTTTTGTATATCAGCTTCAGCATCAATCCAAATTTGTTCCATTTCTTTTTCGAACTGAGCTTTTTCTACTTTACTAAAAGTATGCTTGTCTATTATACCTGAAATCTTTTCTGCAATGTTCCCACCTGCAGCTCCAAATAATTTGCTAAGTATTTTACTCATTTGTTATATCTTTATATTTAGTTTTACCATCCTCTCTGTATGCCTTTAAACATCTCTTTCTGTTAGAGTCCTCATCTACATAACTAACGTGAACCCAATCAGGGCTATCATCTGTACCAAACTCCCAAATAAGTTGGTCAAAGTCGAGATTATCTTTAATATAATAATACATAAAAGCATTACTAACGTGACCGTAAATATCGTCAATATCAATAGCACGTCCTTGACAATGTTGGCTTTTACTGCTGCCTCCAATAGCTTTATTAAGTTCTTCACATCTAAAAAATGAATTTATTTTAATAGGAGCATCTACAGCTTCTCTTAATGGTTCAAATACTTTCTTAGCTACCATCTCCATATTCTGAAGCTGATACTCATTAGGAATGTTTTCTATACCTAATCTAAGTGCTGTAGCACTTCTTGTAGCTTCTTTATACGATATGTGTTTACTTATTCTTACCATTTGTAAATAAAATTGATTTTTTTATACATAATAGTTTTATTCTATAAAGATTTTACCTTTATCTTAACAATAGGTGTAATCATTACTCTTGTTATTATATTCACTAAAAAGCATAACTATATATATACTTATACGATTCATAATTTACCTATTCTATCTATAGTATTCTGTATCTCCAACCTAGTAGCTTTTATTTGTAGAGATATATCTGCTACATATTGCATTCTTACTCTACCAGATTCATCCATAATAACAATAACAGGTACAGCCATAATAGAGTTCTGAACCTCTTTAGGCTGGTCTTTTAAGTAACTAAACTTTACAGTAGCACCAGTAATGTCACTTAAATCGTAGTTATTCTTTTTATTCCATTCTGCATTTATTTGCAGAACTGTTACGTCTTGACTATATACAAAGTCCGCAACCAATACACATATCGCACATAATATTAATTTTTTCATTTACTTATTATTTCAAATAGCTTGTCGTCTATTTTCTTTAAGGCATCAGAGTTTTCTTCTACTTTTTTACCAGTATTCATAATAGTTTCTCTTACAAGTCTGTCTTTTAAGTCGTACTCTGTTCTACTAATTTCTGGTTCAGGTAGATTCTTAGCCTCCTCTATATCTGCCTGTAAGGCAAACCACATTCCTATAAGGGTGGATAATCCTACCCCTATAGCAATAAGTGTTTTTATACTAATCTCAAATTTACTGTCTTCGCTTAACTCACTCATTTTAATTTCTTAGTTTTTTGAATAGTATATACTATCGTGCAGATTAGAAGTATTATTTTTAACCATACCTCAACCTCAGTTAATGATACTAGAAAAGCCATTGAGTTTATAAGGTATATCTTCATATCTGCAAAATCCATAGCGTTATTCTTTATCTTCTTTTATTTCCTCGTAAGAACCATCTTGCAAGTTGATATTTATTTTACCATACTTTTCTTCTAGTTCTTTTTTTACTTTGTTAGATTCTTCTCTAACTTGACTTAAAGCGTGTAATAGATTATGCTTTTGCTCATCTAACGTACCTAAGTCGTGCTTAATAGCAGAAACTTTCTTTTCTGACTCTAATAATGATTCTAATTCTTCTTTACTAATTTTTGACATTTTATTAATTTTATGATTAAGATATAAATATACTAATTTTTACAATTACATTTTAAGTTGTCTATTTGCCCTTTTAAATCATTTATCATTTCTTGTTGCTCTTGTATCGCTTTTACAAGTATAGATGTGATTTTTTCATATTCAACAGAACCTGCTATTATTTCTGTGTCTTCTTCGTTTTTAGTAAATAACTTTTTTTCCATCATTCCAACAAGTTCTGGCACAACTTCTTGTACTTCATCTGCTATAAAACCTATTTCAATTTTATCATCGCTATCAGTTCTTCTATATTTTTTTGGAGATAAAGCAAGAACTGTATTTAATCCGTATGGTATATCTATAATATCTTCTTTAACTAATCTACTTGAAGTATCATAAGTTACTGCTCCAGTTCCTGTTGTATATTTAAGAGTTGCATTACCTGCTCCACTTGTTTGAGTAAATAAAAATAATTGACCCCCAGATGTTATACGCATTCTTTCTGTACCATTGTCTTGCCCAGCTGTTGCTCCAGTTTTAAAAGATAAATTTTGAGTGTCAATAGCTATAACCGCATCAGAAGTATTACCTGCAAATAACATTAAAGAAGCAGTATTTCCATCAGAAAGTGTAATACCTGTTCTTGTAGAATTTCCATTTGTTACTGAAATTCTTGAATAATCATTGCTTCCGCCTACTAATATATTCCCCCCACTTGTAATACGCATTCTTTCTGTAGGAGTACTTGAACCATCTCCACTTGTAGCAAAAGACATATAACTTGGGGCATCTCCATTAGCAACTGTTTGACCATCAGCACCAACAAAAATATATCCCATATTTTCAAAATCAGTTCCATCAAAACCTTGCCATCTCATAATTGGTCCGTGATTTGCACCTATACCAACTGTTGGAGCAGAAAAATCTTTTGACCTTAATGTTAAAACATTTGCTGCACCATCTTGACGACCTTCAACAATTAAAGATGCAGTTGTGCCTGTTCTACTTGTTGTATCTTCAATTTCTAATTTAGCATCAGGCGAATCAGTTCCGATACCTACGTTTCCTCCGTTTGGATTAAGTAATAATGGATAATTTACTCCTAAACTTGTAGCTTCACTTACTTGCATCCACATTCCATAAGGTGCTGCAGATTGTTGTCCTATATCTAAAACATTTGTTGCTGAACCTCTAACCCTTAACGCTCCATTAGTTTGTGTTTGACCACTTGTTACTGGGTTTCCATTTACACTGGCTTTAATTTCAGTTCTAACATTTGGCGAATCAGTTCCTATTCCTACGTTGCCAGAACTGTCTATTGTTAATTTAGTTCCTGCTGCTGCACCACCATAAAGTAATAAATCAGAATTACTGCCATTATCATTTGCTAACCAACTCCAAGTTTGAGCAACTGTAGTTGATTTAATACTTAAACCTGCATATCCAGACGGCTGTTCTGCTAATATTTGATAGTTAGTTGTATCTCCTAAAACATAAAGTTTCTTATTAGCTAAAGTTCCTCCTATTCCTACGTTTTCTGCAAAAGTTGAGTTTCCATTAACAGTTAAAGTATCATCAATAGTTGTAGATTTATCTACATAAAAAGCTGTATCTGTAAAGTATGCAACTTCAGCTTCAAGTATTCCTATAGAAACTTTAGCTTGTGAAAAAACAGTTAAAGTATTTGTATTATGGTCGTGTGAAATAAAGTTTGCTTGGTCTGCTGCTGCTGTACCATCTGCAAATCTAATATAAGCTGTATCTGTAGTTCCACTAACTAAAGTCATTCCACTATCATCAGGTACGCTTATAACTAATTCATCAGCAGAATAGTCACTAGGATTAGTTAATCCTATACCAACAGAATCTTCTGAAGCATCTACAAATAAAGTATCTGTATCTACTGTTAAATCACTACTAATAATAGTTTGTCCTGTGAATCTTGCATCACCAGCTACATCTAATCTGTACGATGGACTATCGTTAAATATACCTACCCTTGCGTTACTTGGGTCAACAGTTAATGTGTTAGTTGTTGAATAAGTTGCATCTACTATTAGTTTTTTCTTCATAAAAATAGAAGTACTACCTATACTTAAACTACCAGCTCCAAGTCCTGCATTTCCAATACCAAACTCCATACCATCAACAAAGTGATTGTAAGCAATAAAACCTCCATTACCAGTAGAACTTCCTTCAGCGTCCTTGAAAAACAAACTACCATAAGCTGAACTTGAAGAATATATTGTTATTCCTCTATCTCCAGTACCATCTCCAATTATTAAGTCTTTAGAATACTGACCTGTAAATCCTGAAGGACTTGCATTATTTATACCTACTTGACTATTAGTTGAATCTACTTTTAACGTGCTTGTATTTACCGTAAGGTCATCTCCGTTGCTAATAATCATTGATGTTCCGCCTGATGTATTTCCTCCTGCAAGTACCTCAGCTAAAGTATCGTGTCCTTCAATAGCAGTATCTACATAAGCAGTAGTAGCCACTTTAGTACTATTGTCCCCATCTGATTGAGTAGTTGCTGTAACTCCATCTGCTAGTACAGAAGTTGCAGTTACATTACCTGTTAAATCTCCAGTTACATTACCCGTAACGTCTCCTGTTACGTTTCCCGTTAGATTACCACTAAAACTATTTGCACTTACACTACCTGCAAACGTAGCATTTTGTGAATCGTCTAAAGTTAAAGCATTAGTTCCTCCACCTGTCTCAAAACGTAAAATACCTGATGAATTGTAGTTTGCAAGTGTAACTCTATCAGAAGTCCAATATAAAGCACCACTACCTGCTGTCATACCATTTAAGTAAAAAGCATCTGCCGTTACGTCTCCACTAAATGTTCCTGTAGTACCTGAAATAGTACCCCCTGTTACGTTTCCTTCTAAATTAGCAACTAAACTAGCTACAGCATATCCTGTTCCACTTGTGTTTACTGTTGTAGTAGGTTCGTCTTCTAGTCCTTTAAATAACCTGTATTTGCCTGTTAGAGCTTCTCTAAACAGTCCTGAGTATAGTGTAGTACCTGAAGGAGTATATTTGCCATAAAAACCTATGTCAACTGCATCTGTGGAAGTGTTGTTGTTTGCCAATACAATTAAAGGGTCTTTGACTGTGAGCGTGTCTGTCCCGACAGTTGTTGTGCTTCCTTCAACTACTAAGTTTCCGATGACTGTTAGATTGCTACCTATTTTAGCATCTCCAAAGACGTGAAGGTTTAATCCTGCTTCTGGTGTTACTCCTATTCCTACTTGTGTTGTTGAGATGTATAATGGAGTTACGTTTCCAAGTCCATCTGTGATCTGTTTTGCTGTTGTTCCTATTGCATCATTGTCTATTGACTTTAATAACGCATCATAAGTATTTTTTATTTTCGTGCTTGTTAATGTAGCCATTATTGCTTTTTAAATAAGTTAATAATTTTTTTACGTTAACCTCTTTAGGTTTGTAAATCTTCTTTATAATACCCATCCGTTAAATGTTGCATCTTTGTCAGGATTTATATCCTCATTTGTGTTACTTGTATATTCAGGAAATAAGTTTTGATTATTAGCCATATAATCTATAAATCTTCTTGTATAGTATTCTGCAAACTCTCTTTCTTTATTTACTAAATAATCTACTTCATTCTTAGATACTGTCTCACTATTTTCAGATGAGTGTTTAAATACTCCTCCATTCTTTACCTGGTAAGCTGCAAATGGAAGATAATCTACCATTGCGAAATGAATAAGCATAGGTTGGATATAAGTATTTACTAAACTTAGATAATCTCCTGTTAAAGTATCTGCTATAATATCACTACTGATCTTATTATATAAATCACTTCCAAGATAGTTTCTAACGTGAATCTGTTGAGCTATTTTAATAAACTGAATAAATTTATCTACATCGACATTACCATCTATTATGGTATTTCTTTTGATGTCTATTGGTTTTATGAATAATGCTGTTGCCATATCTTATTTAAAATTTGGGTGATGTCCATCGTTAGGCATATCTTTAGGAGCTATCTTTGCTTTTTTATGTCCTGCAGGAGTTGGTGCATATGATTTAGGAATACTATTTACTTCATCGTAGTTTTGTATTGATTTTTTCATTGTCTTAGATTTTAGTCTATACAATACTTCACTCCAATAATGTCCACAGTTAACTCCTCCTTTATATTTGAATAAATCATATGATTTGCCTTTATGTCCAAATGACTTATTTACTCCTGCTCTACTAGCTTTGTCTATATCTTCAATTCTATATACTACTTTTCTATTACTTCTACCCATCATAATTCTACAGAATTGTCTTGACTTTCCTGAAGAATATTTCTCATTATATCTGTACCTTACTTTGTATAAAGATTTATCTAAATAACTAAATCCTGATTTTTTAGAATCTATACTTTTCTTTTCTAAATTCTCTTTTTTAGATTCAATTAATTTACTAGCCCATTCTTCTTCACTTTCATTATCTTCTTTATGTTCTCTTGCATCTACTTCTTCCCATCTATTAGACATTGTTTCTCCTCTAAGTTCATCAAGAATAATATCAAACTCCTCATCTGTTAAATCTTCCTTAGATAATTTAACTCCTGTTTCTTCTTCTTTAGTTTCTTCATCCTCTACATTATCTAATTCTGTAAATTCTAAAGGTTGTAAAGTCTTAAAGTATAATTTAAGTGAAACACCATTATAAGCTAAGATTTGATTAAAGGCATCTATTAAGAGATGTTGGAAAGGTCTAATAACAGTATTATCCATAAGCGTAGAAGCTGTTTTAAGCTCATCTGCGTTGTTTCCTAACCCTGAGTTATCTTTGATACCTAAAAGCATCGGAGAAACGACCCTATGAGCTACCATTATCTTTTTAGTAGACTCCTCTGACAAGAATTGATACTGATTATGTGCATCACTTAATTGTACAGGTTCTATACTTGCAGCACTTTCTGCATTGTCATTAAAAGCTAATATGAACTTACCTGCATTACTTGACCCACTAAATTTGTTGTATATTCTTTGTTCTATAAGTCTTCTTTCCTCTGCATTAGGAGTACCATTGTTAAAGTTAATTAACATAGATGGACTCATACCATTTAAGATGTTGTTTAAGTGAAAGTTAGACACTTCTTCTTCAAGCTCTGCATATTGTAAACCTCCTTGATAATCTACAGGACTATAATAGTAATATCCTGAACGATATGGCTTTACATATAGTATTTCTATAGCTTCTTTGCTTGTACCAAATGCAGGTATTCTTAAAGGTTTATCAGAAGGTCTAATCTTATCCCAGTCCTTCCAATAGTAATATGCTTCTATATCTCCTTTCTCATTACATTTCTCTGCTCTAAGTGTTTCTACAGGCATATGCTCTATCTGAGCTATCTTAGTTCTATCTTTAGAATAAATTACCTGTATTGCACATTGTCCCATCAGTTTTAAGTCGTATGCTAATCTTCTTACACTATCATTATCAAATAATGAAATCATTTGTGCATATTGGTCTGGTTTTTTACTGGAATTAGTAGCATCTAATCCTTTACCATATATCATAGAAGATATAGCGTTGATTATGGCATTGTTAGTTGGACTTCCGTTGTATCTGTCTATTAGATATTGAAAGTAGTTGTTGTCCTCTCCATAAGAAATCCAATCTCTATTACTAACTTCTTTTATTTTAGGACTTGTGTAAGTGCTTAAATTTACTATTCTTAAATCGTTCATATTATTATGTAATCGTTATCGTGAGAACCTGCAGTAGTATCAAATGTATATTCACCATCATTAATTGAATAATAATCGTTACTTGATTGATCTACTGTTTGGTCAGTACAAAATACTTTGTCTTTGTATATTATGTTAGAAGATGTATCTAATAACTCTATGTCATAAGTTCTACCCTCTTTTAATATTGAATTTCCTGAAGATGTATATTCATTAGAAATACTAAGATAGTTTCCATCTACTGATGGAGTTACTGTAAAACTAAATTCTTCATTTAATGAATCATCTCTTACTTTTAAAGTAGTAGAAGAAGTAACATAACTTCTTGGTATAATCTTTATAGTTTGAGCTGATGCACTTGTAGTAAGTTTCTTCATACTTATATATCGAAAAAAAAACTATATTTTGTGTTAAATGCAAAAAAAAAGAGGACATATAGTCCCCTTAATTTTCTAACTTAATGATTTATTATCCGTTATTAGGAGTAGCAGGTGAAATCTTAGCTACATTCACATTGTCAGTTACATCAGTTGAATCTGCAAGGAATGCAGGAGCTGATACTTCTTGAGCAGTTAGCGTTAAAGAGAATGACGAAGCATCTCCCATAGCTGCACCTGTTGTAAATGAGCCACCAGATACTTCACATCCGTGTTCTCTACCTAATAAGAAGAAGTTTCCATTATAATCCTCTACAACGATTTGTGGTCTTCCTAAAGCTATAATTTTTAATTCTTCTTGTGTTTTACTATCTAATAGTTGTAATGAAATATTTAAAGTTGATTCAAAGAAAGTAGTACCGTTTTCTCTTGAACTGTTTACTGCAGTTTCCATAGATGAACTTCCTTTAAGGTCGTATTGAAAAAAGTCAGGAGTTCCTCCTATATCTACTTTTTCTGCATCTGTGGCATTATCAGTAACAGTAAGACCATAATCTGCAAAGTAAACTGTTTTAAGTCCACCTACTGAAGATTTACAAGGTATATTTCTTCCTGTTGTTAATGTACAAGCCATATTATTATAATTTTTATAAGAAAGGGTAAGTAGGCATATACCCCACCTACCCTTCTATGTTAAACAATTTATTAAGCTAATGTCAATAAAGATAGGTCACTTCCTATTCCATATTGTACACCTGCTGAGAATCTCATTACTACTCTTACGTTTTGAGAACCATCTAGGTCAGCCATATCTAATAACTTAACTTCGTTGTGGTCAGATAAAAGACCTGTACCAAAGTAAATGTTAGATTTTTGTCCTGCAACGATGTGATTAGTTGGCATACCTGGAGCTAATACAACTTCGATTCCATCGAAAGAAAGTGCATTACCTTGATTGTACCATAAACCACCTCTTGCATCAACACCTGAACCACCAACACCATTAGCAGCATATCCTCCTAATTGTCTGATGTATGATTGCCAAGCTATTGTAGGAACATAGATTTTTAAATCTTCTTTTCCATAAACTGCAGAAGGTAAAGAATCTACTACATTTTCTAAAAGACTGATTATGTTAGTTGAACTGAAAGCAGTTTCACCACCGTTAGCTGCATCGTTAACGTCTGCGTCTGCTGCTGCTAATACTGTGATTCCATCAAATTCTCCAGCGTTTCCGTTTACACCACCCCAAATGTTTTGCTCATTCTTTTCTGCTACCAATCCTGCAACGTGTCCGATTAAGAAATCAGAAAACTTTGGAGGTAATTGGTCATTTAGAGAACTGTATCCCATTGAAATCGCTTCCCAATCTGAGATAAAGTCTTGCTTACAAAGCTCAAGGTTTACTTGGAATTGCTCTGGTTGTAAGATTCTTTCTGTTAAAGTAACAGTAGCTGTGTCAGTAAAGTCACAAGAAGCGTCTTTAATAACATTTGAATCAGTTGCTACTTTTTTGATAACATCTTTAAATTTAACGTTAGGTTTAATTTCGATGTTTCCTTTTTCTAATGTAGGAGAACTTAATAGAGCAGCAGAAATATACTTCCCTGAAAACTCACCTGCATATGTACTTGTAATTGAAACTGTAGTTGCCATAATTTAATTTAATTTAATTTTTATTTGAAATTTGCTATTTTACTATATACTATATCTTTAGTTGTTAGGTTTCTCTTTTGAGAGTAAACAACTTTGTTTAATTCTTCTTTTGCTTCAGGAGAATGCTTGATAGGTTCAGAAGCAGGTTTAGATAATTCTTCTTTTAGAGCTTCATCTTCTTGACAAGCAAGTTCTGTCAATTTATGTGACATTAATTCTTCTTCCTTTTGCATTTCTTCTTTCTTACCTTCCTTCATCAATTCTTTGATTTCTTCTACCATAGATTTGATTTCAGCAAGTTCTTGTTTAGTTGCGTACTTGTCTTCTTTTTTTAATTCTTCTTCTACTTCTTCTACTTCTTCTTCTTCTTCCACAACTTCTTCTTCTCCACCTTCTTTGATTTCTGAAATAATACCATCTTCTGCTATTACTAAGATTTTACCATCTTCCATTTCGTACTCTCCAATAGGTAAAGCTACTTTTTCATCGTCAGTTAAGATAAATACTTCTTGTCCTGACTCGAATGATTCTGCTTCTAAAACAGTACCATTTTCTAATTTAGCTTGAGCAAGTTCTATCTTTTCTTCAGTAGATAATTCTACACCCAAGACGCTTTTGATTTGATTTAACATTTCCATAGGTTTCATATTAATATATCGTATTTAGTTAATTATTTTGCATTTTTAAGAGTTTCTATTTATACTTCCTATACCTTGTGCGTGTAATGAACCATCACAGCATTTAATACTATAGGTTTCTTTATCCCAACAAAGACAAGCTCTGTTTCCTCCTTGTGGACTTACATTATATGTAGTATCTTCATATTTATTACGCATAGTTTTGTGTTTTTTGTATAAAGTATTCTATGTCCCAAACAGTAGAAGTACTTCCGTTTGATTCTATATAGATAGACGCTCCATTATCAAGAAAGTTTTGGTCTATATAATATTGAAATACATTATGAAACACTTGTGTCGTTGCATTTCCTTTAATATAAGCTAAAGCAATATCAAGATTCTCAATAACACCTCCTCCATTTTGAATTGACAAATCTAAATATGTTTGATTTGCATTTGGAGTTTGTGCTTTAAATTCTATTGTTATTATATAAACGTCGTTTAAATGATCTCCTATTATTTTTTGATTTGCACCGTTTTCATAATATTCAACAGAAGAGTCGCTTCTAATTACAGTTCCTTTATTATTAGGCAATAACGCAGAAACACCATCTGCTAAACTTAATGGTGATGCTGCTGTATATTCGCTATCTATGTATCTAGCCCATCCTACATTAGTTCCTAAACCTGCTTGTGGGTGTAGCTTAATCCATTCTCCCTCATAAACTGTATATACTCCACTTTCTGTAGTTACAAATGCTCCTTCTTCTATTTTATAAGCGTTTCTTATTGCATCAGTATCGACATCAACTTGTACTTTATAAGATGTGTTTCTTAATGTAGCCATAAATTATTTAATTGGTATGCAGTTAGGTACTAATCTTCCATTTTTTCTTTTCATTCCATACTGCTCATATCCTGCTTGACAAGGTTTTTTAAGTTCGTGTTGTTCACAAGGCATAAACCATATCTTACCTTCATACTCGTGTTCGTGATAAGAGTTACACCCCATATCTTCAGCCATCTCTATAGCTTTTTCTTTTGTGGAGTATGCTAACCTATCATCTATTATAGCATAGTCATCATTTATCTTCATAGAAGCTAACTCTAATTCTTTTAGTTTAGATTCACTCCATCTCTTTGCTGCTAATCCTCCCCATAAGTAGAAACTTATAGTTCCACATTTAGAATTATCACTTGGGTCAAAGTATTCTTCTGCTCTTGACAAATAAGAATACATACGCTTTATAGTTTCTTTACTTATTGGTTTTCCTTGTGCAAGTTGTGTTGCTCTGATCTTACCAACTTGTGTTGCACATTTATTGTTTACTTTCTCATTCAGTTCTAATCCTTTTTTAGCATTATTCTTAACTGCATCAGGATAGTCTGTATAAGATTCCATTACCATCTTCTTTCCACTCTTAGTTCTTTTGTCTCCTTTTATAATACCTCTAATAGTAGATAACAATTCTTTTGCTTCTTCTTCCTCAATCTGAGCTAAGTCGTTTATAGTTGCATCTTTAGGTCTTTCCATTTTATCTACAAAGTAACCTTCTATAGAAAATCCTTTAACCTTACCTGTCTTTACATAGTCATTCCAAACATCTTCATTGTTTACTTTTACAGTACCCATCCAAGTGCCTACAGGAACTTCCATATCGTACTTCCTGGATTTATCGTGAACAGTATCTTCTACTATCCAACTTTCTACTAAAGACAAACCATTTAGAGAATATTGATGCTCTAATGTTGAATTGTTTTGGTTGCCTTTCATTAAATACATTTGGGATGCTTTTAAAACCGTATCTTTGGAGAAGTATATATAATATTCATCCTCTCCACTCCTTCTATATATAGGCTTGTTAGGGATTAATAAAGCTCCCATTAAGATTCTTTTTTCTTCGCTAACTTCTGCTAATTTTATTTCATCACTTTTTAAAGCAACAAAATCTTCTTCTATTGCAGGATTCTCTACAATGCTTATTGCTTCAATCCCATTTAGCTCCTCATTTTCATCTAAAATAAGTTCTACTATTTTCATATTTATATATCGTTTAAAAATTAATATTTTGTATTTTATCCTATAGTTGCTCCACTTACAATGTTTCTATCTAACTCTTGAGCAGTTGTTACATCATTACTAACTACAAATGCTTTTACTGGTTGTTGTTGTTGTGAAGCTATCGCTCCTGCTAATTGATTAGCTCCTGATGTTCCTACTACATTAAATGCAGGTGGAGCTGAAGGTGCTTGTATTCCTCCAGTTCCTCCTCCTATACTACCTGTCGCAAATGAAGGAGGAGTTGGGTCAGAAGTTGCAGTTATAGTTCTTACATTTGCTAAACCTGCTGCAATTATACCTGCTGCAGCTATTCCTCCAAATATACCTCCTTGAGCTAAGGCTTTTGTAGCACCTGCATAAGTATCTCTAATAGCTTGTGCTATTGCAAGTCCTTTACCAAATTTAGAATTTTGACCAACTAAAGCTATAGCTCCTTGTAATCCTGTTGTTATAGCTTGATTTTTAGCTTCAGCAACTTGTTCTGCTAATTCTATTTCTTTATCTGCTGCATCTTTTATAAAGTCTTGTCTTTCTCTTTCTAATGAATTTATATTAGTTAATTGTTCTGACCTAAAACCTTCTATTTGTGCAAGGACTGCTTCTTTTTCGTTTTGTGCTTCTAATAAAGCAATATAATTCTCTTGATTTTTATTTACATCATATTGTGCTTGTGCTGCTGCAATTTGTAATTCAACTTGTTTTAACATAGCAGCTTCTTGTTCATCTAATACTTTTCCTAAATCTTCATTTGCTTTTATTCTTTCTTCTATTGTTTTAGCTTCATCATCTCTTACTTGTCTTAACTTTTCAGCTTGTCTATCATAAGATTCTATAAGACCTTGTTGTCTAACTCGAGCTATTTCTGCAGATTTATCTAATTCTACATTTGCTTTAGCTGCTCTTACAGTTTCGGTTACATAGTTTTTAGTAGCTTGTACTACTTTATTTGTTACTTCAACAGTTTTATCAAAAGAATCATCAACTCCTGTCACTACATCTACCAATTCTTTACCTGCATTTTTTGCATCATCTAATGCTCCTGCAAAGTCTCCACTAAATACTTTTTTTACTGCACTTGCTAAAAACCCTAATGTATCTAATGCTGAATTAAATCTTTCTATTAAATTATTTTTTATAGCTACACCAAAATCTTTTATAGCTCCTATAGGGTCTTGAAATATTCCTTTAAAATAATTAATAATTACTCCTGCATTAGTATCTATGAAATTAAAGAAGTCATTAAATGCTAATGATAATGTTTCAAATGTAGTAGAGAAAAAATCAGTTACTTTTTGATTTTCGTTTAATACTTCTGTAAACTTAGCAAATGCTGCAATAGCTAAACCAATACCTGCAGCTTTTAATGCTCCACCTATTTTTTTAACTCCACCTGCAGTTTTTTCAGATGCCTTTTCTACATCCTTTAAACCATCCTTAGTATCTTTATTACCTTCTGCTACTTCTTGATTTAGTTTTTGTATTTCTTTTTTTAAGTCAGCAATCTCTTTGACTGCTGCATCTGTTTTAGCTTCTAAATCTATTATTACTTTTTGAGCCATTTTATTTCTGTTTTTATTTGTTTAAATGTTTCACTAAATGTTTCAGGAAGTTTATACTTTCCTTGAGCTATTCTTATATTTTCTGTATCTCCTTTTACTAATTGGAGTAATTCTAAAATGTTTTGTATCATACCTCGTTTAATAATTCTATATCACTTTCTCCTGTTCCTAGATTAGTTGTTATACTATTTATTTTATAGCTTCTGTTGTTTACTACAAACCTATCTGCTAATGTGTAATTCCTTAATATCTTCAATGGAAGGAATGCTTTATATTTTGACAATCTTCTTTTTATATCAAATACATCTGTTATGTAAGTAGTATAGTAATCATCAAATAAAGTATCAGTAAATGTATTGTCACTTGTCCATTCATTTAACTCTGCATTAAAGTTTATGTTTATTGCACTTGTAGAAGAAGATAAAGCAAAACTATTACTTGGTATATAATAATCATTAGTAGTTTGTTGACCTGTATCTTGACCTGTTAAAAATCTTATGTCATCTTGATTTGATTGATAGATAGGATAAAACAATATTGGTTCTCCTATGTAAGGGTCATCATTATCATCTACACACCATCCTACTTGTATTGTAGTCGTTGTTGTTGAATTACCATCTCTAAGTCTTTCAAACTTCATATGTTCAAATGGAGTTTCTACTGTATATATACCTCCATCTAAGTTCTCTCCACTATTTGCATTATACTCTAATGTTCCCCATCCTATTCCTGAATTACTTAGTTGCTCGTGTTGTAATGCTAGTTTAGTTCCTAGTCCTTTATATTGAAATTGTATTTCTCTGTAAGGTAAAGCTATGTTTACTTGACTTGAATCTATATCAACAAATTCACTTATATCGAAACTCGTACCTCCACTATAGAAACTGTCTAATGTTTGTACCTTAATCTTGCCATCGTCTTGTACAAAAGCAGTTAAGTTAAACATCTTAAATATACCTGTAAGAAAGTCTATTACTTTCATTGTAGGTATTTGCTTAGTAGGTAAAAATTCAAACTCTGCAGGAACTGTGAATTGTGTAACATCAAATGTATGTGATTCAGGAACTAATAAATCAGAAAACTCCCAATCAACTGCATTCTCTACACCTGTTTCTCCAAATACAAATTCTTCAGTTACCTTTAATAGAACTTTATAAGTACCATTAGGTAAATTCATATTTAATTGTAAATCACTATTCTCAGCACTTCCTGTAGCAAATGTAGAACCATCTCTAGTTACTTCTACTTCATATCTGCTTGTCTCTGCAGAATTAGGTCTTATAGTTAATGTTGTTGAAAGTTTATTTCCTGTTGTGTGTCCAGTTACTATTATTTCTTCTCCTTGAGCAGTTACATTAGTCATTGTAGTGTCTAATCCAAAGTCAACATATTCTTCATATTGTAAAACTTGATTAGGGTCATTAACATCTCCTTTCTTTCTGTGTAGCCACATATACAAACCATAATAAGCATTATTACTTGTATTAAAGAAATCTGTTGTAAATTCTAATTCAGGATATTGCTCCTCTATTGCTTTTATAATTAAGTGTAATCTTATAGCATATTTAAGCTCACCATAATAAACACCGTGATGATGTCCTTCAGTATCTACATATAAATTACCTCCACCTGCGTCTGGATATTCAACAGAATGATTAGCACTATCATAATAAAGTCTAGTAGTATGTGTAATTAGAGGAGCTATTATAGCTTTAGTATAAGAAACAGCATCTACTGTTATGTCATAACCACTTACTAGACCTGTGTATATACCTGCAGAGCTATAAGGTTTTTTAAAGTTATCTAACCATCCTAATGCTTGTAGTGTATCATCTCCTAGTACATCTTTTAAATCTACTGTGTTTCCAAAGAATGTTATTCTATAAGCATAAGGTTTATTGTTCTTCATATCTACTCCCTCTAACTTTATCTTTCCTTTTTCAAAAGGAAGATAGTTTAATTCAATAGTGGAGTTCTTTTTTACTCTTGCATCAAAGCCATCTACTATATCGTAATTGTAGTAATGTTCAAATACCTTATTATTTCCTTTAGAAGCAGGTAATGAAAAGGTCTTAGTAAAGTTTGTAAATACTTTAGCTATGTCTTTTACATTTTGAATAGTTTGAGTTAAAGAAACTGACTCATCCTTAAACATATCCATTCTATTTCCCTCAATATATAATTGAATATTCTGCATTATCTAATGTCATTTATTTTATTAAACGCATACTCAAAGTCTACTGTATAATTTATTAGCTTGTCATTTACTGATTTCTTAAATTGTAAACTCTTAGTGTTTAAGGTGATTGGGAGTACCTCTGTGCCATTATCTACCCACACCTGTTCGCTTAGCATCATTTGTTTTATAACCTCGTTAAAACTCTCTTGTATAAAGCCTGTATTCATTGTTATAGATTCTTTACCTGTAACGTGAAACTGTCTTATTTGATGTTTCTCTGTGTTATAAGTAGGGTCAGTAGCAAACTCCATTAAGTTTCTTTTATAACTATCTGAATTAGTGTTTATACTATCTATTGATTTTTTATAAAATGGCATTATCTGTAATGCTCCAAACTTATTGTAGAATATAACTTGTAGTTCTTGATACTTAGGTTCACATACTGCTTCAAGTGTAAGTGTTGTTACTTGTGAAGTACCTACTGAGCTTGTTATAGTAATTGAATCTCCTGTTATTAAAGTATCTGTAGGAGTTACTCTAATATAAACTATCTTTTGTGTTGAGTCTGTAGAGTCACTAACTTGTATATCATTTAAAGTGCTTCCCCAACTAACATCATATAAATTCCAAAAGTCTTCTACTTGTTCCCAAAATACATCAGCTCCTCCTCCTGTTGTAAATTCTATCAATGGTTCTGGTTCTGAAAATACAGGAAATACTATATCAGTTCCTTGTTTAAAATATATCTTATTATTTGATTGCAGATATTGAGGAGTATAGTTAGGAGTTCCTACTATTCTATAATCTTCTCCTGTTGTCATTATATCATTCTTTATAGAAAGTTGTGTATCACTATCTATAGCTGAGATTGTTGTTTCTGTTGTATCTGTATCGTTGTATACTGTATCTCCTATTGCTACACTTGTTAAGAATGTTTGTGTACTATCTATTAGTTTATAAGCTGTAGTCGTGCCTGTAGTTGTTGAATCTACTAAAGTGTTTACTGGGTCTATTAAAGTTCTTGGATTAACTCCATCCTCGAAATATCCATAACCATCAAAAGAAAGATAATCTAATAGCTGTGTTTCAGTTCCAACTG